>Ga0101941_1000600_pt1 | contig 53171 bp, 47 predicted proteins | sample DewCreD2012metaG_3_FD_75242 | JGI IMG/M metagenome (GOLD analysis project Ga0101941, IMG submission 75242) | Hot spring sediment bacterial and archeal communities from British Columbia, Canada, to study Microbial Dark Matter (Phase II) - Dewar... ... | reverse complement strand
GTAGCGCCCCGTGATGGAGGGCGCGGCGTTCACGACGGCGGCCACGCCGGCCGCCACCAGCCCCTCGACCGACACCCGGTCGAGGTCCTCGTGGTGGATCACGGCGACGTCGCCCGGCCTGACCCGCCGCAGCAGCGCCTTGGTCCGCCGGTCCACGCGCGCGGGGCCCGACTCCGCCCTCGGGCGCCGGAACGCCGCCCGGCGCCGTGGCCGCACCGCGGACGCGTGCTCGCCTCCCCTCATCTCCCCGCCTGCCCCCGCCCGCCCCGGGCGGTCCGGGGCGGCGCTCTGGGGCGATCCGGGGGAAAGCGTAGCGGCCCGCTCAGCGGCGCGCCCGCGCCCCGCCTCGCGCCGCGGCCGTCCGCCGGGCCCTCCCGTCGCCGCCGCTCCCGGGCCCGGCCCTGGTCGGCCCGCCCCCGGCCGGGCCCCCCTTGGCCCGGATCGCCTCCTCCAGGAGCTCCCGGGCGTGGAGCGCCGCCCGCTCGCTGTCGGGGAGCCCCGCGAGCATCCGCGAGAGCTCGGCGACCCGCTCCTCGCCCTCGAGGATCTCCGCGGTCGCGACCCCCCCGCGCTTCGCGATCCGGATCTGTCGGTCGGCGAAGGCCGCGATCTGGGGCAGGTGGGTCACCACCAGCACCTGGCGCGTCCGGGCCAGGGCCGCCAGCCGCCGGCCCACCGCCACCCCGGCCCGCCCGCCGATCCCCGCATCCACCTCGTCGAAGACCAGCGTCGGGACGGCGTCGAGGTCGGCGAGGACGCTCCGACAGGCGAGCATCGTGCGCGACAGCTCCCCCCCGGACGCCACCCGGGCCAGGGGGAGCGACGGCTGCCCGGGCCCCCCGGAGAACCGGAGCTCCACCCGCTCCGCGCCCCCCGCCCCCGGCTCGTCCAGCGGCACCAGCGCGACCTCCACGGCGGCGCCCTCCATCCCCAGCTCGCGCAGCTCCGTCGCAAGCGCCTCGGCGAGCCGCGGGGCGGCCTCCCGCCGTCCGGCGCTGACCGCTGCCGCGAGCGCCGCGGCCTCCTCCTCCAGCCGGTCCAGCTCGGCGTGGAGCTCCCGCCGCTCGTCGTCCGCCCCCGCGAGCTCCCGCATGCGCGCCCGGGCCCGCTCCAAGTAAGCGAGGACCCCCTCCTCGCCCTCGCCGTACTTCCGCTCCAGCGCGCGGATCGCGCCGATCCGCTCCCGGACCGCCGCGAGCCTCGCCGGGTCCGCCTGGAGGTCGTCCCGGTAGGCCCGGAGGTCGCGGGCCAGCTCGTCCAGCTCGGCGGCGAGGCCGGCCGCGCGGCCCGCGAGATCCGCGACGCCGGCGTCGACCCCGGCAGCCTCGGCGAGCGCCGCGGCGGCGACGCGGACCAGATCTGCCCCCGCGCCCTCCTCGCCGAGGGCGGCCCAGCCGCGGCCCGCGGCCTCGAGGAGCCGCTCCACCTGGCCGAGGCGGGACTCCTCGTGGACGAGCTCCTCGAGCTCGCCCACCCGCAGGCGGGCGGCCTCGATCTCGCGCACCTGGTAGGCGAGGAGGTCGAGCTCCCGCTCCCGCTCCCGCGACCGCTCCTCCAGTTCCGCGACCCGAGCGCGGATCGCGACGAGCCGGCGGTGGGCGGCCCCGTAGGCCTCCACCGTCGCGGCGTGCGCCTCCCCCGCGAACCGGTCGAGGAACGCCCGCTGGACCGCCGGCGCGAGCAGCCGCTGCGCCTGGTTCTGCCCGTGGACCTCCACCAGGTGGGCCCCGAGCCGGGCCAGGGTGGAGACCGTCGCGATCTGCCCGCAGACCCTCGCCGAACCCCTCCCGTCGGCCCCGACGGTGCGGGCCAGGACCAGCTCGCCGTCCTCCGCCCACCCCGCGACCTCTGGGACCGGCGGCGCGTCGAACCGGGCCTCGACCCGAGCCTGGCCGGCCCCCTCGCGGACGAGGGAGGCCGAGGCCCTGGCGCCCGTCGCGAGGGCGAGCCCGACCGTGACCATGGTCTTGCCCGCCCCCGTCTCGCCAGAGAGCACGTTCAGACCGGGATGGAGCTCGAGGTCGACGTCCTCGAGGACCCCGAGGCCCGAGATGTGGAGCTCCCGCAGCACGGGCGGATGCTACCCCTCGGCCACGACACGCCGAGGCCTCAGGGGCCCTTCGGCCCAGGCTCCCCCGGGAGCCCGAACTTCTCGCGCACGAGCGACAGGAACCCCGGCGCACCATCGCGCCGCACCAGGCGGGCCGGGGTGGCGGCGCGGGCGATCCTGAGCACCGCGCCCACCGGGAGCTCGCGGCTCTCGCGCCCGTCGGCCGAGAGGAGGCCCGGCTCCTCCCCGGTCACCTCGAGCGTCACGCGCTGGTCGGGCCCGAGCACGATCGACCGGTCGAAGACCATGTGCGCGGCGATCGGCGTGACGATCAGGCAGGGCACGGTGGGCACGACGATCGGCCCGTGCGCGGAGAACGAGTAGGCGGTGGAGCCCGTGGGCGTGGCGACGATGACCCCGTCCGCGGAGAACGTCGTGACGTACTCCCCGTCCACGTACAGCGCGAGGCGGACGAGGCGGTGCCGGGCCCCCTTCTCCACGATGACCTCGTTCAGGGCCCACTCCGCGCCCGCCCAGGTCGTCCCCTCGGGCTCCGCCTGGACCGCGAGGCGTTCCTCCACCCGCGCGGTCCCCGCGAGCACCCGCTCGATCAGCGCGGGAGCCTCCTCCGGCTCGACCTCGGTGAGGAACCCCATCCGGCCGACCTTCACGCCGAGCACCGGGCACCCCGTGAGGGACGCGAGGTGCGCAGCGTGGAGGAAGGTGCCGTCGCCACCCACGGAGACCACGAGGTCGAGCCCCTCCGCGAAGGTCCCCGGCGGCGCGGCGGAGGCCGCGCCCAGCCCAGCCCCCTCGAGCTCCCTCGTACCGACGCCCCGCTCGGCGAGCCAGGTCAGGAGGTCCTTCGCGGAACGGACCGCCGCCTCCCGGGCGGGGTGCGCGATCACGCCGACGCGCCGCACCCCACGCCTCCCCCGCCAGGTCCCGCGGCCTCGGACCGATCGCCTCGGCGGCCGGGTCGCGCGCCGGCCGAGAGGTGAGCCGCCTCCGCCAGCGCCCGCACCAACGCCTCCCCGAGGTCGCGCCGGGGTGCCTCCGCCGCGGCGTGGAGCAGGAACTCCACGTTCCCGGCGGGCCCGAGGAGCGGCGAGGCCATCACGTCCAACGGCTCGATCCCCGCCGCCCGACAGGCCTCCGCCACCCGCGAGAGGGCCCGCCGCCACACGCCCGCGTCCCGCACCACGCCCCCCCGTCCCACCTCGGCCCTCGTCGCTTCGAACTGAGGCTTCACCAGCAGCACGAACGCCGCGCCCGGGGCCGCGACCCGGGCCAGGGCCGGGACGACGAGCGCGAGCGAGGTGAACGAGAGGTCCGCCACCACCACCTCGGGCGGGAACGGGAGGTCCTCCGGCGTGAGGTCGCGCGCGTTGGTCCGCTCGAGGACCGTGACCCGCGGATCGGTCCTGAGCTCCCAGGCGAGTTGCCCGTAGCCGACGTCCACCGCGGCGACGCGCGCGGCGCCCCGTCGGAGCAGGCAGTCGGTGAACCCCCCGGTGGAGGCCCCGACGTCGAGGCAATCCCGGCCCGCCACCTCGATGCCGAACCGATCGAGCGCGGCCTCGAGCTTCTCCCCGCCCCGGGATACGAACCGGCGGGGGGGCCGGGCGAGGGCGACGGGCTCGTCCGGGCCCACGAGCGTCGAAGGCTTCCCCGCGGGCCGGCCCCCCACCGTCACGAGCCCCGCCTCGATCGCCGCCCGGGCCTCCGCGCGGCTCCGGACCAGCCCGCGGCGGACGAGTTCCGCGTCGAGCCGCCGACGCGTCAACCCGACGCCTTGGTCCCCCCGCCGGCCCCGGCCCTCGGCGACGTCCGCCGCGCCGTCTTCCCCGCCGCCTTCTCGAGATCGCGGACCCGCCGCTTGAGCGACTCCAGCTCCTCCTTGCTCGCGACGCCGAGCGCCTTGAGCTGCGCACGGACCTCCCGGCGGACGAGCTCCGTGAGCCGCTCGCGGTTCCGCTGGGACCACTCCATCAGGTCCTTCGCGAGCTCGTTGACCCGCTCCCGGCTCTCACCCGCCATCGCCCGCGCCATGGCCTGGGCCTTCGCGGGGCTCAGCCTACCCAGCACCGCCTCCACGTACCGCTTCACGTCCTCGAGCATCGCCGCCTCCTCCGGTCGCCGGTGCAAGGATACCCCGGAGCCCCTCCGGCCCCGGGCCGGCGAGGGGCCCGCCGGAAGCGGGCCGGACCGGCCAACCCACGGCGGGCCCTTCGGCGGGCGGCGCGGGTTGGTACCATCGCGCGACCGGCTGGGGCCGACCGGGAGGAGCGGCGCGTGCTACCGATCCGCGATGCGAACCCCACGCGGAGGACGCCGTGGGTCACGATCGCCCTGATCGCAGCCAACGTCGTCGTGTTCCTGTTCTGGCAGCCCACGTTCGCCCCCCAGGGCAGGCAGCAGGCGTTCTTCTTCTGCCACGCGCTGATCCCCTACGAGGTGACCCACGGGACGAACCTCGCCCAGGGCGGACCCGCCGCCGCGCGCGCCCTCGACGAGCAGCTCGGCCACCAGTTCGGACCCGGTGCGGGTCGCGCGATCCAGGCCTTCCTCCAGCGGCGCTGCCCCGACAAGAGCTGGCTGGCGTCGGTGTTCGTCTCGATGTTCCTCCACGGCGGCTGGCTCCACATCGCCGGGAACATGCTCTACCTCTGGATCTTCGGGAACAACGTCGAGGACCGGCTCGGACGCGCCGTCTTCGTCGTCTTCTACCTGGTCGGCGGGCTCGCCGCGGCGGCGCTCCAGGTCCTGTTCGCCCCGGACTCGGTGATCCCGAACGTGGGGGCCTCGGGGGCCATCGCGGCCGTCCTCGGTGCCTACCTCGTCCTGTTCCCCCACGCCCGGATCCTCACGCTCGTGATGTTCTTCTTCATCACGTGGGTCGAGCTGCCGGCCGTGGTCGTACTGGGGTTCTGGTTCGTCTTCCAGCTGATCTCCGGCCTGTCGGAGCTCGGGGCGCTCGGGCAGCAGGTGAACAGCGGGGTGGCTTACTGGGCGCACGTCGGTGGCTTCGTCGCCGGCGTCGCGATGACGCTCCTGTTGTTCCGGGGGCGACGCCAACCCGTCCCCTACGAGCCGCTCCCGCCCCGCCCCGATCTCTGGGACCCGTAGCCTCCCATCGGCGCCCTCCTCGGATCACCGACCCGTTCGCGCGCGTCATGCGTCCAGCGGGAGCGGGTCCTCCTCGAGGATGCCCAGGTCCCGGCCGACGTACGTCGGCCGGATCTCCGAGGTCGCGAGCCGCGCCTCATCCGTGACCCCGGTCAGGACCAGGAGCGAGTCCCAGCCCAGCGCCCGCGCGCCCGCGACGTCGGTGTCGAGGCGGTCGCCGACCACGAGGGGCCTGCCCCCGCCCGCCCGCTCGAAGGCCCGGAGGAAGAGGGGGGCGTGGGGCTTCCCCACGACCTCGGGGACCGCGCCCGTCGTGGTGGTGATCACGGCGAGGAGCGCGCCGGCCCCGGGCCACAGCCCGTCGGCGGCCGGGTAGGCGGGGTCGGCGTTGGTGGCCACGAGCCGCGCGCCCCGCTGGACGAGGAGGGCCGCCCGCCGGAGCTTCGCGTAGTCCGCCGACCGGTCCCACCCCACGACCACGGCCTCCACCCGCTCCGGCTCGCCCTCGACGACCTCGATGCCGGCATCGGCCAAGGCCCGCCGGACCCCCTCCTCGCCGATCACGAAGGCGTTCCGCACCCCCCGCGCGGCCAGGACGTCCGCCGTGGCGAGGGCCGAGGTCACGACCTCCGACGGCGACGCGTCGATCCCCAGACGCCGGAGGCGCTCCGCGATGGCCCCGGGTGTCCGCCCGGAGTTGTTCGTGACGAACGCGATCCGTTTCCCCCGTCCGCGGAGGCTGTCCAGGGCCTCGGCCGCGCCGGGGACGGCCTCGTCGCCCCGGTACAGGACGCCATCGAGGTCGAAGAGGAAGCAGTCGTAGCGGTCGGCGAGGGCCATCACGAGCTCACGACGTCGGCGAGCCCTGCCCCGAGGTCACGAAGGCGGCGAGGGCGGTCGCGCTCGCGGCGGGGTCCACGTATCTCAACCGGTGAGGCGGCGCAGCGCTCGCTCGTAGTGCTCGACCTCCGGCCGCAGGGCACGGGCCAGCTTGAGGTGGCCGATGGCCCGCATCCGCTGCCCGGTGCGCTCGCACGCGAGCGCCAGCCCGAAGTGGGCGTAGTCGTTGGCCGGGTCGAGCTGCACGGCCTTCGCGAACTCACGCCTCGCATGGGCCATCCGACCCGCCATGAAGTGCGCCCGTCCCAGCCCCTCGCGGATGGAGGCCTTGTCGGGCTCGTAGAGCTTGGCCCGCGAGAGCAGGAGAGCTGCCTGGTGCGGCTCGCCGCGCTCGAGGAAGGCCATGCCCCTCGAGAAGAGGTCGTACACCTGGTGGTCGCCTCGCTCGTCCCGTCCGTGCTCCCCGCCGGTGCTATACAGAGGTGATGCCACGTATCCGTCCGTTCGTCGGCCTGCTGTTCGATCCGGCGCGCGCCGGCCCCCTGGACCGCGTCACCGCGCCTCCCTACGACACTATCACCCCCGCGGAGCGGGATCGGTTCCTCGACGCCAGCCCCTACAACGTCGTGCGGCTCGACCTGCCCGACGCCTCGGCCCCCGGCGCGGGGGCGGGCGCAGATCCCTACGCGACCGCCGCCGAGCTCCTCCTTCTGTGGCGCCGACGGGGCGTGATGGTCCCCGATCCGGGCGGCCCGGCCCTCTACGGCTACGAGATGCGCTTCGTCCATCGGGGTCGCTCGGGCCGGGTCCGGGGGGTGATCGGCCTGGTCGAGCTGGAGCCGTGGGGCGGGCGCGTGCTCCCGCACGAGCGGACCCTCGCCGGGCCGGTCGAGGACCGGCTCCGCCTGCTCCGCGCCACCCGCGCCAACCTCTCGTGCGTGTACGGCCTCGTCCCCGGGCCGAGGCCGGAGCTCGCCGAGATGCTCGAGCGCGCGGCGGCGGGCACCCCGCTCGTCGAGATCGCCGACGAGGAGGGGGTGGTGCACCGGCTGTGGCGGGTGGATGACGGGGAGCTGCCGCGGGCCCTCGCCGAGGACCCCCTCCTGATCGCCGACGGGCACCACCGGTACGCGACCGCGCTCCGGTACCGGGAGGAGATGCGCGCGGTCCACGGACCCGGCCCCTGGGACCAGGTGATGGCGCTCGTGGTGGACGCCGCCTCCGAGGATCCACCCGTGCTCCCCTACCATCGGGTCCTGATCGAGGGGTCGCCGGTCGGCGGCGGGGACCGCGTGCGCGACCTCGAGGAGGTGCTGGCCGAGCTCTCCGACGAGGAGCTCGTGTACGGACTCACGGCCCGCGAGGACGGGGAACTGGTGCACAGGGTGGGGCGGCTCGACGGCCGCCCGCCGACCGTGTGCGCGCTCCACGAGCGGATCCTGGCCGCCGTTCCCCAGGGGGCCCTGCGCTACACGCAGGACGCCGTCGGCGCCGAGCAGGCCGTCCGGGAGCGCAGGGCCGTCGCCGCCTACTTCCTCCCGCCCACGACCGCCGAACGTATCCGCGCGGTCGTGGAGCGAGGGGAGCGCCTCCCCGAGAAGTCCACGTTCTTCTGGCCGAAGCCGAGGACCGGGGTGGTGCTCCGGCTCCTGGACGCGTCCTGAGACACCCTGCCGCTCCCCGCCGGACCCGCGAGGCGGGGCCGGTTCCTCCGGCGGCCGGCTCAACCCTCCCTCGGTTCCAGCTTCTCGATCCGCCTCGCCACCACCTCCGTCAGGCTCCTCGCCCCGGCTCCGCTCCGGTAGAAGCGCCTGGCCAGCTGCCCGTACACCAAGACGGCGTCGCCCTTGCCGATCCCCTCGACGGCGCGCCGCCCGACGGTCGAGTGCCAGACCGCCACCGGGAGAGGGAGGAGGCGTTCCCCGGCCTCCGGAACGGAGAGCCGTAGCTCGGTGACCTCATCCCCGGACGGCAGCCGCCGCGCGACGGGCTCCGCGGCCACCGTCCCGGCAAGCACGACGATGTTCACCGCGACCATCACGGCTCCCCCCTTTCCGGGGTGACCGTAGCAGCGGCCACCGACACGGGGCCCGCTACACTCGGCGGCGTGTACGGGGGGAGGGCGGACCGAGCGCGGCCAGCGACCGAGGGCCAGCGTGGAGAGCCCGCCCCGACGCGCGAGGGGATCCCGGTCGAGGTCGCCCGGGGGATCACCGCGATCGACACGCGGATGGCGGGCCGGAGCCTCGTCACCTCCGCCTACCTCGTGCGGGCGGAGGAACCGGTCCTCATCGAGACCGGTCCGAGCACCTCCGCCGAGGCCGTGCGGCGAGGGCTCGGGGAGCTGGGCGTGGGCCCCGGCGACCTTCCCCATATCGTCGTGACCCACATCCACCTGGACCACGCGGGCGGCGCGGGCACGCTGGCGCGAGCGTTCCCGGCGGCGACCATCTGGGTGCACGAACGCGGCGCTCCGCACCTCGCGGACCCGACCCGGCTCGTGGCCAGCACGGCCAGGGTGTACGGCGAGGAGCGGATGCGCGCCCTGTTCGGGGACGTGGAGCCGGTGCCCGCGGATCGGATCCGGGCCCTGGCCGACGGCGACCGCCTCCGCCTCGGGGGACGGGCGCTCGAGGTCCTGCACACGCCGGGCCACGCCTCCCACCATCTGGCGCTCCAGGACGACGCCACGGGGAGCGTCTTCGTCGGCGACGCCCTCGGCGTGCACCTCCCCGACGTCCGGGTCCTGCGGCCGGCCACGCCGCCGCCCGAGTTCGACCTCGAGCTGGCCGTGGAGAGCGTGGGGCGGATCCGCAGCCGAGCCCGCGGCGCCCTCCTGCTGTCGCACTTCGGCCCGGCGGAGGAGGTCGAGGCCCTCTGCGACCTCGCCGTCCACCGGATGCGGGCGTGGGCCGCCGAGGTCCGGGACGCCCTGGACCGGACCGAGGACCTGGACGAGATCACGCGGCTCCTCGAGCGCCTGGCGGCGGACGACCTCCGGACCGACCTGGGCGAACCTCCCGACCCCCGCCTCGACCTGGAGCGTTACGAGATCCTGGCCGGCGCGCGGATCAACGCGAGCGGGCTCGTCAGGTACTGGCGCAAGCGGGCCGAGGCTCAGCCGAGCTGAGCGAGGCGCTCCGCCACGTCGAACGCCGCCTGGTCGTGGCGGAGGATCCTCCGGAACACCCGGGCCGCCTCCTCCGTCCGGCCGGCCCGCTCGAGGATATCGGCGGTCACGTACCACACGCGGAGCACCCAGTCCGTCCCGACGTCCTCGCGGGTGGGGAGGCGACGGAGGAGCGAGAGCGCCTCCTCGAACCTCCCCTGGTCGCGGAGGGCGGCCGCGGCGACGATCGCCGCCTCGGCCTTGTGCTCCAAGGGGATCGGGGCCGTGAGCGCCTCCTCCGCCAGCGGCACGGCGCGCTCCGGCTTCCCCAGCGCCCGCAGGCAGTCCGCGATGATGTGGTTCTGGTCGGAGCGCCCGGAGATCCGCCGGTAGGCCTGCATCTCGGAGAGGGCCTCGCGGTAGCGACCGCTCGAATACAGCGCGAGGCCCAGGACCTCCCGCACCGCCGCCGACCGCGGGGCCAGCTCCTTCGCCCTGGCCGCCTCCGCCGCCGCCCCGCGGGCGTCGCCCCGCCCGAGGAGCTCGACGGCGCGCCCCAGGGCCGCCAGGGCCCGGTCGGCCTGGCCGCGACGCGCCACGCGGCGGAGCTCATCGACCAGGTCCGCGGGGAGGCTCACCCGGCGGACGCGGGACCCCGCGGGACGGCCACGGAGCGGGCGAGGGGCGGGTTTGGGCATCGGCCTAGAAGCCTACCCGCGGAGGAGACGAAGAGAGCCACCCGAAGGTGGCTCTCTCGGATGATGTCCCGGCAGCGTCCTACTCTCCCACCCCGTCGCCAGGGCAGTACCATCGGCGCTGGAGGGCTTAACTTCCGGGTTCGGGATGGGACCGGGTGTTTCCCCTCCGCCATGGCCACCGGAACTCCGTCCCGGACCCCTGGGGTCCGGCGACCCGTGGGGGCGAGCCCCGAGCAGAGCTCGGAACCCGATGGCGAGCGCGAGCAGAGAGTCAAGTCCTCGGCCTATTAGTACCGGTCGGCTCAACACCTCGCGGTGCTTACACCTCCGGCCTATCGACCTCGTGGTCTCCGAGGGGCCTTACCTGGTCGACCCAGTGGGAGGCCTCATCTCGGGGTGGGCTTCGCACTTAGATGCCTTCAGCGCTTATCCCGTCCGGACGTGGCTAACCAGCCGTGCCGCTGGCGCGACAACTGGCACACCAGAGGTCCGTCCGTCCCGGTCCTCTCGTACTAGGGACAGCTCCCCTCAAGCCTCCTGCGCCCGCAGCGGATAGGGACCGAACTGTCTCACGACGTTCTAAACCCAGCTCGCGTGCCTCTTTAACGGGCGAACAGCCCGACCCTTGGGACCTGCTCCAGCCCCAGGATGAGACGAGCCGACATCGAGGTGCCAAACCTGGCCGTCGATATGGACTCTTGGGCCAGATCAGCCTGTTATCCCCGGGGTACCTTTTAGCCGTTGAGCGACGGCCCTACCACCAGGAGCCGTCGGATCACTAGGCCCCGCTTTCGCGCCTGCTCGACCCGTCGGTCTCGCAGTCAAGCCCCCTTGTGCCCTTGCACTCGACGCCTGATTGCCAACCAGGCTGAGGGGACCTTTGGGCGCCTCCGTTACCCTTTAGGAGGCGACCGCCCCAGTCAAACTGCCCACCAGGCGCTGTCCCCGACCCGGATCACGGGCCCGGGTTAGAGTCCCAACAGGTGAAGGGCGGTATTTCAAGGGTGGCTCCACCCGAGCCGGAGCCCGGGCTTCACAGCCTCCCGCCTATCCTACGCAACACCTGCCAGAACCCAACACCAAGTTGCAGTAAAGGTCCCGGGGTCTTTCCGTCCTGCTGCGGGTAACGAGCATCTTCACTCGTAGTGCAATTTCGCCGAGTCCCTGGTCGAGACAGTGCCCAAGTCGTTACGCCATTCGTGCAGGTCGGAACTTACCCGACAAGGAATTTCGCTCCGAGATCCCTATGTCGCCATAGGGGCGGGACCATATCTTCAGCTCCCCCGTCGGCGGGGAGCTGGCTGGCGTATGGCCTCTGAGGATCCCAGGAACCGAGACGGCTTCCGATGGTTCATGGCCTGGGCGATCTCCGCGATCCGAGCGAGGCCCTCCACCGAGAGGTGGAGCTCGGCCTCCGTGATCCGGATGACCGCCGCGAACCTCGTGAACGCATCGGCCTTCGCCGTAACCAGTGGATACCGTTCAAGAACGGCACGATCAGGTCCCGGAGGTCTGGGAACCGAGAGACCCTGTAGGCGAACAGGTCCTCTCGGTGGTCGTCGTACCTCCGGTCCCGGCGGACGCTGCCACAGCCGAAGTACCCCCGGATCGTTCACCGGGCCTCCGCGCTCCGCGCCGTCCACGAACCCGACGATCCACTGCTCGATCCCCGGTCTTTCCTGCTGATCGCCCGCACCGGTCGGATTGTCACTGCGCATGCCGGCAACCGTAACGTTCGGCACCGACATGGCGAGTACCGCCGGATCCTCGGGTGTCCCAGCATATAGCCAGCTGCACTCGCGCCGTCGCCGACGCGAGGGGCAGCGCCGAGGGGCGCATCCTCGGCCGTCTACCTTAGGACGGTTATAGTTACCGCCGCCGTTTACCGGCGCTTAGGTTCGGAGCTTCGCACGGCCCGAAGGCCGCGCTGACCCCTCCCCTTAACGTTCCGGCACCGGGCAGGCGTCAGTCCGTATACATCGTCTTACGACTTCGCACGGACCTGTGTTTTTAGTAAACAGTCGCTTGGGCCTGGTCTGTGCCACCCCCTCGGGCTCCGGCCGCGAAGGCCTTCACCCTACCGGGGTCCCCCTTCTCCCGAAGTTACGGGGGCAATTTGCCGAGTTCCTTGACCAGGGTTCACTCGATCGCCTCGGTATGCTCTACCAGCCCACCTGTGTCGGTTTGGGGTACGGGCACCTCACCCACTCGCTAGAGGCTTTTCTCGGCAGCATGGGCTCACTCGCTTCGCCTGAACGGCTCGGCATCGCGCCTCGGGGTTGACGAGGTCCCGGATTTGCCTAGGACCTCCCCCTACACGCTTGCCCCAGGACGACCACCGCCTGGGTCGAGCTACCCTTCTGCGTCCCCCCATCGCTGGCCGTCACCGGGTCGGTCGGTAGCCCCTCCCGGAGGAGGGGTTCCCTTAGTACCCCGGGTCCGACCTGGTCGCGGGTGAGGTGGTACCGGAATATCAACCGGTCGTCCATCGCCTACGCCTCTCGGCCTCGGCTTAGGTCCCGACTAACCCTGGGCGGATGAACCTTCCCCAGGAACCCTTGGGCTTCCGGCGGACGGGCTCCTCCCCCGTCTCTCGCTACTCATGCCGGCATTCTCACTTCCGACGCGTCCACGGCTGGGTTCCCCCGCCGCTTCACCCGCGTCGGAACGCTCCCCTACCGATCCCCCGGCCTGGACGTACGAGGCCTCCCTCGTACGCCGAGCCGTTCCGGGGGATCCCGCAGCTTCGGTGCCGTGCTTGAGCCCCGCTACATCGTCGGCGCAGGACCACTTGACCAGTGAGCTGTTACGCACTCTTTCAAGGATGGCTGCTTCTAAGCCAACCTCCTGGTTGTCTCTGCGATCCCACATCCTTTCCCACTTAGCACGGACTTGGGGACCTTAGCTGGCGGTCTGGGTTGTTTCCCTCTCGGCTACGGAGCTTAGCCCCCGCAGCCTCACTCCCGGGCTCTCGTCCGACGGCATTCGGAGTTTGCCTGGGTTCGGTAAGCTTGTGGGCCCCCTAGCCCAAGCAGTGCTCTACCTCCGCCGGAGAACGCCCGAGGCTGCCCCTAAAGGCATTTCGGGGAGAACCAGCTATCACCGGGTTTGATTGGCCTTTCACCCCTACCCACAGGTCATCCCCCAGGTTTTCAACCCTGGTGGGTTCGGCCCTCCACGAGGTCTTACCCTCGCTTCAGCCTGCCCATGGGTAGATCACCCGGCTTCGGGTCTAGCGCCTGCGACTGGACGCCCTGTTCGGACTCGCTTTCGCTACGGCTTCCCCCGAAGGGTTAACCTCGCCGCAGACGGCTAACTCGCCGGCTCATTCTTCAAAAGGCACGCCGTCACCCGGACCTGGTCGCCCAGGCCCGAGCTCCGACGGTTCGTAGGCTCACGGTTTCAGGTTCTATTTCACTCCCCTCCCGGGGTGCTTTTCACCTTTCCCTCACGGTACTGGTCCACTATCGGTCGCCAGGGAGTACTTAGCCTTAGGGGGTGGGCCCCCCAGATTCACACGGGATTCCACGGGCCCCGTGCTACTCGGGAACACCGCCGGGAGATCCGTCACCTTTCGCCTACAGGGCTATTACCTCCTCCGGCGGCCCTTTCCATGGCCTTCGGCTAGGTGCGGATTTTGTAACTCCCTGGAGGGTCCGGCGCCCCTCCTGGCGGGTCCCACGACCCCGGCACGGCAACGCCACCGGGCTTCGACACCGTGCCGGTTTAGGCTGATCCCCGTTCGCTCGCCGCTACTAGGGGAGTCGCGGTTGCTTTCCTTTCCTCGCCCTACTGAGATGTTTCACTTCGGGCGGTTCCCTCCACAGGCCCTATGGGTTCAGGCCTGGGTGACCGGGCATGACCCCGGCCGGGTTCCCCCATTCGGGCATCTCCGGATCTCAGCCTTCTCGGCGGCTCCCCGGAGCTTATCGCAGCCTGACACGCCCTTCATCGGCTCCTGGCGCCTAGGCATCCACCGTGAGCCCTTCCTAACTTGACTCGTAGATGCTCGCGCTCGCTATCGAGTTCTCAAGGTGCTCGGGGGCTCGCACCCCCAGAGCTGAACAGCGTGCCTGGCCGGGTCACGGTGCACCACCCCCGTTCGGGTCAAGGACCGTACCTGGGAGACGGCGCGGAATCCGCGCCCGACCGGATAGCCAGTGATCGACCTGGAGCTGCGGGCCTGCCGCCGGATGCGGCCGTGCCCGGATGCCAGAGCTCCTTAGAAAGGAGGTGATCCAGCCGCACCTTCCGGTACGGCTACCTTGTTACGACTTCACCCCAATCGCCGACCCCACCTTCGACGGCTCCCTCCCTCCGAAGAGGGTTGGGCCACCGGCTTCGGGTGTTGCCGACTTTCGTGGTGTGACGGGCGGTGTGTACAAGGCCCGGGAACGTATTCACCGCGGCGTTGCTGATCCGCGATTACTAGCGACTCCGGCTTCACGGGGTCGAGTTGCAGACCCCGATCCGAACTGAGCGCGGCTTTTTGGGATTCGCTCCCCCTTGCGGGATCGCAGCCCTTTGTACCGCGCATTGTAGCATGTGTGCAGCCCTGGGCATAAGGGGCATGATGACTTGACGTCATCCCCACCTTCCTCCGGTTTGGCACCGGCAGTCCCCCTAGAGTTCCCGGCATGACCCGCTGGCAACTAGGGGCAGGGGTTGCGCTCGTTGCGCCACTTAAGGCAACACCTCACGGCACGAGCTGACGACAGCCATGCACCACCTGTGCGGGCCCCGTAGGGCGCCGTGTTTCCACGGCTTCACCCCGCATGTCAAGCCCAGGTAAGGTTCTTCGCGTTGCGTCGAATTAAGCCACATGCTCCGCCGCTTGTGCGGGCCCCCGTCAATTCCTTTGAGTTTTAGCCTTGCGGCCGTACTCCCCAGGCGGGGCGCTTAATGCGTTAGCTTCGGCACGGACGGGGTCGATATCCGCCCACACCTAGCGCCCAACGTTTACGGCTAGGACTACCAGGGTATCTAATCCTGTTCGCTCCCCTAGCTTTCGCGCCTCAGCGTCAGGACAGGCCCAGGAGGCCGCCTTCGCCACCGGTGTTCCTCCCGATATCTGCGCATTTCACCGCTACACCGGGAATTCCACCTCCCCCTACCTGCCTCGAGCCGCGCAGTATCGGATGCAGGCCCGGGGTTGAGCCCCGGGTTTTCACACCCGACTTGCGCGGCCGCCTACGCGCGCTTTACGCCCAGTGAATCCGGACAACGCTCGCCCCCTACGTCTTACCGCGGCTGCTGGCACGTAGTTAGCCGGGGCTTCTTCTGCGGGTACCGTCACCGGCTCGCGCCGGCTTCGTCCCCGCCGAAAGGGGTTTACGACCCGAAGGCCTTCATCCCCCACGCGGCGTCGCTGCGTCAGGCTTCCGCCCATTGCGCAAGATCCCCCACTGCTGCCTCCCGTAGGAGTCTGGGCCGTGTCTCAGTCCCAGTGTGGCTGGCCGCGCTCTCACGCCAGCTACCCGTCGTCGCCTTGGTGGGCCGTTACCCCACCAACGAGCTGATAGGCCGCGAGCCCATCCCGAAGCGGAGGCCGGGGTTACCCCCGACGACCCTTTGCTCGGCCGACCATGCGGTCCGCCGAGGTTATCCGGTATTAGCCCCGGTTTCCCGGGGTTATCCCGGTCTTCGGGGTAGGTTGCTCACGTGTTACTCACCCGTTCGCCGCTCCGTACCCGGGTGGGTTGCCCCGCCCGGGCCGATCGCTCGACTTGCATGTGTTAGGCACGCCGCCAGCGTTCGTCCTGAGCCAGGATCAAACTCTCCGTAGAGGTCACGAACCGGCCCGAGGGCCGGCTTCGCTTCCGTTCCGGAGATGGGTCTCCAGGGGGCATCCCCTGTCGACCCGGCGATCCCGACCGGATCGTCCGGTTCCGGATCGTGGTACGACCGTCGGCCGGAGGGCATGATCCATCCAGCCCTCCCCCGACGGGGGAACGCACTGGCTTCTCGGCACGCTGTTCAGTTCTCAAGGTGCGAACGCCACGCGACCCCGCGGGCAGAGGGTTGGACCTCGGAGGGGCCGCTCCGAGCCCTAAGGATAGCACCCCGGCCAGGGGCGTCAACGCGGCCGGGTCCCTCGGGGAGCCTGGGCCACCGATCAGGTCCCCGCGGCCAGCCGGACGAACCGCCGCCGGCCGACCTGGAGGATCCGGCCGACGAGCTCCTCCCGCTCGAACTCCTGTTCGGGGTCGGTGACCGGATCGCCGTCCAGGCGGACCCCGCCCTGGACCATGAGGCGCCGCGCCTCGGCGTGGGAGGAGGCCAGCCCGAGGCCCGCGAGCACCCGCGGGAGCCAGTACCGCCCGCCTTCGCCCGCCCAGGAGGTCGGCAGCTCGACCTCCGCCACCTGCTCGGGGATCGCACGCTCCCGGTGGACGAGGTCGAAGCGCCGCTCCGCCCGCGCCCCTTCGCCCGGGCCGTGGTACAGGTCCACGACCTCCCGGGCCAGGCGCCGCTTCGCCAGGTCCGGCCGGAGGGCCCCGGAGGCGAGGGCCCGCTCGATCGCGTCCACCTCCGCGGGCTCCAGGTCCGTCAAGAGGCGGAGGAACTTCACGATGAGCCCATCCGGGATCCGCATCAGCTTGCCGAACATCTCGTCCGCAGGCTCGGTGAGCCCCACGTAGTTGTCGAAGCTCTTCGACATCTTCCGGACCCCGTCGGTGCCCTCCAGGAGCGGCATCGTGACGACGACCTGGGGCTCCTGGCCGTACGCCCGCTGGATGTCCCGGCCGACCTTGAGGTTGAAGGTCTGGTCGGTCCCCCCGAGCTCGATGTCGGCCCGGACCGCCACCGAGTCCATCGCCTGGAGCAGGGGGTAGAGGAACTCGACGATGCTGATCGGCTTCCCCGCCTCGTAGCGCGCCCGGAAGTCGTCCCGCTCGAGCATCCTTGCCACCGTGTAGGAGGAGGTGAGTCGCAGGACGTCGTCCATCCGCATCGGCGCGAGCCACTCCGAGTTCCGCCGCACCTCCGCCCGAGGGAGGTCGAGGACCAGGCCCGCCTGGTCCAGGTAGGTGCGGGCGTTGGCCTCGATCTCCTCCTCGGTGAGGAAGGGGCGGGTCTCGCTCTGCCCGGAGGGGTCGCCCACCCGCCCCGTGAAGTCCCCGATGATCAGCACCGCGACGTGTCCGGCGTCCTGGAACTGCCTGAGCTTGCGCAGGACCACGGCGTGGCCCAGGTGGAGGTCGGGGCGGGAGGGGTCGACCCCCAGCTTCACCCGGAGCGGCCGGCCGAGCGAGAGCTTCTCCTCGAGCCCGCCCTCCGGGAAGATCTCGGCCGCGCCCGAGCGGAGGCGGGCCAGCACGTCGGGAGGGACCGGGGAGCCCATGGCGACCCGCGATGCTACCAGGGGCCCGGTGGGCCACGGGTATCATGGCCTGCGATGACGTGGCCGAGGGGGCCCGCGTGAGCCGCGGCCGCGCCGTGCTGGCGGCGGCCGCGGCCCTCTCCCTGGCCGCCCAGGCCTGTAGGGTCCCGAGCCTCGAGGAGGAGGAGGCCCGCGCGCGGGTCCTGCCCCAGACCTCCTTCCTCTTCGCCGCCGACTGCCTGCGGCCCGCGGGCCGCTGCACCGAGATCACCGAGCTCCACGGCGAGGAGAACCGGATCGTCGTGCCGCTCGCGCGGATCCCCGAGCGGGTGCGCGACGCGGTGATCGCCGTCGAGGACAAGCGCTTCTACCAGCACCGCGGGATCGACCTCAAGGCGCTCCTCCGCGCGGCCTACGTGGACGCCACCGCGGGCCGGATCGTCGAGGGCGGCTCCACGATCACCCAGCAGTACGTGAAGAACGCGTTCGTCGGCAGCGAGCGGAGCCTCGACCGCAAGATCCAGGAAGCCGTGCTCGCTTGGCAGCTCGAGCGCCGGTACTCCAAGGAGCAGATCCTCGGCCGTTACCTCAACACGGTCTACTTCGGACGGGGCGCGTACGGGATCCAGGCGGCGGCCCAGGCGTTCTTCTCGGTCGACGCCACCGATCTCACGCTGGCCCAGGCCGCGCTCCTCGCCGGGCTGATCCGGAACCCCGGCCAGTACGACCCCTTCCAGCACCCGCGGCGGGCCCTGGCCCGGCGGGCGCACGTCCTCGACGCGATGCTCGAGCTGGGGATGATCACACCGGCCCACCGCGACCGGGCCGCGGCGGCCCCCCTCGGCCTCCATCCGCCCGACGAGGCGGAGGAGCGGTACCCGGCCCCCTACTTCGTCGACCACGTGATCCAGTGGTTCCTCACCGAGCCCTCGCTCGAGCGGCGGGACGAGGCGTTCGGGCCCCCGTGCCCCGCCGAGGAACCCTACCGCTCGGGGTGCCCCGAGCGTTGGGACATGCTCTTCGAGGGGGGCCTGCGGATCTACACGACGCTCTCGCCCCGTCTCCAGGCCTTGGCCGAGGAGGCCGTCCGCTCGGTCCTCGTCTACCCCACCGATCCCTACGCGGCCGTCGTGGCCCTCGACCCCCGGACCGGCTGGGTCCGGGCGATGGTCGGGGGTCGGGACTACTGGGACCCCGCCGACCGCTTCGCCCGGCTGAACCTCGCCACCGGGGGCAGCACCGGTCGGCAAGCCGGCTCTTCGTTCAAGCCGTTCGCGCTGGTCGCGGCCCTGGAGCACGGGATCCCGCCCGAGCGCACGTTCAACGGCTCCTCCACCGCGGTCCCCCTCGACACGGGGGAGGTGTGGACGCCGGAGAACTACGAGAGCGCGGACTACGGCTCGGTGTCGATGCGCTCGGCCACCGTGCACTCGGTCAACGTGGCCTACGTCGAGATCGAGAAGGCCCTGGGCGGGGGCGACGCGTACGCGGGCGCCCGGATCCTCGTGAAGACCGCGGAGCGGATGGGGATCCGGTGCTGCGAGCGGACGGCCGAGCCGGACTTCCCCCTCCAGCCGCTCCCCTCCGCGGTCCTCGGCACGAACGAGGTCAACCCCCTGGAGATGGCCGTGGGGTACGGCACGCTCGCCACCGGGGGCTACCGGGTGATGCCGACCCCGGTGGCCCGGATCACCGACGCCCGGGGGCGGGTGCTCTGGGAGCACACGCCCAGGCCCAAGCTCGTCGTGGACCCGGCGGTGGCCACGGTGGCCGTCGACATCCTGAGGGAGGTCGTGACCTCGGGCACGGGGACCGCCGCGAACATCGGCCGCCCCCAGTTCGGCAAGACCGGGACGGCCCAGAACTGGTCCGACGCCTGGTTCATCGGGGCCGTCCCCCAGCTGGTCGCGGCGGTCTGGGTTGGCTACCCCGGTTCCCAGCGCTCGATGGCGGCGACGAGGATCGGCCGGGTCACGGGCGGGAGCTGGCCGGCCGCGATCTGGCGAGCGTTCATGATCCGGGCCGTCGAGCGGATGCCGGTCCGGGACTTCCCCACCGTCGAGGTCGACTACGTGACGGTCCGGCTGGACATCACCCAGGGCTGCCTGGCGAACCCCTACACGCCGCCCGGGAACATCAGGGTGGTCCGCTACATCGCCGGGACGGAGCCGAGGAAGGTCTGCAAGGAGCCGAGCGAGTACCAGCTGCTCACCGTCCCCTCGGTGATCGGCCTCCCGGAAGGGGAGGCGGCGTCCCTCCTCCGGGCCTCCGGCTTCAACGTGGCCGTCGAGACGGCCCGCTCCGGCCAGCCCTCGGGGACCGTGATCGCCCAGGACCCCGCCGCCGGCGAGCAGGCCCTGCAGACGAGCACGGTCACGATCACGGTCTCGGAAGGCCCCCGCCTGATCCCGGTCCCCGACGTGATCGGCCGCCCCGAGGGGGCGGCCCGGGCGGAGCTCGAGCGGGCGGGGTTCCGGGTGGTCGTGATCGTCGAGGCGGCATGCGATCCGGAAGCGCCCGGCTGCGACCACCGGCGGGGCGTGGTCTGGTGGCAGTCGCCCTCGGGGGGCGAACAGGCCCGCCCGGGCTCCACCGTCACGATCCGCGTCGATCCCTGACCCGCCGCCTCGGCGGGGGCGGGCCGGGGCGGGCGCGGGAGAGGAACCGCTCGCCTTCCAGGTGGAACCGCCACGGGCGCTCGACGGCGGCCCGGATCCCCACCCGCGGGCCCCGCACCACCTGCCCCGCCGGCCGGGGCGCCCGCTCGATCCACATCTCCCCGCCGCCCACCAGGTCGATCCCGTCGAGCGATCGGTCCACCCCGAACGCCTGGCACAACCGCGCCGGTCCCGAGCACAGGAGCCTGGGGTCCGTCGTCCCGCGCCGCCGCGCCATCTCCTCGAGGCCCGCGAGCGGCTCCGCCGCCCGGAGCAGGACCGCGCTCCCCTCGCCGTCCCGCCCGGTCACCACGTTCATGCAGAAGTGCATCCCGTAGGTGAAGTACACGTACAGGTGCCCCGGCGGGCCGAACATCGCCTCGGTCCGGGGCGTCCGGCCGCGGTAGGAGTGGCTCGCGGGGTCGCCCTCCTCGTAGGCCTCGGTCTCCGCGATCCTGGCCGCGAGCCGGGTCCCGTCCGGGAGCACCCGCACGAGGACCTGGCCCAGGAGGTCCGGCGCCACCTCTGTGGAGGGTCGGGCGAAGAACCGCCGGGGCAGCCGCTCGCCCCTCACCGCTCGGGGCGGCCCTTGCGGAGGAACCGGCGGAGCTTCGCGAGCGGCCAGGCGTTGATCACCTCCTCCTTGGTGAGCCACCCGCGCTGGGCCGTGGCCACCCCGAACCGCAGGAACGGGAGGTGGACCGGGGCGTGGGCGTCGGTGTCGATCGCGAAGCGCACCCCGTGGCGGCGGGCCCAGAGGACGTGCTCGTCCCGGAGGTCGAGCCGGTCGGGGAACGAGTTGATCTCGAGGGCGGTCCCGGTCCGCGCGGCGGCCCGGAACACCTCCTCCAGGTCGAACTCGATCGGCGGCCGCTTCCCGATCAGGCGGGCGGTGGGGTGACCGATGATGTTGACGTGGGGGTTCTCCATGGCCCGGACGATCCGGCGGGTCATCTGGTCCTTGGGCAGGTTGAAGTGCGAGTGCACCGAAGCCACGCAGACGTCGAACCCCGCGAGGAACCCCTCGGGCCAGTCCACGTTCCCCTCGGGGTCGATGTTCAGCTCGGTGCCGTGGAGCAGCGTCATCCTCGGGTAGCGCGCCTGCAGCTCGCGGAGGCGGGCCCGCTGAGCGAGCATCTTCTCGTCGGTCATCCGCTGCATGTACAGGTTCGGGGCGTGGTCGGTGACCGCGTAGTACGCGTGCCCCTGGGCCGCGGCGGCCTCCAGCATCTCCTCGAGCGGCGCGAGGCCATCGGTGAGGTTCGTGTGGGTGTGGAGGTCGCCCTTGAGGTCGCGGAGCTCCACGATCCGCGGGAGCTCCCCGGCCAGGGCGGCCTCGATCTCGCCCCGGTCTTCCCGGAGCGTCGGGGGGATGAAGGGCAGCCCGAGGTGCCCGTAGACCTCCTCCTCGGTCTCGGCCACGATGAGCTTCCCGGTCTTGGCCCGGAACAGGCCGTACTCGGAGAGCTTGAGCCCCTTGCGGACCGCGATCTCCCGGGTCCGGATGTTGTGGGCCTTGGAGCCCGTGAAGTACTGGAGGGCCGCCCCCCACACGGCCGGCTCCACGACCCGCAGGTCCACCTGGAGCCCCTTGGTCGTGAGCACCGAGGCCTTCGTCTCCCCCCGCGCCAGCACCCGCTCCACCCCCGGGAGCGCCGTGAAGGCGTCCATCACCTCGGTCGGCCGCTCGCTCGCCACCAGCAGATCGATGTCGCCGATCGTCTCGCACATGCGTCGCAGCGACCCGGCGTAGGTGACCCGCCGCACCGCGCGGACCTCGTGGAGCTGGGCCACGAGCTCCTCGGCGAGGCCGAGGGCCACGCCGAGCTGCACCCGGCCCCCGGCCTCGCGCATCCGTTGGATGCCCTGGAGGATGTTCTCCTCGCTCTTGGGCCCGAACCCACGCAGTCCCGCCAGGCGGTGGTCGCGGACCGCGTCGAGCAGCTCCTCGACCGAGGAGATTCCGAGCTCCCGGTAGAGGACCATCGCCTTCTTCGGCCCCAGGCCGGGGATCGTGAGGAGCTGGCGGACGCCGTCGGGGATCTTCTCGCGGAGCTCCTCCAGGGCCTGGATGGTGCCGGTCTCGAGGTACTCCCGGACCTTCTCGGCGATCGACTTCCCGACGTTCGGGATCCGCTGGAGCGCCTTGGCGTCGAGGTCCCGGACGTCGGCGTGGTACCCGGCGATCGCGCGGGCCGCCTTCTCGTAGGCCCGCGGCTTGAACGGGTCCTCGGACGCGATCGAGAGGAGGTCCGCGTACTCGAGCAGGACCGCGGCGACCTCGTCGTTCGTGCGCGGCATCCTCTCCGATGCTACCGCCCTCCGGCGGGCCAGCTCACGCCAGGTCCAGGAGCCAGAGGAGGAGCGCCTTCTGGGTGTGGAGCCGGTTCTCCGCCTGGTCCCAGACGACCGAGCGCGGCCCGTCGATCACCTCGTCGGTGATCTCCTGGCCCCGGTGGGCGGGGAGGCAGTGCATCACGATCGCGTCCGGCGCCGCCAGATCCACCACCTTCTGGTCGATCCGGTACGCGGGGAACACGAGGGCGCGCTCGTCGGCCTCGGCCTCCTGGCCCATGCTGGCCCAGACGTCGGTGTAGAGGACGTCCGCGCCCCGGGCGGCCTCGAAGGGGTCGTTCGTGAGCTCCACCGCGCCCCCGGTCTCCGAGGCGATCTCCCGGGCTCGGTTCACGACCAGGGGGATCGGCTCGAACCCGGGCGGCGTCGCCACCCGCACCCGCATCCCGGCCTTCGCCCCGCCCAGCAGGAGCGAGTGGGTGACGTTGTTCCCATCCCCCAGGTACGCGAGCGTCCGTCCGGCGAGCCCGCCCTTCCGCTCGCGGACCGTGAGGAGGTCCGCCAGGCACTGGCAGGGATGCTCGAAGTCCGACAGCGCGTTCACGACGGGCACGCTGGCCGCACCGGCCAGGACCTCCAGCCGCTCCTGCTCGAACGTCCGCAGGACGATCGCGTCGACGTAGCGGGAGAGCACCCGCCCCGTGTCCTCGATCGTCTCCCCCCGCCCGAGCTGGAGCTCGGCGGCCGAGAGCGCCACCGGATGGCCCCCGAGCTCGGCGATCCCCACGTCGAACGAGACCCGGGTCCGGGTGGAGGGCTTCTCGAAGATCAGCGCCACGGAGCGCCCCCGGAGCCGGTCGGCGAACCGCTCGGGCGACGCCTTCACCTCGGCCGCCAGGTCGAGGAGGGCGGCTAGCTCGGCCGGCGTGAGGTCGTCCACCGACAGGAAGTCCCGGGCCACGGCCGCAGTCTATCCGGTCGGGCCCGCCGGGGGGAGCACGGTCAGCCCCCCCGCAGCTCGGCCCCGAGGTCCCGGGCCAGGCGCTCCACGATCCGGGCGACCAGGGCGTCCGCCTCCTCGTCGGTGAGGGTGCGATCGGGGGCCCGGAGGTCGACCGAGAACGCCAGGCTCTTCCGACCCTCGGGGATGGGGCGGCCCGAGAACACGTCGAAGAGCACGCAGGCCTCCACGAGCCCCTCGCCCGCCTCCAGGAGCGCCGCCCGGACGGCGGCGGCCGGCGTCCGCTCGTCGACGAGGAACGCGAGGTCCCGCCGGACCGGCGGGAAGCGCGGCAGCTCCCGCGCCACGACCGTCGTCGCGGCGTGGCGTCCGAGGATCTCGACCTCCAGCTCGGCGAGGGCCACCCGCCCCTCGAGGTCCAGGCGCTCGGCCTCCCGCGGGTGGAGCTCGCCCAGCACGCCGGCGACCTCGCCCCCGACCAGCACCACCGCCGACCGGGTAGGGTGGAAGGGGACCCCCGGGGGGTCGCCGAGGGAGTGGTCGTCGATCCCGAGCGCCTCGAACAGGACCTCGAGCGCGCCCTTCGCATCGAGGACATCGAAGGACCGCGGAGGCTCGGGGAACCCGCGGGACGCCTCCCCCCAGAGCGCGAGCGCCACCCGCTCGATCTCCCGAACGGGCTCCCCGGGGTGGAAGGTCCGGCCCACCTCGAACAGCGCCGCCCCCCGCACCTGGCGGGCCCGGTTCGTGCGCAGCGCGGCGAGCAGGCCGGGGAGGAGGCTCGTCCGGAGGAAACGCTGGTCGGCCGAGAGGGGGTTCGCGATCCGGATGGCGTCGGCCTCGCCCTGGCCCAGCAGCGCGAGGTCGTGGGGGCCGGCGAACGAGTAGGCCTGGGTCTCGAAGAGGCCCGCGCGCACCATGGCCCGGCGGATCCGGTCGCGGAGCCGACGCTCGGGGGGGATCCCCCCGGCCTGCCGGACCGCGGGGAGCGTCTCCCCCACGCGGTCGTAGCCCTGGACCCTGATCACCTCCTCGATCAGGTCCTCCTCGAGCTCGAGGTCGGGCCGGAACCCCGGCACCTCGGCCACGAGCGCCCCCTCCGTCTCGTCGACGCGAAGCCAGATCCGTTCGAGCGCCTCCCGGACGCTCGTCGGCGTCTGGGGCACGCCCAGGACGGCCTGGGCCCGGGCCGGTCGGATCCGGACCCGCCGACGCGGTGGGGCCGCCCCGGCCTCGACCCATCCCGCCAGCACGGTGCCGCCGCCCCAGGCCGCGATCAGCCCCGCGGCGCGGTCCGCGGCCCTCCCGCAGCCTTCGGGGTCGACGCCGCGGGAGAACCGGTACGAGGCCTCGGTCGCCACCCCGAGCCGCCGAGACGTCCGCGCGATCCCCCGCCGCTCGAAGGCCGCCGACTCGAGCAGGACGTCCCGGGTGGCCTCCGACACCTCGGACCCCTTCCCCCCGATCACGCCGGCCAGGGCCACCGGTCGCTCGAGGTCGCAGATCAGGAGGTCGTCGTCGGTGAGCTCCCGCTCCACGTCGTCCAGCGTCACGAGCCGCTCCCCCGCCGCCGCCCGGCGCACGACGATGCCCGGCCCCTTGAGCTGCGCCAGGTCGAACGCGTGGAGCGGCTGGCCCAGCTCGAGCATCACGTAGTTCGTGGCGTCCACGACGTTCGAGATCGGCCGCTGGCCGAGGGCCGTGAGGCGGGCCTGCGCGCGGAGGGGCGAGGGCGCGACCTCCACCCCCTTGATCACGCGCGCCACGTAGCGCGGGCAGCGGTCGGGGTCCAGGATCTCCACCGTGGCCGCGTCCGCCGCCCGCTCCTCGCCCTCCGGGACGACGGCCCCCGGCGTCCGGAAGGGGAGCGCGAGGGCCGCGGCCACCTCCCTGGCCACCCCCGCCACCGACAGGAGGTCGGGCCGGTTGGACTTCACCTCGAGATCCAGGACCACGTCGTCGAGCCCGAGCAGAGAGGCCACGTCGGTCCCCGGCGGAGCGTCGGGCGGCAGCACGAGGATCCCCGAGTGGTCCTGGGACACCCCGAGCTCCCGCGGCGAACACAGCATGCCCTCGGAGGCCACCCCCCGGATCTCGCGCCGCCCGAGCGGCTCGGCCTGCCCGGGCAGCCGGGCCCCCGGTGGCGCGTAGGGGACGAGGTCGCCCGGGCCCATGTTCCGCACGCCCACCACGACCTCGACCGGTCCCCGCCCCGCGTCGACCGACGCCACGCAGAGCCGGTCCGAGCCGGGGTGGTCGCGGACCTCGAGGACCCGGGCCACGACCACTCCCCGGAGCCCCTCCCACGGCCGCTCGACGGCCTCCACCTTCGCCCCCTTCGAGGTGAGGAGCTCGGCGAGCGCGTCGGGCCCGAGCTCCACGGGCGTGAACTCGCGGAGCCAGGAGAGGAGGACCCTCACGCGCCGACCCCCGCGCGCCTCACGCGCCGACCCCCGTGAACCGCTCGAGGAACCGGACGTCGCCCTCGTAGAACAGCCTGAGGTCGGGGATCCCGTAGCGCACCATCGTCACCCGCTCCAGGCCCATCCCGAAGGCGAACCCTGTGTAGCGCTCGGGGTCGTAGCCCACGTTCCGGAGGACGTTGGGGTGGACCATCCCGCACCCGAGCATCTCGATCCAGCCCGTCCCCTTGCAGGTCCGGCACCCCGCCCCCCGGCAGAGGAAGCAGGACACCTCGAGCTCGGCGCCGGGTTCGACGAAGGGGAAGTAGTCGGGGTTCATCCGCACCCTGGTCTCCTCCCCGAACAGGGCCTTGGCGAAGGCGAGCAGGGTGCCCTTGAGATCGGAGAAGGAGATCCCCTCGTCGACCGCGAGCCCCTCGACCTGGTGGAACACCGGGGAGTGGGTCGCGTCCGGCGTGTCCTGCCGGAAGACCCGTCCCGGCGCGATCACGTACACCGGCGGGGGCTGCCGCTCCATGGCGCGGATCTGCATCGCGGAGGTCTCGGTCCGGAGCAGGAGCTCGGGGTGGCCGGGGACGTCGAGGAAGATCGTGTCCTTCTCCGTCCGGGCCGGGTGATCGGGCGGGATGTTGAGGGCCGTGAAGTTGTACCAGTCGGTCTCGACGAGCGGCCCCTCCACCACCCGGTACCCCATGCGCGTGAAGACGTCCACGATCTCCTGCTCGACGATCGTGAGGGGGTGGAGGCCACCCGGGCGCGGCCGGCGCCCGGGGAGCGTGACGTCGATCCGGTCCCGTTCCAGGAGCGCGGCCTCGGCGGCGCGCTCGAGCTCCGCGCGGCGGGCGACGAGGGCCGCCTCGAGCTCCTCCTTCACCTGGTTCGCGCGCCGCCCCACGACCCGGCGGTCCTCCGCCGGCAGCGCCCCGAGCGAGCGTTGCACGCCGGCCCACGGCGACCGACGGCCCAGGACCTCGACCTGCGCGGCCTCGAGCTCCTCGAGCGTCGTGGCGCGAGCGAAGGCTTCGAGGCCGCGGGCCAGCGCCTCGTCCAGCGTGCGGAGGGCCTCGCGGGGGTCCATGGGTGGCGAGTCTAGCAAGGGGCCCCCGCGGCCCCGCTACGCGGAGGGCGGGAGCGGGAGCTCGAGGACGAGCCGGAGCTCGCCCTCCACCACCTCGGCGGTGGCCCGCCCGCCCTGCGCCTCCGCCAGGCCGCGGGCCACGAACAGCCCGATCTTGCTGCCGGAGCCCGTCCCGGGCCGCCGCGCCTGGAAGAGCCCCTCGGCCTCCTCCTCCGCGAGCTCCGTCCCGGCGCGGCGCACCTCCACCCGCAGCCGCTCGTCCTGCCGGGAGCCCAGGACCCGCACCGGGCCCTCCCGGGCCCACCACACCGCCGCCTCGATGAACGCGCCGATCGCGGTGCGCAGCCGGTCGGGATCGAGGAGCACCTCGAGCCGGCCCCCCTCCCAGCGCACCTCCGGGTGCTCCGGGTCCCGAGCCAGGCCCGCCGCCAGCTCCTGGACCACCGCCCCGACGTCCACGGTCTCGGGGAACAGGTCGAGCGTCCCCGAGACGAGCCGGGCCGCGTCCACGAGCTGGCGGACGATCGCATCCATCCGGTCGGTGTCGTGGACGATCCCGGCGATCATCAGCTCCCGCTGTTCCTCGCTCATCTGGGCCCAGCGACGCTGGAGCGCGAACCCGAACCCCTTCATCGCGGTGAGCGGCGACCGGAGGTCGTGGGCGGCGGCCGCCACGAGCGTCTCGAGCCCCGCCCGCCGGCCCTGCCGCCGCTGCCGGCTCCACTCGAACAGGCACACGGTCGCCGCCGCCGCCAGGTTCAGCGACTCCGCCCTCCCCGCGATCGGCACCCGGACCGTGGCGTCGGCCAGCCCGGCGACCCCCTCCGGCAGCCCCCAGGCCTCGTTGCCGAACAGGAACGCGGTGGGCCGCGTGAGGTCCAGGTCGTAGAGGTCGTGGTCCCCGCGCGCGTCCATGGCGAGGACCACGGCGCCCTGGGAGCGGAGGTGCTGGACGGCCTCGGCGGGGTCGGCGCCCCGGACCACCGGGAGGTGGAAGACGGACCCGGCCGAGGCCCGGACCGTCTTGGGGTTGTAGACGTCGACCGAGGCCCCGGCGAACACCACGGCGCGGGCGCCGGCCGCATCGGCCGACCGGAGCACGGTGCCGGCGTTGCCGGGGTCGCGGACGGCGTGGAGGACGGCCACGCAGCCCCCGTCGATCCCCACCTCCCGCAGGGGCACGTCGACGGAGGGAGCCACGGCCACCAGGCCCTGGGGGGTGACGGTCGAGGTGAGCCGGTGCATCACCTCCTCCGAGACGTGGACCACCCGCACCCCGGCGCGCCGGGCCTCCTCCACGAGCGGGTGGCCGGGGACCGTGTGGAACAGGATCTCGAGGGGCACCCGCGCGGCGAGCGCCTCGCGCACCGCCTGGGCCCCCTCGACCAGGAAGCGCGCGTCCCGTTCGCGGAACGCGCGCTTCTTGAGGCGGATGGCCCTCGCCACCCGGGGGTTCCTCGGCGAGGTGATCACCGGCCCCCTCCGGGGGCTCCCCCGCGGCTAGGCCCCGTCGCCCGAGCTCCGCGCGACCTCGACGAGCCGGCCGAAGGCCGCCGGGTCGCGGACGGCGAGGTCGGCCAGGACCTTGCGGTCGAGGTCCACGCCGGCCGCCTTGAGCCCCGAGATGAACCGCGAATAGGAGAGCCCGTGGATCCGGGCCGCGGCCCCGATCCTGGCGATCCACAGGCGACGGAACTGCCCCTTGCGGTCGCGGCGGTCGCGGTAGGCGTAGACGAGGGAGTGCATGACCTGTTCCTTCGCCACCCGGAGCCGTCGGCTCCGGGCCCCGCGGTAGCCCTTCGCGGCCTCGAGGATCTCGCGCCGCTTCTTCCTCGCGTGGACGGCCCGCTTCACCCTCGCCACGGCTCACACCCCCAGCAGGCGGCGGATCACCTTCCGCTCGGCGGTGACCGCCGCCATCCGGCTGATTCGGCGCTTGCGGCTGGACCGCTTCTTCATCAGCATGTGGTTCCCGGTCGCCTTCCGGTGCAGGATCTTGCCGGTCCGCGTGACGCGGAACCGCTTGGCGGTGGACCGGTGCGTCTTGAGCTTCGGCACGTTCCCTCCTCACCCGGCTACGCCTGCGCGGCGCGGGCCGGTTGCTTCTTCGACGGGGCGATGACCATGACCATGTTCCGTCCGTCCTGCTTCGGCTCGGCCTCCACGACCGCGAGGCCCTGGAGATCCTCCACCAGCCGGTCCAGGATCCTCCGGCCGAGCTCGGTGTGGGCCATCTCGCGGCCGCGGAACATGATCGTGACCTTGACCCGCGCCCCCGCCCGGAGGAACCGCTCCACGTGCCCCTTCTTGGTCTCGTAATCGTGGGGGTCGATCTTCGGGCGGAACTTGATCTCCTTGACCTCGACCCGGGCCTGCTTCTTCCGCGCTTCCTTCTGCCGGATGTCCCGCTCGTACTTGTACTTCCCGTAGTCCATGATCCGGCAGACGGGCGGGTTGGCCTGCGGCGCCACCTCCACGAGATCCAGGTCGAGCTCCTGGGCGCGCTGGAGGGCTTCCTGGATCGGGACGATGCCGATCTGTTGCCCGTCCGGCCCCACCAGGCGGACCTGGGGCGCCCGGATCCTGTCGTTCAGGCGCGGCTCAGTCGATACCCCGCATCACCCCCCTCACAGACGTCGAGCACCGACGCTCGGCCGGCGCTCGGGACGTGCACCCGTGGACGGACCAACGGCCTGAGTATAGGGCCGGGTCGCGGGGGTGTCGATGGCGGGGCCGTCGGCTACGAGAGGGGTCGGACGTTCGCCGCCTGCTTGCCCTTGGGGCCGTCGACGATGTCGAACTCGACCTGCTGGCCCTCGGTGAGGCTGCGGTAACCCTCGCCCTGGATCGCCGTGTAATGGACGAAGACGTCGTCCCCGTCGGGGCGCGAGATGAAGCCGTACCCCTTCTCGTTGCTGAACCACTTCACGGTTCCCTGCGTTGCCAACCCTGCGACCTCCTTGCGTCGAGCCGCGCGAGCGTAGCACTTGAACCGGGGGGCAGCAACGCGGGGAGCTCACCATCCTGGCTCGAGGGGCCGCCCGTGGTCGTCCTGGAGCCGCACCGTGTCGTCCTCGGTCGTGTAGCCGTAGGCGATCTCGAGCACCCGGCCCCGACGCTCGCCCCGGTTCCGGATCTGGTGCGCGGTCTCGGCGGGGACCGTGAACTCGTCGCCGGGCTTCGCGTCGATCACCCGGTCGCCGATCCGGAGCTCCAGACCCTCGTCGAGCACGACCCACACCTCGTCCCGGAGCTGGTGGTAGTGGACGCTGGTCTCCTGCCCGGGCTCCACGGTGATCACGCGGACCGACGCCGGCTGGTTCAGCGCGTACGTGACGACCTTCCCCCAGGGCTTGTCGATGATCACCGCGCCCCACCCGCCGGGGCCTCGGGCTTGGGGAGCTGCTCCAGGACCGAGGCCGTCTCCATCGCCGCCATCGCCGCGTCCCACCCGCGGTTCCCGTGCTTGCCGCCGGCCCGGGCGTCGGCCTGCTCGAACGTGTCCGCCGTGACGACCCCGAAGATCACGGGCACGCCGCTCTCCTCCGCCGCCCGCGCGATCCCCGCGGCGGCCTGCCCGGCCACGTGGTCGAAGTGGGGCGTCTCCCCGCGGATCACGGCGCCCAGGCAGATCACCGCGTCGTAGCCCCCGGAGGCGGCGAGCCGCCGCGCCACGAGGGGGATCTCGAAGGCGCCGGGGACCCAGACCACCTCGACCTCGTCCTCGGCGACGCCGTGGCGCCTGAGGCAGTCCAGCGCGCCGTCCACCAACCGGCGGACCACGGCTTCGTTGAACCTGGAGGCCACCACGGCGAACCGCCGGCCCCGGGCGTCGAACCCGCCCACCACCTCCCTCATCGCGTCCCCCCCTCGCCGGCCGGGATCTCCGCGAGATCGAGGGCCTCCAGGAGGTGCCCGAGCTTCTCCCGCTTCGTCCGCAGGTAGCCGATGTTCTCTCGGGTGGGCCGCGTCTCGAGCGGGATCCGCTCGACGATCGATAGCCCGTACCCCTCGAGGGCGACGAGCTTCGACGGGTTGTTCGTGAGCAGCCGCATCGACCGTACCCCGAGGTCCCGGAGGATCTGGGCGGAGGTCCCGTAGTCCCGGGGGTCCGGGGGGAAGCCCAGCTCCTCGTTGGCCTCGACCGTGTCCCGGCCCTGCTCCTGGAGCTCGTAGGCCCGGAGCTTCTGGGCCAACCCGATCGCCCGGCCCTCGTGCCCCCGGAGGTAGAGCACCACCCCACGACCCTCGGCGGCGATCATGTCCAGGGCCCGGCGGAGCTGGGCACCGCAGTCGCAGCGGAGCGAGCCGAACACGTCGCCCGTGAGGCACTCGGAGTGCACCCGGACCAGGACGTCCTCGCCATCGCCGAGGTCGCCCGCGACGAGCGCGAGGTGGGTCCGGCCGTCGATCCTGCTCTCGAACCCCACGGCGCGGAACGTCCCGCGCGGGGTGGGGACGGTGGCCTCCGCGATCCGCTCGACCAGCCGCTCCCGGCGGCGCCGGTACGCGATCAGGTCGGCGATCGAGATGATCACGAGCCCGTGCTCGCGGGCGATCCGCACGAGCTCCGGGAGGCGGGCCATCGAGCCGTCCGGGTTCAGGACCTCGCAGAGCGCGCCCACCGGCTGGAGACCGGCCAGGCGCGCCAGGTCCACCGCCGCCTCGGTGTGCCCCGCCCGCTCCAGCACCCCGCCGGGCTTGGCCCGGAGCGGGAACACGTGGCCCGGCATCCGGAGATCCTCGGGCCGCGTGCGGGGGTCGGCCGCGATCCGGATCGTCGTGGCCCGGTCGTGCGCGCTGGTCCCGGTCGTGGTCCCCTCCCGGGCGTCGATCGACACGGCGAAGGCCGTCCCGTGGCTCTCGCGGTTCTGCTCCACCATCAGCGGGATCCCCAGCGCATCCAGCCGCTCACCGGCGGCCGGCATGCACACGATGCCACGGCCGTGGGTCACCATGAAGTTGATGGCCTCCGGCGTCGCCTTCTCGGCGGCCATCACGAGGTCGCCCTCGTTCTCCCGATCGGCGTCGTCCACGACGATCACGATCCGGCCGCGGCGGATCTCGTCGATCGCCTCCTCGATCGTCGCGAACACCGACCGTCCCGTCTGCTCCCCGTTCCCGTTCATCCCCTCCGTCCCCGTCCGGCGCCCGCCGCCGGGACCGCCCCGACGAGCAGGCGTTCCACGTACTTCGCGATCACGTCGACCTCCAGGTTCACCGAATCGCCCGGTCGGGCGGTCCCGAGCGTCGTGGCTCGGAGCGTGTGCGGGACGAGGGCCACGCGGAACGCGTCGCCCTGGAGCCCCGCCACCGTGAGGCTCACCCCGTCCACGGTCACCGATCCCTTCTCGGCGAGGTAGCGGGCGAGCCCCTCGGGCGCCCGCACCGTGAGGACCGCCCCGCCCGCGCCGTCCGGGCGGACGTCCGCCACCTCACCCACCCCGTCCACGTGGCCCTGGACGAGGTGCCCGCCGAGGCGGGTGAGGAGCGTGACCGGGCGTTCCAGGTTCACCGGGTCGCCGGGGCGCAGCCGTCCGAGGCTCGTGCGGTCGAGCGTCTCGGGGGACAGATCGAACGCGAGCGCCCGCTCTGGGCGGTCCGCGACCGTGAGGCAGACGCCGTTCACGGCGACCGAGGCACCGACCTCGCTCCCCTCCCGGGCCGTCCGGCAGCCGACCACGAGGCGCGCGCCGTCCGCCGCCAGGACCTGGCCCCGCTCCTCAACGATCCCGGTGAACATCGGCCTCCACCCTGAGATCCTCCCCCAGGCGCCGGATCCCGAGGATCCGCACCCGGGCCGCCTCGCCGACCGGCGCGAAGCCCGTCCCCGCCAGCACGCCCGGCGCGCCCACCCCGCCGAGGAGCTTGGGCGCGAGGTAGAGCACGAGCCGGTCCACGCACCCCGCCGCCACCGCGGCGAACGCGAGGGTCGGCCCGCCCTCGAGCAGCAGGTGCTGGACGTCGCGCTTCCCGAGGTGCTCGAGGAGCGCGGGGACCGAGACCCCGCCCCCCGCCTCGGGGAGCACCACCACGTCGGCCCCCGCCGCCCGCCAGGCCTCCCGCGCCTCCCGGCCCGCGGCCTCGGTGGTCGCGACGAGGGTCGGCGCGGCACCGTCGAACAGCCTGCCGCGGGCGGGGACCCGCCCCCGGGCGTCGACCAGGACCCGCAGCTTCGGCGCCCCCCGGTACCCGGGGTCCCGCACGGTGAGCGCGGGGTCGTCGGCGAGCGCGGTCCCGGCTCCCACGGCGATCGCGTCGGCCGCCGCCCGGAGCCGGTGGACGTCGGCCCGGGCCGCCTCCCCCGTGATCCAGCGGGAGGACCCGTCCCGGGCCGCGACCTTCCCGTCGAGGGTGGCCGCGAGCTTGAGGGTCACGAACGGCAGGCCGGTGCGGACGTGCTTCGCGTAGGGCTCGAGCAGCCGCCGGGCCGCGGCCCGCCCCGCGCCCACCTCGACCCGGACCCCCGCCCGGCGGAGCGCCCGGAACCCCCGACCGTCGACGATGGGGTTGGGGTCGCGCAGCGCGGCCACGACCCGGGCCACGCCGGCCGCGACGATCGCCTCGGTGCAGGGGGGCGTCCGGCCGTGGTGGTCGCAGGGCTCGAGCGTGCAGTAGAGGGTGGCGCCGCGGGCCTGCTCCCCCGCGGCGCGGAGGGCGACGGCCTCGGCGTGGGGGGTGCCGGGGCCGGCGTGCCAGCCCTCGCCGACGACCTCCCCCCCGGCCACCACGACCGCCCCCACCGGCGGGTTCGGCGATGCCACGCCCCGCCCGCGCTCGGCGAGCTGGAGCGCCCTCCGCATGTACGCGCGGTCGTCCACGACCTGCCTTTCCCGGGACGGGGTGGGGAAGGGAGGCGAACGACGCCGCGCGGCGCCCGTGCGCCCGTCCTCTCCCATCCCGACTTTCACGGTCGGTCCCGGAGTTGCACCGGGTCCACCCCCGAGTGGCTCCCGGGGGGTCGCGGACTGTCACCGCCGGTGGGGACTTCCACCCCGCCCCGAAGACGAGCTTCCGGGCGTCAGTATACGGCCCCCGGCGGGGGCGGGGGAAGCGGGGGCTAGTCCGCGGCGCGGCGGTCCACGGCGTAGGAGGACCCCGTCTCCCGCTTCGCGAACTGCTTCATCTCGGTCGCCACCGCCACCGCCTCGCCGTAGTGGGCGAAGGCCCGCCGGGCGGTCGTGGCCACCCCGATCGAGATCGCGACCAGCGGGACCTCCTGGAGCACGCCGCGGCGGTCCTCGACCAGCACGTAGCCGCGCTCGAGGTCCTCGGGGTCGTAGAAGTCGCGCACCTCCCGGTCGAACCGCTCGCAGATCCGCTTCGCGACGTCCTCCGCGACCTCGGGCGGCACGACGGCGACGAAGTCGTCGCCGCCCACGTGGCCCACGAAGCCCTCGGCGCCGGCGAGCTCGAGCACGGCGTCCTGGATCACGCCGGCCGTCATCTGGATCAGCCGGTCGCCGCGGACGAACCCCCGCTGGTCGTTGTAGGCCTTGAAGTGGTCCAGGTCCGCGTAGAGGACCGCGAACGCCTTCCCCTCGCGGACGCACCGTTCGATCTCCTCCTGGATCCTGATGTTCCCGGGCAGGCCGGTGAGGGGCGAGAGGTTCCGCATCTCGCGGGCCCGCCGGAGGGTCCCCTTCACCCGGGCCAGGAGCTCGATCGGGTCGAAGGGCTTGATGATGTAATCGTCGGCGCCGGCGGTGAGCCCCAGGACCTTGTCGGTGGAGAGCGCCTTCGCGGTGACCATGATGATCGAGGTGTTGCCGGTCCGGGGGTTGCGGCGGAGCCGCTGGGCGACCTCGAATCCATCGACCTTCGGCATCATCACGTCGAGCAGCACGAGGTCCGGCCGGAGCTCCAGGGCCTTGCGGATGGCTTCCTCCCCGTCCCCCGCCACCGCCACCTCGTAGCCGGCCGAGCGGAGGTTCACCTCGACGAACCGGGCGATGTCGGGGTCGTCGTCGACGACGAGGATCGTCTCCGGCACTACCCCTCCCCCCTGGCCACCGCCGCCAGGGCCGCCGCTGCGGCCGCCGGGTCCGGGGCCCGGAAGATCGCGGAGGCCGCGGCCAGCACCGTCGCCCCCGCGGCCACGCACCGGCGCCCGGTGTCGACGTTGATCCCGCCGTCGACCTCGACGTCCACCGCGAGCCCCCGTCGGTCGATCTCGCGCCGCACCGCCTCGACCTTGGGCAGGGCCTCCGGGAGGAAGGCCTGCCCCGCCCATCCGGGCTCCACGCTCATCACGATCACGTTCCCGATCTCCTCGAGGAACGGGAACACCGCCTCCACGGGCGTCCCGGGGTTCACGGCCAGGCCCGGTCGCATCCCCCGCTCCTTGGCCTTCCCGATCACCGGCTCCGGCTCCGGCGCGGCCTCCAGGTGGATCGTGACCATGTCCGCGCCCGCCTCGGCGAAGTCATCGAGGAGCCGCTCCGGATGCTCCACCATGAGGTGGCAGTGGAGGACCCGATCGGTCACGGGCCGCAGCGAACCCACGACCACCGGCCCCACCGTGAGCGGGGGCACGAAGTGCGCGTCCATCACGTCGATGTGGATGGCATCGGCGTAGGGCTCCACCAACTTGACCTGGTCCGCGAGGTGGCCGAAGTCGGCGGAGAGGATCGAGGCCGCGAGCTTCGCCATCGGCCGGATGGTACCGCAGGGGCGGGGCTGGGACGGCACGACCCCCCGCGAGCCTCCCGCGTGGCACGTCCCCGGGCCCTCGACCGCGTCGGGCGCCCTCAACCGCGCCGCCGGAAGGCGGCGACGAACATGGCGTCGGTGCCGTGCCGGTGCGGCCACAGACGGATGCGCGGCGCGGGGCCTTCGGGGCCGATAACGGCGGCCGGCTCGAGGTCGGGACGGCGACGGAGGAGCGCGTCGCACACGGCGTCGGTCTCGGCCCGGGGGAAGGTGCACACCGAGTACACGAGCCTCCCCCCGGGGTGGAGGAGCCCGGCCACGGCCGATGCGATCGCCACCTGCAGGCGGGCGAGGCTCGAGAGCTCCTCCCGCCGCGGCCGCCACAGGAGCTCCGGGCGCCGCCGGGCCGCCCCGATCCCCGAGCACGGGGCGTCGACGAGCGCCCGGTCGAACCCCTCCCGGAGCGCGGGCCGGCGCGCGTCCTGGGCCAACACCAGGGCCCGGACGCCCAGCCGGGCGGCGGCCCTCCGGACCAGGGCCGCTCGCTTCGGCAGGACGTCGCCCGCGACGAGCCGCCCGCCCGCGCCCACCCTGCAGGCCAGCAGGACCGCCTTCCCGCCGGGCGCGGCGCAGGCGTCGAGCACCCGCTCGCCGGCGCGCGCCTCGACGGCGTCCGCGACGAACCCCGACGCCTCGTCCTGGACCACGAACCATCCCTCGGCGAACCCCGGAAGCTCCTCGGGTCGCCCCCCCTCGAGGAGGAGCGCATCGCCGAGGAGCCCTCCCCGTCGGGGCGCGTGGCCCGCGGCCCGGAGCGCCGCCTCGAGGGCCTCGGGGGTGGTCCGGCAGGGGTTCGGCCGGAGCGTGAGCGGCGCCCGCCCGGCGATCGCCCCGGCCGCGGTCTCCACCTCCTCCGGAGGCAGCAGCCGGCGGAGCTCCCGCACGGCCCAGGGGGCGAGCCCGGTCCGAGCGGCGACGTCCTCGTCCGAGGCGCCCGCCGGCGGCGGGGGTGGGTCGGCGGCGATCGCCCGGAGCACCGCGTTCACGAAGCCCCGCTCCCGCGGGCCCGCCAGGGCCACGGTCTCGGCCACGGCGGCGTGGGGAGGGACCCGCAGGTGGAGGAGCTGGTAGGCGCCGAGGCGCAAGAGGTGGAGGGCCCGCGGCGTGATCCGGTCGAGGGGCCGGCTCGATCGGACGGCGATGGCCCGATCCAACGAGAGCAGCCGACGGATCGTCCCGTACGCGAGCTCCGCGGCCAGGTGGCGGTCGCGCTCGTCGAGCCCTGCGCGGGCCAGGATCGCGGGGACGACGAGGTTCGAGTACGCGCCCCCGTCCACCACCCGGCGGATCGCGGCGAGCGCCACGGCCCGGGGATCCCTCATCCCAGCCGCTCCCCGGGACGGGGGCGGTAACCCCGCGCGAGGTCCCCGCCGCTCATCCGAGGCCGCCCCTCGGGCGCGACCTCCAGGAGACGCACGCATCCCGTCCCCGCCGCCACGAGGAGCCCACGTTCGTCGGCCCCGACCACCGTCCCCGGCTCCGCCCGGGTCGGGTCGCTCTCCGCCACCCCAGCCCTCAGCACCTTCAGGATCCGGCCGCGGAAGCGGGTGGTGGCGCCGGGCTCTGGAGCGAACGCCCGGACCACCCGGACCACCTCCTCCGCGGGCCGGGTCCAGTCGACCGCCCGGTCCCCCGGTCCCAGCCTCGGTGCGTACGAGGCGCGGGCCTCGTCCTGCGGCCGGGGCTCGAGGTCCCCGGCCTCGAGCCGGTCCAGGGTCTCGACCAGGAGCCGGCCTCCGATCGCCGCCAGCCGCTCCCCGAGCGAACCGGCGTCGTCCTCCTCCGCGACCCGCTCTTCGGCCTGGAGCAGGATCGGCCCGGTGTCGAGGCCCTCGTCCATGAGCATGGTCGTCACCCCCGTCCGAGCGAGCCCCCGGAGGATCGCGTGCTGCACCGGCGCCGCCCCCCGGAGCTCGGGGAGGAGGGAGAAGTGGACGTTCACCGCGCCCCGCGGGGCGAGATCCAGGACCTCCCGGGGGAGGATCTCGCCGTAGGCCACCACGACGAGGACGTCCGGCGCCGTCCCTCGGAGCCGCTCGAGCCCCTCCCCGGAACGCACCGTAGGGGTCTGGAGGAGCGGCAGCCCGAGGGTCCGGGCCGCCCGGGCCACGGGGGTCGGGACCGGCCCTGCCCCCCGCCTCCCCGGCCGGGGTGGCCGGGTCACGACCAGGACGACCTCGTGCCTCGAGCCGGCCAGCGCCTCGAGCGAGGGCACCGACCAGCGGTCGTTCCCGAGGAACGCGACGCGGAGCCCGGGCACGCGGCCGAGGATAGCCGGCCTCAGCGCGCGGGGCGGCGGGGCGCTCCCTCCTCGAGGAGACGCTCCCGGTACTCGCGGAGGACCTGGCGCCGGCCCTCCTCGGGGAGGCGGTCGATGAACAGGACGCCGTCCAGGTGGTCGGTCTCGTGCTGGAGGATCCTGGCCACGAGCCCCTCCCCCTCGACCTCGACCTCTCGCCCCTCGAGGTCGAGCCCGCGCGCCCGCACCCGGAGGGCCCGGGTCGTCGGGTAGTACGGTCCGGGGACCGAAAGGCAGCCCTCCTCGTGGATCTGCTCCCCCTCGGCCTCGAGGATCTCGGGGTTCGCGAGGAACCGCCGCCCCGTGGTCTTCCCGTCGTCGTAGACGAAGAACCGGAGCGAGACCCCGACCTGGGGCGCCGCCAAACCGACGCCGGGGGCCGAGTACATCGTCTCGAACATGTCCTCCACGAGCCGCCGGAGCGTCCGATCGAAGCGCTCGACCGGGCGCGCCCGTTCCCGGAGCACCGGGTCCCCCAGCGTGCGGATGGGCAGGATGGTCACCTTCGACCCCTTCAGAGGTGCGGCTCGGCCTCGACCCGGAGCTCGGGATCCCGCTCGGCGAGCGTCCGCATCGCGCGTCCGAAGGCGGGGACCCGTCCCGGGTCGAGCGCGAGCAAGCATACCGTCCGCCCATCCATCGTCGTGACCAGGAGCGACGCGGGCCCGACCCCCTCGATCGCCGCGGCCACGTCGGGGCCGCCCTGCACCCGGAACACGGGGAACCCGGCCGGGAACCCCGCCCGGGCGCGTCGTTCCAGCTCCGCCCGGTGGAACCCCCGGGGGTTCCCCCGGACCAGGCCCTGCACCGCCGGATCCCCGGGACGGGCCGTCTGCACGATCACCCTTCCCCCCGGGTACGCCCAGGCCGCGGCCTCCATCCAGGTGGCGAGGAACCGCTCCTGGGCGGAGAGGCCGGGGAGGCGCGAGGCGCGGTCCGCCTCGAGGATCGCCACGAGGTCCAGCCCGAGCGGCCCCACGTCCTTCACCGCCTCCGGCCCCCCCACCACGACCTCCTCCCCAAACGGGGGCCGGTCGGCGCGCCGGACCGGCACCGTCGCGAGCGCCCGGGCCCACTCCTCGACCCGCTCGGCCCCGCGCCTGGCCACCCCGAACGACCGCCCGCCGCAGCCCGAGCAGACCGCCTCGGCGCCGCACACCGTGCACCGCACCTCCCCCGCCGAGGCGCGCAGCGAACCCCCGCACGCCGCGCAGGCCGCCGGCGCGCCGCAGCCCCGGCACACCCGTGCGACGCCGTAGCCCGGGAGCGGCTCGAAGAGGAACGCCCGCCGCGCCCCCCGCAGCGCCCGCACGAGGCGCGGCGCACGCCCCTCGGGCCCGGGGCGGACGACCTCGACCGGCGGCCAGCGCCGGCCCGCCGGCGCGACCTCGGGGAGCCCGAGCGCGGCGGCCTCGACCGAGGGGCAGAGGGCGGCGAGGACGCACGCCGCGCCCTCGATCCGGGCCCGGGCCAGGGCGACCTCGCGGACGTGGTGGTACGGCGAGCGCTCCTCGCGGTGCCCGGGGTGGCTCTCCCGGCTCACGAGGATCAGGCCCAGGCGTCGGAGCGGAGCGAAGACCGCCGGCCGCGTCCCCACCACCACGTCCGCCTCGCCCCGGAGGATCCCCAGCCACGCGCGGTAGCGGGCGCGCCGGTCGCCGCCGACGAAGGCCCTGGCCCGGCCGCCGAACGCCTCGAGCACGGCCCTGGCCGTGGCGGGGAGCGGCTCGGCCTCGGGCACCAGCACGATGGCCTGGCGCCCCCCCGCCAGGCAGGCCGCCACCAGCTCAACGGCGGCCGCGGCCTCCCCGTCCGGGGCCGGCCGGAGCACGTACCCGCCCCGCCCCCCCCGGACCGACGCCAGCATCTCCGCTCCGCCCCGGTACGCCGCGAGCCCCACGCCTCCCGCCGCGCCGTCCGGGGCGTGCCCGACGCCCTCCACCCCGTGCCCCGCGGAGGGCGACGCCCCGCGGCGGTCCGGCGCCCACCCCGCCTCCTCCGAGGCCACCCGGGGAGGGTGGGACCGGGCGATCACGGCGGCGAGGGGGGCGACGTACCGCTCCGACATCCATCGGAACAGGGCGAGGAGCCGCTCGTCGAAGAACCGGATCGGGGAGACGACCCCCCGGACCGCAAGGACCCGGGGCGGCACTTCCTGGGCGGGCCCCAGGACCCAGCCGCGGACCAGCTTGCCGTGGAACGGCACCCGCACCAGGCTCCCCACGCCCGCCCCGAGCTCCGGCGGGAGCTCGTAGGTGAAGGGGCGGTCCAGGGCCAGCACGGGCCGGTCGACGCAGACCGCGACAAGCCCGGCCAGGACCTCCCCGGGGCCGGCTCCCCCCGCCCGGTCCACCCGTCCGGGCCGCGCCTACTCGAAGGCCCGCCGCAGCTCCTCGGCCCGGTCGGTCTCCTCCCAGGGGAAGCCCTTCCGGCCGAAGTGGCCGTACGCGGCGGTCTCCTTGTAGATCGGGCGGCGGAGGTCGAGGTGGCGGATGATCGCCGCCGGCCGGAAGTCGAACATCTCCAGGAGCACCCGCTCCAGCCGCCCCGGGTCGACCTGCTCGGTCCCGAAGGTGTCCACCGAGACCGACACCGGGTGGGCCCGACCGATCGCGTAGGCCAGCTGGAGCTGGAACCGGTCGGCGAGCCCCGCCGCCACGACGTTCTTCGCCACGTAGCGGGCCATGTAGGCGGCGGACCGGTCGACCTTCGTGGGATCCTTCCCCGAGAAGCAGCCGCCGCCGTGGGGAGCCCGGCCGCCGTAGCTGTCGACCATGATCTTCCGCCCGGTGAGCCCGGTGTCGGCCTTGGGGCCGCCGATCTCGAACCGCCCCGTCGGGTTGATCAGGGGCTCGGCCATCCGGCTCGCGTCGACGTCGGGGAACTCGCGGAGGACGGGATCGATCACGTGCTCGATGAGGTCGGGGGTGAGGAGGGTCCCGACGTCGACCTCCTCGCGGTGCTGGGCGGAGATGATGATCCGGTCCACGGCCACCGGGACCTCCTCCTCGTAGCGGATCGTCACCTGGCTCTTGCCGTCGGGACGGAGGTAGGGGACGACGCCGGCCTTGCGCACGTCGGCCAGGCGCTTGGCCAGCCGGTGGGCCATGGCGATGGGCAGCGGCATCAGCTCCTCGGTCTCCCGGCAGGCGTAGCCGAACATCATGCCCTGATCCCCGGCCCCCAGGGTGTCCAGCTCGTCGACGGAGCCCACCCGGTGCTCGAGCGCGTCGTCCACCCCCCGGGCGATGTCCGCGGACTGCTCCTGGATCGCGGTGAGGACCCCGCAGGTCTCCCCGTCCAGGCCGAACTTGGCGTCGATGTAGCCGATGTCGAGGATCGTCTCCCGGACGACCGAGGGGATGTCCACGTAGCCCGAGGTGGTGATCTCGCCGGCCACGATCACGACCCCCGTCGTGACGAGGGTCTCGCACGCCACCCTCCCCACCGGATCGACCGCGAGGATCGCGTCCAGGACCGCGTCGGAGATCTGGTCCGCGAGCTTGTCGGGGTGCCCCTCGGTGACCGATTCCGACGTGAACAGGTAGGACCGCCCCATCGGGCGCCATCCTACACCGCGGCCCCTACGCGGCGACGAGCTTCGCCAGCCGGTCGCAGATCTCCCGGGCGAGTTCCCGCTTCGTCCAGGTGCGCAGGGGCGCGTCGTCCCCGGAACGGGAGAGGATCATCGCGTGGTTGGTCTCGGAGCCGAAGCCGGTCCCCTCCCGCCCGACCTCGTTCACCACCACCAGATCGAGGCCCTTCGCCTCGAGCTTGGCCCGTCCAGCCGCCTCGAGGTCCTCGGTCTCCGCCGCGAACCCCACGAGGATCCGGTCCCCCTTGCGCTCCCCCAGCTCGCGCAGGATGTCGGGGGTCGGGACCAGCCGCACCTGGGGGGGCCCGGCCTCCTTCCTGAGCTTCCCCGGCGCGACCCGCTCCGGGCGGAAGTCGGCCACCGCCGCGGCCATCACGACCGCGTCGACCTCCTCGAACCGCTCGAGCACCGCGGCCCGCATCTCCTCGGCCGTCGTGACCCGCACGACCTCCACGCCCGCCGGGGGCTCGACGGTCCCCGGACCCAGCACGAGGGAGACCCGGGCCCCCCGGTCCCGCGCCTCCCGCGCCACCTCGACCCCCATCCGGCCCGAGGAGCGGTTCCCGAGGAACCGGACCGCGTCGAGGGGCTCGAACGTCGGCCCGGCGGTCACCAGCACCCGCCGGCCGGCGAGGTCCGCCCCGCGGCCCAGGAGCGCGCCGGCCGCCGCCAGGATCTCCTCGGGTTCCGCCATCCGCCCCACGCCCTCGTCGCCGGCCGCCAGGGGACCGACGGCCGGCCCCACGAACCGCACCCCGCGCTCTGCGAGCAGGCGGACGTTGGCGCGGGTCGCCGGGTGCTCCCACATCCCGGTGTGCATCGCGGGGGCGACGAGCACCGGACAGGTGGCCTCGAGCAGCGCCGCCGTGACGAGGTCGTCGGCGATCCCGTGGGCCAGGCGGGCGAGGACGTTGGCGGTGGCGGGGGCCACGATCGCAAGGTCCGCCTCCCGGGCCAGCCGGACGTGGAGCACGGCCCCGGGTTCCTCGAAGACCGAGGTGTGGGCGGGTCGTCCGGTGAGCGCCGCGAACGTGTCGGGCCCGACGAAGCGGGTCGCCGCCTCGGTCATCGCCACCCGGACCTCGGCGCCCGCCCCGGTGAGGAGCCGGACCAGGTGGACCGCCTTGTAGGCGGCGATCCCGCCGGTGACGCCGAGGAGCACCCGGCGTCCTTCGAGCGCGCTCTGGGTCACCCCGGCCTCCCGGCGGCCGCGGGCCCCGGCCGGCCTACGAGCCCTCGGCCGTCTCGGGGCGCTGGGCCGTGATCTTGCCCTCGGCGATCTCCTGGAGCGCGAGCGACAGCGGCTTGCTCCGCAGCCCGCCGGTCTCCACGAGCGGCGGCACGAACTCGCCCCGACCCTCGCCGAGCTGGTTGTAGTAGCTGTTGATCTCCCGCGCGCGCTTGGCGGCGAGCATCACCAGCGTGTACTTCGAATCGACCTTGGCGAGCAGGTCGTCGATCTTCGGCTCGATCATGGGGGTGGGTCCTCCCCTCCGCGACCCTCGCGGTGCGCAGCGATGATAGCAAGCACCTCGTCGGCCGCCCGCTCCAGGTCGTCGTTCACCACGACGTGGTCGAACCAGGAGGCCTCGGTCAGCTCGCGTTCGGCCTCCGCGAGCCGGCGGGCGAGCGTGCGTTCGTCCTCGGTCCCGCGCGTGCGGAGCCGGCGCTCGAGCTCCTCGCGGTTGGGCGGGACCAGGAACACCAGCACGGCGTCGGGGGCCCGCTGCTTCACCTGCCGCGCCCCCTGGACGTCGATCTCCAGGAGGACGTCGCGGCCCGCCGCGCGGGCCCGCTCCACGTCCTCGGCCGGCGTCCCGTACCGGTGGCCGAACACCTCCGCCCACTCGAGCAGGGCGTCGGACGCGACCAGCTCGTCGAACGCCTGGTCCGAGACGAACCGGTACTCGCGCCCGTCCCGCTCTCCGGGCCTCGGGGGTCGGGTGGTCCAGGACACCGAGAACCACAGGCCCCCCGGATCCCGCTCGAGGAGCCGCCGGACCACGCTCCCCTTGCCGACGCCCGAGGGCCCCGAGATCACGAAGAGCGCGCCCCTGCGGGACAGCGCTACTTCTTCGCGAACCGCTCGAGCAGCATGTCGCGCTGCTTGGCCCCGAGGCCGCGGATCCGGCGGCTCGCGGAGATGTCCAGCTCTTCCATGAGCTTCCTCGCCCGGACCTTCCCCACCCCGGGCAGGGACTCGAGGACCGTGGACACCTTCATCTTGCCGACGGTGTCGTCGTCGGACCGGGTGAGGATGTCCCGCAGCGTCCGCTTCCCGGACTTGAGCTCGGCCTTGATCTCGGCGCGCTTGCGGCGGGCCTCGGCCGCCTTCTCGAGCGCGCGCTTCCGGTCCTCCGGCGAAAGGGTCGGTAGCGGCATCCCACAGCTCCTTCGCTAGGGGGTTCAGGGACCGCGGGATTATAGACACCGGCCTCCGTCGGAGGCAACGAGACCTGCGCCGCCACCTGCGGTTCCGCGGCCGTTCCTCGACCTCCGCTGGAGGTCGACGGCGGCCCCGCATCTAGCGGACCTCGCGGAGGATGGCGCGGGCGGCGGCGCCGGGGTCGGGGCTCTCCGTGATGGGCCGGCCCACGACGAGGTAGTCGGCGCCGCGCTCGACCGCCTCCCCCGGCGTGAGGACCCGGGCGTGGTCGTGGCCGTCGGCCCCGGCCGGGCGGACGCCCGGGACCACCAGGCAGAAGGCGTCGCCGAGCGCCTCGCGCACCGCGGCGACGTCCTCCCCCGAGACCACGGCGGCCCCGGCCCCCGCGGCCCGGGCCTCGAAGGCCAGCGAGGCGGGGCTCGCGAGCCCCTCCCCCGCGAGGCTCGAGAGCACGGTGACGGCGGCCACGAGCGGGGGCGGGCGGCCGGCTGCCAGGGCCCCGGCCCGCGCGCCCCGGACCGCCGCGGCCACCATCGCCTCCCCCCCGAGCGCGTGCACGGTGAGCATCGCGACGCCGAGGGCGGCCGCGTTCCGCGCCGCCCGCTCCACCGTGGTCGGGATGTCGTGGAGCTTGAGGTCCAGGAAGACCGGCCCGTGGCGCCCGATCCGGCGGACGGCCTCCGGGCCCGCGGCGGTGAAGAGCTCGAGCCCCACCTTGAGCATCGCGACCTCCCCCGCCAGGGCCCGGGCCAGCTCCTCGGCCCGGTCGAGGTCGGAGAGGTCGAGCGCGACCACCAGCGGGTTGGGGGGCGGGGGGATCATCCCGGCCCCTCCTCCCCGGGCAGGGCGAGCCGGCCCCGGAGGTCGGCCGGCGAGCGGAGCCCGGCCGCGGCGAGGTGGGCGGAGATCCCCTCGGCGACGGTCGCGGGGGCCGCGGGGTCCACCAGGATCGCAGTCCCCACCTGGACCGCCCAGGCCCCGGCCAAGAGCAGCTCCACCGCCTCATCGCCGTTCGACACGCCCCCGCCGGCCATGACCGGCACCTCGGGCAGCTCCCTCGCCACCTCGAACGTGGCCCGCACCGCGAGCGGCCGGACCGCGGGCCCCGACACCCAGCCGGTCACCGCCCCGAGGGCGGGGCGACGGCGGGCGGGGTCCACGGCCATCCCGGGGAGCCCCCCGCCGATCGAGAGCCCGTGGGCCCCCGCGCGGACGCAGGCCCGTGCCGTCTCGGCCAGGGTCGGGAGGAAGCCGGGGAGCTTCGCGAAGACCGGCACGTGGGCCAGGCGGGCCACGGCCCCGGCCACCTCGGCGGCCCGGTCGGGCCGGGCGCAGAACGACGGCCGGTCCAGCTCCTCGTCGGGGAGGTCCAGGGCGACCTCGATCGCGACGACCCCGGGCGCGGCGTGGACGCGGGCCGCGACCGCGACGTACTCCTCCAGGCTCCCCCCGGCCACCGAGACGACCACCGGGGCGGCCCGGGCCAGGCGGGGCAGCTCCTCGTCCACGAAGGCCGCCGCCCCGGGGTTCTGCAGGCCGACCGACCACAGGATCCCCGAGGGGGTCTCCGCGACCCGCGGGGGCGGCGAGCCCCGGCGGGGCGCGAGCGTGACGCTCCGCGACACGACGGCCCCCAGGACCGAGGCGTCGACCAGCCCGACGTGCTCCCGGCCCGTCCCGAAGCAGCCGGCGGCGGCGATCACGGGCGAGCGGAGCCGGAGGCCGGCCAGGTCGACCTCGAGGGTCGGTCCCGCGTCCCTCATCCCTCGGGGGCCGCGGCCTGCTCGGCGCCGGGCCACGGCCACCGCTCCCACGAGACGCGGCGGGCGTTGAAGACCGGTCCCTCCACGCACGCCCGGAGGTGGTCGTAGCCGGTGCCATCGCGGCGGAGGATGGGGACCGCGCACGCGAAGCAGAGGCCGACCCCGCAGGCCATCGGCCCCTCCACGGCGACCTGGGCGGGGATCCGCCGCTCCCGGCAGACCTGGGCCACGCGGCGGAGGGTCGCGTCGGGGGCCGCCGCGTAGACCACCTCCGTCCCCCACCGATCCATCGCCTCCGGGAGGGCGTCCGCCACCCGTCCGCGCCCGCCCATCGAACCGTCCTCGGTGTAGATCGCGATGTTCGCCGCCAGGCGCTTGGCCTCGATGGGCTCGAACACCCCCTCGATCCCCTCCGCCCCCACCAGCATGTCCACCCGCTTGCCGCGGGCCCGGAGCTCCTGGGCGAGGAAGTGGAGGGGCGCCACGCCGTGCCCCTCCCCGACCAGGAGGCAGTTCGAGAGGCGGCGGGGGTAGGCGAACCCGGTGCCGAGCGGGCCGATCACGTCGACCGCCCCGTGGGCCCGGGCCCCGGCCAGCCAGGCGGTCCCCGGCCCGCGGACGTCGAAGGCGAACTCGAGCGTGCCAGCCCACCCGCCCCGGCGCGACGCCGCGTGGATGAAGAAGTGGCGCCGGAGCAGCGCCGCCCCGCCCGGCGGCGGGGCGACCCCCACGAACTGCCCCGGCCTCGCGCGCTCCGCGATCTCCGGCGCCACGAGCGTGAGCGTGTGGTAAGCGCCGTGCTTGCGGACCGAGAGGATCTCGGCGCGGACCCGCCTCATCCCCCCTCCCCCGCCGCGCGGGCGTGGTGCTCCTGGAGCGGCCGGGGTTCGGCCAGGCCCTCCCGCAGCGCCTCGATCCCCCGGACCGCGGCCTGGACGCCGGGGAGCGTCGTGATGCACGGGACCCCCGCCGCCGCCGCGGCCTGCCGGATCAGCGAGCCGTCGCTCCGTGGCGAGCGGCCGAAGGGCGTGTTGATCACGAGGTCGACCTCGCCCCGGGCGATCAGGTCCACGACGTTCGGGCTCCCCTCGGAGACCTTCGCCACCGGCTCGACCCGCACCCCCGCCCTGGCGAGGACCCCGGCCGTGCCTCGCGTCGCGAGCAGCCGGAACCCGAGGTCGGCGAGGCGGCGCGCGGGGAGCACGATCGCCCGCTTGTCCCGGTTCGCCACGGAGACGAAGGCGGTCCCCTTCTCGGGGAGCCCGGCGCCGCTCGCGACGAGGGCCTTCGCGAGGGCCGCCCCGGGGTCCGCGTCGATCCCCATCACCTCCCCCGTCGAGCGCATCTCGGGGCCCAGCACCGTATCGACCCCGGGGAAGCGGGCGAACGGCAGGACCGGCGCCTTCACGGCCGTGTACGGGAGGTGCCGGTAGTGGGCCGGGTCCCGGGGGAGCATCCCCGCCGCCCGCAGCTCGCGCAGCGTCCGCCCCACCATCGCGAGGGTCGCGACCTTCGCGAGCGGGACGCCCGTCGCCTTGGAGACGAACGGCACGGTGCGCGACGCCCGCGGGTTCGCCTCGAGGGCCCAGACCCGCTCGTCCTTCACCGCGAGCTGGACGTTGAGGAGCCCCACGACCCCCAGCCGCCGCGCCATCGCCTCCACGATCCGATGGATCTCGTCGAGCTCGTCGTCGGAGAGGGTGGCCGGCGGGATCTGGCAGGACGAGTCCCCGGAGTGGACCCCGGCCTCCTCGATGTGCTCCATCACCGCGCCCACGAACACCTCCCGCCCGTCGGCGACGGCGTCCACGTCCACCTCGATGGCCCCCTCGAGGAACCGGTCGATCAGCACGGGGTGCTCGGGCGACGCGGCGGCTGCCGTGGCCACGAACCGGTCCAGCTCCTCCTCGTCGTAGACGATCTCCATGGCCCGCCCGCCGAGCACGTAGGAGGGCCGGACGACCACCGGGAAGCCGATGGCCCGCGCGATCTCCCGCGCCTCCGCCGCGCTCCGCGCCTCGCCGTGTCGGGGCGCCGGGATCCCGAGCTCGGCGCAGAGCGCCGCGAACTTCCCCCGGTCCTCGGCGAGGTCGATGGCCCGGGGCGGGGTGCCGAGGACCCGGAACCCCTCGGCCTCGAGGACCCGGGCGAGCGCGAGCGGGGTCTGCCCCCCGAACTGGACGATCACGCCCTCCGGCCGCTCGGCCCGGCAGACGGCGAGGACGTCCTCGGCCGCCACCGGCTCGAAGTAGAGGCGGCTCGAGGTGTCGTAGTCGGTGGAGACGGTCTCGGGGTTCGAGTTCACCATCACCGAGGCGAACCCCGCCTCCTCGAGCGCGAAGGCCGCGTGGACGCAGGCGTAGTCGAACTCGATCCCCTGGCCGATCCGGTTCGGCCCGGCCCCGACGATCACCACCCGGGGCCGGTCGGCGGGGCGGACCTCGGTCTCGTCCGCGTAGGTCGAGTAGTGGTACGGGGTCCGGGCGGGGAACTCCCCGGCGCAGGTGTCCACGGTCTTGAAGACCGGCTCCAGGCCGAGCGCGGACCGCCGGGCCCGGACCTCCTCCTCGGCGGCCCCCGTGAGGAGCCCGATCCTCGCGTCGGAGAGCCCGGCCCGCTTCGCCCGGCGGAGCTCGTCGGCGCCGATCGACGCGAGCGGCCTCCCGCGGAGCGCCTCGGCCTCCCCCACGACCTGGGCGATCTGATCCACGAACCAGGGGTCGATCCCGGAGGCCTCCGCCACCTCGTCGACCCCGTGGCCGGCCCGGAGCGCCGCCTCGATCAGGTGGAGGCGGCGCTCGCTCCCCTCGCGCAGCTCCCCGAGGGCCCCGGGCGGCGCCAGGCCGGGGTCGTCCCCCCCGACCTCGAACCCCGCCTTCTCCATCGCCCGCCAGGCCTTCCCCAGGGCCTCCTTGAACGTGCCCCCGATCGCCATGACCTCGCCCACCGACCGCATCGTGGTCGACAGGCGGGGGTCGGCGCCCGGGAACTTCTCGAACGCGAACCGCGGCACCTTCACCACGACGTAGTCGAGGGTCGGCTCGAAGGCCGCGCGGGTCTCCCCCGTGATGTCGTTGGCGATCTCGTCGAGGCGGTAGCCCACCGCGAGGAGCGCGGCGATCTTCGCGATCGGGAACCCGGTGGCCTTCGAGGCCAGGGCCGAGGACCGCGAAACCCTGGGGTTCATCTCGATCAGCACCTGGCGCCCGGTCCGGGGGTCCACCGCGAACTGCACGTTGGACCCGCCCGTCTCCACCCCGATGGCCCGGATGCATGCGAGGGCCGCGTCCCGCATCCCCTGGTACTCACGGTCCGAGAGCGTCTGCTGGGGGGCGACGGTGATGGAGTCCCCGGTGTGGACACCCATGGGATCGACGTTCTCGATGGAGCAGACGACGATCGCGTTGTCCGCTCCGTCCCGCATCACCTCGAGCTCGAACTCCTTCCAGCCGCGGACCGACTCCTCGACCAGGATCTCGTGGGCCGGGCTCTCCGCGAGGCTCCGGCGCGCGAGCCGGGCGAGCTCGTCCGGGCCGTGGGCGAACCCGCTCCCCCCGCCGCCGAGCATGAACGAGGGCCGGACGATCACCGGGTAGCCGATCCCCCCGGCCACGGCGAGCGCCTCCTCCACGCTCCCGGCCACGCCCGAGCGCGGGACCGGGAGGCCGGCCTCCACCATCGCCCGCTGGAAGCCGCTCCGGTCCTCGGCCCTGCGGATCGCGTCGAGGCTCGCGCCGATCAGCCGGACCCCCAGCCGGTCCAGCTCCCCCGCCTCGGCCAGGGCTACGGCGAGGTTGAGGGCGGTCTGCCCCCCGAGCGTGGGGAGGAGCGCGTCGGGCCGCTCCCGTTCCAGGACCGCCAGGACCGACTCCGGGGTGAGAGGCTCCACGTAGGTCGCGTCCGCGAGCTCGGGGTCGGTCATGATCGTGGCCGGGTTGGAGTTCACGAGCACCACCCGGTAGCCCTCGCGGCGGAGGACCTTGCAGGCCTGGGTCCCCGAGTAGTCGAACTCGCAGGCCTGCCCGATCACGATGGGCCCCGAGCCGATCACCAGGATGCTCCGGAGGTCCCGACGGGCCGGCACTACCCACGCTCCATGAGCCGGCGGAACGCCCGGAACAGGTGGCGCGCATCGTGGGGCCCGGGGGCCGCCTCGGGGTGGTACTGGACGGCGAACGCAGGCACGTCGAGGCAGCGGAACCCCTCGAGGGTCCCGTCGTTGAGGTTCCAGCGCGTGAGCGCCACCCGTCCGTGGGCGGTCTCCACGATCGGCGGCGGGCCCGCGCCGGCCGGGGCCTCGCCCCCCCAAGCCCGCGGATCGACGGCGAAGCCGTGGTTGTGGGAGGTGATCTCGACCCGGCCGGCCTCGAGATCGATCACCGGCTGGTTCCCCCCGCGGTGGCCGAACTTCATCTTGTAGGTCCGCCCGCCGAGGGCGAGGGCCAGGAGCTGGTGGCCCAGGCAGATCCCGAACAGCGGGAGCCCCGCCTCGAGCGCTGCCCGGGCGGCCGCGACCCCGTAGCTCGTCGCGGCGGGGTCCCCCGGCCCGTTCGAGAGGAACATCCCGTCGAACCCCCCGGCCAGGACCTCGGCGGGCGGGGTCTCGGCGGGGTAGACGGTGGCCTCGATCCCGGCCCGGGCGAGGAGCCGGAGGATGTTCCGCTTGAGGCCGAGATCGTAGGCCGCCACCCGGAACACGCGCCCCGCCGAGGGGTCGGCCGGCCCGACCACCTCCTGGGCCTCGTAGGGCCGTCGGGCCGAGACCGTGGCGGCCAGGTCCGCGCCCTCCATCCCGGGCTGCGCGCGGACCCGCTCCAGGAGCGAGCCGGGGTCCAGGTCCTCGGTGGAGATCCCGCACCGCATCGCGCCCCGCTCCCGCAGGCGGAGCGTGAGCCGGCGCGTGTCGACGCCCTCGATCCCCACCACCCCCGCCGCCGCGAGCTCCTCGGCGAGCGTGCGCTCGGCCCGCCACCCCGTGGCCCGGCGGGAGGCCTCGCGGACCACGAACCCGGCCACCTGGACCCGGTCCGACTCGGGGTCCTCCCGGTTCGTCCCGTAGTTCCCCTGCTGCGGGGCGGTCATGACCACGACCTGGCCCGCGTAGGAGGGATCGGTCAGGACCTCCTGGTAGCCGGCCATCGCGGTGTTGAACACGGCCTCCCCGAAGGCCTCCCCCGGCGCGCCGAACGCCGTGCCCCGGAGGACCGTTCCGTCCTCGAGGACCACGATCGCGGGAGGGCCGGGGGTGGGGCTCACCGCGTCGGCTTCCCCCACGCCACCGTCGGCTCCCCCCGGAGCAGCGTGTGCACCACCCGGCCCCGGAGCGTGCGGCCGAGGAACGCCGAGTTCCGGCTGCGGGAGGCGAACGGCGGCTCCACGACCCAGGTCGCCCCGGGGTCGAACGCGACGAGGTTCGCCGGGCGGCCGGGCTCGATCGGCCCCCCGTGGTCCCCGGCCCCCAGGATCCGCGCCGGCGCCGTGGACATCGCCTCCAGGGCCCGGGCGAGCGTGAGGATCCCTGGCTCCACGAGCTCGGTGAGGACGACCGCGAGGGCGGTCTCCAGCCCGATGGTCCCCGGCGGGGCCTGGTCGAACTCGGCCTCCTTCTCCTCGACGGCGTGGGGGGCGTGGTCGGTGGCGATGGCGTCGATCGTCCCGTCCAGGAGCCCGAGCCGGAGCGCGTCCCGGTCCTCGGCCGAGCCCAGGGGCGGCATCACCTTGAGGTTCGCGTCGTAGGAGGCCAGGGCCTCCTCGGTGAGCGCGAGGTGGTGGGGGGTCACCTCGGCCGTGACCCGCACGCCCTCGGCCCGGGCCCGTCGGACCAGCTCGACCGCGCGGGCCGACGAGAGGTGGCAGAGGTGGAGGCGGCCGCCGGTGAGCCTGGCCATGGCCAGGTCCCGGTGGACCGCGACCTCCTCGGCCTCGGCGGGGATCCCCTGGAGGCCGAGGGTCGCCGACCAATAGCCCTCGCGGACCTGGCCGCCCTCGGCGAGGTCGGGGTCGAGGGCGTGCGAGGCGATCGTCGCCTCGAAGGCCTTCGCGTACTCGAGGGCGATCCGCAGGACCCGGGCGCTCGGGACGGGCCGGCCGTCGTCGCTGAACAGCCGGACGCCCGCCTCCGCCATCTCCCCCATCTCGGCGATGGCCTCGCCGCGCATCCCCTCCGTGACCGCGCCCACCGGGAACACGTCGCAGAGCCCGGCTCGCGCGGCCAGGGCCCGGACCTCCTCGATCACCGCCACGTGGTCGGCGACCGGGTCCGTGTTCGCCATCGCCGCCACCGCGGTGTAGCCGCCCACGGCCGCCGCCCGGGATCCGGTCTCGATCGTCTCCTTGTGCTCGAACCCCGGCTCCCGCAGGTGCGCGTGGAGGTCGACGAGCCCGGGGGCCACGACGAGGCCTTCGCAGTCGAGGATCTCGGCCCCGGCCCGTGCCGCCCCGGGGCCGACCGCCGCCACCCGGTCCTCCTCGACGAGCACGTCGGCCACCTCATCCCGGCCGGCGGCGGGGTCGACCACCCGCCCTCCCCGCAGGAGCACCCGCCGACCCATCAGGCCCCCCCTCCCTCGCCGGCGCCCCCGAGCATCAGGTACAGGAGCGCCATCCGGACCGCGATCCCGTTCGTCACCTGCTCCTCGATCACCGAGCGGGGGAGGTCGGCCACGTCGGAGTCGATCTCGACCCCGCGGTTCATCGGGCCCGGGTGCATGATCAGGCACCCCTCGGGGAGCGCCGCCACCCGCTCCCGCGTGAGGCCGTAGCGCCTCGCGTACTCCCGCACGCTCGGGAAGAACCGCTGGCGCTGGCGCTCGCGCTGGACCCGGAGGAGGTAGCACACGTCGAGCTTGGGCAGGACGGCGTCGAGGTCGTAGGAGACCTGCGCGCCCCACTGGGGGGCCTCGGGCGGGATCAGGGTCGGGGGGCCCACGAGCGTCACCTCCGCCCCCATCTTCACCAGGCCGAACGTGAGCGAGCGGGCGACCCGCGAGTGGAGCACGTCGCCCACGATCGCCGCGCGGAGCCCCTCCAGGCGCCCCAGCTTGTCCCGGATCGTGTAGAGGTCGAGGAGCGCCTGGGTGGGGTGCTCGTGGGTCCCGTCGCCGGCGTTCAGGACCCGGCCCGAGACCCAGCGGGTGAGCTGGTGGGGGGCCCCCGAGGAGGAGTGGCGGATCACGATCGCGTCGGCCCCCATCGCCTGGAGCGTGCGCGCGGTGTCCTTCAGGCTCTCGCCCTTCGCCACCGAGGACCCCGAGGTCGTGAAGTTGATCACGTCGGCCGAGAGCCGCTTCGCCGCGAGCTCGAAGGAGATCCGGGTCCGGGTGGAGTTCTCGTAGAACAGGTTCACGACGGTCCGCCCCCGGAGCGCGGGGACCTTCTTGATGACCCGGGTGCCGACCTCCCGGAAGGATTCCGCCGTGTCCAGGATCCTCACGACGTCTGAGGCCGTGAGGTCGTTCACCGACAGCAGGTGCCGCTTCATCGCCGACCCCCCGTCCCGGTCCCCGCCGCCCGGACCTCCCCGGGCTCCTCCACGAACACGCCGTCCTCGCCGTCGACCTCGGCGACCGCGACCCGGACCTGCTCGTCCCGCCGGGTCGGGACGTTCTTGCCCACGAAGTCCGCCCGGATCGGCAGCTCCCGGTGCCCCCGGTCCACGAGGACCGCGAGCTGGATGGCCCGCGGCCGCCCCAGGTCGACCAGGGCGTCCATCGCCGCGCGGACGGTCCGCCCCGTGTACAGCACGTCGTCCACGAGCACCACGACCTTCCCGGTGATGTCGTCCTCCACCCTGGTCTCGTGGACCTCCGGCGCCTCTGCCCGCAGGCCGATGTCGTCCCGGTAGAAGGTGATG
>Ga0101941_1000598_pt1 | contig 53288 bp, 43 predicted proteins | sample DewCreD2012metaG_3_FD_75242 | JGI IMG/M metagenome (GOLD analysis project Ga0101941, IMG submission 75242) | Hot spring sediment bacterial and archeal communities from British Columbia, Canada, to study Microbial Dark Matter (Phase II) - Dewar... ... | reverse complement strand
GCGGCGGCTGCTCGGTGCGCGGCTATTCCTACCAGGCCATTGGGCCTCGGATCGACAACACCACCACGCCGCAGGGCGGCCTGTCGTTGCTGGAGAGCTCGCTGGAGCTGCGCCACAAGTTTACCGACCGATGGGGCGCGGTGGCCTTCGTCGACGCCGGCGCCGTTGGCGTCGACTGGCCCAACGGCGATGACTTCGGCGTCGGCGTCGGGCTCGGGGTGCGCTACGACCTGGGCTTTGGACCGATCCGCGCCGACATCGCCATGCCGGTCAACAAGCGCGAGGGCGATCCGTCGTTTCAGGTCTATATCAGCATCGGGCAGGCCTTTTGACCGACGCCCAAACACCGCCTGGCGGACCGCCGCCCGAGAACGTCCCGGACGTCGTCGCCGAGACGGCCGGCAAGGTCGCGCGCAAGATCGGCTGGCCTGGCCTGATCATCATCGTCGCGGTCAGCCTGGTCACGCTGGTCGCCGTGCTGTTGGGCGGCGTGCGCTTCGGCGCCATCACGCCGCAGGGCCGCGCCTTTCTGGAAGCGCGCACCAGCGGCCTGAAGCTGGGCCGTATCGGCCGCCTGAAGATCGAAGGGCTGAGCGGAGACATCTGGAACGCGTTCGGCGTCCGGCGCCTGACGATCAGCGACGAGAAGGGCGTGTGGCTGGAAGCCGCCGACCTCTATATCGACTGGCGACCGGCCGAGCTGTTCTACCGCCGCTTCCACGCTGACGAGATCACCGCCCGCCAGGTCGTCGTGCTACGCCGCCCGACCCTGACGCCCAAGGGCAAGTCCAGCGCCGCGCCCCTGTCGCTGGATCTGGATCGTGTCGCCCTGCGCCTGATCACCCGCCCAGCGTTCAGCCGTCAGGCCGGCGATTTCGACCTGAGCGGCGACTACGAATCCCAGCGATTGGGCGGGCAGAAGGGCAATCTGCAAGCGCTCAGCCGCCTGCATGCCGGCGATCGCCTGAAACTGGTCTTCGATCTGGGACGGGACAAGACCTTGCTTTTGGACGCCGAGGCTCAGGAAGCCAATGGCGGGGCGTTGGCGGGTGCGCTGGGCCTGTCGCCCGACCGGCCGTTCGACCTGAACGCGAAGGCGCACGGCACCACCAGCCAGGGCGCCTTCACGGTCCTGGCGCGGTCCGGCGACGCCACGCCGCTGAAGGCCGGCGGCGCCTGGACGCCGCAAGGCGGGTCGGCGGCCGGCCAGATCGACCTGGCGGCCTCGACCTTGACCGATCGGTTCGAGCGGATGTTTGGCGCGGACGCCCGCTTCTCGGTCGTGGGCCGCAAGGCTGGGGCGTTCAACGATCTGGATCTGAAGATCAATAGCCAGAATCTGACCCTGGCCGCGCGCGGTCCGGCCGACCTGGGCAAGCGGATCACGGCGCCCGCCGGCCTGACCTTCACGGCCAAGGTCGCCAATTTGTCCCGCATCACGCCGATTCCGCCGATGGGCGCCGGCGTCGTGGATGGGGTCTTCCACCTGGACCGCGACGGCTTTCTGATCGACGGCCGCGTCGATGTCCGCGACCTGTCCTGGCTGGGCTATCGGCTGGCGCGGGCCAGGGGGCCGGCCAGTGTCGGCTGGAGGCGCGGCGAACTCAGCATCAAGGCCGACGCCACGACCGAGGGCGGCGGCGGGCAGGGCCTGCTGGCGGTGTTGGGGCGTTCGCCCTCGGCCCAGTTCGAGGGCGCGCGGCTGAAGGACGGCCGGTTCCTGATCCGCTCGGCCAGGGTCCAGGCTCCGAACCTCAGCATCGTCGCCGAAGGCGAGCGTGGGATCCTGGGCGGCCTGTCCTTCAAGGGCGACGCCAAGATCGCCTCGCTGGCGCCGATCCGCGCCGGCATGGCCGGTCAGGCGACCGCCAAGTGGTCGGCGAGCCAGGGCGTCGGCAAGCCCTGGATGCTGACCGTCGACGCGCGGGGCGGCAACTTCGCGACCGGCCTGGCGGAGCTCGACCGCCTGCTGGGCAAGACCCCGCGCCTCAACGCTCGCGCGTCCTGGTTCAACAACCGCCTGTCGGTCGCCGACGCCAAGCTGGACGGAACGGCCGCCTCCGTGCGGACGTCCGGCGTGCTCGGGCCGGGCACGGCCCTGGCGTTTAATCTGGATTGGACCGCCACCGGGCCGTTCGTCGCCGGTCCGATCGAGGTCGCCGGCAAGGCCAAGGGAACGGGCGCGGTGACGGGAACCCTGTCGGCGCCCAAAGCTGATCTGATCGCCGATTTCGACTCCATCGACGTGCCGCGCTTGCCGCTGAAGGACGCGCATGTGGTGCTGTCCTTCGCCAAGCGGCCCGACGGCGGCGACGGCACGGCCTCGATCGAGGCGGGCAGCCAGTACGGCCCGGCCAAGGCGCGCACGGCCTTCAACTTCGCGACCGGCGGGTTGGAGCTCACCGATCTGGACCTCGACGCCGGCGGCGCCAAGGCCAAGGGCGCTGTGTCCCTACGTAGCGGTCGTCCGGCCACGGCCGATCTGACGGTGGCGGTCGGCCCCGGCGCATTCCTGGTCCAGGGCCGGGTCGCCGGCTCGGCCAGGATCACCGACGGCGCGGCCGGTCCCGTGGCGCAACTCGACCTGGTCGCCGACGACATCGTGGGCGGCGCCTGGAAGGTGCGGCACGCGGCGATCAAGGCCAGCGGCTCGACGGCGCGCCTGCCCCTGACGGTCGACGCGCGGGGCGAGGCTCCCTCCGGCCGCTGGAACCTGAACGGGTCGGGCGTGCTGACCCAGGCCGGCGACGAATACCTGCTGGCGCTCGACGCGGCGGGCGCCATGGCGCGCACCGAGATCAAGACCCGGGAGACCGCCCAGGTCCGGTTCGGCGGTCCGCGCACCAACGCCCGCCTGAGGTTGTCGGTCGGCGACGGCGCGGCCGATCTCGACGCCGACGTCGGCGGCGATCTGGCCACGCTGCGCGCCCAACTGACCGGCGTCAGCCTGACCGCGCTCAATCCCGACATGGCCGGCAAGGTCGACGCCCATGTGACGCTCAACGGCTCGGGTGCGACCCTGACCGGCGAGTTCGACGCCAACCTGATCGGGGCCCGCGAGCGCGGTTCGCGAGCTGATCGCTCACTGAACGCCGAGATCCGCGGCGTGCTGCGCGACAACCTGATGACCATCAACGCCAGCAGTTCCAACAGCCAGGGCCTGCAGGCCAAGGCCGAGGTGACCTTGCCGACCGAGGCCTCGGCCAAGCCGTTCCGCCTGGCGATCAACCGTCGGCTTCCGGTCCGCGGCCAGTTCACGGCCCAGGGCGAGATCAAGCCGCTGTGGGATCTGCTGGGCAGTTCCGAGCGCAGCATATCGGGCAAGATCGACGCCGAGGGCGAGTTGGCCGGCACCCTGGCCGATCCGCGCCTGACCGGCCGCGCGAGCCTGGAAGGCGGCCGGGTCGATGACGGCCAGACCGGTCTCAGCCTGCGCGACGTCATCATCCGCGTCGGCCTGGCTGACAACGCCATCGACGTCAGCCAGGTCTCGGCTGGCGACGGCCAGGGCGGTACGATGTCGGGTTCGGGACGGATCAGCTTGGCGCGCGGCGGGCTCGGCAGTTTCAAGCTGGACCTGAAGGGTTTCCGGGTCATCGACAACGAACTGGCCACGGCCACGGCCAGCGGCCAGACCACGGTCAATCGGGGCGCGGACGGCAAGGTCAAGATGGCCGGCGCCCTGGTCATCGACCGCGCCGATGTCTCCGCCCAGACAAAGACCCCGGCCGGCGTGGTCTCGCTGGACGTGATCGAGCGCAATCGCCCGGACGAGATGGACCAAGGCGTCGAGGCCCGCAAGGTGGCGCCGGGGAGCGGTATGCTGCTGGACGTGACCCTGAAGGCGCCGCGCCGTGTCTTCGTGCGCGGCCGGGGCCTGGACGTCGAGCTGTCGCTGGACGCCCATGTCGGCGGCTCGACCAACAGCCCGATCCTGGACGGTGAGGCCCGGATGGTGCGGGGCGAGTACGACTTCGCCGGCAAGCGCTTCGAGTTCGAGCAGACCGGCTCGATCAGGCTGGCGACCCAACTGGACCGCATCCGCCTGGACCTCACCGCCGTGCGCGAGGATCCGGCCCTGACCGCCGTGGTCCGTGTCCAGGGCACGGCCGCCAAACCGGAGATCACCTTGACCTCCAAGCCGGAGCTGCCGCAGGACGAGGTGCTCTCGCAGGTGCTGTTCGGATCGTCCGCGGCGAACCTGCAGCCGATCGAGGCCGCGCAGTTGGCCTCGGCCCTGGCGGCCCTGGCGGGCGGCGGCGGCTTCGACGTGATCGGCAACCTGCGCAACTTGGCTGGCCTGGACCGCTTGTCGTTCGCCGACAGCGCCACCGGCATGACCGTGGCCGGCGGCAAGTACGTGACCGACGACGTCTATGTCGAGATCATCGGCGGCGGCCGAGAGGGGTCTTCGGCCCAGGTGGAATGGCGGATCCGCCGCACTCTGTCGCTGATCTCCAAGCTCGGCAGCCAAGGCGACGCCCAGCTTTCGGTGCGCTGGAGAAAGGATTACAACTAGGTGGCTTCCTCGCCATTCCGCGCCGCAGGGCCGGGAATGGCTAAAGAAGCACGCAGTGACAGATCCGGATTTCGGCCCTGGCCTTGACCAGGCCGGACCCTATTCGGAGCAAGGCTGTTGCGCGGGCCACCGGTTTCCTCAAACGAGGAAGCACGAATTGCCCGCGGCCCTTGGTTTAGTTTGAACTGAGGGAGACAACGATTTCATGCGACTCAACGACGAGGATCGCGCCGTCCTGCGCCATCTGGCCGACCAAGGCCCCCTGATCATCGATCGGGCCGTGGCTTGGTGCGCCGTCAACTCCGGAAGCCGGCATCTGGGCGGGCTGGAGCGCCAGCGGCAAGTTTTGCTCGACGCCTTCAGCAACCTTCCGGCCGCCCCCACCGATATCCCGCTCGGCGCCTCGCCCGAGGTCGGGGCCGATGGCCGGATCGGCGAGCAGGCCCATCCCGCCGCCATCGCCCTGGTCGTGCGGCCCGAGGCTCCCGTCCAGGTCGTGCTGACCGGCCATTACGACACCGTCTATCCAGAAACCTCCGGCTTCCAGACCGTCACGACCCGCCCGGACGGCGCCCTGCACGGTCCGGGGATCGCCGACATGAAGGGCGGAATCTCGGTGATGCTGGCCGCCCTGGAAGCGTTCGAACGACACCCGCTGGCCTCGAAGGTCGGCTATCGCGTGCTGCTGTCGCCTGACGAGGAGATCGGTTCTGTAGCCTCGGCCCCGATCCTCGCCGAGTTCGCGCGCCAGGGGCATGTGGGACTGACCTACGAGCCGGCCCTGGCCGACGGGGCCCTGGCCAGCGCTCGCAAGGGTTCGGGCAATTTCCACATCGTGGTCCACGGCAAGGCCGCCCATGCCGGGCGCGACTTCGACGCCGGCCGCAACGCCGTGATGGAGGCCGCCCGGATCGCTCAGGCCCTCCACGCCCTGAACGGACAGCGCGATGGCGTGACCTGCAACATCGCCAAGATCGACGGCGGCTCGCCGCTGAACATGGTGCCGGATGTCGCCGTGGTCCGCTTCAACGTCCGCTTCCCGTCGGCGCAGGACGCCGCATGGTTCGAGGGCGAGGTCGCCAAGATCGTAACGGCGACGGGTGACGGGCTGCACGCCCATCTCCACGGCCGCATCACTCGCGGGGCCAAGCCGTTCAACGCCGCCCAGCAACGGCTGTTTGGGGCGGTTAAGGAGGCGGGGGCGCTGCTGGGCCAGGATATCGCCTGGAAGCCCTCCGGCGGCGTCTGCGAGGGCAACAACCTGTTCGCGTCTGGCCTGCCCAATGTCGACACCCTGGGGGTGCGCGGGGGCGACATCCACAGCGAGGCTGAACACGCCTGGCCCGACAGTTTCGTCGAGCGTGCTCAGCTGTCGGCCTTGATCCTGATGAAACTGGCCAGCGGGGAGATCGACGGTCCCGGCCTGCGCGCCGCCATGACCGACCTCGCGGAGACCCACTGAGCATGCTTGTCGTCCGTCCCGCGATGCCCGCCGATTTCGAGAGCCTGATGGAACTGGCCGTTCTGTCGGGACGCGGCTTCACCAGCCTGCCGGAGGACGAGCAGACCCTTCGCGCCCGGCTGGAGCTCTCCCAGAAGAGCTTCCATTCCGACGTCGCCGCGCCCGAGGCCTGGTACACCCTGATGCTGGAGGATCTGGCGGAGGGCGACGTGGTCGGCGTGGCCGGGGTCAAGGCGGGAGTGGGTCTGAAGCGGCCGCATTTCTCGTTTCGGGTCGTGACCTTGGCCCAGTCTTCTCCGACCCTGGACAAGCGGTTCGACCATCGGGCCCTGGTGCTGGTCAACGAATGCGCCGGCTGGTCGGAGGTCGGCTCGTTGTTCCTCAAGCCCGAGCGCCGCAAGGGCGGGGCTGGACGGTTGCTGGCTCAGTCTCGCTATATGCTGATCGGCCTGGAGCCGCAGCGGTTCGCCGAGATGGTGCTTGCCGAGTTGCGCGGCTGGTTTGACGAGGACGGCGGCTGTCCGTTCTGGGACCACGTGGCCAGCAAGTTCTTCCGGCTGGAGTTCGACGAGGCCGACATGATGAGCGCCTCGACCGACGGCCAGTTCATCCTGGACTTGGCGCCGCGCCATCCAATCTATGCCGAACTGCTGCCTCAGGCCGCGTCCGAGACCATCGGCCGCGTGCACCGCGAGGGCGAGGCGGCGCGGGCCATGCTGGAGACCGAGGGCTTCCGGTTCTCGGGGCTGGTCGATATCTTCGACGCCGGCCCGACGGTGGCCGCGCGGCGTGACGACATCAAGACGGTGCGCGAAGGTCGGCGGCTGCGAGCGCGGCTGGGCGAGGACGCCTATGGCGAGGAAGCCCTGATCTGTTCGGGCGCGATCGCCCAGTTCCGTGCCGTGCGGGCGCCGGTGCTGATCGACGGCGAGAGCGCGATCATCGGGCGCGACGCGGCGGCTGCCCTGGGCGTGAAGGACGGCGAAATGGTGCGGGTGAAGGCATGAGCGGCGGCATGTTCATCGACGGCGCCTGGAGGGTGGGCGCGGGGTCCGAGGCGACCTCGGTCGATCCCGCCACCGGCGAGGTGATCTGGCGCCATGCCAGCGCCGGACCGGCCGACGTGGCGGCGGCGGTTGAGGCCGCCCGCAAGGCTTTCCCCGCCTGGGCCGACCTGCCGCGTGAAGAACGGATCGCGGTCCTGCGCCGCTACAAGGACGCGCTGGTTGCCCGCACGGCGACCTTCGCCGAGGCGCTGAGCCGCGAAACCGGCAAGGCGCTGTGGGAGACCAAGGCCGAACTGGGTTCCATGGCCGGCAAGGTTGAGGCCTCGATCAAGGCCTATGACGAACGTACGGGCGAGCACGCCAGCGAGATGGCGTTTGGCCGCGCGGTGCTGCGACATCGTCCGCATGGCGTGATGGCGGTGCTGGGACCGTTCAACTTCCCGGGCCATCTGCCCAATGGCCATATCGTGCCGGCTCTGCTGGCCGGCGACACCGTGGTGTTCAAGCCTTCCGAGGAGACGCCGCTGGCCGGCCAACTGCTGGTCGAGGCGCTGGAGGCGGCCGGCCTGCCGCCCGGCGTCGTCAACCTGGTGCAGGGCGGCCGGGAGGTCGGCCAGGCCCTGATCGATCAGGACATCGACGGCCTGCTGTTCACTGGGTCGGCCCAGGCCGGAGCCTTCTTCCGCCGCCACTTCGCCGATCGGCCGGACGTGATCCTGGCCCTGGAGCTGGGCGGCAACAATCCGCTGGTGGTCTGGGACGCCGGCGACGCCGAGGCCGTCGCGGCTCTGGTGGTGCAGTCGGCCTTCATCACCACCGGCCAGCGGTGCTCTTGCGCACGGCGCCTGATCGTCTCGGACGACGCGGCCGGCCGGGCGGTGATCGACGCCGTCGCGGCCCTGTCGGAACGGCTGGTGATCGGTCCGTGGAACGGCCGCGAGGAGCCGTTCATGGGGCCATTGATCTCGGAGCGCGCCGCCGCCATGGCCCTGGCCGGCGCCAAGGCGATGCCTGGCCACGCCGTGCGCGCCATGGCGCCCGTTGGCGGCCTGAGCGGGGCGTTCGTCTCGGCCGGTCTGGTCGACGTGACCGGCGAGACGGTACCTGATGAAGAGCTGTTCGCCCCGCTTCTACAGGTGCGCCGGGTCGGCTCGTTCGAGGACGCTGTCGTCGCGGCCAACGCTACGCGCTATGGCCTCTCGGCCGGACTTATCTCAAACGAAACAGCGCGTTGGGAGCACTTTCTGAAGCGTATCCGCGCGGGCGTGGTCAACTGGAACCGCCCGACCACCGGCGCGGCCGGGACCATGCCGTTCGGCGGCCTGGGCAGTTCGGGCAACCACCGGCCCAGCGCCTACTACGCGGCCGACTATTGCGCCTATCCGGTGGCCAGTTTCGAAGCGCAGGGCGTGACCAATACTTTGGGCGATATCAAAGGCCTGCGAGAATGAGTTCCCGCGCGGTCGAGGCCAATTGCGACGGCCTGGTGGGGCCGACCCACTCGTATGTCGGTCTTTCGCCGGGCAATATCGCCAGCCAGGCCAACGCAGGCGAGCGCTCCAATCCGCGCGCCGCGGTGCTGGAGGGCTTGGCCAAGATGCGCAAGCTGGCCGATTGGGGCGTGCCGCAGTTCGTGCTGCCGCCGCACGAGCGGCCCGACCTAGCCCTGCTGCGGTCGATCGGCTTTTCGGGCTCCGACGCGCAAGTGCTGGAAAAGGCGTGGAAGACCGCGCCGGCCCTGGCGGCGGCGTCATGCTCGGCCTCGCCGATGTGGGCCGCCAACGCCGCCACGGTCACGCCCAGCGCCGACACCACCGACGGTCGCGTGCACTTCACCCCGGCCAACCTGCTGACCAACCTGCATCGCAGCCTCGAGGGCGAGCAGACGACCCGGTCCTTGCGTCGCCTGTTCCGGGACGAGGCGCGGTTCGCCGTGCATGATCCGCTGCCCGCGCAGCCGCATTTCGCCGACGAGGGCGCGGCCAATCACGTGCGGCTCTGCGCCGACCACGGCGAGCCCGGGATCAATCTGTTCGTGTGGGGGCGCGAGGCCTGGGAGCGCTGGGAGGGCCGTTATCCGGCTCGGCAGACCCGCGAGGCCTTCGAGGCGGTCGAGCGTCGGCACGGCGCGGCGCGCGGTGTGTTTGCCCGTCAGGGCATGGCGGCGATCAACGGCGGGGCGTTCCACAACGACGTGGTGTGCGTCGGCACGCGCGAAGCCCTGCTGTTCCACGAGCGCGCCTTTGAGGATCGCGCGGCGATGGAAGAGGGCGTCCGCCGCGCCGCCGACGGCCTGTTCGAGCCGGTCTTCGTTGAAGTCAGCGAGGCCGACCTGCCGATGGACGACCTGGTGAAGAGCTACCTCTTCAACTCCCAGCTTCTCGCCCTGCCGGGTGAAGACCGACTGGTGCTGCTGGCGCCGGGCGAGACGCGCGACAATCCCCGGGCCCACGCGGCCGCCCAGGCCCTGGCCAGCTCGAACGGTCCGATCGGTCGTGTGGAATACGTCGATGTTCGCCAGAGCATGCGCAACGGCGGGGGTCCGGCCTGCCTCCGGCTGCGGGTGGTGCTGACCGACGCCGAACTGGCGGCGACCAATCCCCGTCAGCGGGTTGACGCCGCGTTGCACCAACGCCTGAACGCCTGGGCCGAGCGCCGCTATCGTGATCGCCTCGCCCCGGCCGACCTGGCCGATCCGTCGCTGATCACCGAAGGACGCGAAGCGCTGGACGAGCTGGCGATGATCCTCGACCTCGGCGGCGACTTCTATCCGTTCCAGCGCGCCGCCTGAGCATGAGCGACTTCACCGTTCGTCCCGCCGATCCTGAAGACGCGGACGCGATCCTGGCGCTGCATCGCAGGGTGGCGGCCCAAGCCGGCGGTCTGGCGCGTCGACCAGACGAGGTGACGGCCGACTATGTGGCCCACGCGATGGCCGCAGCCGCGGACGGCGGCGTGAACCTGGTGGCCGTGGATTCCGACGGCGTTCTGTGCGGGGAGCTGCACGTCGAGCGGATGAAGGTGGCGATCTTCACCCATGTACTGACCGACCTGACGGTGGCGGTTGATCCGGACTGGCAGGGCAGGGGCGTCGGCTCGGCTTTGTTCCGCGCCTTGATCGACACCGCCAGGACGATCACCCCGCCGGTCGGCCGGATCGAGCTGTGGACGGGCGCCGCCAATCTCGGCGCCCAGCGGCTCTACCAGCGGCTGGGCTTCAAGATCGAAGGGCGAATGATCGGCCGTGGGCGCTATCCCGACGGCCATGTCGAGGACGACATCGTCATGGGCCTGATGCTCGACTAGCCGCGCAACGCCGCCAGCGCCTTTGGAAAACGCCGCGACAGCGGGGCCTCGATCGCCCCCAACTCGACGGCGTAGTCGCCCGAGCCTTCGGGCCGCAGGCCGGTCATCCGGGCCGGATTGACCAGCCACGAGCGATGGGTGCGCACGAAGCCGTAGTCGGCCATCGTCGTTTCCAGGCCGCTCAGCGACGAGCGCATCAGCGGCCTGCGCCCATCCGCCAGCAGGAATTCTGCATAGTTGCCGGCCGATCGCACGGCCAGGATCTCGGAGACGGGCACGCGGACCAGTCGCGCGCCGTCGCGGATGTCGAAATTGGCGATCGCGGCCGGCGGGCTCGCCGCCGACGCCTCCCGGGCGCTCTGGCGGAGGGACAAGTAATAGATGATCGACGCCAGACCATAGGCCAGGATGTCCTTGCGGAATTCGTAGGGGAACTCGCTGGAAAGGGAGCCGAAGTCGTAGTCCTGATGCAGCAGTGCGGCGTAGGCGAGCTCGCGCAAGGCCACGAAGCCTGACACATGCAGCACCGAATACAGGAAGACCGCGCCCAGATGGACGGGCGCCGCCAGCCACCAGCGGGGCTTGGTCCGCATGATCCAGAGCGCCACCCCGGCCGGCAGGGCGAAGATCACCAGCGTCACCAGGGCGCTGCTGCCTTCCCAGATCGCCGGCGGCAGCGTGCCCAGGCGCGGCGCGTCGTGGCGGATCGTTAGAACATTGACGACGGCGATGCAGGAGATCAGGCACGCCCCGAGCAGCCAGGCTCGCCAGATGCCCTGGCGCTCCTCGCCGCTTATCCCGAAAAGCGCGCCGCTGGTCCCTGGACGTTTGCCGCTCGTCCCTGCGGACGGCCGCTGATCCCCTGGCCCTTGGCCTCTGTCGGCGGTCCGGGCCACGACGTTCGCATCGTTTTTCAAGCCGGACGCCTTGTCATGCCTTCAACCGCTTCGATCCCAGACCGCCGATACGACCTGGACTGGATCCGGGTCGGGGCGTTCTTCCTGTTGATTCTGTACCACGTCGGCATGTTCTATGTGCCCTGGGATTGGCACGTGAAGTCGCCGCATCCGGTGGAAGAACTCACACTGGCGATGTTCCTGACAAACCCGTGGCGCCTGACGCTGCTGTTCTTGGTTTCCGGCGCGGCCACCCGGTTCATGGCTGACAAGGTCACGGTCGGAAAGCTGACCGGCGCCCGGATCGCGCGCCTGCTGCCGCCGCTGCTGTTCGCCATGTTCGTGATCGTGCCGCCCCAATCCTATTACGAGATCGTCGAATATGTGGCCGCCCATCCAGGAGCCCCGACCACGATCTACGACAATTTCTGGGTCCGCTACGCCACGGCTTCTGGGAACTGGTGCGCGGGCAAGGCGTGCCTGGTCACGCCGACCTGGAACCACATGTGGTTCGTGGCCTACCTGCTGTTCTACAGCCTGGTGCTGGCCAGCCTGCTGCTAGTCTGGAAACGCCTGGGCGCGCACGTTCAGGCCGCCGCCGAAACGGTGCTGCGAGGCCCCGGCCTGATCCTGTGGCCCATCCTGTTCCTTGGGCTCCTGCGCGCGACGCTCTATCCCCGGTTCGGCGAAACCCATGCCCTGATCGGAGACCACTATGTGCACGCCGTGTCGTTCTCGGCCTTCCTGTTGGGTTTCGGCCTGGCCAAGTCCGACCTGCTGCGCCAGCGGCTGATCGCGGCGCGATGGCCCGCCCTGGTGTTGGCCGTGGCCGGCTACTTGGGCTGGGCGACCTATGCCTGGATCTATCGCGCCGACGACGCCAACCCGCCCGAGGCGCTGCGATTGGTCATGCGCTTCGTCTACGCGACCGACACCTGGTGCTCGATCGCGGCTATCCTGGGCTTCGGAGCCAAATACCTGAACCGCGACGCCCCGATCCTGCGCTACCTCACCCTGGGGGTCTTTCCCTTCTACCTGATCCACCAGACTCTGATCGTGGTGATGGCGCACCATCTGGCCAAGCTGAACCTGTATCAGCCGCTGGAAGCCGCGATCCTGATCGTCCTGACCTTCGCCGGCTGTTTCGCGACCTACGAGCTGGCGCGGCGCATTCCGGGCGTGCGGATCCTGTTTGGCTTGAAAGGTCAGCCGGCCGCCGAGGCCAAGCGTCCGCCGGCCTTCGCATAGGCCTGAGTCCCAGCGGTGATCACCCGGTCGGCGGCGGTGATCTCGGCGATACCGAGGTCGCTGGCGCCGGCCAGGCGGTCGTAGAGGGGCGCGAAGTCGCGCAGGGTCACGTCCTGCAGCGTCTGGATCGAGGGGATGACGAAATAGACCTGCTGGAAGTCGTCGATCCGGTAGGGCGTGCGCATCACCCGCTCCAGGTCGAAACCGATGCGGTTGGGGGAGGGGTCGTCGAGGGCGAAGATCGACTCCGTGCGGGAGGAAACGATGCCGGCCCCGTAAATCCGCAGGCCCGCCTTGGTCTCCATCAGCCCGAACTCGACGGTGTACCAGTAGAGGCGGGCGAGGTTGGCCAAGCGTCCGAGGCCCAGTGCTCGCTGTCCGCCCTGGCCATAAGCCTGCATGTAGTCGGCGAAGGTCGGGTCGGTCAGCATCGGCACGTGGCCGAACACGTCGTGGAAGATGTCCGGTTCCTGCAAGTAGTCCAATTCGTGCGGCTTGCGGATGAACTGGCCGGCCGGGAAGCGGCGGTTCGCCAGGTGATCAAAGAACACCTCGTCGGGCACCAAGCCCGGCACGGCGACGACGCTCCAGCCCGTCAGGCGCTGAAGTTCCTCATTGATGCGTTTGAAGTCCGGAATGCCCGAGCGGTGCAGGTCCAGGGCGTCGAGCCCGCGTAGGAACTCGTCGCAGGCGCGGCCAGGCAACAGTGCGGTCTGGCGCTCGTAGAGGGTGATCCAGACGTCGTGCTCGGTCTGGGCGTAGTTTTCCCAGCCTTGGTCGATCGTCCAATCGGCGGCCGCGCCCGGAGGCGGACCGCTACTAAAACCATCTGCGCTCATGAAATCAGGTTACGCCCGGATCGTGGCAAATTCCGTTCGGATTTTGCGCGAGAACCGTGATCTCTCGGAGAGAGCTTGCGTCTAGTGAGAGATCCGGGGACGAAGCTTGTAGGCCCCGTGGTCGAAGCTCTCGAAGATCACGGCCGTCTGAGGGTGACCCACCGGCTCGCCGGTCTCGTCGGCCAGCAGGTTCTGCTCGGAGACGTAGGCGACATAGGTGTTGTCGTCGTTTTCGGCCAGCAGGTGGTAGAACGGCTGGTCCTTGGTCGGCCGGATGTCCTCGGGAATGGAGTTCCACCATTCCTCGGTATTGGCGAACACCGGGTCGACGTCGAACACCACGCCCCGGAAGGGGAAGATCCGGTGCTTGACCACCTGGCCGATCGCAAACTTGGCAAGTCTCGAATTCATGTCGACCAGCCTACACGAGTCTCCTGACTAGAACCTGAACGTAGAGTTCCGTCATCGGATAACAAGGCGAGGCCTTCCGGCGCGGGAATCTGGCCGCTATGCTCGCTCCCGAAGTGAGGCGTTTCGGCTCGAATCGCCTGCGAGACAAGGTGGAACGACCATGTCGGATGCGCCGAGAGCGCCCGGCGCGCCTCAGCCTTCGGGCTCGGGCCGGCGCCGGCCGCCAGGCGAGCAGTCGTGCTACGCGGCGCTCGACCTGGGTACGAACAACTGCCGCCTGCTGGTCGCGACGCCTTCGCCGCGCGGCTTTCGCGTCGTCGAGGCTTATTCGCGTATCGTGCGGCTGGGCGAGGGGCTTTCCCAGACGGGGCAGCTTTCCGAAGAGGCCATGGACCGCTCCATGGCGGCTCTGAAGGTCTGCGCCGAGAAGATCCGCCGCCGCAAGGTGGTGCGGGTCAAGGCCGTGGCCACCCAGGCCTGCCGGGGCGCGACCAATGGTCCCGATTTCGTGCGCCGCGTCGCCGAGGAGACCGGCCTGCGGCTGCAGATCATCACGCCCAAGGAAGAGGCCCAGCTGTCGGTGGCGGGCTGCATGAGCTTGTTCGACCGCGACGCCGAGGCCGCCCTGGTGGTCGATGTCGGCGGCGGCTCGACCGAGCTGTCCTGGGTGGATCTCCAAGGCGGCGGGCTGGACGCAAAGCCTCGCCAGTTCGCGACCTGGAAGTTGCCGATCAAGGCCTGGTTATCGATCCCGATCGGCGTGGTCACCCTGGCCGAACGCTTTCCCGAGGGCGAGCGGGTGGAGGAGGGGTGGTTCCGGGCCATGGTCGATGCGGTCAAGGCGCGGATCGAGGCCTTCCCGCACGCCGAGCCGATGCGCCGTCTGTTCGAGGACGATCGGGCGCACATGGTCGGCACGTCCGGCGCCATCACCAGCCTGGCGGGCCTGCACCTGGGCCTGCCCCGCTACGACCGCAACATCGTCGATGGCCTGTGGATGCAGCGCCACGAGTGCGAGGCCGCCGCCGACCGGCTGCTCACCCTGACCGCCAAGGAGCGGGCGCTGGAGCCGTGCATCGGGGCCGATCGGGCCGATCTGGTGCTGGCCGGGGCAGCCATTTTGCAGGCAGTTCAGGAGCTTTGGCCGTGTTCTCGCGTGCGTGTCGCCGATCGGGGGCTTAGAGAGGGTCTTCTGATGTCCCTGATGTCCGATCAGCAGAAGAAGCCGCGCCGGCGTCGGCGAGGCGGCTCTGGTCGGTCGTCCCGCCCCACAACGGTGAACGCATGAACGACGAACCTCCCCGCAAGCGCATGGTCAAGCCGCCGGCCGGCGGCAATGACAGCGGTCGCACCAAGCCGGCGCGCCTGAAGACCGCCTTCGGTCGCACGCCTTCCCAGCAACACTGGCTGGAGCGGCAGATCAACGACCCGTTCTCGGCCAAGGCCCGCGCCCTGGGCTATCGCAGCCGCGCGGCGTTCAAGATCAGCGAGATCGACGACAAGTACCGGTTCTTCAAGAAGGGCGCGAAGGTCATCGACCTGGGCTGCGCCCCGGGCGGCTGGCTGCAGATGGCCACCGAGCGCGGCGTGACCGACATCGTCGGCGTGGACCTGCTGCCGGTCGATCCCGTGGCGCCCGCCCATATCCTGGAGATGGACTTCACCGATCCAGCCTGTCCGCCCAGGATGCTGGAACTGCTGGGCGGCGCGCCTGACCTCGTGCTGTCGGACATGGCGCCCAACACCGTCGGCCACCGCGAGACTGATCACCTGCGTATCGTCGGCCTGATCGAGATCGGGGCGGACTTCGCCATCGAGGTGCTGAAGCCCGGCGGGGCCTTCGTGGCCAAGGCCTTCCAGGGCGGCGAGACCGCCGAGGTGATCGCCAGGCTCAAGAAGCACTTCGACAAGGTCGTCCACTTCAAGCCCAAGGCCAGCCGCAGCGACAGCTCCGAGGTCTTCCTGGTAGCGACAGGCTTCAAAGGGCGATAGCGCCGCCGGCCCGACGCGCGCGGCCCGTCGTTTCAGGAAACGGGCCGCGAGGCGCGATTTCATTCCCCTTTATGCGGCCAGGCGGGTCGACACGGACGCCCCGCGTAGGTATACGCGGCTCGCAAAATGGAGACTCCAATGGAGATTCGCGAAGGGCTCACCTTCGACGACGTTTTGCTCGAACCCGGTCCGTCAGACGTCATGCCCACCCAGGTGACGACCGAGACCAAGTTCACGCGTGAAATCAGTCTGAACATCCCGCTTGTGTCCGCAGCCATGGACACGGTCACTGAAAGTCGGCTCGCCATCGCCATGGCCCAGGCCGGCGGCATGGGCATCCTGCACCGCAATATGACGGTGGACGAACAGGCCGACCACGTGCGCGAAGTTAAGCGTTACGAAAGCGGCATGGTCATCAATCCGCTGACCATCAATCCCGAAACCACCCTAGCCGAGATCCGCGAGATCAAGGCCCGCCGCAAGATCTCGGGCTTTCCGGTGGTCGAGGCCAAGAGCGGCAAGCTGGTCGGCATCCTGACCAACCGCGACATGCGCTTCGAGGGTGACGACAAGGTCCCGGCCTCGGCGCTGATGACCCGCGAGAACCTGATCACGGTCTCGGAAGGCATCGATCACCGCGAGGCGCGCGAGCTGCTGCGCAAGCACAAGATCGAGCGCCTGATCGTCGTCGATGACGCCTATCGCGCCGTGGGCCTGATCACCGTCAAGGACATCGAGAAGGCCCAGGCTCATCCCCTGGCCGCCAAGGACGACAAGGGCCGGCTGCTGGTCGGCGCGGCCTCGACCGTCGGCGACGCCGGTTTCGAGCGTTCGATGGGACTGGTGGAGGCCGGCGTCGACGTCGTCGTCATCGACACCGCCCACGGCCACTCCAGCCAGGTCACGGCCGCCGTCTCGCGCCTGAAGCGCGAAGCCAACCGCGTGCAGATCGTGGCCGGCAACATCGCCACCTACGACGCCGCCCGCGCTCTGATCGACGCCGGCGCCGACGCGGTGAAGGTCGGCATCGGTCCGGGCAGCATCTGCACCACGCGCATCGTCGCGGGCGTCGGCGTGCCGCAACTGACCGCTATCGCCGAGGCAGTCCGCGCCGCGCGTGAAAGCGGCGTTCCGGTCATCGCCGACGGCGGCATCAAGTACTCCGGCGACCTGGCCAAGGCCATCGCTGCCGGGGCCTCGACCGCCATGATGGGCTCGATGTTCGCCGGCACCGAAGAGGCGCCGGGCGAGGTGTTCCTGTACCAGGGGCGCTCGTACAAGAGCTACCGCGGCATGGGTTCGGTGGGCGCCATGGCGCGCGGCTCGGCCGACCGCTACTTCCAGAAGGACATCACCGACAGCTTCAAGCTGGTGCCGGAAGGCATTGAAGGGCAAACGCCTTTCAAGGGCCCGATCGCCCCGGTGCTGCACCAGTTGGTCGGCGGCCTGCGGGCGGCCATGGGCTATGTCGGCGCGCCCGACATTCTCGAGTTCCAGAAGCGGGCCCGCTTCGTGCGGATCACCGGCGCCGGCCTGCGTGAAAGCCACGTCCACGACGTGATGATCACCCGGGAAGCGCCGAACTATCCGAGCGCGGTCTAGGCCGTGCGGATGGCCCTCGAACTTCAGATGCTGGGCTGGGCCGTCGTGATCGGCCTCGTCCACCTGCTCTGGGCGGCGGCTGCTGCCCAGCCGCAGCGCGGCCTGAAGTGGAATGTGGGGCCGCGCGACACGCCGGTGGTGCTGACGGGAATGGCGGGGCGTCTCGAACGCGCCTCCGCCAATTTCCGCGAAACCTTCCCGTTCTTCGCCGCCGCCGTGCTGGTCGCCTATCTGGGCGGTCGGCTCGGCATGCTCTCGGCCCATGGGGCGGTGCTCTATGTCGGGGCGCGGGCGATCTACATCTTCCTCTACGCCTTTGGCGTGCCGGTGGTCCGGTCGCTGGTCTGGCTGGCATCCCTGATCGGCATCTGCCTGGTCCTGGCGGCCTTGGTGATCTGAAAGTAAAAATGCGCGACGGCGGCAGACTAGCAGCGGCGATCGAGGTCCTCACCGAGATCGAGACGCGTCATTTCCCCGTACGGATGGCGCTGAAGCGCTGGGGCGAGAGCGCCCGGTACGCAGGGTCCAAGGACCGCGCCTTCGTCTCGGGCCTGGCGCTGGACGCCTTGCGCCGCAAGCGCTCGCTGGGCTGGATGATGGGCGACGACAGTCCGCGCGGCGTGGTGCTGGGCGTGCTGGCCCAGGACTGGAAGTGGTCTGCCGACCGTATCGCTGAAGCCGTCGGCGAAGAGCATGGACCTGGCGCCCTGACCGACGTGGAGCGCGAACGGATTACCGCGCCGCGATCGCTGGCCGAGGCTCCGGCCCCGGTGGCCGGCGACTATGCCGACTGGATGCAATCGTCTCTGACGCGAGCCTTGGGTGAAAGCCACACGGCCGAAATGGCGGCTCTTGCCGAGCGCGCGCCGGTCGATCTGCGCATCAACCTGTTGAAGACCGACGTCGAGCGCGGCGCCAAGGCCGTGGCCCTGATCGGCGCCGAACCTGCCGGTGTCCTGGACACCGCTTTCCGCATTCCAGCGCCGGGCTCCGCCGACCGAACGCCGTCGGTCGAGGCCGTGCCGGCCTTCTCCAAGGGTTGGTTCGAGGTCCAGGATCTGGGTTCGCAGATCGTCTCGGCTCTGGCCGGCCCGATCAAGGGCAAGCAGGTGCTGGACTTCTGCGCTGGGGGCGGGGGCAAGACCCTGGCCCTGGCCGCGGCCATGGGCAACAGCGGCCAGATCTACGCCCATGACAGCGACGCCCGCCGGCTGGCCGACACGATCCGCCGCAGCCAACGGGCAGGGGTCCGCAACCTGCAGATCCGCTCGCCGATCGAGGGCGAACCGCTGAAGGGGCTGGAGGGCAAGCTGGACCTGGTCTTCGTCGACGCCCCGTGCACAGGCTCGGGCACCTGGCGCCGTCACCCGGACGCCAAGTGGCGCCTGTCACCCGACCAACTGGCCAAGCGCCAGATCGAGCAGGACGCCGTGCTGGCCGACGCCGCCGATTTCGTCAAGCCGGGCGGCCGCCTGATCTATGTCACCTGCTCGCTGCTGGCCGAGGAAAACGAGGACCGCGTGACGGCCTTCGTCGAGCGCCATCCTGGGTTCGCGGTCAAGCCGATCGTCCTGGCGGGCGTCGAGCAACACATCACGCCGGAAGGCTATCTGCGTCTGACCCCGCATCGCGCCGGCACCGACGGCTTCTTCGCCGCGGTGATCGAGCGCGGGTCCTACGCGCCCTAACAGGATTGCTCCCGACAGGGAGACCGAACCGAAACGACACGCTGGAGAGTTGCTACCCATGACCGCCGAGACCCACCACCAGCGCGTTCTGATCGTCGATTTCGGCAGCCAGGTGACCCAGCTGATCGCCCGCCGGGTGCGGGAGGCCGGCGTCTATTGCGAGATCCATCCGTTCGACAAGGCCGAGGCCATGGTCGACGACTACGCCCCTAGCGCCATCATCCTGTCGGGCGGTCCAGCCAGTGTGCTCGAGGCCGACAGCCCACGCATCGGCCGTAAGCTGTTCGAGCTGGGCCTGCCGCTGCTGGCCATCTGCTACGGCCAGCAGCTGCTCTGCGACGTGCTGGGCGGCAAGGTCGAGGGCGGCCACGCCGGTGAGTTCGGTCGCGCCGAGCTGACCATCGGCAAGCAAAGTCCGCTGTTCCAGGGGCTGGCCGGGATCGGCGAGCTGGAAACCGTCTGGATGAGCCACGGCGACCGCGTCACCGCCATCCCCGAAGGCTTCGAGGTGATCGCCACCTCGACCGGCGCGCCGTTCGCCGCCATCGCCAACGACGAGAAGAAGATCTACGCCGTCCAGTTCCACCCCGAGGTGGTCCACACGGTCAACGGCTCGAAGATCTACAAGAACTTCCTGGCCCTGGCCGGTCTGAAGGGCGACTGGACCATGGCGGCGTTCCGTCAGGAGATGGTCCAGAAGATCCGTGAGCAGGTCGGCGACGGCAAGGTGATCTGCGGCCTGTCGGGGGGCGTCGACAGCTCGGTGGCCGCCGTCCTGATCCACGAGGCGATCGGCGCCCAGCTGACCTGCGTGTTCGTCGACACCGGCCTGCTGCGCAAGAACGAGGCCGACCAAGTCGTCACCCTGTTCCGCGACCACTACAACATCCCGCTGATCCACGTGGACGCCGGCGCTGAGTTCCTCGGCGCCCTGGCCGACGTCAGCGATCCGGAGACCAAGCGCAAGATCATCGGCGGCAAGTTCATCGACATCTTCGACCGCGAGGCCGCCAAGATCGACGGCGCCGACTTCCTTGCCCAGGGCACGCTGTATCCCGACGTGGTCGAGAGCGTCTCGGCGCGCGGCGGCCCGTCGGCGGTGATCAAGAGCCACCACAATGTCGGCGGTCTGCCGGACTTCATGAAGCTGAAGCTGGTCGAGCCGCTGCGCGAGCTGTTCAAGGACGAGGTCCGAGCCTTGGGCGTCGAGTTGGGCCTGGCCCCAGCCTTCGTCGGCCGCCATCCGTTCCCCGGTCCGGGCCTGGCCATCCGCATCCCTGGCGACATCACGCCCGAGAAGGTCAAGGTCCTGCAAGACGCCGACGCCATCTACCTTGAAGAGATCCGTAACGCCGGGCTCTACGACAAGATCTGGCAAGCTTTCGCCGTGTTGCTTCCGGTCAAGACGGTTGGCGTCATGGGCGACGCCCGCACCTACGAGAACGTCCTGGCCCTGCGCGCGGTGACATCGACCGACGGCATGACCGCTGATTTCTTCGAATTCCCCTGGGATGTGCTGGGCAAGACCGCGACGCGCATCATCAACGAGGTCCGCGGCGTCAACCGCGTCGTCTACGACGTGACCTCCAAACCGCCCGGCACGATCGAGTGGGAGTAGGGGTAATATAATACCGAATTCGCCGGATCTGCATCCGTCGTCCCGGGTTCACTTTGTTGAGCCCTGAGAATGCTGTTCGCGCGTTCACAGGGCCTCATGATCCGTAGAGAAGCTCGCTTGCAGTTCGGTGTAAAGTGGCTTCCCAGCGGCTTCGTGCTGCGGCGTACAAAGGCAGGCAATCGGCGGGTTTGGCAGCCGTGCACCGCTGGGCACCGAGATTGATGTGTAGCCGGGGCGACCGAACCTGACTCATAGCGGACCTTCAGAACGTCCGCTCGACGGGCCGTCTCGAGCTAGGCCAGTGTGTGGCCGACTTAGCTAGCGATTTGACGCCGCAACCGGCCTACGCTGTCTCTTCGCACTGCGTCGGCTCCCGCAGTACTCCCCAGTCGATCTGTAAGCGACGGCTCAGCTTGGCACTGTTCGCGCCTTGAACAACCTCGGGTGTGTGGTGTCCTCGGCCGTCCGTGAACCGGCAGCGTTGGCGCGCCGCCCGACCGTCGGTATAGTGGAGTATGGATATCGCGGGCGGTCTTTATCGAGAGCTGTGCGAGACGCCGGCCTGGGACGCGATGTTCGGGTCCGGCGGGCGTGCGGCCTCGGCGCTGGCGGGCGTCTCGCCGACCGTTCGTCTGCACGCCTATGTTTCCCACGGGCCGACCTCCGACGCCGTTCGTCGACTCCGCGAGATCGGCGTCGAAGTTCTGGAGCAATCCCGAACGACAGAGATCGCCTTCTCCTATCTGCACCCTCTATCGGATCCCCACATCGAGCCCGCCCTGGAGGCGATCCCGCAGGCTCAACCGCTCCAGATCCGCGCCGATACCATTCTGAGGTTCGGCTTTCTCGAAGGCGACGCCGTCGTCGACGCGGGAACGGCGGTGTTCGATCCGCAGACGGCGCGCCGTCCGATGTCGTTCCGTCAGAACGGCTCGCGGGCCGATCGCCTGGCCCTAGTGCTGAATGAAGGCGAGTTGCGTGCGCACGGCGGGGAGGGCGGGCTCGACGACGTAGCTCGGGCTGTGATGGCAGGCGAGGCGGCCGATGTTCTGATCCTCAAGCGCGGGGCTCACGGCGCCGCGGTGTACGAGGGCATAGCCGAGCCCTGCCGCGTCCCGGCCTATCGATCCAACGTGGTCTTCAAGATCGGCACCGGCGACGTGTTCAGCGCCTGGTTCGCGCATCTGTGGGCCGAGCGCGGGCTCGCTGCCGACGTGGCGGCCGACCAGGCTTCGCGTGCAGTCGCCGCCTACGCGGAGACGCGAACTCTCCCGCCGCCGCAGCGCGATTTTCCGCCCCTGCGACTGAGCGCCGACCGCGGCCGGATCCTCATCCTGGGATCCCCAACCACGCTCGGTCGCCGTTTCGTCCTTGAGGAAGCGCGACACCGTCTGAGAGCCATGGGGGTCGAGGTCGCCTGCCCGGGTTTGGGAGACCCGGCCGTCGCTCCCGGAGCGACGACTGCAGTTCTGGTCGTTGCGGAGGCCTTGCAGCCCCTCGACAACCCGTTCACGGCGCACCCTGGAACCTTGGTCGTGACCCTAGACGAAACGGGCGCGACTGTGCCGTCACCCGGTAGGGAGGTCTGCGCGGATTTCACGACCGCGATCTATCGCACGGCCTGGGCCGCGCTGGGGAACCAACGCACAGGTTGAAACATCAGCCAAGACCGGCTCTTCTCGGCCAAGGCGAGTCGGGGCCGGTCGATGGCGGACATCTACATCGTGTATACGGCTGTCGATCGCGAAGTCGCGCGACGCCTGCACGACGTCCTGACGACCCGATGGGCGGTCTGGTGGGACGAACAGCTCGTCGGCTCCTACCCGCAGTACATCGAAGCGGAGATGCGGAAGGCCAGCTGCGTGGTCTACGTCAACTCGGAGACGGCGCGCGACAAGGATACGATCGTCGGCGAGCTCGAGATCGCACGAAAGCAGAAGAAGCCGATCATCCCGGTGCTCATCGACGACACGGAAGCGCCCTATCCGCTCGGGACCTACAGCGCCGTCACCCTTGGGGCCTGGACGGGCGACCAGAGCCTCGAAGGCTGGAAGCAGCTTGTCATCAAGATCAGCGAGGTCGTCGCGCCCCGTGAGAAGCCGCCACGCCCCGACACAATCCTGGAAGACCGGTTACGCCTTCCGGGCCTGTTCATGTCGGTCTCATCCCACGAGACCCAGCTGTCCCCCGAAGACGCAATCAGCGTGGCCGCCGCTTTCCGCTATCCGAACGTATTGCTGTCGGCTTACGACTGGGATCCAGGCCGTTTGCCGGGAGCGGGGACGAGCGCAGCCGAACAGATTGCAGACCATCGCGCCGCAGCGCTCGACGCCCTTCGCAAGGCCGGAAGCCTCATCCTTATGGACTCCGGAAACTACGAAGCCTCGCGACGGGGTGATGCTCAGTGGACCCCCAAGCTGTTCGCAGCCGCCTTGGCGCGCGCGCCGCACGATCTGGCCTGCTCCTTCGATGTGATGAACCCTTCGAGGGATCCGAAAGCGGCCTTCGACGAGATCGTCGCCGGCGTTCATCGGGATCGCGCCTTTACCTCCGCCCCGATCGTGCCGATCGTCCATGCGCCGCGGTTGGACGCTGGCGGCCACGATCTGGAGCATTTCCCGATCCTGCTGCGGGATCTAGCCAGTGAGCTTCGGCCGCCGCTTCTGGCAATTCCGGAACGCGAGCTGGGACCGGGTCTCATCTGCCGGATCAAGGCCACGATGCGGATCCGCGCCGAGCTCGATGCGCTTCCCTTCTATCAGCCCGTCCATCTGCTCGGGACCGGCAACCCGTGGAGCATCGTGACCCTGACGGCCGCCGGGGCTGACAGCTTCGACGGGCTGGAATGGTGTCGGGTCGTGGTCGATCGGGCCAGCCATCGCCTGAATCACTTCCAGCACTTCGACTTTTTCATCGATCAGTCGATGAACTCGCCCTACGAAGTCACCCAGGCGGCCGTCCGCAGCGACGACATCCATTTCGCGGGCAAGACGGCGATTCACAATCTGGACTACTACGCCGAGATCGCGGCGCTTCTTCAGGATGCCTGTCGCCGCAAGGCGCTCGAGGCGTTGGTGACTAGCTTGCTTCACCAGGCAAACACGCGCCAACTGACCCAAGCCGTGCCGGACCTGTTTAAATGATGTCGTTCGAATCCCTCCACGTCCGCAATGCGGTCTTGGCGATCTGCCCAGATCTCGCGGCCGACGAACCTGTCTGGGCGGATGTCGACGACGCGCGCGCAGACGCCGACCATGACCTCTGGCGCGCCTTCACCGGTTGTCTGCTCAGCAGCCAAGTCCCGTTCGCCCTAGCCGAGGCCGCGGCGGACGAGATCATGTCGGCCCGGGCCATGGAACGGGCCGCGGCCGCGGGATCTGACGCCCCGCTGCGTGAGATCCTCGCGCATCCGATTACGGTCGAGGGGCGGCCACGTCGCTATCGCTTCTACAACGTCAAGGCGACGCAGCTGGCGAGAAGCTGGTCGATCGTCCATCGCGCAGCGGGGGGGTTACGTCCGCTTTTGCGCACCTTCCCGGACGACCGGAGCGCCCGTCGCTGGCTGGTTCGCCGAGCGCCGGGGCTCGGTCCCAAACAGGCCAGCATGTTCCTGCGCGACATCGGCTACAGCCAAGACCTCGCTGTCCTTGACCGCCATATCCTGGACTACATGGCGCTCATGGGCCTGGCGCCGGCGGGATTGCGCCATGTGTCGAGCCTTCAGCGCTACCGGGAGCTTGAAGATCGTCTTCGGGAGCACGCGCGGGGGCTGGGTTACAGCCTGGGCCTTCTCGACAAGGCGATCTGGATCGTGATGCGGGTCGCGCGTCGACAGAATGTCCGGAGCCTTTGCGAATGAGCGTGGTCACCCTTGTTTCCGGCGGCCTGGACTCGACGCTTGTGGCGTTTCTGGCGCGCGAGCAGGGCTTGGAGCAGTATCCTCTCTTCATCGACTACGGCCAGCGTGCCCGCGACCGCGAGCTCGCGGCCTGCCGCGCAGCGATGTCGGTTCTGAACCTGCCCGAGCCGGTCGTCGCCGACCTGTCGGGCTTTGGGCGTCTGATCCGGTCCGGCCTGACCGACACGAGCCTCCGCGTGCTCGAGGATGCCTACACGCCCGGACGCAACACCCTGTTTCTTCTGACCGCCGCCGCCCATGCGGTGCAGAAGGGCGCGGACGCGATCTCGATCGGCCTGCTCCACGAGGACACCAGCCTGTTCCCGGACCAGACGCGCGCCTTCCTCGACGAGGCGGAACGGCTCTTGGCACGCGCCGTCGCCCGGCCCGTAAAGGTGATCGCGCCGCTTGCGGACTTCCACAAGGCAGACGTGATACAACTGGCAGCCGACAAGGGGTTGCCGAACACCTATTCGTGCCACTTGGGCGACGCGGCGCCGTGCGGGGCCTGCATCGCCTGCAACGAGTTCAAGATCGGGGAGGGCTGACCATGGGCGGAGGTGGCGGCGGCGGCGGCTGGAGCAGCATCGGCAATCTCCGGTCTCTGGAAGACAAGGCGAGGGCCGCTCTCAACGAGGGCAGGCGCAACGTCTTTATCAGCTTCGCCGTGGAAGACGAGGACGAGGTCAACCTCCTTCGGGGCCAGGCGAAAAGCGACAACAGCGACATCGAGTTCAACGACTTCTCGGTGCGCGAGCCGTACGACAGCCAGCGCGCAGCCTACATCAAGGAGCGCATCTCGGAGCGGATCAACCGCGCCTCGGTCTGCGTCGTCTATCTTTCGGACAGCACCGCCGCCAGCCGGTGGGTGGCTTGGGAGGTGTCGGAAGCGGCGCGGCTCGGCAAGTCCATCGTCGCCGTTCATTCCAAAACCGGACGGCCGGCTCAGGATCCGGCATGGGTCCGGACGCACAATGTGAAGGTGGTTCCCTGGTCGGACCTGTCGGGTCACCTGAAGTAGGCCCTGACGGCCCTCAGTCGTCCGTCGGCATCTCGAGAATATCGAAGCCGAGCGCGATCGCGCGATCGCGGAAGTCAGCCGTGGCGTCGTCGGCGCCCCGCGACTGGCCTTCCCAGACCAAGACTGCAACCGGCCGCGCTCCGGCGGCGAGGGCCGCCTCGCGCGCGCGGGTCAGGATCGCCTGGTTGACGGCCAGATCGCCTTCCGGGGGGACTGACGACAGAATTTCCAGGGTCAGCGACTCCGAAGGCGTGACGACCAGCCGGTCGAAAAGGTCGATCCACGGGCCCGCGCGTTCCGCGACGGAGCGCGCCTCGAAGGCGGCGGGCTCGTCGCCCAGGATCACATGCCTCCGCAGGTCAGCCTCGGCGGCGACGTCGAGCGCCAGCAGATCGGCGCCGGCGGCTGCGGAGCAAACGAGCCGGACCGTCTCGTCGGGATCGAGGATCGCCTTCAGGCGCGTGCGAACTCTCGAGACGTTCGCGGCGGGGAAGCGTCGGGCGTCGGCGTCGGGCGCGTCGGGCAGGCGGCCCGCTAGGGCGACAACGCGACGTTCCGTCCCCTTCGTTCGCACATCCGAATCCGCCTCAGCCAAGATCGCCGCGCTCCACCTGCCGTTCCGCCATGTGGCGGCCCAAGTCCAGCAGATCGGTCATGTGATCGATGTTGTCCATCTTCCGGTAGGAGTCGATCCGCGCGGTATAGGCCGACGGTATGCCCATCGAGGTCATGAACGGCTCTTCCAGATAGAGCTGGAAGCGTTCGTAGGTGAGATTGGCGTGAGGCCACAGGGGCTCGGGCAGATCGCCGGTGAGGCGATCGACTGTCCGTCGGTTACGGCCCCGGGCCATGGCCTGCAAGATGGTCTCGTTGAGGGCCGAAGCGTCCTCCATCATCATGCCGACAAGATTGCCGACCTGTCGGATCGGCATGCTGCCTTCCGTCCAGCTGCCCAGCGGCACGGCGCGCGTCCATTCACCGGTGCCGATGGAGACGATATGAAGCGGGGTTTCCGGCCCGCCCCAGCCGAACCCGAACGCCTTGGCGGACGCGACCAGCAGCAGCTGCAGGGCGGGATTGTTGTGCATGCTGATGCCGCCGTCGATAAAGCCGAAGGTGGCGGGTCCGAGGGTAACCAGTTCGGGATCGAAATAGGTCGGCGCGGCCGTCGAGGCGCGAACGATGCTGCTCAGCCGGAACGCGCCGTTCGGCTGGGTCTCGTGGAAGGTGTAGCGATTGTCCGGCGCGTTAACGACGGGCCAGACGCTGTTGGTGTCGAACCTTTTGGTGACGATGCACAGGCCGGTGGTGATGTCCGGGGTCGTTAGGGTGCGATCGCCGATGATGTCGTTCAGGGCCGCCTCGACCGGCTCGGTCGCGAACTTCGCGGCTAGGGTTCCCCCGGTCAGCCCTCCGATGAAGCCGGGCCGGCCGAAGATGGACTTGCCCAGGTCGAGGTAGCGCGTCTGAATATCCTTGACGTCCAAGCCCAGCGCCAGGCCGGCGGCGATGATGGCCCCGGTGCTCGTCCCGCCAATCAGGTCGAAGTGGTCCCGCAACCGGAAGTCGGGATTTCCGTCGGCGAGCAGGTTTTCCATCCGCTCGAGATAGCCGAGTGTGATGAGGCCCCGGATGCCCCCGCCGTCCAGCGATAGGATCCTCTTGGGCCCAGGCTTTCCAATACGCGCCTGCAAGGTCATCCGCGCTCTCCAAATCTTCGGCCGCGCTGCGACGACCACTGTCAGAACCCATCCGCTTCAACTATGGGTTTTGCGTCGCCAGAACAATCCGGGCACCGACGCTGGTGGGGGCGATGGGGACAGGCGACATGGACTACGAGAACATCTGTTTCGTTGTGATGCCGTTCGGGACGCGTGACATCGACGGCGTGCAGGTCGATTTCGACCACATCTACGAGACCGTGCTCAAGCCCGCGATCGACGGCGCGCCGACGCCGGAAGGCGGGGTCATCCAGGCGCGCCGGACGGACCAAGACTTCTTCAGCGGCCTGATCACCCAAGACATGTTCGATTACCTCGAGTTCTCACGGCTGGTGCTGGCAGACATCACAAGCCTCAACGCCAATGTGTTTTACGAGCTCGGCATCCGACACACCCTACGCGAAAGCGGAACGATCATCGTACGCCAGCCCGGCGTGACCCTGCCATTCGACATCCGGATGGCGAAGGCCTTCCCGTATGAGTATCGGCCCGACGAGAGCGCTGAAGAGTCCCGCCAACTAATCCGGACGGTGGTCTCGGGCTCGCTCGTGGAAGAGCGGCTGGACAGCCCGGTCCAAGCTACGATGCGGTTCCACCGCAAGCGATCCGAACAGACCGAGGCCTTGGCCTTGGCTGTCGAGAACGAGGTCCGTCAGCTCGATCCGTGGGGTGCCATCAAGAGGCTTCGCGAGCTGGTTGGCCGGCCAGACGCCACGGCGCTTGATCGCATGAAGCTCGGCCTACTGCTCAAGGAACAGGGTGAGTGGGACGAGGCGGTCCGCCTGTTCACCGACGTGACCACCGAGCTGCCCGCGTACGCCGAAGCCTGGCGGGAGCGCGGCATCGCGGAGAATAAGACGGCCAGGGCTGACGCCGCCGCGGACGCGCCCGGGGAAACCTCGCTACGGCAATCGATCGCCCTGAACCTCAATGACTTCGACGCCCATGCCAGCCTAGGCGGCGTCTTGAAGCGGGCAGGACGACGCGAGGAGGCTCTTGAGAGCTATGAGGCGGCCAACGGGTACTCAAACAGCCATCCCTATCCCTTCCTCAACATGCTAAAGCTGCGCGCGGCCCTGCATGGAACGCTCGCCCTAAGCGGCGCGGACTCGAGAACGCTCCAGCGCGCCCGTCGCCTACGGTTCGCCCAAAGCGAAGCGAAGCAGGATGAGCCCTGGAGCCATTTTGATTCGGCCGAACTCTGCCTGCTGGACGGGGACGTGCACGAGGCCCTAGTCCGCCTCAGGCTGGGGGTGGCCGCCTCGACGGCCGAGTTCCAGATCGACACCTTCAAACAATCGCTTCAGCTGTTATTGGGAGTGCAACCGCCAATCAGCGGTCTTCCGGCATTGCTAGCGGAACTAGACTGAACTTGACGGCTACCGGCGCTCGTCCCAGATTTTCTTCACAGCCCGGCACTGAATTCCGCACAGTCGCGCGTCCAAGCGGGAAACGCCACACTCTAAAGCGCTTAAAGCGCCTTGACCCAGAGCAGGGACCGGAAGCTTGGCCATAACAGCGGATCGGTTAAGTCCGCGAGCAAGTCCATCCGCTTTTGCTGGGGGCACCCCAGAAATTCGTAAGAGATCATATCGGCACACGACATCAGCGCACAGATTTCTCACCACCCGCGCGGCGATCTACAACACCTTCAACATCCAATGCCGTTTGATCACCAGACCTACACTTCGCCGCTTCCGCGCCGCGCCGGATGCCGCTTGGGCGGCGGCCGTCGTCTGCAAATGGACGGGGAGGGAGCTTTTCGACTTGGAAAAGTTACTCTGATGGCACCGTCGCGTGACCGGGCGGGCGGTTTGCTCCGACTCGGACAGAACGCAGTGTGACAGCACTCATTAATCCATCTCGGCAGGTCTAGCCAACGATCGCCGGCTCACAGCCTCCGCCAGCGCGCCAGCGATTAATGGCCAGGCGAACTCACGCATCGTGATACGCCATTCTCCAACACTGCCACTGTAACAGAAGATTGCGCCACTCGCAGTCCATCGTGGAAACGGCAAACGCATTTCCAGACGACAGATTTCCAGCAGCTTGGACCACAGTTCTTCTAGCGGAAATTCGTTTTTTAACATTGGCGTCGGCGGCATTATCCATATGCAGCGGCGAAGAGTGCCAGGGCTTTTGGTGACTTCTTTAATTTCCCAGAGCGATCCTTCTGATGCGCCCGGAAATATGATGATTGCTGAGGCTGTTGGAACGAGGTCGGTGAAGGCAGCCTGCCAATCAAGGTCCGAAACTGTAGTTGCGACCGGGCCCAACTGACCTGTTTTGGGGCCGATCGAGCGAAGGATTAACCCGAGATCCTGGCAACGTTTGCCGAGCTCTTCCTCAAAGGAGATTACGGTCTCGCGGAACGTTCCGGTGCCCCCACTAGTGATGTTGTGCCCCACAGCCGACATGAGATCGAACTTGAATGGCCTTAGATAGAGGGCGACCGGTGCTGCGTGGCCAGCAACAGTTCTTCCAGACCGCGCTATCTCTTCGGCCTCCTGCTGAACGTCATCTTTATGGCTGGCTGTCGCCGCCGACGCGAGAGATCCTAGTGTTACGGTCACCAGCGCTATCGCCAGGAACGCCACCACCGCTTGACCGAAATCCAACCGCAGGGCGCTGATCAGTGCGAAACCCGCCAAAGAGATAGCTACAGCTGATATACTCAGACAGCCGCCCAGACTTCCTCCTCCGAAGCCCTCCACCCGAGATGAATGGGATGTTGGGCTGACCTGTTCAAGCAAACTAGGTTCTAGGGCCATCAGGCTGTTCGGAGGTCGGCGGATATTCGACAAGCGCGTCCAACTCGTCCTGAGGGAGAGCTGGAGGCGGCTCAATCTCTCTCGATCTGAAGAGAGATTTGATCATTCGGTAGAGGATAAACGCTATCCCAAAACCTATTGCGCTGGCTATGCCGCCGATTGCTGATTCCGAGTCCACGCGGTGTATTCCTGTCAAGAAGGCTGCAGCCCCAATGCAGCCAATCCAGAATTCATTGCTACATAAAGTTAGTGCTATCCGCTACCGGTACCGGGCAGAGGCGTGGGTTCCGATCACTCAAGTTTCGGTGACTAAACGCTCCATAGGTAGCCGTAGCCACGGCTTTGACCACGAGAAACCAACCCTCCGAGAGCAAGTCTGGTTCTCGGCGCGATACTAATGTCCGTTCCTGGCGCCCAGGTGAACCTCCCAGCCGCGGCGATCCGGTGGACAAAAGCGGACGTCGCCAACGGCCGAGAAGGGTGGGTGGCGGTCGTTCGCGCGGAGATCAAGGCTGCGCGGCTTGGGCCAAGTACGCCGCCATCGCGCGGGTGGTCTCTTCGGCGAGAGCCTTGTCGTCTAGCGGCAACATGCGTCGCCACAGCAACGGGTTATAGAGTTTGTGCGCTTCTATGATCGTCACGCCGCTCAATAGGGCGAAGGTGATGGCCCGTTCTGTATCCGCCGCGCCTATGCTGTCGCCGAATGGAGCTAGCGCGCGCACCAGAAGGCGCAGGTTGGCTTCGATGAGGTCGATAGCACGCTCTGAAAAGTCCGTGCCGCTCTGGGCCTCAAGGTATTGATCCAGGGCCCTAAGAAGCTTGATGCGGCCGTTGTACTGCGCGACGAGCGCGTGTGAAACTGCGCCGAGCGCGCTGTCCAAGGTCAATCCCGAAAGGCGTTCAGGCGACAGTCCCTCCTGGTTCACCTCGTTCGAGGCTTCCAGCAACTTCAGGAAGGCCGCTCGCAGCAACGCGTCCTTGTCGGTGAACCGACGGTAGACACTGCCCGTGGCAACGCCCGCTCGGGCGGCGACCTCAGGTATGGTCACGCCCGCGAGCCCCCCCTCCTCCAGGAGGGAGACGGTCGCTGCCAGAAGGCGCTCCATTGTTTGCCGACTGCGCGCCTGCTGTGGCGGTGGGGAGCTTGCTTTCATGCGGTTCTGTTTACGGCTTCAAGGCGACGCAGCCCAGCGGCTTGCACCGGGCGGCATACAATGAGAATGTAAATTCGCATTCATGTTTGGAGAGCTCACTTGGAGCAGTCAGGCGCCATCTTCGTCCTTTTGGGATTCCTCGCCGTCGGGGGTATCGTAACCTGTCCGGTCGAGCGACGGATTTTCGGAAGGGCGCTTTGCACCCGCCACAAGCTCCTCGCCTATGGCGGCGCCATGGCGATGTTATGGGCGCTGACCTTGGCCGCGATCCAGGTCTGCGGTTGGCCGGCCTTGGTGGGCCCCGCCAGTACAGCGACATGGCTTCCAGCGCCCCTGATATCAGAGCCCGCGATAGGCGCCGTTGTGGCCGCCTATTTCGCTCTGGCCCTGTGGCCTTTTCTCCAAAGTCTGAGAAGCAAGCGCTTGCGCAGCACCTACGCGGTGGCCATCCGCAAGCAGGGCGCGGCGTTTCCCGGGCTCCTGCCGAACACCGCGCTAGAGTGCGCCGTCTTCGCCGTATTAGGTCTGACGGCGGGCTTTTGCGAGGAAATCCTGTTCCGAGGCTTCATACTTCGCTTCCTGACCCAAAGCCCGCTGCAGTTCGGCATGCTCGCCGCTCTGATAGTCTCAAGCGTGGTGTTCGGCCTGAACCACGCCTATCAAGGCGTAGGGGGCATGGTCAGTTCGACGATCTCGGGTTTGGGCTTTGGCCTGGTGTTCCTGCTGAGCGGCTCCCTTGCGCCGAGCATCCTGCTACATGCCCTGGTCGACCTGCAGGTCGCTTACATATTGCTTCCGTCAAAGACGTTCGAGGCTTCTGCCACATCCGACGGGCCCGGCTGAAGGTCCGCTCAGGGGGCGGGTGCAGAAATGAGGTTCGCGCCTGAAACCGGACCTTGCGATCAACCTGCGTTCGCCCGCGGCGCTGATCGCTGAGAACGGGTGTAAAGTGGAGGGGAGGGACGTTGGCACGCTGGAGGCGTGACATGGCTCAGCTCGATCTTTTTCTTTCGCCCAAACAACCTTGGAATCACCGCCGGCTAATCGGTCCCAAACCGCCGTTTAAACCCAAGCATGTTTGGGGAATTAGGCAGCAGCTAAAGACTACTGGGCGTGTGCGAGACCTCGCTCTATTCAATTGCGCGATCGATGCGAAGCTTCGGGGATGCGACCTCGTCAAATTGCGTATCTGCGATGTCGCCCCTGGTGGACTGCTACGGGCACGCGCCACGATCGTTCAGCAAAAGACGGGTCAGCCGGTGCCCTTTGAGATCACGGAGCCAACGCGAGACTCCTTGGCCGCCTGGTTGCAGCGGCGCGGTCGCCGAGCTGACGACTGGATCTTCCCAAGCCGGTCCCGACCGGGCGACCACATCACGACCCGCCAATATGCTCGGCTCGTAAATCACTGGGTGGCGATGATCGACCTGGAGCCCTGCGCCTATGGCACGCACAGTTTGCGCCGAACGAAGGTGGCGTTGATCTACAAGAAAACCGGCAACCTACGAGCCTGCCAACTTCTGCTTGGCCATCGGAAACTAGAAAGCACCGTGCGCTATCTTGGGATCGAGGTGGACGATGCGCTGGAGATGTCAGAGCAGATCGATCTCTGACTGCGCTTCTTGACGCTTTTGCCTGCCGCGGCAGCCCCGAACTAATCATCAGGGAAGAAGGTCGAGCCATCTGACACGAATGTCGTGTCTCTGGAGCAGTGCGAGAGTCTGCTTCTGGCGCGCAACGGTCCTGCAAGGCTGAGCGAAGGCGTTCGCGACCGCCGCGGCCATCGTGCGCACCAATATTCTGGGGACCTTGAATATCACCGCCGCCCTGCTGCCGTTTCCGCGCGCCAGCGCGGGCCAGTTCCCGCGCGGTTTCGAACCCCAGCCCCGCGGCGCCGGTCACCACGGCGGTGCGGCCCTCCTGCGACGGGATGTTAGTAACGGTCCAGCGCGTCATGTGAGGTCTTTGGCTTTTGAACCGCTTGATCGGTTGAGGCCCTCAGCTTGGACGATCGCGTGGAAAAACGAACGTCGGATGCTTTGCGCTTCTTGCCTGAAACTTCACGGCGCTCCTTGTCGGGCCGGTTGCTCCTCGGCCAGAAAGCTCCGGTGGAGCGCTGGGGAAGCGCGACCTAGCACAGGCCTCCCCCGCTGCCGATGAAACTACCGAAAATTGACGCCGGTGAGCTCCTCAGACAGCATCCAGAGTCGACTGGCGACCGCTTCGTCACACGCCTGAGAGGGCGTTTTGGCGCGCTCCGGATGACCTCGTGTCTCGCTCATTCGGTCAGGTCCGTAGTATTCGCCGCCCATCGCTTCCGAAGCGGTCGCCGCGTAGAGGGTCGGCAGGGCGCCCTGCGCCACGGGCTGGAACAGGAAGGGCAGGCAAAGCCGGATGAAGCGTTCGGGGCTGAGCCGCGCCGGCCCGTTCAGCAAGAGTTCGGTGCGGGAAATTCCGGGGTGAGCAGCGATGCTGCTGACGCCCCAACCCGCCGCTTCGCTCCGGCGCTGGAGCTCGAGGGCGAACATCAGGCAGGCCAGCTTCGATTGCGCATAGGCCTGCATCGGCTCGTAGCTGGACCTGGCGTTGATGTCGCTGAAATTGATCTCACCGGCCCTGGCCGCGATGCTGCTGAGAGTGACCACCCGCGGCGCCTGCCCCTCCGTCAGCAGCGGCATGAGGCGGCCCGTCAACGCGAAATGCCCAAGATAGTTGACGCCCAGCTGCAGCTCGAAGCCGTCGACGGTCGCGCGCCGCGCGGGAGGGGTCATGACGCCCGCGTTGTTGATCAGCAGGTCCAGGCTCTGGCGCTGGCGCTGCAGCCGACTGGCGAAGGAGGCGACCGAGGTGAGGCTCGCGAGGTCCAACTGTTCGAAGCGGACGCTGGCGCGGGGGGCGGCGTTGCGGATCGCCGATACCGCCGACGCGCCTTTGTCGGGATTTCGGCCGGCGACGATCACCTCCGCGCCCGCTGTCGCCAGCGCCAGGGCCGTCTCGTATCCGAGCCCGCCTGGGCCCGTCACCACGGCCAAGCGGCCGCTTTGATCCGGGATGTTCGCCGTTGTCCACCGAGCCATGTTCGCCTCATCTTGAAAACCGCCTCAGATATCGGCGCGGAACGGACGGCGCGCGTGTCCGATGCGCCGAGATTCTTGCCTGATCTTCCGGGGTGGTTGTTGCGAGGTTCTGGGCGCGCTAGCTCTGAAGCCCGTTTCGAGCCGCAAAGGGGGCACGATCATGACGCACGATCTGACTGCTGCCATCTCGCAGGTGCTGGACGCTCACCAGATTGGCGGAGGCTATCTGAATACGCCCGTGCCGGGTCTGACGATCATGCGCGCGTATGACGCCGTCATGCCGCAGCACATGACCTACAAGCCGTCGCTCTGCGTCATCGCGCAGGGCGCCAAGCAGGTCACCACCGCCGAACGCACGCTGACCTATGGCGACATGCAGTCACTGGTCGTCACCATCGATATCCCCGTGCTCAGTCAGATCGTCCGGGTGTCGCGCGACAAGCCCTACGTCGCGGCGACCCTGAACCTGAACGCGGAAATCTTGCTCGATGTGCTCACTCAGCTAGGCGACGGGCTAGCCTCGGTGGGGCGATTGGAATTCGGCATGCTGGTCAAGGATCTCGACAGCCATATCACAGGCTCGCTGATCCGTTTGCTCGACCTGATCGGTCGGCCCCAGGCCGTCGACGTGCTCTATCCGGCGATCATGCGCGAGGTGTCGTACTGGCTGCTCACCGGACCCGCCGGACCTGATCTGGCGCGCATGGTCGCGACGGGCGGGCAGCCTCATCGGATCGCCAGGGCGGTGCGGCATCTGCGAGACAATTTCGACGCGACGGTCAACATGGCGGAGCTGGCCAGCATCGCGGGGATGAGCACGTCCTCGTTCCACCAGCACTTCAAGGTGCTGACCTCGATGTCGCCCCTGCAGTATCAGAAACAGCTTCGCCTGATGGAGGCCCGCCGCCTGATGCTCGCGGACGGCCAGAAGGCCAGCGTGGCCGGCTTCGCCGTCGGCTATGAAAGCGTCTCGCAATTCAGCCGCGAATACGCGCGGATGTTCGGGGCGCCGCCGCATCGGGAGACGCGGCGGGCCCTCGGCGGCGGCGCGTTCGCCTAGGCGAAGCGCGTCCGGCCCAAACGCTCCATCGCCATCCAGAGCGGGGTCGCCAAGGCGGGGTCCCGGGCGACGACGGGGGGCTCGACGGGCCCTGGCGGGCCGCGGAGGCCGCCTATCCCGGTGGGTCCGTAATAGGCGCCTGACACCGCTTGCGGCGTTGTGGCGGCGTAGAGCGTGGAGAGGGCGCCCTGGGCGGCGGGCTGGAACAGGAACGGCATGGTCCGGAACCGTCGGCCTTCGCGGCTGTCGAGGCCAGGTCCGTTCGGTATCAGGTTGGTCCGGGCGACGCCGGGATGAACGGCCAAGCTCTTGACGCCCCAGTTGGCGGCCTTGCTGCGACGGTCCATCTCAAACGCCAGCAAGAGGTTGGCCAGCTTGCTGCGATCATAGGCCGCCGCGTAGTCGTAGGCCTTCTCCTGCTGCAGATCGTCGAAGTCGAGGCTGTCGGCGGCGCGCAGGCTGCAGACCCAGACGACGCGCGGATCGCGTCCCGCCCGCAGCAGCGGCATGAGCTGGGCGGTCAGCGCGAAGTGGCCGATCGTGTTCGTCGCCAAGACGCGCTCATAGCCGTCGACGGTCAGTTCCCTCTGCGGGCGGCCCATCACCCCCGCGTTGTTGATCAGGAGATCCAGGCCCTGTCCGGCGGCGCGCATGCCATCGACGAAGGAGGCCACCGAAGCCATGTTGGACAGGTCGAGGGTCTCGAAGCGGATGGTCGCTTCGGGCGCTGACTGGCGGATCCGTCGCACGGCCTCTTCGCCGCGCGGACGGTTGCGTGAGGCGATCGTGACGTCGGCGCCTGCCTTCGCCAGGGCCAGCGCGTCCTGGTAGCCCAGACCGCTCCGATCCTCCTCGGGATAGCCATTGCCGCCCGTCACCAGCACGCGGTGCCCCCGCTGCGACGGCATGTTCCCGAGGTTCCAGTGACGCGGTTCCTGCTGCGCCTGAGCCCTGGACAGGGCAGGCGCGCAGCCGAACGCCAGGCCGGTGCTTGCCGCAACGGCCGACCATCGGAGGATCGCGCGCCGGGAGGGATGCTCCATCGTGGCTGGGTGCGAAGTTGGGCCGTCCTTGGCCATGTCGGATGTCACGGTGACCTCGATGCAGTGTTTCATGTGAAAGGAGGCAAGCAAGGCCGGCGTCGTGGCGCCGGCTTTGGCGTCAGAAGAAGCCGCCGTTGGCGAAAACCAGCTGACCGTTGACCCATTCGCCGTCGCTGGAGCAGAGGGCGGAGATCACCTTGGCGATGTCGGACGGTTCGGCGATGCGGCCGTAGGGCGTCTGATCGGCGGCCATCTGCCGAAGCTGAGGCGGCACGCGGAAAAGGTCTGTGTTCGTTGGGCCGGGCGCGACGGCGTTGACCGAGATGCGGCGGCCGGCGAGCTCCTTGGCCAGCGACCCCGCATACATTTCCTGAGCGGCCTTGGTCGCCGCGTAGGCGCCGTGGGTCGCGCGCTTTTGAGTCATAGAGGTCGACGCGATGGCGATGATCCGACCGCCATCGCGGGTGCGACGCGCGGCTTCGCGAAGCACGTTGAAGCCGCCCTTGATGTTGGTGGCGATCATCCGGTCGAAGGCTTCGTCGGTCATCTGCGCGAACGGAGCCACGTTCATGACGCCGGCGTTGCTGACAACGACATCGACCCCGCCGAAGGCTTGCTCGGTAGCGTCGAACAGCGCGCGAACGGCGGCGGGATCAGCGACGTCGGCCTGGCAGGAGATCGCCTTGCCGCCCGAGATTTGAACGTCCCTCACGACCTGTTGGGCCATGGCGGCGTTGGTCAGGTAGTTGATCGTCACGGCGAAGCCGTCCCGGGCCAAACGCTTGGCCGTAGCCGCGCCGATACCGCGCGACGAGCCGGTGATCAGGGCGACGCGATTACCGCTCGGGGCGGGGCGGATCGCGTCGGGCGCTGGGGCCGTGCGCGCTTGCGCGGCGGCGAGAGCGGGAGCCGCAGCGGCGGCTAGGGCGAGAAGGGATCGGCGCGATGTGTCGGTCATGTGAGGGCCTTTTTGGGGGGGAAGCGAGACCGGCCAGCGGGCGCGCGCCGTCCGCGCGTTCCTTGGTCCGGTCGAGGGGAGGGTGGTGGCGGGCGCCTCAGAAGCGGTAGGAGAGGGAGACGCCCGTGATCGGCTGCCAGCGGCCGCCGTCCTTCGTCACCGGGCTGTCGGCGGCGTCGCCCACGAGATAGCTTGCTCCAACCCGGCCCATGACGCCTAAGCTGCGGTTGAACCAATAGGCTGCGGTGACGCCCGCCCCGATGTCGCGGATGCCCGCGCCTGGACGGTAAGCGGCCAGGCCGCTGGGCCGCGCGTCGACCGGATCAACGCCGAAATAGGTCTGGGTGTAATGCGCGTCGGCCCAGGTGGCCTGCACGTCGAACAGCAAGGAGTAGTCTGGCTTGCGAACGGCGGCGTAGTTGGCGCTCGCCGTCATCAGGACGCCGTCATGCACATCCGACACGTCACTGACGAGCGACAGCTCTGTTGTGATCGACCCCTGTCCGACATTGTCGCCGCCAAACCGGTAGCCGATGAAGGCGCCGGCCTCAACGGCGGTGTCCAGTTCCGGCAGCAGGCCCACGGCCCCATCCGCGTCGTGACGCGAGCCGCGTCCGCTGATGACGGGGCCGAAGGCCAGCCGCGAGTCCGGCAGCACGTCGGCGCGAACCTGCAGTCCGCGGAATTGCACTTCCACATCGCCGACGTTCAGGTGGCCGAACGCGAGGGGGACCGTGCGCCTCTCGTCCGAACCGTCGAACTTCGGCGCGACGCCCACGCCCACCGCCACGACGTTTCGCGGAACGCCGGTGGGGGTGGTTTGCGCCGCCGCGCGCGCCGCGGGCATCACCAGACCGCCGGCGACAGCCACCAGCAAGAAGCCGCGGATATTCGGGCGAGAGCGGTCGCCGTTGCGGTCCCAGGCGTCGACGGCGATCTCGAGCGTCGCGTTCGGCGGCGAGCCCTGCTTGATCTTCGGGCGGCGGCGGGGAAGGGGCTTGGGCATTGGGTGCTCCACGGCTGGGTGGGAGCAATCTTTCGGAAACGCGCCGAAGCCGCGTGCCCGAAGCCTTAGAAAACCTGCCCGATCCTACAGAGTTCGACGGACCCGCAAAGCCTCCGCGCCGCCACGCGGCGCAGCTTGGCGGCTCAGCGCACCCGGCTCGCGAGGAAGGCCTTGCAGTTCATCACGTCGCGTTTGGGCGCTGCGCCGAACATGCGGGAATATTCGCGGCTAAACTGGGAGGGGCTTTCATAGCCGACCTGATAGGCAGCCTCCGCGACCTTGGTCGCGTTCATCACCATCAGTCGGCGCGCCTCCAGAAGCCGCAGTTGCTTCTGGTACTGGATTGGCGTCATCGAGGTCAGGGCCTTGAAGTGCTGGTGGAACGACGAGGGGCTCATACTGGCGGCGTCGGCCAGTTGCTCGACGCTCAGCGTCTTGGCGAAACTGTCCCGCAGCAGGTAGATAGCTTTGGCGATGCGCTGAGCATGGGTTTCGGGCATCGCCAGCCGGTAGAGCTGGTCGCTATGCGGGCCCGTCAGCAGTCGATAGCAGATCTCGCGCATGATCGCCGGATAGAGGATCGGCGCGGCCTCGGGGGTGTTGGCCAGCTTGACGAGACGGAGGACTGCATCCGCCAACTCAGCATTCACCTTACCGACGAACGCGCCAAGGCTTGCGGCGTGGCTTTGAGGGGGAGGTGACGGTAGCTGCTGCATCACCTCGCGCAACATGCCGGTGTCGAGTTCGATGTTGACGCCCAGGAACGGCTGCTCGCGGCTCGCCTTCGTGACGCGCCCGCTGGCGGGTAGGTCAACGCTGACGATCAGACATTCCATCTCGCCGTAGTCCAGTGTGTCGTCGCCGATCAGCATTTGCTTGGCCCCTTGGACCACGACACAGAGCGATGGGCGGTAGAGATCGCGCGGAGGAATGCGCTCCTGGTGTGACCGCATCAGATGCACGCCGCTCATGGGCGTGCCGAATCGTCCCTCGCCACCGCCTCTGGCGTCCGCGTAGGCCGTGATGACGGCTTGCAGTTCGGAGGGGGGCTTGGCGGGCGCGGCGGGCCATCGATCGTGCGCGCTGTCGTGCGCCTTCGACCCACTTGGAGAAAAAGGCAAGATTTTGTGAGCTTCAGGCATTCTGGCGATCCAAAGACCTCTCTAGCGTTGCAGGCCTCCCAGCCGCGAGAGGCATCAAGTGCCATCAACTGTCAAAGAGTCAACGACTGACAATAAGTCTGTCAAGTCGTACGTTGGAATTGTGAATGCCAAAAGCGACGCGCGCTCGGAATTATTGTTCATAATAGCACTTTTACTAGTTTCTGCGCTCTATCAGATCGATAGAATTCTTCCGTTCATCCTTGCTGAGTCTATCAAAAGCGAGCTCTCTCTAAGCGATACGCAGATCGGTCTTATGATCGGACCGGCGTTCGCGCTCTGCAATGCTCTGTTCTCGTTGCCGCTCGCGCGCGCGGCCGACCGGACGTCTCCTCGTCTGGTGCTGGTGGGCTGCCTGGTCGTCTGGAGCGCCATGACCGCCATGGGAGGCTTGGCGACGAGCTTTGTCTTTTTGGCCGCGACGCGGTTCGGCGTCGCGCTCGGAGAGGCCGGCGCCATACCTGCGGGCCACGCGCTGATCGCACGCAAGATTCACCCTGACCGGCGCGGGTTCGCGCTGGCTCTGTTCTCAATGGGGATACCGCTGGGCACGATGGCGGGGTTCGCCGCTGGCGGGGTGATTGCTGACGGCCTGGGTTGGCGAGCCGCTCTATTCGGGGCGGGGGCCGCGGGCGTGGTGCTCTCCATCGTCGCGCTGCTCGCCATCGGTCCCATCCCCGCCTCCGGCCCGGTCTTGGCCAGCGAGGAACCTTTCGTCCGAGCCAGCCGACGACTGCTGTCCGCGCCGGCCTTCCGGTGGATGGCCTTGGCCGCGATCGGCATTGGCTTCGCCTCCGCGCCATTCTACGCCTTTTCGGCGCCCTTCCTGATCCGCAACCACGGATTCAGCGCCAGCCAAGTTGGCCTGGCCTTCGGTCTGCTCCAGGGCGGTATGGGCATTGTCGGGACCTTACTCGGCGGCCGGATGTTCGACCGCGCGGTCCTTCGGGGTTCGGGGCGGCTGCTCGGCCCGCCGGCCTTGATCCTGATCATCGCCAGCATCACGACCACGCTCGCGTTGTTTGTCCCCGTCGGTTGGGTCTCTATCGCCCTCCTTGTGCCAGGGATGCTCTCCTTCGCGTTCGCCATGCCGGCCTCTTTCGGCGCGGGGCACCTGCTGGCCGGCCCCGGGCGGCAAGCCCTGGCCTCGAGCCTCCTGCTGATCAGCTCGGGGCTGTTGGGGCCGACCATCGGTCCGCTTTTCGTCGGGGTCGTCAGCGATTGGGCCAATGAGGCAGGGGTCGCGAACGGTCTCGGCTTGGGCTTGCTGATCGTGCCGATCGCCAGTGTGCTCTCTGGCCTCGCGCTCTTGGTCGCCAATGGCCGTGTCGCTGCGCATTTGCGGCGAGCCGAGCCCTGACCTGAGCGGCCTTTTCTGTGTTGCGGACGGTCGCGCGAACCGCGCGCCACGGCGGACTTCAATCGCTTGCTGCAGACCGCGCGGGATCGTGGCGCGGCGACCTTGATGGTGACCCACGGCCTGCTGGGCGCAACCGAAGTCGCCGACCGCATCGGCTTCCTGGCCGAGGGCCGCATTGAGGTCGAGTTGACCGCCGAAGGACCAGACCGCTTCGACATCCGCGCCCTCCACCAGCGCTATGTCCAGGTCGGAGCGGCGGCGTGAGCGGGCGGCCCAGTCTGATCGGCCGGGTGGCGCGCGAGGAATGGCGCGCGCTGGCCCGCAACCGAGTGTCGATGATGGCGGGCGCGATCCTGGCCGCCCTGCTGGTCAGCGCCGCCATCCTGGGCGTCGAGCAGCGTAACGCCATCGAGGCGACGCGCGAGCATCACCAGGCCAGCTCCGACCAGCAGTTCGACGCCCAACCCGACCGGCATCCGCACCACATGGTCCACTATGGCCAGTTCGTCTTCCGGCCGTTGTCGGCCCTGGCGTTCTTCGATCGCGGCGTGGACAGCTTCACGGGCCATACCGTGTTTCTGGAAGGCCACCGTCAGAACAGCGCCAATTTCAGCGAGGCGCGCCAGTCGTCTCTGCTGCTGCGTTTTGGCGAACTGACCCCAGCCTTCGTGCTGCAGACCCTGGCGCCGCTTTTGGTGATCTTCCTCGCCTATGGCGCCGTGGCCAGCGAGCGCGAACGCGGCACGCTGCGCCTGATGGCCGCCCAGGGGCTCGCGCCCAGCCAGATGCTGGCGGGCAAGCTGGCGGCCCATGCCGGCGTGGTCGGGGTGATCCTGACGCCGGCGGCTCTGGCCCTGCTGGTCGCAGCCATGGCCGGTTGGGCGCCGCTCGGAGCGGCCCTACTGATGCTTTTGATCTACGGACTCTACCTGGCAGTCTGGGCGGTAGGCGCGGTTCTGGTGTCGGCCTTGGCGCGACGCTCGCGCGACGCCCTGATCGTGCTGGTGTCGATCTGGATGGCGCTGGTGGTGCTGATCCCGCGCACCCTGCCGGAAGCCGCGGCCCGCCTGGAGACGCCGACCAAGATCGAGACCGACATCGCCATCCATGAGGACCTGGCCAAGATCGGCGACAGCCATGATCCCGACGATCCCTACTTCTCGGCCTTCAAGGCCAAGACCCTGGCCAAATACGGCGTCCAGCGGGTGGAAGACCTTCCCGTCCAGTGGAAGGGACTGGTGGGCATGGAGGGCGAGCGTCTGACCAGCCAGCTCTTCGACCGTTACGCCCGTGAGGCGTTCGCCCGCGAGCGAGCCCAGAATGGATTCGTGCGCGGCTTCGGTGCGGTCAGTCCCGTGATCGCGCTGCGGCAGGCCTCGATGAGCCTGGCGGGGACCGACGTCGAGAGCCACCAGGACTTTCTGGATCAGGTCGAGCGCTATCGCTACGCCTTCGTGCAGGCGCTCAACCGCATGCAGGTGGAACAGATCCCCAACCGGGACGCGGGCGAAGATCCGCGCATCGCCGCCGATCCGAGGGTAGGGCGCCAAGCAACCAGCAGCTGGCCCCGGCGAGACGATCCCGGTGCGGTTGGAAATCTGCAGCCGGTGATGAGCGCACCCGATTGGCTCACAGCCTCCACCCCGACTGGGCAGGGACCTTGGTTGGGCGTAGGCGTTCTCGGCGGGCAGATAGATCGCCACGAGCATGGCCGCCTCCGGGCGCGGGCTCGAGTCGAAGCGTTCGCAGATGACAGAAACAGCTCGGCCATTTGGCCCAGGGATGATAGCGCCGCCGTCCTGTCAGCGGGACTATATGCTTATTTCTGACTGATCCCAGCTGGCGCCTCTAGCGCCTCCATCACTCATCATGGCGGCGCTCCGTTGGATCCGCTCGAAATCGAGCGATTTCAATAAATTAAGCGCCTTGCAATTCAATTGATGATCGAGCGGGGGGAGGGGTGTTCTAACGCCGTATCGCTGGCTCAAAAGAAAGGGCCCCTCGCGGGGCCCTTTTGAGGTGACGAGCCGGCTGGAAGGCCGGCTCGTCGAGGGTGTATCGGGCTAGAAGCGCCAAGCGCCGCCGGCGCGGATGGCCTGGGCTTCGTAGCGACCGCCGTAGACCGCGTCGTAGGTGATCCCGAAGCGGGCCCGGTCGCCGGAGACCAGATCGGTCCCCAACTGCAGAGCCACGCCGCCGGCCGAGGCCTTGGCGCCAGTCACGACGAAGCGGTTCGCCCCGCCGATGAAGGCGTTGGAGGTCTCGCCGGCAAGGTCGCCAGTGGTCATCCGCCAGGCGATCGAGGCGTGCGGGCGCAACACCCCGTCGACGCCGAGTCCGGTCTCGGTCTTCAGCTTCAGACCCAGGTCGATCACGCCCAGCTCGCGCTTGACGCCCTGGACGTCCAGCCGCGCGAAGCCGCCGGTTTCGACGGTGTCGTCGCTCTCGACGGTCAGGTAGGCGCCGGACGCGAACGGCTCGACCACCGTCGCGCCGAAGGTCATCGGCGCCGAGACCTGACCGAACAGCTGGGCGGTCTTGGCGTCGTACTTGCCCTTCACCCGATCCTGGGCGCCGGGGAACGAGACGGTCCGCACGGTGTCGACCGACGACCAGGCGTAGCCGCCGCCCACGCTGGCGCGGAGGGGACCGAACGCCGAGGCGGCGTAGACGGCGACCTGGCCGCTGGTGGCGTCGGCCTGACTGCCGCGCGCGGCGGCCGTGGCGCGGCCGTCGTCATAGGCGGCCGCGACCCCGATGCGGGTCGCGCCCACAACCGTGTCACCGCCGACCACGAGGCCGGAGGTGGCGGTCTTGACACCCGCCGCGCCGGCTCCGGCGTCGACCTTGCTCCAACCGGCCAGGACATCGCCCCAGCCGCCGACCGTGTCTCCAGGCGCCGAGGCCCGGCTCTGAACCGCGTCGCGAAGGCGACCGGCGTCGCCCAGCAACAGGGTCGAAACGTCGGCGTGAATCTGGCCGTCCAGGGCGTCGTAGCCCTGGGCCACGCCTGACGCGCTCTGGGTGACCAGGGCGTCATAGACAGCCGAACCGTAGCCCTGGGCTTCGGCGGCGCGCGCTGTCTCGGCCTGGTTGCGGGTTTGGGCCAGGCTGGCGAAGCGGATATCGTTGCGCAGCAGCGTCAGTTGCACCTGGTTGGCGGTGTAGCTGAGGCTGGGCGTCAGGAACGCCATGTCGCTGGTCACGCCGGCGAACCTGCCGACGATGCCGCCGGCGGAGTTGACGATGCCGTACTGCGACAGGCGGGCGTACTGGGCGCTGGGGCCGCCGGCCAGGACCTGAACGGTGACGCCGCTCTGGATCGTGGTCACGCCGGTCACGTCGATCAGGTCGTGCTCGCCGGTCGGCAACACTTCAGCCTGATAGACCGAACCCGTGGCGAAGGTGAAGTCGCCGGCCACACGGAGGGTCCCGGGCGAATTGCCTGGGGTCACCTGACCGCCGTTCTGCACCAGGACGTCGCCGGTGATCGTGCCCGAGCCGCCCAGGGCGCCAGAGGCGCCGACCGTCACGTCCGAGGTGACCGAGCCGTTGACCTTTAGCTTGCCGACGCTGACCGTGGTGTCGCCAGTATAGGTGTTGGCCCCGGCCAGGTCGATTACGCCGCCGCCGGTCATCGTGAACGAACCCGAACCGGTGATCGCCCCCGAGAAGGTGGTGGTTCCGGCCTGGTTCACGGTCAGGGCGCCGCCCTCGATCGAGATCTCGCCGTTCGAACCGCCGCTAAGGTTGGTGACGGTCTGGGTCAGGCCGCTGAGGTCCAGCAGGCCGTTGTCGACCTGGACGTTGGCGGTTTCGGGCAGGTGCAGGATGCGCACCGTGCCGCCCTGCACCGAGGTGGTGCCGGTGAAGCCGTAGAAGCCCGACAACACCAGGCGTTGGTCGCCCTGCTTGATCAGTTCGCCCGTGCCGGTGATGTCGCCGGCGTAGTCGTACTCGTCCGAGCGATTGAAGATCGCCTTACCATTCAGGACCAGATCGCCGGTCAGCGAACCGGTCGTGCCGCCGGCCCCGACCTGCAGCGTGCCGCCAGCCGCGACCGTGACCGGGGTGGTCAGATCGGCGGTGGTGATCAGCTTGCCGCCGGTAATGGTGAGGATCTCGAAGCTGGTGTTCTGGGTCAGGGTGAACTGGCCAGCCCTGACCGTAGCGGTTTCGAAGCCGAGGACGCCGTTCAGGCTCTGGCCGTTGACCTGCCCCGCGCCATTGAGAATCAAGCTGTCGATCCCCGCGCCGGCGTCGACGGCGCCGCCGAAGCTGGCGCCAGCCAGGACCGTCAGACTATCGGCCCCGCCAGCGAACTCGACCGACTTTGCGCCCGTACCGCCGGAGATGTAGCCAGCGGTGACCACGTCGGCGCCGTAGCTGGCGGTCGGGGTCTGGTTGGGCGCGTTGCGCAACGCCAGGGCGTTCAGTTGCAGGCCGACGCCGCTGGTCGAGGTGACCGACGCGCCTTGGGCGATCGCCACGGTGGCGCGGTTGATCGCCGAAACCTGAGCGCCGACGGCGTCGCCCGAGGTCTCGCCGGTGATCGTCAGGGCGGCGTCGTCGCCGCTGTAGATCACCACGCCTTTGCCGCCCACGCCCGTGGCGACGGCGCGGCCCGATGTCACAACCGCGTCGCCGCGGTAGCTGATCGCTTCGACAGCCAGCGACGCCGCCCCGCCGATCTCACTGTCCTGACTGATGATGGTCACGACGTCGCCGCGGCCGAGCACGCCGACGGTGCGCTCATAGTTGGCGCGCGCCTTGCCGCTTTCGATCACCACTTCGCCGCTGTCCGAGACGCCGTAGACCGCCGAGGCGTAGGTCCCGACCGCCGAGGCGTCAACGCTCTTGATGGTGATCTTGCCGCTGGTCGACATCGCGCCGATCGCGTCGGCGGTATAGTTGCCGTTCATGCCGATGTTGGTGGTGTGGGTCACGCCGGCGTCGATGGTGATGTCGCCGGTGGTAGTGACGGCGTAGATGCCCATGTCGCCGCGGTCGCCGACCGTGATCTGACCGCTCTTGATGCTGATCGGACCGTCTTCGGCATAGGCGAACAAGCCGCCGTAGCCGCCTTCGATCTTGTCGGACGTGATGTCGATCCCGTCCTTGCCGTAGACATTGATGCCCGAGGCGTTGGTGGCGATGATCTCGCCGCTGTCGATCGTCACCTTACCGGTGTTCTCGACCCAGATGCCGACGCTGTCGCCACCGGTGGTGTTGATCGAGTCGCTGACGATCTTGACCGCGCCGGGACCGCCCGCCGGGGTGTGCGGCGCGCCGTAGACCAGGGTGGCCTCGGTCTGGGAGACACGGATCCCTTGGGCGCCGAAGCCGCTCGTGGTGATCGAACCGCTGGTGATGTCGACCGGGCCGGCGGCGCTGGCCGCATAGATGCCCGACGACGTGCGGTCGGGGCTGCCCGTGACACCGGCCTTGTCGCCCTTGGTGCTGATCGCGCCGCTGACGATGGTGACGCCTTCGCCGCCCAGGGCGCGGATGCCCGCGGCGCCGTCGCCGGTCGTCGAGATGTCGTCGCTGGTGATCGAGATCAGGCCCGGCGTCTGGACCTGGATGCCGCTGGCCGTGAAGCCCTCGGTGATGATCGCGCCGCTGTCGATGGTGACGTCGTCGCCGCCGAACGCCACGATGCCGTACCCGTTCAAGCCCTTGGTGCTGATGGTGTCGCTGGTGACCGCGATCACGCCCTGGCGGTCGATCGCGATGCCGGCGCTCTGGTCGCCGAGGGTGGCGATAGAGCCGCTCTTGATGGAAAGGGCGCCCGTGCCGGCCGCCGCGGCGTGGTCGGCGTAGTCGAAGTTGCCGTCCAGATCGACCAGGATGCCCTGCGACCAGAGGCCGGCGGTCGAGATCACGCCGCTGTCGATGGCGATATCGCCTTCTGTGGTCCAGCTATAGATGCCGCGCGCCCACGTGCCGGCCGTGGTGGCCGTGCCGCTGGTGATGTCGATATTGGCTTTCTTGCTGTAGGTCAGCGCCATGATCGCATCGACGGTGTTGTTCAGGTAGCTGCCCGTCGTCGAGGCCGTGCCGCTGACGATCTTCACGCCGCCGCCGCCGTTGGCATAGATCGCCCGGCTGCCATTGCCCGTGGCCGACGCGTTGGTGCTCTTGATGTCGATCGCGCCGTTGCCGGCCGAGGCATAGATCGCCCACGAGCCGTTACCCGCCGTGCTGGCCGTGCCGCTGTCGATGGTGATGCCGCCGCCGGTGCTCAGGGCGCTGATGGCGTTGGCGAAGCGCTGAACGCCGTTCAGGTTAGCCGCGCCGCCGGCGGACGTTGCCGTGCCGCTCTTGATCGAGATTGAGCCCGCGCCGTTTGCGTAAATGGCGCTGGCGCCGTTGCCGATCGTCGAAGCCGTGCCGCTGTCGACGATCATCGCCGTGCCGCCGGTGATGTTGATGGCGTCGGCCAGGCGATTGGCGGCGTTCTCGTAGACTGCGTCGCCCTGGGTGCTGGTGGTGGTCGCGGTCACCTTGGCCGTGCCGCCGGCGCTCGCCACGATCCCGGAGGCGCCGTCGCCGGTGGTGGTGACCGCGCCGCTCGTGAAGTCCACGTCGCCGACGTCGGCGCGCAGGTTGACGGCGTTGTCGCGCTTGCCGGTCGTTACGGTGGTGATGCTCGTGCCGATAATGTCGCCGGCGTAGCTGCGGGCGCTCAGGCCCGAGCCGTAGAAAGTCTGGCCGAACTCGGAGACGGTGGGGCCGCCAGTCGAGCTGATCGAGCCGCTGGTGAACTTCACGTCGTCCAGGCCGGTCAGGCTGACCGCGCCGCTGCCGTTCGTCGCCACGATGTTGTTGAGCGTCGCGGTGACCGCGCCGCCCACGGTGACGGGGGCGCTGGACGGGGTTGGGCGCGTATAGGCGTAGGCGCCGATCGTCACGCCGCCGACGCCCGTGCTGCTGGCGCCGTCGATGTTCAGGACGATATCGCCCGAGCCGGTGGTCGCCGTGACCGCAGAGCTATAGGTGCCGACGGTTGAGATCGTCTTGGCCGTGATCGTGATGTCGCCGCTGTCGGTCAGGGCCGTCAGGGCGTCGTTGGTCCGGTCCGCCATGCCGTTATAGGTCGGGGCGGTCGTCTTGACGTCTTCGACGTTGAAGACGATCGCCCCGCTGGTGGTGGTGACCAGCAAGCCCAGGCCGCCATTGTCGGTCGTGCCGGCGCCGTTTCCAGTCACGCCCGTGGCGTTGACGATGACCGCTCCAGTCGTGCCATCCACCTGGACCGCGGGGCGGTCGGTGCTGCTGAGGGCCGCGTCGGCCGGGATGTTCAGCGTCAAGCCTTCAGCGCCGGCCGTGTAGCTTACGCCGTTGTCGGTCACGCCGACGGGGCACGTGACGACGTTGTCGACAGGGGCGCCGCAAGAGACGGCCACCGCCTGGGCGGGCGCGGCCTGCACCAGCAGCGAAAGTCCCAAGGCCGTGCCCGTCAGCAGCGTCGCTCGGCGAACCGGCGCGCGGCCGTGCACGTGGTTGGAATGTTTGATGTCCGACATATAGAGCCCCCTAAGTTCAAACGGCCGAAGGCGCGGTGCGCGCGTCTAGTTCGGCCAATCGCTCATGGCGCTCCAAACATTTCCAAATTGTTCCCAGTGTTGTCCCTATTGCAGGAAGTATTCAAATGGCCAAAAATAATGATTCAAGAAATCTCAAGCGTGAGACTTTTAGATCTTGCGTGACGCCAAAGGTCTGTTTGGAAAATTTTGGAACAAATTCTGCCCGATTCTGAGATTTTCAGGACAGCGCCGGTGAGGCGCTGAAGTTCAAGCTTTTGACGGGAACTCTTCGATGCGCGGGTCAGAATTGACGCCCGATTGGGCCTGTCGCCGACACCGCGGCATCGCGGCGAATTGGTCCGGGACGCGGCGCTAACCGTCTCCCTTCGGCAGGAACGGAGCCCAGGCCTCGATTAACACGCCGGGGTGGGCGCTGGTGATTGAAATGTGGCCGTTTACGAACTCCAGGCGCAAGCGCATGCCGGCCAGGCCCACGCCCAGGGTTTGAGCATCTTTCTCCGGCATGCCGACGCCGTAGTCGCGGATCGACAGCAGCACCATCTCTCCGGCTTGTCGTAGGCCGATAGTGGCGCGTGGGCTGCCGGAGTGGCGGTGCACGTTGGCCAGGGCCTCTTGAGCGACGCGGTAGAGGGCGACTTCCGTCGATCGGGCCATCTTTGGAAAGTCGTCTGAAATGTCGATCTGCAGAGACAGCGCCGTGCGGCGCGCGAAACCCTCGACCATTTGCCGAATGGCTGAGCCGAGCCCCATTTCCTCCAGGGCCGGGGGGTGCAGCACGTAGGAAAGGCTTCGGATCTCTTCCAGGGCGTTCGCCAGCAGGGCCACGACCTCGATCCGGATCTTTTCGGCTCGCCCGTCGACCTTCATCGCGCTCAGCATCAGCTTCGCGCCGGTGAGGTACTGAGCGGTGCCATCGTGAAGCTCGCGCGCGATCCGTCGGCGTTCGTCGTCCTCGGCATGCAATAGCGCGGCGGTGGCCCGGCCCAAGGCGGCTTGGGCGTGGCGCTGGACGGTGATGTTCTCATGCGACAGGATCACCAGGGTGCGGTCGTCGCGAGAAATCCGTGTGATGGTCATCCTGACCCAGATCGGGCCGTTGGGCAGGACGATCTGATACTCGTAACGCAGAGGTCCCGGCTCGCCGGCCAGCACATCTCGCAAACCTTGCCTGGCTTCCGACGCGTCAGGCGCATCGAGGCTTTCGCACAACGAGATGTAGTTCATGCCTAGCCCGTAATTCTCGAGGCCGAGCTCGTTGAATTCGGCGAAGTGCATCCAGGCGTCATTCACCGCGATGATTTTGCCCTCATCATTGAGGATCGTCACATTCGCAGTGACAGTATCGAGTATGGATTCATGCAAGCTAAACGCAGACCATTCGCTCATTTCATGAGCCGTGTGCATCTTGGTATTTAGCCTTATGTTTTGATTGTTGATGACGGCTCGGGCCGGTGCGCTGATTCGCGCGATATGACGCGCGACGAGAGCGCACATACTTTACCGCCGCGCACGCGAAGTTTCGAATCTATATTTCGAATACGGCGCTAGGATGCGTACTGAACACCCATCGCCAAATGCCAGGGCGCGACGCCTGGTTCCTGAACGTTCAGCCAAGGCGCATGTATCTGGGTTTGAAGCTAGGGTTCAAGGCCGGCATGGACCGGCGATCCGGGGCCGCCGGGCTGGCGCAGGACCTGGCGACGCAGCCTGGGATCGAAGCTGATATGCACGCAGCGGCTCTTCTCGTAGATCAACTGATCGAACTTCAACGTGCTGTCGCGAATGACCTTGGCGACCTGCAGGTCGGTCATGCCATCCACGTGGAAGTCGGCGGCGTGGCCAACGGCGTGGGCTGAAGTGGGCACGCCGCCGACCGCCGCGTTGACCTGAGGATTGCGGTAGGCGCTGGTGATCTCGATCGGCCGGTCGAACAGCGCGCGGACCGCCTCCATGCGCTCGGCCAGGCGCTTGAGGTTTTCCAGATGCGGCGGCGTCGGGTCGTTCTTGATCCCCATCGACAGCGCCTTGCTGGAGATTGTGAACTCCTCAAGCGAGAAATGCGCGCTGAGCTTCATGGCCGCCTCTCCTGATGACGCGGAAGGGTAGCGTTTAGCGGGCGCAATCCAAGCGCGAATTCTCAATACCGGCGGCCCGCGTTGCTGGAATCCGGTTTGGAATCCGGGCAGGGTGCCTGGGTGTCCGACCAATTTTCCCTTTTTGATGCGCCGCCCGTCACCGACCGGCTTTTCTTCGCGATCTTTCCTGATCCGGCGACGGCGGCCAGGATCGCCCGCGACGCCGATACCCTGCGCGCCTCGCACCAGTTGAACGGCCGGACCCTGGCCCCCGAGCGGCTCCACATCACCCTGCACCACCTGGGCGACCATGCCGGCGTGCGGCGGGACATCGTGGCGATGGCCGGTGAGGCGGCCGAGGCGGTCACGGCCGAGTCGTTCGAGGTCACGTTCGATCGGGCCGCCAGCTTTCACAACGGCGGCAACAATCCGTTTGTTCTACAGGGTGGCGAGGGCTTGGACGCCCTGAAGGCGTTCCAGCGTGACCTTGGCCTGGCGATGGCGCGCGCGGGGCTTGGCAAGCTGGCGGACAAGAGCTTCACACCGCATGTGACGATGCTTTACGACAAGCGTCTGGTCGCCGAGCAGGCAATCAGCCCTATCACATGGACCGTCCGCGGCTTTACATTGATCCACAGTCTTCTGGGGAGGAGCGAGCACGTTCCGCTGGCGCGATGGACCTTGCGCTGAGGCGTCGACGGCAATTTCTCGATCAAGCTGAACCAATCGCCGTCTTGTGCATTGTCTAGTCGTATCCCCCTTGATTTAAACTGACCCCGGAGCCTCAGGCTCCGGGGTCTTTGTTGTTCAAACTGTCGCGGCCGGCCCAAGCAAGGTCGCGAAATTGCCGAGGGCCTTGCGCAGCAGCGACGCCTTGGCTGGCCCACCCAGGGAAATGCGCACTCCGGCGGGATGATGGGGCGCGGAGGCGAAGGTGTTGGCGGTGACCAGGGCCAAGCCGCGCGCGGTGGCCGCCGCGCGAAGTCCGTCGGCATCGAGACCCGTGGCCAGGTCCAGCCAGATGTGAAGACCTTCGGCGTCGCCACGCGCCGCGGGCAGGATCTCGGCGGCGATCGCGCGGCGCGCGCGAGCCTCCAGCCGCACCCCGGCCAGGATCCGTTCGGCGGCGCCTTCGCGGATCCAGCGGACGGCGACAGCCGTGGTCAGGGGCGATCCCATCAGGACGGTGGCGTGCAGGGCGTCGGCCACCTGATGAGCCGCCGATCCGGACGGCGCGGCCAGGAACGCCGTACGCAGGCCGGGCGACAGGGTTTTGGACAATGTGGCGATATGGAAGGTCCGTTCCGGCGCGAGGGACGCCAGGGCGGGCAGGGGGGGGTCGAACAACCGGCCATAGGGGTCGTCCTCGATCAGCCAGGTCTCGCTGGCATTGACGATGGCCGCGACCTCGCGGCGTCGCGCCAGGCCCATGGTCGTGGCCACTGGATTTCGCGTGGTCGGGACCAGATAGATGGCGGCGGGCCGTTGTTCAGCGCAGAGCTTGGCCAGGGCTTCAGGCAGGAATCCTTGGTCATCGACCGGGCAGGCGACCAGTCGCAGACCCAGGCGCGCGGCCAGGGCGATGATCCCGGGGTAGGTCAGGGGCTCGACGATGACGCGAGCGCCCGGCTTGGAGATCGTGGCCAGGACGGCGGTCAGGGCCGACTGAGCGCCGGGACAGACCACGATTCGCTCCAGCCCGATTTCGCCGAGCACCGGCTCTAGCCAAGCCGCGCCGGCGGCGCGCTGCCCGGGCGATCCTGGACCCGCGTGATAGGCCATCAACGTCGCCACGTCGGTGCGGTCCAAGATCGCGGCGGTCGCCTCCTTCAGCAAGGCGGCCAACGACACCCCCTGGGGCGGTGGCGGCAAGTTCATGCTCAGGTCGACCAGACCGGCGTCGTCATCGACGGCGTGCCGACGCACGAAGGTGCCTCGACCGACCGCGCCTTCGACCAGCCCCCGCGCGCGAGCCGCGCCGTAGGCCCGGGTGACCGTGGTGAAGTCGATGCCGAGTTGATCGGCCACGGCGCGCTGCGGCGGCAATTGGTCGCCGGGCTGCAACTCACCTTCGCGCACGGCCGTTTCAAGGGCCTGGGCCAGCGCCAGATAGATCGGACCGCTATCTGCTCGGACATGCCTCAGCCAGCCGGCCGTGGGGCGATCACGGGTCATGGTTGCTTTTCCATGACATGATACATACATTCCATAATGAATGTATGCAACAAGGCTCGCATTGTATGGAACGGCCCCTGATCACGCACTTCGACAGCCCCACCAGCTTGCAGGCTGGGTTGCAATGCCGTTGTCCGCGCTGCGGCGAAGGCAAGCTGTTCGCCGGGTTTCTGCGGCTGGCCAAGCGGTGTGATCGCTGCGATCTGGATTTCAGTTTCGCGGATCCGGCCGACGGGCCGGCCTTCTTCGTCATGACCGGCGTCGGAATCGTGGTGATCGCGATCTGGGGCTGGGCGGTGATCGCGTGGAGTCCGCCCCTCTGGGTGCAGTTCGCGACCGTCTTCCCGGCCCTGATGGCCGGTTGCCTCGGCACCCTGCGGCCCGTGAAGGCTTGGCTGGTCGCCGAGCAGTTCATTCACAAGGCCAGCGAAGGCGGGGCTTCCAGCGTCGAGAAGCGGTAGGGGCGGCGCGGAGCGAAAGGCCCGCCTTGGCGCGCCTTCCATCAAGACGTCGCGATAAGAGGTTCGTGAGGCTATAGCAGATCAAGGTGGCTTGGCCAAATTTTCGCCACCTTGAAAGTGGCCAGACCACTTGTTACGCTGACCCATCGACATGGCGGCCAAGTCTGTTGAATCCCACAGACGCTCTTCTGGTGTGGAACTCAGCCAGCG
>Ga0101941_1000597_pt1 | contig 53458 bp, 57 predicted proteins | sample DewCreD2012metaG_3_FD_75242 | JGI IMG/M metagenome (GOLD analysis project Ga0101941, IMG submission 75242) | Hot spring sediment bacterial and archeal communities from British Columbia, Canada, to study Microbial Dark Matter (Phase II) - Dewar... ... | reverse complement strand
GCAAAAACTCTCTTACATCCTCTAGCCTGTATTCTGCAAGACTGGAAACATGCGTTGAATACAGCTCGTTTAACCTGCACCATATATCCTCCGGGGTATCATGTTCACTTACCTCAAGCCAAACGGTTTCCTTCCTTAATGTAAAATTTGTAATCTTTACCTTCTTCCCTGATGGAAGTATTACCCCAATATTTTTTGCAGGTAAATTATTCCCCGACGTAGCCTCAGGTATAAAATTTTCCCCTACAGTAAAAATGGAATTTAGATGCCTCATATTACTCTCTCCTTGCTTAACTCTATGCACTTTTCAATTGCTCCTTCCAGTGACAACCCCTCTTTTATAAACCTGTTAAGAAGAGAAACCTCATCTGCCTTTGTTGTATAAAGCCAGTATGAGAAGGGGTCAACCACAAACCTTCCAAGTCCCATACCCTGCTCACCACCATAGATAAACACCTCGGAATACTTCCCCGGCACAGTTACAAGGCTCTCAACAAGCTCAGAAAAATACCCTGAAATAAGTAGCTTCCCTCCCTTCTTTATCTCCTCTAAACTCTCTCCCTTTTGCCTGAGCATTAGCATCCATGCCGAGTTCTCTATTATTGCCTCCCCTACTGAACCCGCCCTATAGAAATCCAAAAGACTCTGAGTAATAGAGATAAAAGCCCCATTATATTTCCTTGCCCTGCGGTACCCATGAGATATAAAATCAGCCGTACTTTGTCCCCCAAGTAAATCCCATGCCTCATCTATTATTGCAAGCTTCTTTTTTCCCCTTTCCCCCAGATACATTGCACGCCCTATATGATAAATGATAAGAAGAAGAACAACTGATTGAAGCTCTTTTTTCCCCTTAAGTTCCTCAAGCTCTACCACAGTAAGAGGCTTTCTAAACGCTACATTTGCCCTTCCCCTAAAGAACCTTCCATACTGTCCACTTCTAGAGAAAGGATAAAGCATACGGGCAATGTCTTCAGCCCTGTGATAGGGGTCTTCCATATATTCCAGTTTCCTTACCACATCATCAATCTCTGCATCTTTTCCCTTCTCATCCCAAACCTCTTTTATTGCCCTTTCAATGTAGGATTTTTCAAGGTCTGAGAGAGGTTTTGATGGACTTGCCATCTGAGAAAGAAGGGGTTTTAAAAGTTCCATCTCTTCCTCTATATCCTCTACTTCAGAGAAGGGATTAAGTGAGATATTTGAATCCTCACTAAACACAAGAAAATCCCCTCCAAGAAACCTCGATAACTTCTCATAAGAACGCCCAATATCTATTACAAAGATAACTGCACCCTGTCTAAGATAGCTTGATATTATCTCTGAAGTAAGAAACGATTTTCCTGAACCACTCATTGCAAATATGACCGCATTATAGTTTGTAGCGGAACGGAAGAAATCAAATGTTATAATCTGTCCCCTTCTGGAAAAGAAAATAAGAGGCCCATCTCCTCTTCCCTTCCAGTCAAAACTACAGGGGGTAAGTGTTCCTGCAGCGGATGCCTGCATTGTCTTTGCACGCTTTATGAACCTATCCTGCATGGGATCAAGCCCTAAAGGAAGGGAATGAAGAAAAAGAGGAAGCATAATATAGCGGTCTTCTCGAAGCTCAAAGTTCTTTGCGCGCCACACCCCACCTACAACCTCACGAAAATGCTCTGCAGATTCTAAATTCTTGCCCCGGATAAAGAAATTAAGATACCCCTTAACTACACTCTCCCCATTCTCAAACGCTTGAATGATAACATCAAAGTTTTCAGCTTTAAGTCTAAGCCTTGGAATAAACTGGGTAAGAAACCCAAAGCTTTGGTGCTTTATTAGAGATGCCTTTGCAGTAAGATGAGCCTTTGCTTTATTTCTGTCAAGCACATAAAAATTTGCACTCATAAAAAAGTAGCAGGGAATCTCTCTAAGGGAATGAATGGAAGAGCCAAAAAGCTCATGTACCTCATGCATACCCCACACTTCCGGGTAAAACCTTGGTGTAAGGCTTTTAAGAACATGATTATTGAGATATATACCGTTTTCAGAAACCTTTATTCTTGTTGAATAATCTATAATTTGATTTCTTATTTCTTCTTTATCCGAGTAAGGAAAGAGTTTGCTTAAATCATGTTCGGGATTAAAAAGCTCCCGTAGAAGGTAAATCAAAGAAGATGGGGGAAAATCCTCAGGGAAAAGAAATGCACTTTCAAGTATCCCTTTTACGGATTCTTTTATTTTTCGGACATTATCTAAGTATTTTTCCCATTCCTCAAAGTCAATATCACCACCCCGAAGAAACTCACGAAACCCTTTCCTTAAGCTCTCATGCTGTGGAATCTTTACAGAAACAAGGAATCTAAAATCCCTTGCAGGAATGCCAAGTAAATCTCTAATTTCTTGTGTGTAAAACTTTATCCTTTCTTCCGTAAACCTCTCATCAGATTCCATAAGCTTTCTTCTTTTTTCCTTCCAGCCCTCTAGCTTTGGATAGATATTCTCGGATGCAAAAACATGCCACTGAATTGTTGACATTGGGGGAAAGAACTCTCCGTTATAAAGCCCAGTTATGATTCTATGGGTATCAGAACCTATCTCAAGAAGTGGGTTTATCTCAAATATAAATCCAAGAGAACCATCAGAAAGCAGATAAATCCCATCTTCATACGCAATGTAGGGAAGAAGGTCTGAGAAGGAATCACGCTCTACTAACTTCTCAATTACTCTCTTTGGTATCGCCATCTTTCTCTTCCCCCCTCTTAACCTTTTTGCCTTTTATCCTTTTTACCTTTCAACCTTTTCATCTTCTAGTGGAATAATGTTTTCCATCCCCTCTATCACATCCTTAGTCCCAAGAATCCATTTACCTGAATCCACAACAAGGTAGATATAGCTTCCAGAGTGAAGAGCCCCTGTTGAGTCTTCCCAGGGGGCTATCCAAATTCTTAGTATTTCAGGTGGGGTTCTTAAGGGAACTACATCGGGTTTTTCTGATTTACGAGCAGGGTTAAAAGTTAGGGATTGGGTAATTGGGGATTGGGTATTAGGTGTTGGTTTTTGGGTGTTTACCAATCCCGAATCCAGAACACCTAGTCCCTGATCCCTAACCCCAAGCTTTCTAGGTTTATGAGATTCTTCAATTTCCCTAAGTCTCTTTTTTATTTCCTTCTCTTTCTCTAACTCACCCGTCAAAGATTCCTCATAAACTCTACTTACACTCTTACACGTTACCCCTTCCCCATAAGGGCAGCCATATTTCGGATTGCCGCAACTTAAGGTTAAAAGGATAAAAGAGAAAAAGGTTAAAAGAGTATATCTCATTTACATTCCCCACTTTCTTTACAAGAAGATTCCTTTTTACCTAACTCTCTAACTCTCGTTAATAATTCTTCTTTAGGCACGTATCCTGAGATTCTTCTTCCATCAGGAAGGATTATAGTTGGTGTTCCATTTATCCCTAGATTCCTTCCAAGAGTTATTATCTCATCTACAGGATGAGGACATTCCTTCTTAGTAATATCCTTACCACTTTCCACCTCATCAAGAGCCTTAGCTCTGTCTTTGCTACACCAAATACTTACACTTTTATCATATGCATCAGGATGAATTTCCCTAAGTGGATAGAGAAAGTAGTAGATTGTAAATTCTTTTAAATCCCTAAGCTCAGAATACAGCCTCTTACAGTAAGGACAGTCAGGATCATAAAACACTGCAAGCCTGTTCTTTCCACTTCCAACTTTTACTGCCTTATCAAGGGGAAGAGAGCTAAAATCAATTCTTGTGATTTCCTCAAGTCTAGTTGCAGTAATGTTTTTGCTGGTTTTCAGGTCATAAATCTCACCTACAAGTAAATACCTTCCACTTTCATCCATATAAAGCACATTCCCACCTGCTATAACCTCATAGAGACCTTGAATAGGTGTTGGATTTACTTCTTTAATTTGAGTCCCGGGTAGTGCTTTCTTTACATCATCTACTTTAAGCTCAGCTCTGCTAAAACTAACAAAACCAAATAAAATTACCCCTGTAATGATAAATACTCTTCCTATCACTGAATTTCCTCCCTCTGTCTTTTAATATCCTCCTGAAACTTCTCTAAATTGTTTACCCCTTCTTCGCTACTAGTTTTTCGGGATTCAGTATTTTGTGTTTGGGATGCAAGTGTATCTCTTGGTGTAAGCTCTTTTCCTTCCAGCACCACTACATCCACAGTTCTTCCTGAATCCACCTCAATCACAGGAAAGAGTTGATCTGCAAGCTTCATATAGTAATCAGCAAGCTTTTCCATTGCACGAGAAATACCCCTTCCACCTGCTGCTATCCCTATATCACCTAAACCCTGTGGACCTACAGTAACCGTTCCACCCGCACCAATTGTAGTTGCGGTACCAATGGAAGAGAAGGCCTCTCCAATGCCACCTGCAAACCCTGCAAGAAGAGCACGTGACAAAACCTGCCCCTGCTTTGATACAAGCCTTCCTCTAAGACCTACTTTTCCATCTTCCCCTGCAACATAACCCTTAATCTGAGTATCTATTACCCTTCCTGATTTAAGCACACAAGAAAGGGTTTCAAGCCTTATATATGCCCTCTCACTTGCTAAATCCCCATATCCACCACCTGTAACAAAACATTCCCTTACATCAAGTCTTTTCAGATTGGGAAGATTTGCAGGCTCTTTAAGTCTAATAAGTACCGGATGGGGATTTCCTCTTGCCTGAACCCCTGTTGGTGCATCAAGCCCTGAAAGCATTACTCCCTTCACAAAGCTTCCTGAAGGTATCCAGTTTCCCTTTAAGGCATTAGGCTTAGGCGTTGCTTGAGGGCGACTCTGTGAAGTTGGGGAATTTGGAAGCGAAGCTTCGGGTGTAAATACTCTAATCTGAGAAGACTCTTTACCACCACTTCTAATTGATGGTGGCGGGGGTGGTGGAGGAGGAGAGAATATATCCTTTGGTGATGAAGGTGGTGGCGGTGGAAGAGGAAGCTCTTTTTCCTCTTCCTTCCTTGATACTTTTTCTTCAAGGGATTTAAGCTTTTCAAGTATTTCCTTCTGAGCTTTCTTTAGCTCATCAATCTCTTTTTCTGCCGATGCCCTCCAGCGTTCCCTCTCAAGGTCCGCTTCCCTAAGCACTGTAACTTTTTCTTTCTCTTCCTTCTTTACACTCTTTGTATCCTCTCTAGATGTAAAAATCCCTATAAGGATTACTATCCCTAGTATCCCTAAACCTATACCAAGAATCCTTAGCCTTCGCTTCAATCTAGGATTTAGTTCCATGTTGAATCCTTCTTACAATAAACAATGTTGCTCTCTCATTGGGTTTAAGAGCGTATTTCGAAAGACTTACCGCAAGCACCCCTTCCTCATAAAACATCTCTTCACTTAAATCCATATCTTGCTCAGAGGTATTTTTTATCTCGTATTTTTCCCCCTGCACCATAAGCCCCTGAATCACATAAACCTTCTTTGCACTTAGCCCCTGAAGAGTCTCTTCTTCTGATTTGGGATAGACAGTTATATACCCTGCAAGGGGAATTTCCTTTGCAAGGGAAAAAATAATCTCTTTTATGGTTTCCTCATAAGCCATACCTGATGAAGTAAAACCCGAAGTATAAGAAGTAGAACCCTCTACTTTATCCCTCACAATAACAGTCTCGGCAGGAATATCCTTTGGAATAAGTATCAGAGAAATGGTTCTCTTTTCGGTTGTAATAAAAAGCTCACTTGGTGTAGAATCCAAAAGTTTTACGAAAATATTTCGCCCTTTTATCTTTACATCAATTGGCTTTGAAGAAAGTGCCTCAACTACATCCTCAGGAAGTTCAATTCTATTTATATCCTTAAGGGATACAGTAACAAAGACACTCTTTGCATCGGAAGGCTCTATAACTACCGTTGCCAGAGCTTTACTAACATACATAACAAATAAAAGAATCGCTAAACTTAGTCTTATCCCTTTCACCTTTTTGCCTCTTTGTCTTTTAACCTTTTATCCTCTTTACCTTTTCACCTCTTATCCTTTTCTTCCCGAATCCGTTGTAACATTCATGCCCTCTATAAGAGGCTTTCCCCTTTCCATAAGAAAACCAATCTCATATGTAACAACTTCATCACTTGTTACAGTTTTTCCAACAAAACGCATCTGCCTTCCTGTAACCCTTACTTTGTTTTCCTTAGTTACCACAGTTTGAGGAAAGAAAGCCTGTGAAATCCCTACACTCTTTACCTGATCCCTGAGCTTTATAAGCTCAGCTTCAATCGTCCCGTAAGACTTTGGATGCACATAAGAGAGAAATACACGGATGTTAAAATCAACCGATTCAGGTGTAAACCCTGCAATGTAGGGAACAAGAGAAAGTGCCCACTGCTCAAAATACTCTGAAGAAGGTTTTCCTTCCTTAATAGAAAAATCCTTCTTCAAATACTCAGGCACCTCAATCACTACCGATGTCTTTCCTAAAGACATTACCATTACTAAACCCTCAAGTATTAATCCTGCGGTTAGCACCAGAACACAGAACCTCAGTAACCCATTTTCTCTTGCTAAATTTTCCCATTTTTCCCTGAATACGCTTATCCTCATCTTATCTCTTTACCTTTTAACCTCTTTACCCTCTACTCATAAAACTCTTCCTTCCAACTAGGAGGCTTAATCGGTATTATTCCGTTCCAGTATCCCCAGTGCATAACAAACTCACTTCCTCTACGAGATTTAAGTTTCTGAAGTACATAAGAACATAATATTCCTCCGATAAACCCTATCCCTGTTGCACCAAGAATAATTCCAAGTCCAAATAGACCCGCAAAAAGAGATACCTCATCAATTTCCCACCATAGAATTTGAGGAAGGTCATCTATATATCTTGGAATCCTTGCCTGCATATTAACCTCTTTGCCTTTTATCCTATTTACCTTTTTATCTTTTAACCTCTTTTTCCCATGTCTTTAAAACCTTTTCCTGTATTCTTTTCCATAGATTCCTTTCAAAAGAAAAAACATTTACCCACTTTCTCATCCCACCCTCTATAAAACTTCTATTTGGTGGCTCACACTTAAAGCGAGCAGAATCCTTAACTATCTTAATTCCTGATATTTTCCCTATGGACTCAAGATAGATGGTAGCAATGCCAACTATCTTTGGATGGTTAGTCCTTTCTATTTCAATCACCCTTATATTCCCTTCAAACACCCTTTAAACCTCCTTTGTCGGGATTGGGTTTTGGGGATTGGATGTTGGGTGTTAAGTTTTGGGTATTTACTAACCCCTAATCCCGAATCCCCGATCCCGAATTAAAACACTGCTGACGCTATACCTTCAATCACAGTAGGACCAAAGGCAACTGTAATTGCCACTGCAAGCCCTGCAACCACAGGAATAAGGCTCTGACGAACTATGGTAATACCAAGCCCCACAAGAAACGTGGAAAGAGCTATAATACGTCCAAGATATCCGGTTGCCCACCCTGCAATAAGATCATATACAGCCTGAAACTCAGTTCCCGTTGTTCCCGCATAGGCACTTGCAGTAACAAGAAGAACCGCAAACAGGGCAAAAAGGACTGTGCCTTTTCTCATCACATCTCACCTCCTTTTTCAGTAGATTTCTAAACTTATCCCTGCAAGTATCCCCCAGATGTTTGTATCCTCTGGTGGGGTTACATCCCAAAAGAACTGAATATGAGGTCCAAGATAAAGCCTTCTTGTTACCTCAACCACAGGGGATACCTTTGCAAATATCCCTAAATCTGTTTCGGTATCGTTTGATATGTCAAGAAACAGAGGTCCTGCACCTACACCTACATCAAGAAAGGGGTTATTCCTTCCAAATGAAAGGGTAAGATAAGCAGGAATAAAAACTGAGTGGATGTTATCACTTTCATCTTCTATTTTGACATGGGAAATCACATACTGAGGGGAAATCTCTATTCCGGGTCGGATGAATTCACCTGACATAAATACCCCTCCCTCAAGTCCAAAGTATCCACCGTTTCCATTTGCACTAAGCCCCTCAGGTAAAGAACCAAATCCAAAGCTTGTATAGCTGTAGCCACCAAAAACACCATACTTAAACCCTAAAGCATTTGCCTCTCGTGTTAGTGCAAACGCTAAAGCGGAAAACACAATTAAACTAAAAAACTTACGCATTTAGTTACCCTCCTCTGCTAAAGATATGTAAAGAATTTCTATCACTTCGGTTGGTCTAGAATTAAAACGGAAACTTATACTTCCCGACTCATAATCTATTGTTCCCGAACCATCCCCTTCGAGCTTTCCTTTGCCATCATCTTCGAGAATAAGAGAACCGCTCTGAATAAGAACGCTTCCTTCTTCAATTGGTGGGGAAGAAACCGTATAAGAGAATTCCCTTATGTCTTTTTCGTAAGAGGCAACAATTGGAACACCCGAAGGAATGGAAGTGTTAACACTAAACCTTAAAAGTCCTGTAGAATAATTTATAGTTCCAGTACCATCACCTGTAAGGCTACCACTACCGTTATCAGTTAAAATAACATCCCCGATACTTATTCCAAGCGTCCCTGGAATAACAGGAACTTCCCCCAGAACGAATGCAAAGGACTTTAGGTCTTCTGCCTCATATAAAGCAACTACATCACCAAAAGGATATGAATTAAAATTCCATGTAATAAACCCTGTGGAATAATCCACTGTTCCCGAACCATCACCTGTAAAAGAACCTGTGCCATTATCACGAAGAATCTGTACCCCATCTGTAATTAAAACACTTAGAGGTTGAGGTCTATACTTAAGAACCTTTGCACCTCTGTTGCTAAAAGAACTCTTATAAGAGACAACAACGCTTTCCCCATCGGGTGCAGGGTCATCAAGCGTTACAATTATCTCACCTGAACTGTAATCTATGCTTCCTGAAATTCCCGTCCCTGATATATTTCCACTTCCATCATCCCTTCCCGATACAGAAGTTCCTTCAACAAGAACCCTTACTGTCCCATGAATAACAGGAGAACCTGAAAGAATCTTTGAGAATGTCGTTCTTATACCATCCCCCTGCCCTATCTCTTCTGTATTCTGCTCAACATCACCACTTGCAAGGGTTTCTTCTATTTGGGATGAATTTGAGGTCTCACCAAGAGTTTCTTCTACATGGGAATCAGGAGAAAGTGTCTCACGCTTTGCTACACCCCACATACCCCCACCACTTCCCGTGCATGATGAAACTAAAAGAACTAAGCAAAGAAAAAATCCTGAAACTCTAAAACTCACTTAAACCTCCTTTATTTTTCTTCTCTACATCTAAACCCCTTTCTATAAGAACCCCTATTTTTTCTTCCTTTCCTCTAACACACGCAAAAACCCTTCCCCTTGTAAACTCAACCACCTCGGACTCGTACACATGAGAAATGCTTGCAATGTGTGAGGGGTTCATTCCAAGAAGAATGCAAAGGATGTATGGCTTCATTTTTGTTTGGAAGGAATATAAGGGTTTTGAACGAAAAAACCACCCTATCAAAAATGGCAACTTTGGGGGCTAAACTTGCCATTTTTGAGGGAAATTTTTTGAGATTTATTCGTCAAATATATGGTTGAACTAAAACAAAACGTTGCTAAATTTAGAGCTAAAATCATAAAAAGGAGGATAATAAGATTGGCACCCAAACACTCAAAAAGTTTTAAATACGCAATACTATCAGCATTTATCAGTGCAATACTACTTGCAGGATGTGATGATAATAACTATTCAGATTGCGATGGCAGAGAAATAGCCTTTTCCCCAATTCCAGAGTGTGTAGTTGATTATCTAAATTCTACCTATCCGGATAACAACGTTTTCTGTAATTGTGTTGGAGAAAATACAGAAGAGTTATTTTTATACATTATTCCTAGCGAGTTGTCTCCCAGTAGCATCAGTTATGGACAGACAACAAAATACTTTACATGGGAAAAGATAGACTGCAACACAATGTCTATTTCAGGCGATGCTTCAGGTACATTTGAAGAAATGTCAGTTCCAGAGGAAGGAATTCTTGAATTTGCAAAAAACCTTTCAGGTGAGCCTGTAGAAAATGTTTCCTGCACATGTGAAGATGTCTTTCCATGTGCATATGATATGTAAGCATTAATTCTTTGTGATAGAGAGGGAAATTCCCCTCTCTATCACTCAGTTTCCTAATCACTGCGTATAATGTATCATACAAAGCCTTACAGGTACTATTTGATTGGTATAGCTATGATTAAGTGTAACTTTTACAGTATAGTAGCCTGTAACAGTTGGATCAAAATCCACAATCTCATAGGCATTACCATATGCTTATAGAAGTTACAATAAGCAAATCACACTGCCTATTGAAAGCAACTAAAAAACTACTACAATTAGTAGCCAAAAACCAAAGAGGGATTAAAATGGGTTGCAAGGTTTACTCTTACAAGGTTATATCCCTGGTTCTTTTTATATCTTTCCTTGGATTAGCTTCTTGCAATGATGACAATAGTTCATGCCTGTTACCTGAGGAACTTATCCTTTCCGATTCTGATTGCCCAGCTGAAGACATAAGTAAAGTATGCCAACCATTCTTTTGTGGAACTGATATTGAAACCGAAGATGGTCCACTACATATAGATTTTCCTGTTCCTTTTTATCCTGATTGTCAACCAATAGATTGCAATACACTTGACTGTGGTAGAGGAATAATATACTACGATCTTACAACTGGTCCATCTGGCTCAATAGAAGTAAACGGTGAAATAGTTAATTTTAGTTGTACAGGTCTTACCCACTTTCCTGAAGAATAGAAGGTTATCGGTAGATATGATCGCCTCCTGAATATGATCCTTGTATACAACATTTAAAACTTCCACCAGGAGTTCTATAACAGTTCCCGGTTGTAGTACTATTATATTGACAACTACCGCAGTGAACATTGCAATTTGATGAAATACACTTATCACCCAATCTTCCGTTAATACAGTGTGCTACATTTTCAAAATTTGCATCCATTTCAGCGTGGCAATAACCATAATGATGGGCAAGCTCATGACGTATAGCACCATAACTATTTCTGTCCTCTTTGGTAATGGCTATATAATAAGTTCTATAAGGCTTCCCATACTTATATTCTGTTCGAGAATACGCACAACCATAAACTTCATTGCTACACTCACTTGCAATTGACTGAGTGTCAGGGTGTATATTAACCTGAAGAGGTTGAGGAAACGAGTTAACAAAATTTCCGCCAGGATTGTGGGCATCCATACAATGGGGGAAAGAAGCAGGATAGCTTTCCCCTCTATAGTCCTGACTTCTTAAGTTTCTTGTAAGATGACGTGCAAATGGCACCCAATGACAGCCATAACTGGCATACTTGAAACAGTATTTTATACTCCAATATTCCCCTGTGCTTTGTGCAGGAGAATCTATTATACAGCCACCTGCTGGAAGATAAGTCCCTGTTGTACAAGTGCTATCAGGAACTGTATCTGCCCATGCAGGCTGAACCGAAACAATAGATGATATTTTTTCCTTAACTTCAGAGATTGAAAGATACATAACTGTATCAGGATCAGGTGGAGAAGAATAAATAAAATAAATCTCTTTTTTACCATACTTCCTTGCCCACTTCATTATGTCATCCATATCTGTACCTTCAAACAGGATAAAAACAGCTTTGGTATTTTTCACCTTACCACTTGCAAACTCATCTAGACTATCCGCTAGAGGAGATAAATCTTCCTGTTTTTCAAAATCTTCTTTTCTAATCCACTCATATCCGGGAGGAAGCTTTCTGGCAAGCTCAGAAGGAATCTCAGTAGGGTTTCCAACAAGGATAACTCTAGGGTACTCATCCCTGCCTAATCCCCAAACTGTAATTCCAACCCCTACAATTGCTAAAACTATGGGAAGAAGAACCTTCTTCATCAAACATTCTCCTTTATCATTTTTTCCCCTAACTTTAGCTCCCGTAGCTCAAAAAACCACCCCATAAAAAACGGCAAGAAACTTACTTAAACTTGCCACTTTATAGAACACCCCAATTTGCCACTTAGATGCCATATACATGCCACTTTTGTCTTGATTTCGGAATTATGATTGGATTAGATAGATACAGAAATGGGTATAATATGCCCTATATATGCCTATTCTATGCCACACAACCCCTGAAACCCACTAAAACCAAAACCTAAACCTTTGCAAATATGCCTTATAGATGCCACTTAGATTGGAATTCAGGGGATTTGAAAATCAGAGCCTCAACCCTGGACGCAGGCACAGACCCTCCCCCCACACAGCCTATCGGGACTGAACCGCACCATGTAGGATGTAAAAGCTAATTAACTCATCCCACAAATTTGTGGGACATCTCAGGCTCTGTGGCACGCTTGGGGAAACAAAAAAAACTTTGGTGAGCAAAGCAAATCCACCCGCCCCCCTTTTTAAAGAAAGAAAAAAAGAAAAGAAAAAGAACCAAAAAGAAAAGAAAAAAAGAAAGAAACTCTTATCTACTAGATAGCAATATAAGAGAGATAATAAACAAAGAGATTAAATATATAAATATATTTATTTTTGCTTAAGTTAAACCTTATCAGATTTATTTTTTCTTAAACCGATTCTTACGAATCGGTTGCAAACGCATTCTACCCTCAAACCCCAAATGCGTTTGCGAGTAACCAAAATAAAAAAGATTATTTTTTATTCCCACCTAGGGTTTGGTTTCAGGAAAACACTAGATTTTACTACCGATCTTTGAGGTTTCCACCAAATCCAAAACCTAACACCAAACCCCTAGTTGATTATTTCTCAACTAGGTGAGGTTGTTATTTTGAGCTGGGAGATTGAATAACCCTCAGTCGCTGAAAACACCACCGTGAGAAAATTAGAACAAGTATTTAACGCAATTGCGGAAATAGAAGGGTTGGGTTTGGGTTCTGCTCTTTCCCTACCCTCGGCTCGTTGGGTTCTCCCCCGTAGGGTGCAATGGAATTAAAAACAAAACACCCCTATTCTTCCCGACTCAGCAGGAAAAACAAGGGTGAATTTTTCTAAACCTAAGCTAAAAAGCTAAACTTTAAATTTTTCCCCTCTTCCTCCTTTCTCTGACTTATCGCAATTATATGCTTACAAGGCAAATAAAAACCCTTTTCTCTATGGACCTTCCAATCAAAGCAGGTGCAGGTTCTATTCTCTAAATCCACCTCATAAGTTCCGTGCCTTCCTCTAACAAGAAAAATTCCATTCCCAAGTTCCCTTAGAATCACGCAAGACTCTGCCGATTTCTTCCTTTCTCTTAGATATTCCTCTTCGTAGGCTTTCCTCGAAAGAGCATCTGCGGATTTGTTCTCCTCTCTTGGAATCCACCTGAAGCTTATATCAAGCCCATAAATTAGCTCCTGCATCCTTCTCCATAGGGGATAAATCCTTGGAGATCTTACGCTATAAGCACCCTGAAGCTGACGTATGAGAAGCTGACTGTCCGACATAAGAAGGATTTTCTCTTTGTTTAGACCCGATTTCCTTATCCACTCAACCGCTCTAATACCTGCTGTATATTCTGCAACATTGTTTGTAGCGTTCTCTCCCTTTGCAACAACACCGCATTCCTCATAAATCTTTTCCTGACCCCGATACACAACAAATCCATATGTAGCAGTGCCACCCGGATTCCTCGGCTCACAAAGCCCGTCACAAAAGATTCGTATCATCTAAAACACCTTCTGCCAATTATAAGTCTTTACAACCTTTGTCTCCTTATCAATCGTAAGTGTAAGGGTATTACACCTAGATTCCCCACTTGAAGAACCAACATCCACAACTCTAACATCAATACTTCTTCCCTTGACCTTGCACTGCTTGTAGATGAAGAGATTCACATCTCCCATATCAACCGTCTGCTCAGGTGTTCCAAACATGGAAAATACCTCATCAACAGTTGTTTTTCCATTTTGAATTTTCTTTATGTTTTCCTCAGGGATAGGATTCCCTGTGACATATGAATGAGAACTAATCCCAACAGGACTGCACCCTGAAAGGATTCCACCAAGTGCTAAAACCATAAAAGCTTTTCGCATCTCTATACCTCCTTTTTGTTAGATTTTTTGCTGTCAATTTTAGATTTTGTTTTTTTCTTTTCAATAACCTGATTGCCTCATATTTTGCATACTGCCATAGAGCAAAGAAAAACTTGGCTCTATTTCCAGGTACTTCCACACAACACTTAACCTTCTCATAATAGCCCTATGCCTTAGAAGAAGACCCTCAATAGGTTCACCTTCTCTTAGCTTTCCAATCTCTTTTTCAACCCTTTCAAGTTCTCTTAGCAACTTCCCCTCAAGAAACTCTGCCTGCCTCTTCTTAAGAGAAAAACTCTTTAATGGTTTAAGCATAAGTTCACACCTCCTTAAAAAGATTTAAATTTTTCTCTTTACCCCGCCCCCTTATCCTATCTGAAATCCGGTATTCGGTACCTGTGTTTCCTGAATTCCAAACCCCGAATACCAAATCCTTATTCTCCTCAGAAAGGCTATCTCTTATAAAAGAGAGACTTTCACAGAGAATATCCAAAGTAGCTTTTACCACTTCGATTGAAGACAAGTCTTGTTTCCCAATCCACTCTTTTAACAGCTCAGAATGATTTTTTATTTCCCAAACACGGTATCTTGGACGAAGAATTTGACCGAGCTCCCTTTCAAACTCCCCTAAAGGACTCTCTTTGGGACGCCTTAGCAAAGCGTGAAGGTGTGTGAATTTTTTAAGCTTTGATGTAAGCTCAGGGGGAATTCTATCTCTTACTGCAATAAAAAGCTGATTAAGCTCAAAGAAAATCCCCCCGTCATCCTCAGATGGATTCCATGTATTTATCCTCTGCCTCAGTTCCTTTATCAGTTCCTGCATCCAAGTTCCCCTCTTTTTCTTTTCTATCTCTAAAGAGTTCTAAAAACCTTGGTGGCATTAAATACACCAGGCTATCCCCAACTACTTTTACCTTTGGGAAACACCAATTGCTTCTTTTCCCCGTTTCCTTGCACTTCAATGTAAAATGCCACCCAATTTCACTTTCCCCATGATATTCAACCACTTCATAAACCCTTCCATCAATCCTTACAAGATAACTAGGCATAGATTTTTTCCCTCCAGCTTTGCCAATCAAACCTTAAAATCTCACTAAACCTGTCTAAAACTCTCTCACCCAAAATCGGGGTTAACTCTTCAAGAGACAAATTTGAAATCGCAACAAGAGGACGCAGATTGTTGTATCTACGATTTATAACCTCGGTAAGGATTAGTTTCTCTGCCTGTGTCTCAAACTGAACCCCAACCTCATCTATAATAAGAATCCCTGCACTGCTGTAGTAAAAAAGTGCTTCCTCTTCAGAATCAAATCTTCCCTCCCCATTTCCATACCATGTACCTTTAACGCTTCTTACAAGATCAAGTGCAGATGTTACAACTGGCAAACTTTGAGGGCTTAATAGATGGGGGTCACTTATTAAATGCAAAACCAAAAAATACTTATAAATCGCATATCCAATATGGGACTTTCCTGTTCCCGGATTTCCTGTAAGAAGTAGAGCCTTTCCCTCAGGCTTTGCTATAAACTCTAAAATCCTATTCTTTACTGTCCTCATTCTGGGAGTGGGAGCATAATAGGAAGAAATAGATGCAAACCAGAACCTCTCAGGAACATTTTGCCTTATAAAAGATTCTGCTACCCTTGAAATCCCCTCTATATACCAGCCCTTCCATTCCTCAATTTCACGCTCCCTGCAGGAAGGACACGATTCAACTTTTACTTTGTTTCCAAGGAAAGAGAGTTCATAGGGGGTGTATTTGCCATGAAGGGTACACTCTCTTTCTTCTTTAAAAAACCTTTTTTCTTCCTTCCCCCCTGCCATTTTTCTACACATTGCTTTTACAAACTCACCTAAAGTCATCCTTCCCTCCTAATAGGGAATATCAGAAAACTCATCATCCTCTATGTTCTCATAATGAGGGGGGATGTAATTAGACTCATCAATACCGGGAACTCTATAATCAAAGCACCACTTATCGTAATTTTCCTTTACCATGCATATGTGATGGAACTTATTCTTAAAAGCAAGAAGACTACGAACAGGGTTTCCTCTAATAACCCACTCATACCTTGTAAATGCAGTATCACTTACCTCCTTCCACCACCTGTAGGTGATTTTTATAAACTGCATTGGGTCTTTTCTCTTTGCTTTTGCCTTATCTTTTGCTACAGGTAAAAGTTCTGCCCAAAGCTTTCTTACAAGGGGATAGTCCTCAGGTGGATTTCCCTCCCACATCTCATGTATGTACCACTGTGTTAACTCAGCTACCTCAGGATCATCAGGCTGAGCGTTGCTACGCATATGCTCACGGATTTGGGCAAAAAAGCTAAAGAACTTGCCAAAAGTACGGGGTTTTTCATAAATCTTTTGATCCCCTCTTGGAATCTCTTTCTCATTTGCAGAAAGATAAAATTCAAGCACCCTTAAAACTTCTTCCTCCTCTACCTTGGAAAGAAGCTCTTTTGCAAGATGGGCAACCTTTCCATCTGCCTCGGTAGGCTTTTCCTTAAAGTGCTGAATATATAGCCTTGTATAAGCATCCTTTATTCGCCTTATCCTTGGGTCAGGCTTCTTTTCCCTTGCGGAAATTAGCTTCCTTGCCCATGGATACTCTTTTACCTTCTCTCTGCTACCATTTACACTTATCCTTGCAACATGTCTATAAACCTCTTCTTCCGTAGATTTCTTAAGCTTTGTAACCTCCCTTAGAAGCTTTCCACAAGAGTTTAAGAATCCATCAAGGTCGTCTTCATCCTCACGGAAAAGAGAAAGTGCAGCTTTTATCTCACTCTCTAGGGATTCAATCTTCTTTCTAATTTCCTCAAGTGCAGTAAACGTGGGTTTCTTTTGCCTTACCCTCTCAGGCTCATACTCAAAATCCTCTTCCTCCTCTTTTTCTTTTAACTCTTCCTTAATTGCACAAAGAGAAGCCTTAAATAAATCCCTATCCCCTGATGATGAAAGAAGTGTTTCTATTTGTTCACTATCAAGTTCCTTCCACCCTTCCCCTAACTCACGCTTAAGAAGTAAAAACTCTTCAGGCTCTAGCTGAGTTAGAGGGTGCTCGGGAGCTTCTTGCCTTGCGGATTCCCTCTCCCTTATAGCCCTTATTTCCTCGGCACTTACTTCTTTCGGTGATTCTTTGATTTTTTCTTTTATTTCCTCATAAGCTTTGGGGGCTTCCTTCTTTACCTTATCAAGTTCCCTTGCCTGAGCCTTTGAAAGCTTACTTTCTACTGCAACTTCCTTTACCTCAGGGTCTATCTGAGTGATAAGGGGAAGGTCGTTGTTAAAAAAGGAACGCCAATCTGTGGGACGAGAGAGTTTAGAGAATGCCCTTTCTACACTTCCCATAAATTTATGGGAAGTCCTTTCCGCTTCTGGTTTAGGTTTGTATCCAAGTTCTTTACTTCTTCTTACGTTATCAAGTATAGAGAGTACCTTTTTTACCCTCTCCACCTCATCCTCTCCAAACTCTTCATATTCCTCCCCCACCTCAGGGTCGGCTAGAAGGAAAGCATCCACAAAATTCACTATGGCTTCAGTCCTCTCTATAGGGGTAAGGTCCTTACGCTGAAGGTTCTCACTAAGGTGCATAAGCCTTGCCTGAATGTCATCTACCTCTACCACCCTTGCAGGTATCGTTGGAATCCCTGCAAGCTCACATGCCTTCCATCTTCTCTCACCACAGATTACCTCCCACTTTTTGTCCCCTAACTTCCTGGGTCTAACAATAATAGGCTCAATAACCCCATTTCTCTTTATATCCTCAACTAAACCCTCTAAATCCTTCTTTATGTTCTTCCTTTTTTGAAATGGACATGGTAGAATCTCTTTTAAAGGAATTTCTCTGTATTCCATCGTTTTTACCTCCCATAAAATTTTTTGGATCTCCTCGTGGCTCTTTTTGGTAAGGGCTACGGGGATTTCTTTCAAGCAGGGATTTAAAAGACGGGAATCAAAAGAGTAGTATCCAAGAGGGGTATCATATACGAGAGGGTATTCGGTATTGGGGGTTCGGCATTCGGAATAAAGAAAGATGATCTTTCTTGGGTCTACCTTAACAACTTTTGCATATTTAGGTGTTCTTTTCTTTTTCTTATCAAATGCAAAATCAAATCTTTCCCTTATAAGCTCCCTTTGCCTTGCTATCTCACTTCCAAGGGGACATAAACAGATACCTTCCTGTTGAAACTCAATACACCTCATAACCCCAATATCCCCACGGGTCCTTGTGCATTTAAAATACCCCCTTCTTATTGCAACCCTTACCTCTTCATCCATACCCACACACCTCCTGCCACAATCCCTAAGGCTAAAACCTTTGTCAGAATAAACACCTCCCAAACAGGTGAGTCTGCCCCTGCAAGACAAAGGGAAAGGGTAAAAAGTACTGTTAAGAGAGCTTCTTTAAGCTTCCACATCCTTTTCTACCTCAGCAACATGCAGATACTTAATGCAAAGCTCTGCAATAAGCTCTAGTGCTTCAGGTGTTAAAAGCTTTAGGGTTTCCTCTTTCTCTTCCCCTAATTCCTTTTTTGCAGTTTCCACTTGCAAACCCTCCCCTTTTTGGTTATTGTCATAATTCAGGGAGAAGACTGTATTTTTTCCCTATTCCTCTGATGTTGATTGAGGATAACCTTGTGCAGAATTTCAGGTGTGATTTCGTCATCCAACAGACGGGTAAGCCAAAGAAGCTCTTCAGGGGATATTCCAAGTGCATGGGCGATTTTTTCTAGGTGTTCAGGGTTCGGCTTTACCAAATTGCCTGAGAGGTAGTTCCATATGGTTGCTGGAGAAAGTCCTGTGAGTTTTCTAAGAGAGTAAATGCTATGATTCAAATTGTTGAGGATAAATCTAACTGCTTTATTCATAATCGTTAAACGATAATTAATATCGTATATCGAATTATATATGTTACCCATTTGTTTGTCAAGAGGTTTTCACTGTTGAACGAAAAAGAATCGTTTACCGATAGATTGAAACTGCTTAGGGTTCGACTTCGACTATCACAGAAGAAATTTGCCCAAGCAATTGGATTTAGTCAGAGTTATTATTCAGAAATAGAAAAAGGAAAAGTACACCCCACCGAACGTCTCCTCAAACTCATCGAGCAAACCTTTAACGTAAACCCTAGGTGGCTACGTGAGGGAGAGGGGGAGATGTTCCTTGAAGAGGGAAAACCTGAAGCAAAACCCCTAAAAGATGAAGGGCTTAAGCTAATCCCACTAAGAATCCGAGGGGTATGGTATCCAGGGCAAGACTTATCCCAATATGATAAAAACGACTTAGTTCTTATCCCTGTCTATCACGAAGTTGATGCTGGAAATGCTGAGAGAAACCATACTTCTGTAGAACCGATAGATTGGGTTCCGGTGCCTGTTTCAAAACTAACAAACCGTTCTTTCGGAGTAAAAGTTGTAGGAGACAGCATGGAACCAACTATCCCTGATGGCTCTATCGTGGTTGTTGATCCAAACCAGAAAAGAATTGTAGATGGGAAAATTTATGTTCTTGAAATTCCCTATATTGGTGTAACTGTTAAAAGAGTTTTTATTGATTATCCAAACATTATCTTAAAGGCAGATAATCCCTCTTATAAAGCACAGACCATCCCCTTGGAAAAAATTGAATCAGAAGAGTTAAGGATAGTTGGCAGAGTTACTGTTTTTGTAAGTTATGATGCATGAACTACTTCCACTCCCAGCTTACGCAGGGAGCTTCCTGCTTCCAAGAGTTGAGTTACCCACTGAGAACCAACTCAGCAGGCATTGCTCTCCTCCCCACAGAAAGGATATGCCCTGAATGTATAAGAAAGCTTCGTTCTCCTTGCTCCTCTACATACCTTTTTAAAACATCTAAAGCAACCTACCCTTCATCCCCTACCTCACGGAAGGGAACTTCCCGGTGGAGGAGTTAAATGGGTACTTTGGAAAGTATAATATCAGAGTATATACTTATAAAGAACTAGCTATGATAATCTCAACAACGTTATCAATTGGGAAACCTGAGAAGTTTTTCTCTTTTCCTCTTTTTCCAACCCCTAGAGTATTTGGACAACTAAAAGGGATATGGGATGAAATACTTGCAGAGAAAGCCCTAAAAAAGGAAATAAATCGGCTTTTAAAGGACTTTAAAACGCTGGGAAGCTTACTCCTTAAGGTTAAAACCCTAGATGAACTTGATCAGATTGTAGAGGATAACTTTAATCGTTATCTTATCTTAAAGATTCAGCTTTATAGCTTACTTGAATTTAAACTTGAGAATACACTTACCAAAGAAAATTTCTGGCATGAGTTTCTTGATTTGTATAAAAGGGGATGCGAAGAAATAAGTTCCCTCTTCAAAGATACAGCTCCAAAGTTTCTTTCCCAAGATAAAGCTGAGCTTTTAATTTCAGCTCTTGAAGGTGCAGTTCTCTATAGCACAAATCTTTTAGAAGCCATAATTTATGGTGATTTGAAAAATACTAAAACTATTGAGGAAACATGGGCTTTGTTTAATAAAGCTGACCTCTTATTATTTTCATCTTTTCTTGTTCTAAACAGGGAAATTAAAAGATACAGAAAAGAATCGCTTTCTCTTATAGCTGAAAAGGCAGATAACTACATTAACGAGATAGAAGACATAATACTATCAAATAATTTTGAGTTTGAAGAAGCTAAAGATACCATACCCCTGGATGAATATCTAAAGACCCATAACATCTAAATGCCATTTACTATTGAACTTGATAATAAAGCCCAGAAAGACCTTGGTGATCTAGATCCACTAACAAGAAGCTGGATATTGGAGAAAATAAGAATACTAGAAGATAAACCCTTTTTTATTGACGGAAAGAAAAAAAAGAAACTAAAGGGATATGAAAAACTCTACGAGCTAAAAATCCCTCCTTATAGGGTTATCTATTTAATAGAAGGGCAAAAGGTTATAATAAAACGTATAATTCACAGAAAAGAATTATATAGAAGTATTAGACAACTGTGAAAGTGGCTTTTATATACCCACTCAATTTCAGCAATACCCCTGACCATAAACTATCGTGGCAGTCAGTGATATTTGCTTCTGAACAGAAAAAACACTCTCAAGGATCTACTTTATTAATAACATAACATTAGGCAAAGTACTTTACTTGAATTGCAACATGATGGATTTAGTCTAAATCGTGCCCTCTTTTCTTCTATCCGCTGGAGCTAGATTTACGGTTATTCTTTTTAGTGGAAAATTATAACCACAGTTCTTTATAGCAGCCTTTACCCTTTCTTTGCTCTCCCTTACAGCACCTTCAGGAAGCCCAACGGTAGAGAACTGTGGAAAACCTGAAGCAATGTCAACCTCAACCTCTACAAGATAAGCATCGATACCAAAAACGGCACTGCTTAAAACCTTGGAGATCAAAACACCTCCTCCGTCTTACCAATTAAAGATCACCTAAGAAAGCAGAGGAGAAAGGAAGTCAAACAGACGCTTATTGAACTCCTCAGGTTTCTCTTCATGAGGAAAGTGACCACAGTCCGGAAGAATAAATAGTTCCATCTCAGGCCAAGCACGCTTTAAGCGATACGCAAGCTGAACAGGGAGCGCAGGATCCTCTTCTCCCCAAATAAGGAGTGTGGGTATCTTTATATCTGGTTTTATAGGAGCAGACCAGGAAACACTTACAGGAGGGCAACTGAAAACAACCTCTCTAAAGGTCTCATAAGCCTTTCCTGATGGGCCATGCCACACGCTCCTGTACAGTGAAAGCCAGGCCTCAAGGGTTCCTTCCTGGAAATAAGTCTCTGTATAGTGATTTATATCCTCTTCTGTAAAGGCGTGTTGATTCTCCACCCATGTCCAGAAACGTATAATGCTATGGGGAAATAGGTCTCTTCGTTTCAGTTGATGGTCAATCCAGGGACTTAGATTGTTAATCATCCATATATACCACGAGTTTAGAGGACGAAGTTCCCTTCCCAAAGGAGCATCAACTATAATCATCCTAGAAAACATATCGGGTTCCCTGTAAACAGCTATAGGAACTATACTTCCACCCCAGTCATGTCCTAAAACAGCCGGTTTGTTAAGACCCAAAGCCCTTACAAGAGCTACCAGATCTTCTGCCATAGTACGCACATCGTAACCCCTTTGGGGCTTGTCCGATTTTCCAATCCCCCTTAGATCATAGGATACTACTGTAAACCTATCAGATAATCCTGAAAGCTGGTGTCTAAATGAATACCAGTCTTCTGGAAACCCGTGAACGCAGACAATTGGTGGCCCACTTCCCGCCATAACAACATGATGCTCAACACCGTTAGCCTTAACCATAACATGCTTAAAACCCATATCTACCAGACCACCTCCTTACTGGATATTTTACTCCTCAACTATAGCGACCGGCCTTACCCAGCCTGCACTTCCACCCTTTATCTTTATAGGGAAACAAGCTACCTTAAACCCATAGTGTGGAAGAAGATCCAGGTTGGTCAGTTTTTCGATTTGACAGTACTCTTTCTCTATACCAGCAAAATGAGCACCCCATATAACGCTTCTATCCCCTGTTTTTTTAAACTCCTCAACCATTGCCCAAAAGGGTCTATCCCATCCTGCAGCATCTATTCCCATTACCTTAACTCCCTGTTCGCATAGCCAAAGGGTAGATTCCCTTCCCATACCCGGAAACTTGGTCCAGTAATCTACACTACCCCATAGCTTGTCCGCCCCTGTCATGATAAGAACAATATCAAACGGCTTAATCCTGTATGAAATCTTATCAAGAGCCTTCTTTAAATCCTCAACGGTTATCAACTCACCCGGTTTTTTGTGTCTCATATCTATTACGACCCCATCGCCATAGAACCACTCAACCGGGACCTCATCTATTGTTTTTGCCTTCCTTCCCTCTGACACAGGATGGTAATGCCACGGAGCATCTATATGAGTTCCAACGTGTGTGCCTATTGTAACGTACTCATTTGCCCAACCAAGTCCTCCGGGAAGGTCATCTTTGCTACACTGAAAGCGCTTTGTCATATACTCTACCGTTTCTTTGTGTCCCTCATACCTTATTTGCAAGAGCTGGTGTTCGGGTCCAGGAACAGGCTCTATAACCAAACTGAGATCTATAATTTTCCTTACCCTATCCATTGTGGTTAAATTATATTTATAAAAGTTACTTTCATCAATGTTTTTAGGTAAAAAAACAAAAAAGTTAATAGTGGTTACCCCATCCGATAAAAAGATAGGGGAGACAAGCATAAGAGAAGCTCATGATAGGCTACTACTACATAGAGCAGTTACAGTGTTTATATTCAACCCCAGAGGTAAGTTACTGATCACTAAAAGAAGCAGAAAAAAAAGGCTCTGGCCTCTTTACTGGGAAAGCTCCTGCTCAACCCATGTTTATGCAGGGGAAACATATAAAACCGCAGCTAAGAGAAGGATAAAAGAAGAGCTAGGTATAGAAACAGAGCTCAAACTGGCTTTAAAGTTCACCTACACCGCAAGGTATAAAAACCTGGGAGGAGAAAATGAGGTCTGCTGCTTATTTACGGGTAAGTACCAGGGTAGAATCAAGCCAAACAAAGAAGAGATAGAAGGTTTTAAATGGATAGAACCCAAGAGGCTATTAAAAGAGACCAAGGACAGGAGACGTAAAAGATTTGCTCCCTGGTTAAAAATTGCACTGTGTAGGTACATAAGACTAAGCAAGGATAAACAGGCAGAAAAAACTACTTCTCCCCAATGATGTACCTACACCCACTTGGACCAACCCTTGCAGAATGAACTGTACCTGCCGGAACATCAAACCGGTCACCTTTTCTGTATGTATTCGTTTTTCCCTCTGATGTAACAGTTATTTCACCCTCGAGAACCACATGCGCTGTAACCCCCGGGTGGGTGTGGTCTGGATAGAATGTCCCTGGAGCGTCTTCCCATACGTAGATGTTAGTAAACCCTTCCTCCATTAGTTTTTTTCTAATATCTTTTTCCTTCATAGTGTAAGTGCTTCCTCAAGTAGCTTTTTTGCATGCATTAATCTCTCTGTTCTTTTCTTCTTTCTCTCCTCTGCTTCTCTCCAGTGTTTTATCTCGGTCTTAGTGCTTGGAGTAAAGCTTGGAACTGACCTTGGTCTACCATCCTCCCCAATATGCACAAATGTCAGGAATGCTGAACCTGTATGTCTTTGTTCTCCAGTCCTTAGATTTTCTGAAATCACCTTTATTCCTATCTCCAAAGAAGTGCTTCCAACGTAGTTTAATCCAGCCTTTAGAATAACAACATCCCCTACCCTTATAGGTGAAAAGAAGTACAGGTTATCAACTGAGCCTGTAACTATTATTCCCCTTACAAACCTTGCAGCCAGTATAGCTGCAGTCTCATCCACATCCATCATAAGCTTTCCAACAGACATTAGATTTCCAAAAAGGGCATCTTCGGGAAGCACAACCCTTAGGGTTTCCAGTTTCCAGCTAAGCTCAGTATCCTCATCCTCTATAAGACCCAGTTTCTCTTCCTTTTGCATAAGTCTGGTAACCCTTTCCTCTTTTCTCTTCTTTGCCTCAAGATATATAACCTCCTCTTTTTCATTGGCAGGTACAATACAATCTTTTATAACCCTTGGTCTTGCATCACTATCAACTGCCACATACGCTAGATGCGAAATTGTTGTTAGTTTCTTCTCTCCCGTCTGGGGGTTTTCTGAGTATACCCTTACTCCCACCTCTAGAGAGCTCTTACCAATATACTCAACCCAGCTATCAAGTATCACAATCTCCCCTACCTTAACAGGATTAAAGAAATCTATACTGTCAGTTGCACCAAGAACCGTAACACCCTTTGCAACCCTTGAAGCAGCAAGCCCCCCAACAATCATGATCCAGTTCATAAGCCTTCCACCGTGTAGTGTTCCAAGGGGATTTGCATACTCTGGAAAAACAAACTGAACCATCTGGGTAAGTGTTTCCTTAATACTAGGCACCTATCCACCTACCAAAGAACTTAATGCATCCAGCGAACATCAAAACGATATAACCCTTCTTCCCTTGCTATCCTTATAGCTTCCTCATACTCTGCACGTGAGGTCGGACGAGCTATACGTTCATACTTCTTAGGAAACCGCAAAACCCTTCCCTCAGGTCTGTACTGATCCATTATGTTTATGTAAGTATCCCTAGAGACCTCCTGTGCAAGGAAACGAAAGATCTCTCGTGTTCCAGCAACCCTATTTGGCATAACCAGATGACGAACAAGAAGCCCCCTTAGAGCAAGCCCATTTTCATCAAATTTGAGCGGACCTACCTGTCTGTGCATCTCCTTTATAATCTTGCAGGCAACTTCTGGATAATCCCTTGCTGCCATATAAAAAAAGGATAAGTCCCTATCCCAGAACTTAAAATCTGGCATGTATATATCAACTATACCATCCATAACCTCTAATGAGTGTAGGGAATCGTATGCGCTTGTATTGTAAACAATGGGAATCTTTAAACCCAACTCTATAGCCAATGGAATGGCTTCCATAATTTGGGGAACGACATGCTCAGGGGTAACAAAATTTATGTTATGACAACCCTTTTCCTGCAGATAGATCATAACCCTTGCAAGCTCTGCCGGAGTTAGTGCCGTTCCATTTCCTTCCCAAGATATGTCAAAATTCTGACAGAAAACACACTTTAGGTTGCAAAAGGAAAAGAAAATGGTACCGGAACCAAACCATCCCCTTAGACAGTCCTCCTCACCAAAGTGAGCAAAGGCACTTGCAACATAGGCGTAACGACCGGTTCTGCACACAGCGGTTTTATTCTCCAGTCGATTCACATGACAGTTACGAGGACAAACCTCACATTCTCTTAGTAACTCAAGTGAGCGCTCTACCTTCTCTTTTAACAAATCTCTTTTGGTTTCGTAGGTCAGCAGATAAGCAGGAACAAACTCTTTACGTGGGATAACCCATTTTGGGTCAGAAACATAGTCTGGAGGTTTATTTCTAAATACCCTTATCATATAAAAAAGTTTAATTTTTTTAAAACCTGGTATCAAGTAGAAAATGTGTTAGAATTAACTGGTATGAAAGGGCTTTTTCTTTACCTTATTATGGTATTTATTTTTACCATTTTTGCATCCATACCCACCTTTGCAGAAAAAACCAACATCAGACTAAAACAGAACCAAGATAACTACGAAGAAACCCACAGAGTGTGGAAGCTGGAGATAAGTGTACCAACTCAAAAACCATCTTATCCACAATTCTACATATGGGACAAACACCAACCGTATTTACAAACCTCTCTTCCCCTTAGCTTTGCCAACAGAGTACGTTTAAGATAAACTCACACTCAAAATACCGCGTGTATGTTTAAAACTCCTGTTGCTAAAAACAATCCAAAGGCAGTCTTTGGCTGGTGTATGTATGACTGGGCCAACTCCGCCTACGTTACCACTGTTGCCGTTGGATTGCTTCCAATATATTTTGCCTCAGTGGTTGTTGGTTCAGAAGGTATAGTTATCAGAAATACCCACTACAGTGCAACCGCAATATGGGGTTTTACAGTAGGAACAGCTTCTCTTATCACCTTTATTCTTGCTCCTGTTTTAGGTGCTATAGCAGATTTTACAAACACAAAAAAACGCTTTTTGCTGTTTTTTGCATACACAGGTTCCCTCTTTACCATACTCCTTTACTTCTCTGAAAAGGGAGATATCTGGAGAACAGTAGTCTTTTTTATCATCGCTCAGGTCTGCTTTATAAGTGCAAACGTATTCTATGATGCTTTTTTACCACACATAGTAACTAGGGACAAAATGGATATGGTATCTGGAAAGGGATTCGCATACGGTTACATAGGAGGTGGAATTCAGTTTGCACTTTCATTTGCACTGATTGCCTTCCACAAAAGATTGTGTATATCACAGGCTCAAGCGGTCAGGATAGGGATCTTAACTGCTGGTCTCTGGTGGGCATTTTTTACCCTGTTTTTAGCTAAAAACCTTATAGAAATACCTTCAAACTCTTATTCTGAATCAAAAGCTAACCCCAAAAAGCACAGTTTCTTACATTACACAAGGATCGGGTTCATAAGGGTTGTCGAAACTGCAAAACATGTTAGGAGGTTTAAACACCTAGTTTTGTTTCTTTTTGCATACATGTTTTATAACGACGGAATACAAACCGTAATAAACATGGCAACAATATACGGAAAAGATGAACTTAACCTTCCAACAACCACTCTTCTCCTTACCCTACTTATGGTTCAGGTTGTTGCTTCGGTAGGAGCAATTGCGTTTAGCAAAATCTCAGAGAGATTTGGAACAAAAAAAACGGTTATGCTAACACTTATACTCTGGTCTATTATAGTGCTATGTGCTTACTTTGTGAAAACAACCAAAGGATTTATTGGAATAGGAATCATGATAGGAACGGTTATGGGAGGGTCCCAAGCACTTAGTCGTTCATTTTACGGCTCCATAATCCCTAAAGAAGCAAGCGCGGAATTCTATGGATTCTACAATATCTTTACAAAGTTCTCAGCTATCTGGGGTCCTTTTATATTTGCTACCGTTCATCAGGTTACAGGAACAGCCAGAAACTCCATTCTCTCGGTAGTTGTCCTTTTTTTGCTTGGTTTTCTTATTCTGTGCTTTGTCGATGAAAAAAAAAGCACGTAAAAGCGAAGGCCTGGACTTATTTAACGGTCATATAAGCTGATATCAAACAAACCACCTAACTTTTCCTAACCTCCTTAAAAAACTCAACTTTTATAAAAAACTTGACAATCTCTTTGGGTATCTGTTAGGATTTAAGTCCAGAAGATAAAGGGGGGTAGATTTTTCCAATTTGGCTCTTTTAAAGTTATCCACACCCTGTTGATAAGCTGTGGAAAAGTTGTTATTTTTTGGGAGGATTTGGAGGAAGTATATTGGCTAAGAGAGTAACCCTAGGACGTAGCCTTAAATCCCTTTTTTCAAAACACGAGGAAACAAGTGACAAGGGCTTAGAGACCCTTATACCCTCGCTTTCCTCTTCTACTATCATCCGTCAGAAAAAAACCGAAGATAATAAGATTGAGTGGGAAAACGTTCTTGAGAGAATAAAGAAAAAATCAAACCCACAGGTTTTTTTCTGGTTTGCACCTCTTAAGCTGGTTTCTCAAACAGAGGAATCTGTTGTGCTTAAAGCAAAAAGCCAGTTTGATAGGGACTGGATAAACAACCACTATATAGACTTCATAAGCGACACCATAAAAGAGGTTCAGGGAAAAAAATACGAGGTAAAAATAATAGCAGAAAGCGAAAGTACAGAAGTTATAAGAGAAGAAACGGAGCCTAATCTTTCTAGAGAGGCTCCTAAAGAAACTCTTTTTGCTGGCTTTCTAAATCCAAACTACACATTTGAAAGATTTGTTGTTGGACCAAGCAATCAGTTTGCCCATGCAGCTTCTGTTGCAGTAGCAAGGAAACCAGGAGAGGCATACAATCCCCTCTTCATATACGGTGGTGTAGGGCTTGGTAAAACCCACTTAATCAATGCAATCGGTAACTACATACTTAAAAACATTGCCCCTATGGCAAGGGTAGCATGTATATCAGCTGAGCATTTTACAAATCAGGTCATCAACAGCATAAAATCCAACAAGATGGAGGAGTTTAGAAACAGGTATAGATTTGGATGTGATGTGCTGCTTATCGACGACATTCAGTTTATAGCTGGCAAGGAAAGCACCCAAGAAGAGTTCTTCCACACGTTTAACACCCTATACGAATCGAAGAAACAGATAGTTATTACAAGTGATAAATCTCCCAAAGATATGTCTTATCTTGAAGAGAGGTTAAGATCAAGGTTTGAGTGGGGACTAATTACTGACATTCAACCACCGGAGATGGAAACCAAGGTTGCAATACTAAAAAACAAAGCAGAGTCTGAAGGGGTTGTAATCCCTAATGAGGTAGCCATTTATCTGGCCCAAAATATCACATCAAATATAAGGGAGCTTGAGGGCACTTTGATAAACATAATAGGCTACGCAAAACTCTTAAACACCGAGATCACTCTAGACCTAGCTAGAGATGTTCTGAAAAACATTATAAAGGAACAAGATAAGAGGATCCTCAGCATAGAGTCAATACAAAAGGAGGTTTCCAGTTTCTTTGGAATAAGGCTCCAAGACCTTAAGTCAGAAAGAAAGCAAAAAAACATTGCAATTCCAAGACAGATTGCTATGTACCTTGCAAGAAGATACACAGGAGCCTCGTTTCCAGAAATTGGAGAAAAATTTGGGGGTAAGGATCACTCTACGGTTATACACGCTGTAAGAAAAATAGAAACTGCCATAGCAGAAGACTCTACACTAAGGGGTACCGTAGAGGCTATATCAAGAAGAATAGAATCCCTAAGAAACAGTGGATAAAAAGTGAATAACATGTGTATAGGTCTGTGGGAAAACCTGTGGAACAATCTGTGGATAAAAAATTTACCAAGCGGTTGTGGATAAATTGATGGGGTTATCAACAGGTTTATCAACACAAAAAAGGAAATATTTTAGATGACATACGGCTCTTATCCACAAATCCACAACCCCTACTACTATTACTATTATATTAAAATAAAAAAATAACTTAGGAGTAGAAGGAGATGTTAAAGTTCAGTGCTGATGTAACAAGGCTTTCAGAAAAATTAGGACTTGTCCAAGGAATATCTGAGAGGCGTGCAACAATGCCTGTGCTTTCTCACGTTTTAATCTCCGCATCCAAGGAGGGACTTAGATTTTCTGCAACTGATCTCGAAACGACCATGATTACCTGGTGTGATGCCAGAATTGGTGGAGAAGGAAGTATAGCAGTTCCAGCACGGAAGCTATATGAGGTCTTAAAAGCACTGCCACATTGTGAGGTTGAGGTTGAAGAGATTGGAAATCACTGGGTTCAGCTAAAAACCCAATCCGCAACATTTAAAATTGCAGGTCTTCCTGGTGAAGATTTCCCCGCTATTCCTGAGTTGTCTTCGGAGTCCCTATTTCCCATCAATGGCTCTTTAATTGATGATATGATATCTAAGACCATTTTTGCTGTTTCTCCTGATGAGCTTAGAAGAAACCTTTCTGGAATATGCTTTGAAAAAACGGGAAAACAAAGCCTTCGTCTTGTTGCTACAGATGGTCACAGGCTCTCTTTCATTGAAAAGAATATAGAAAGCGACGTAAAGCTTTCCCGTAGTGTTGTTGTTCCTAAAAAGGGTGTATCCGAATTGCGCAAGATAGTTAAACTCTCAGAGAGTATAAGGATAGGGTGTGGAAAGAATTTCTTTATGGCTGAGGGAGATGGAATCGTTCTTATTGTAAGGCTTATAGATGCGGAGTTTCCTGACTATAAGCAGGTTATCCCCGAGGTTACAAAAAGCAGCCTTCAGGTAAAAAGAGATGATTTTTTAAGTGCATTAAAAAGGGTTTCTGTTATCTCCTCTGAAAAAACAAGGAGTGTTAAATTGATAATAGAGGATGGAAAAATGACTCTGATCTCCGTATATCCTGAGATAGGAGAGGCCAGGGAAGATATAAGTGTGGATTTTCAAGGAGAGGCTCTGGAGGTGGGATTTAATGCCAGATACCTTATGGATGTTTTAGAAGCTATAGGGGAAGAGTCTGTTTACATAGGGATAACCGATGAGCTAAGTCCTGCAGTAATCAAACCCATCGGAGAAGAGAAATACGTGTCGGTTATAATGCCTATGAGGGTATAGTTTTTTTATGCTTGAACTCGTTTTCCCTGATCTGTGTCCATATTGCGAATCACCGTTTAGGGGTAGAGGATTTTGCAGTAAGTGTTTAAAGAGTATAAGGTTCATAAAGGGTAGTGTCTGTTTAAAGTGTGGTGTTCCTTTTAACTCACATTCGCAAACGGCTTCACATCACCTATGTGGATTGTGCCTTAGCGGTAATGAGTTCTGTTTTCACAGGGCCCGTTCTGTTGCAGTGTATGATGGGATGCTAAAGGAGATGCTTCATAAGTTCAAGTATAATGGGAGGTTAAGTCTTGGAGAACCTATTTCTCAGGTTTTTGTAGAGGGTTTTCCATCTGACTTTGAACCGGTGGATTTAGTTGTTCCTGTTCCTTTGCACTTAAACAAGCTTAGGAAAAGAGAGTATAACCAGTCCTTGATTCTCGGGTTAAAGGTTGCTAAGTTCCTTGGGGTTTGCATTGATCCATTTGTTATTAAGAGAGAAGTTGATACAAAACCACAATTTGAAATTACAAACAGGTCTGAGAGGTTGAGAAATGTAAGAAATGCCTTTAGGGTTGTAAACACAAAAAAGGTAAAAAATAAGTCTGTTTTGGTTTTAGATGATGTTTTTACAACCGGTTCTACAAGTAATGAGTGTTCAAGGGTGCTTCTTGACGCAGGGGCTTCTTGTGTTCAGGTTGTAACCCTAATGAGGTCTTTATCTGATTGATTTATTTGACTTTAAAAACTATTTACATTAGATTTAAGTTGTTTACTTAAAAAAATGTACGGAAAGTTTGTAGGTCTTGACATAGGAAGTGAGAGTATAAAAATTGCCCTTGTTAAGAGGGGAATTAGAAGGGTAGAGTTGGTTAAAACCCTTTATTTTAATTTCTCTGATCCTTCTGGAATCTCTGGCATCTTGGAGAAAATCTTTAGGGAAAACAACCTTCCACCAAGTGATGTTGCAACATCTGTACGAAAGGCTCCGGTATCCATAAGGATTCTTAGTTTTCCGTTTTCCGATCCCAAGAAAATAGACCAGGTGTATGAGTTTGAATTGGAAAGTGTCTCTACTTTTGATCCAAGGGATAAGGTTCATGCCTATCACCTTATAAAGGGTCAAAAGGAAAGCGAAGCAATAACATGCATGTTCAACAAAGAAGATGTAAAAGAGGTAATAGATATCTGTGAGGCGGGAGGAGTTGATCCAAAGGTTATAACCCTTTCTGCAGTTGCTTTTGTTTCTTTAAATGAGTTCCTTTCTGGACAGAGGCCTGTTCTTCTTGTAAATATCGGTGCATCCAAAACGTCTTTTTCCCTTTTTGACGAGCTGGGGCTTAAAAGAATAAGATCCTCAACAAAGGCAGGAGACTATGTTGCCAGAATTATTTCAAACGGTTTTAATGTACCTAAAGAGGAAGTAGAGAGGATAAAGAAACAGGGATTCTATGATGATGGGAGATCAGATATTTTAAGAGAGGGTGTAAGACCTGTTGTTGATGATATAAGAAAAACCATACAGTTTTTTGAGCTTGATTTAAGGGATGAAATAAAGACTGTTCTTGTTTCAGGTGGATTCTCTCTTATCCCCGGTTTTATAGACTACCTTAGAAAGGAGTTAAAAAGAGATGTGAGGATGCTTTTTATTCCGGACCTTGGTGAGAAAAACTCTGCTGTTTTTGCAGAATCTTTTGCCCTTGCTCTCTATGGTAGCGGGTTTAGAAGGGGTTGCCTTAACCTAAGAAAGGGAGAATTCAGGTATACCGGTAAAACCGAGGGGCTGGAAAGGACATTTATGGTACCATCTGTTTTGTTTTCTCTGCTTCTAGTGCTTCTACTTTACAGGTCTGGGGCAAGATACTTTGAGTTAAAAGATGAAATTCGGGAACTGGAAACGCGGATAGAAAGGAGTGTAAAGGACGTTTTCCCCAATATGGGGACGGTACCCAAGCCAGTGGCTTTTATGGAAACAGAGGTAGGTAAACTCAAGCAAAAGCTACAAATTCTTGAGGAAATCAAAGGAGGAGCTACACCTCTGGATGTATTAAGGGATATATCAATAAGCATTCCTGGAAATGTGAATCTAAGGGTAGATGAGATCACATTTATCGATGGTTCAGTGGTAAGAATAAGAGGGCAGTGCAGTTCTTCTGAGGAGGTATTAAGGATTGAAAGGGCCCTTTCAAATTCGGGTTTTTTTAAAAGGGTTACTCGGGATTCAACTGAAACAAGTCCAAACAAAAGTATAAGGTTTCAAATATCTTTGGTTGTAAACAATGGATAATAGTGTGCTTTCTGAGAATTTAAGAGGCATTGCAAATCAGATACGGGAGAGGATTGAACGCCTTACCTACTCTAAAAGGGATAAGAGGGCTTTAGTTCTTGGTGGGATAGGGCTACTTGTTTTGCTTGCTTATGTGGTTTTTCAATTCTTTTCATCTAGAAACGAGGTACTTGAAAAGCGGTTAAAAATGCTACAAGAAGACCTTGTTAAGGTAGAGTCTTTAAAGTCCGAGTATATAGAGTCTAGAAAGAAGATAGAAGAGATTACAAAGAGCATGACAGGTGGGGATGAGGACTTAATCTCTTTGGTTGAGAAGGCATTAATAGGAGCTGGGGTTGAAAGAGGTAATTTCTCAATTACCTCGCGCTCACCGTCATCGGGAGATATGTATGATGAGATGAGTGTTGATGTCGAAATAAACAGGATTTCACTCGGTAGTCTGGTGGAGGTACTCTATGGCCTTCAGACAAGGCCTTCTTTTCTTAAGATTTCTAATTTTCGTATTCAAACAAGATTTGATAACCCGGATTTGATTAAAGCTTCTTTTCGTGTATCTACTTTTAAGTTTAAGCGGGTAATCTGATATGTTAAAAGGGGTTTTAAAACACCTGGTTGGGTTAAAAAAAACACCTAGGCTTCTGTATATATTGTTTTTTACAGTGGCATTTTTTACGTCGTTTTATTTAACCTTTCCCGTGGATAGCATAAAGCAAAGGGTATTGTATGAGATACAGAGAACCACCCACTTTAGTGCTGAAATAAGCAGTATCAGTGTATATCCTGTATCCACAGTTAAGCTTTCAGGGGTAAGAGTATACACAAATGGTTCTTTTTTAGACATTAGGGAACTTTATCTAAAACCTTCCCTATTCTCTCTTGTATCCGGTAGATTAAGGATCCCTTTTAAGGCTCTTGTTTTAGGGGGAGAGGTTAAGGGAAGTTTTGTCTATAACCCTTCTCTTGGAAAAGTAGAGGGGCTGGATGTAAGATTTGTTAACCTAAACATAGAAAAGCTGCCATCTTTTATCTCCTCAGCTACAGGGAGTTTTCCGGGATTTTCAGCCAGTGGTTTTCTAAGTGGAAGTGTCTACGTTGAGCTTTTACCTGAAGTTAGGGGAAATTTTTCATTTAATATTGATAGGTTGGGAATTCAGAACCTAAAGGTTAAAGGAGTTGTTTTCCCTCCATTTACTGATCTGGAGTCCAGTTTTAAAGGATACATAGAAGATGGGATAACAAGGGTAGATGAATTAAGGTTTGAAGGGAATGAGATCAAAGTTGTCCTTGCAGGTATTATGCCCTTACCGTGGGAGATAAGAAAAGGGGGAAAGATTGACCTTGGATTTAAACTCAGGTTAACGGGGTCAAAACTTGGAGTTTTAAAAACGTTTTTGGCTCCCCATTTGGTTCCACAGGGTGATGGAAGCCTGGGTGGAAAGATTGCGGGTACAATTTACAATCCAAAAGTTATAAAAGAACCTGTTGATTTTTAGTATACTCCATATCCAAAAGACTCCTGCCTGTTAATTGCCTTGCTGTTAATTTTTAATTCGTTTTTGTGTTATCTTTATCTTGAGGAGGTGCTGGCAAGATGAGATTGGGAATTAATGTCTTTTTTGTTTTTTCTATTCTTATTTTAAGTACCTTTTGTGTTTTTGCTGAGGATAAGGTAGATAAATCTGAAGAGGAGATGTTTATATCTGGAATAGGGTTTGATAGGCAGGCTCAAACTCCCGTTGTTTTGCTTTTGGGTAAGGAGAGCAAAAAGATACTACCTATCTGGATTGGTTTGTGTGAAGCAAGATCCATTGAGTTAAGTCTATCTGGGGAGGTAGCCCCTCGTCCTCTTACGTATGATATGGTTGCAGCTCTTATAAGAACGCTTAAGGCAAAGGTGGAGAGGGTAACCATTGTTGATTTACGTGATCGTGTCTACTATGCTCAAATAGAGGTTTCGTTAAACGGTAATGTTTCAAAAATAGATGCGCGTCCAAGTGATGCCCTTGCTCTTGGGTTAAGAATGGGAGTACCTATATTTGTAAAGAAATCGGTTCTTGATAAGGCTACTTCGTTTGAGGGACAGGGGGAAAAGAGAGGGATATAGGTTTAATTTGGTTAACAGTTTGTAATTTGACATATTTTTCTCATATTGCTATCATTCTCTTCAAATTTTTTTTCGTGGATGGGTATGAAATCCTCAGAAGAACTGGAAATACTTAGAAGAAAGATAGACGAGGTTGACAGAAAGATACTGGAGCTTCTAAACGAGCGGGGAAGAATAGCGGTTAAAATCAGGGAACTAAAACAGGAAAATTCTTTTCACATTTATGATCCGGTAAGGGAAAGGGAGATTGAGGAGAACCTCAAAAAGATGAATAAAGGTCCTCTTTCTACAGAGTCCATTGTATCCATATTTCGTGAGATAATATCTGGTTGCCGCTCCCTACAACATAGACTTAAAGTTGCCTACCTTGGGCCTGAGGGAAGCTTTTCGCATCAATCAGCGTTTAAAGAGTTTGGAAGCTTGGCAGAGCTTATACCTTTGGAGAGCGTTGAGGAGGTTTTTGAAGAAGTTGAAAAGGGTAAGGCTAATTACGGGGTAGTTCCTGTAGAGAATTCGGTTGAGGGTTCAATAGGTATGGTGCTTGATATGTTTTTAAAATCTGAACTTAAAATCTACTCAGAGTCTTTTGAAAGGATAAGCCACTTTCTTCTTTCCAAAACTGGCAACTTGGGAGACATAAAGGTAGTTGCCTCTCATCCACAGGCCCTAGGTCAGTGTAGAAAGTGGTTGAGTAAGCATCTAAAGAATGTGGAAATTCGGGAGATGCCAAGCACAGCAAAGGCTGCTCAGGTTGCATCTCGTGACAAAAAAGTAGCTGCAATAGCGGGTAAGATTGCCGCCTCCATTTATGGGTTACGCATCGTGGAAGAACACATAGAGGATAATCCTTTAAATACAACTAGATTCTTTGTTATAGGAAAGGAAAGTGCTCGTCCCACGGGAGATGATAAGACATCTATAGTTTTTTCACTAAAGGATGAGCCCGGGAGGCTTCACAAGGCACTTTTACCATTTGCTGAAGCAGGTATAAACCTTACGAAAATAGAGTCTAGACCATCAAAGGAGAGACCTTGGGAATATGTTTTCTTTGTTGATTTTGAAGGACATATATGCAGTAAAGAGGTAAGAAAAGTCCTTTCAGAAGTTAAAAAAAACTCCATCTTTTTAAAGACTCTGGGTTCCTATCCTAAAGGGAAAAAAGAGGGGTTCTAGGGAGTTTATTTAGAAAAAGGAGGTTTGGTTTTGGTAAGGCCAAATGAATTTGTAAAGGATCTTGTTCCATATATACCTGGAAAGCCGGTTGAGGAACTTGAGCGTGAGCTTGGAATTCGAGATGCGGTAAAATTAGCTTCGAATGAAAATCCCCTTGGTCCTTCTCCCCTTGCCGTTCGTGCTTTGCTGGAGGTGGTTGGCAGTATAAATCGTTATCCAGATGGTGATGCCTTTTATCTAAGACACAAGCTGGCTATGAAACTTGGTGTTAAACCTGAGAACCTAATTTTTGGAAACGGCTCAAATGAGGTAATAGAGATTGCAGCAAGGACTTTTTTGAAACCAGGTGATGAGGCAGTTATGGGTGAGTTTGCTTTTATTGTCTTTCCCTTAGTAACCAAGGCTGTTGGTGCACATGCCATTTTATCTCCCATGCCCAATCTGGTTCATGATCTAAGGGATATGCTTGGGCGGATAACACCCAAAACAAGGATGGTTTTTCTTGCAAATCCTAATAACCCTACAGGTACTATGGTAAGAAGAGAGGAGCTTGAGTGGTTCTTAGAAAGGGTTCCAGAAGAGATAGTTGTTCTTATAGATGAAGCTTACTTTGACTACGTTGATGATCCCGAGTATCCAAACTCTCTTGATTACCACTCTCTTGGAAAGCCGATTATAACTGTTAGGACGTTTTCAAAGATCTACGGGCTTGCTGGACTGAGACTGGGTTTTGGTATCTCATCGGAAGAGATCATATCCTATATGAATCGTGTAAGAGAACCCTTTAATGTTAATTCCCTTGCCCAGGTTGCTGCGTTTGCTGCTCTTGACGATATGGAACACATAAGAAGGTCCAAAGAAGAGAATAAAAGAGGACTTAGGTATCTGCAGGAGGAGCTAAGGAAGTTAAAAATCAGTTTTATCCCTTCTTTTACCAACTTTATTCTTGTGGATTTGGGTTCAGATCCCATCCCGGTCTACAATGCACTTCTAAGAGAGGGGGTTATAGTAAGGCCAGTGGTTAACTATGGGCTGAAAACACATATTAGGGTAACTGTAGGATTGAGGGAGGAGAATGAAAGGTTTATATATGCACTCAGGAAGGTTTTAAGAAAGTAGGTAAATGCATTTTAAAAAGGTAGCTGTAGTTGGAATTGGTTTAATAGGTGGTTCCCTTGCTTGGGCTTTAAAGAAGTCTGGAAAGGTAGGGGAGGTTTTTGGTGTTGATGTGGATAAGGGGGCTCTAAGTTATGCAGTAGATAAGGGGATAGTAGATAGGGGCTCCAACAAAATTGAAGAGGTTAGGGATTCAGAGGTTGTTGTGGTTGCAACCCATGTAAGGTTTATACCTGAGATTGTAAGCTCACTTTCTTGTATTGGTTTAAAGGATACAGTAGTAACGGATGTGGGAAGTGTAAAAGAGAGTATAGTAAAGGAGGTAGAAAGAAGACTTCCTCCTTATGTTTACTTTGTTGGAGGACACCCTATAGCTGGAACGGAAAACTCCGGTGTTTGGTTTTCTGATTTTGCTTTATTCAAGAATAAAAGGTGCGTTCTTACTCCTACGGAAAGAACACATGCGCGTGCCTTAGAGATTGTAACAGCAATGTGGAAGATTGTTGGAGCAGAGGTTTTTATTATGGATCCAAAAACCCACGATCGTGTTTTCGGTTTTTTAAGTCATCTTCCTCATGTTGTTGCATACGCTTTACTAAACTCTACAGAGCTTGATGAAGACTCCAGAAACTTTATTGGCTTTGCAGGAGGGGGGCTTAGGGATTATACGAGGATAGGTGCAAGCTCACCAGATATGTGGAGCGACATATTTCTTGCAAACAAAGAAAATGTTCTCTTAGCTATACACAGGTTTAAGGAGGCTTTGGAAAGGATAGAAGTTGCTATAAAGAAAGAGGATGAAAAAGAGCTGAAAAGTGAGCTTGGAAAGGCTGTAGGGGTTAAGAGAAGGATTGAGTAGAGGAGGGGGATTATCGTGGTTATACAACCTTTAAAGCCACATGCTGATAGGCTTTATAAACCTAGGCTTCTCTGTAAGTGGATTCTTCACATTATATACGAGCTTTCTGGTGGAAAGAAAAGACCCTCGGAGTTAAAGAGGAATATAAGGGGTATTACAGAGAGGGTACTATACGATAGGCTAAAGCTGCTTTTAAAGCTTGGGTTGGTCAGAAGATCTTCAAATGGGAGATACCCTTTGACCACATACTACAAGTTAAACTCTTCTTGTTTGGATATCCTTCTTTCCCTTATAAGAAAAACTAGGCTTTCTATTGAGGATGTTGTTTCTGTGCTTTCCTGTAAGTGGATGATTCCCATTATGGAGTGTTTAAGGGATCAAAAACCCCCAAAAGAGATTTTAAAAGAGATACCTGACCTATCTGAAAGGATGCTCTATGTTAGGATTGATAAACTTCAATCCATGGGGCTTGTAAACAGAGAGGTTATACTTGATAAACCTGTAAAGGTTGTCTATACCCTAAGCCCCATGGGTAGAAAAGAAATAAAGTTACTTAAAGAGTTACGTGACCTTATTGCGTCCATTGAGAAAAGACATAGTCCTTGCTTTTAACCTGTGCATGGCAGTTGAAGCACTCGTTTTTCATGTCCTTTACTATTGATTTTCCATCGGCTCCATAGGCAAAAAACCCCCATCCAGCTGTATCTTTGTACTTTTTGCTGTCTTTTACCATAAAGGCTTCAATTTTTTTCTTACCTTCTAGGTAAGCCCCATTATCTTCAACGTGTTCATATAGAACAAAGGTAAGGACAGAGCCATCTGGAAACACCCTGCCTTCACCCTGTTTAACGCTGTCTAAGGCTTCTTTGTTTGCATAAACATGGTGTATTCCCCCAAAAGGGTTATATAGAGGGTGGTTTTCATCGAAAATAACCATGCTTTTTACATGATTCCACCCTCTGTAGGTTTCTGAATCTACCCTGTATTGAGCAAATGCTATGAGGGTTGTTATGAAAAAAACAAGTACCCATGCTGAAGCTACAAGAATTTTTTTCCTTTTGCCCATGGTTTTGCCCTCCTTGTGGTGTTTCTCATTAGCTCCATTTTATTTACCTTCTAGGGTGTGGTCAATTTCTGGTTTTTTTATCAGATACTTACAAAAAAATCAGTGTAGGCTGCTTTGAGACAACCTTGAAAGTGGGTCTTGTCGTGATATAATCTTTTTGATTTGGCGGCGTAGCTCAGAGGTAGAGCAGGGCTCTCATAAGGCCTTTGTCGGGGGTTCGATTCCCTCCGCCGCCACCAGCTATATTTGATCTTTGCTTTCAATCTCTTTAAAGTTGCACTTTATATAGTAGTTGCCCCCTTGGGTAATAATCTGTCCACTGTAGTAGGGGCAGATAGTTATTTTCCTTTTAGGTGCCCACCTAACCGCACAAAAAGGGCGTTCTATGTAGCATGAAACGGGTTTTATCCAAAAGGTATCGTTTGAAGATTCAACCGATATGGAACACAATACATACATGAGCCCTTTCTAGTTTTTACTACACACTTTGTGTTTTGTCAATTCCAGCTAAACTTCAAATAACTTTGGTGTTATGAAGTGGTCTCTAAAGAAATTGCCTTTTTAAGCAACTTTTGGGCAGAAGGTGCATCCATTGATACCATGGAGGGTTGTTTGCATCGGGGACATATTTCATACTTATTTGTTATATTCCATATTGGATAGGCAAATGCAGGAATTATAAGTGAAACCCAAGGAACCGAATCTACAAGAAAGCTAAACTTTATCTCGGGGGAACCAACATAATAACACATTGTGCAGATCTTTTTCTCAGAATCCTTAAGTGAACCGTTATCTTTCATCTTTATCTCCTCGGAAGGTTAGGTTTTTTAACGCATCTATGTCTACAGTACTTAACTTAATCATTTTTTATTGGTTTTCAATCATTTATACATTCTTCTAAAATCTGTAAGCCTTGCTTTCCATACACGACGCAAAAACCATCCCGCTAGGTCGAATACACTCTCTGCTTTATCTATTATTACCGAATCTGAGGTTGCCACAAGCTCTGCTGTTTTCAGTATGTAGTCAGGGGAATTAACAGTCTGCGCTCTTCCCTTTATGCCTTGTTCTTCTAAAAGTGCGTTTATTATCTTGCAAAGCTCACCGGAAAACGATATGGGTTTATCAAAATAAAACTCTATGGCTTTAAGCTCAAGGTTGCTAAGTTCTTTTACAACCAGATTTAGTACTTCTTCTGTAAAAGGACTGAGTTTATAGGAACGATAGACAGCAGCGGAGTCTCTTACCAGTCCATCGGTTGCAATAAAAACGAAGTTACCCTTTCTGTAAGATTCTATTGTAATTAGCTGGTTGTACCCATCTACCTTTAATATCCTTCCCTTTAGGTGCTTTTCATCTACTGTCTTTTTCATTCTTTCTCTTATCTCTTTTGTTGTGAAAAAACCCCGATACAGGGTATTCCTCTCGTTTGTGTTAAGCTGGTAGTGATTCCCTACCAGTTCAAGAACCGAACGTATGGAGTATCCCCTTCTTTTTAAATACAGATAATCTCTACTGGCTCTAATGATCTTTTCTGTATTTACAGACATTTACTGTGGTTTGTCTGGACTTAAAGCTTAGAGAACAATTAACCCTGATTCTTAGTATAATACGCTTGCAGGGTTTTATCTAATGTAAAATAAGTGGTTCTAATCTGAGCTGTCCTTTTTAAATCGAAGGGCTACAGAGTTTATACAGTAGCGAAGACCGGTGGGAGGAGGGCCATCATTAAAGACATGTCCAAGGTGAGCATCACATCTACTGCATAGCACCTCTATTCGGATCATTCCGTGACTGTAGTCTGGTTGTGTTCTTACTCTGTCTTCAGCAATTGGTTTCCAGAAACTCGGCCAACCTGTACCGGATTCGTACTTTGTTTCAGAGCTAAATAGCTCGTTGCCACAACACACGCAAAGATAGATGCCTTTTTCCTTATGGTTATAGTATTTTCCGGAAAAGGGTCTTTCAGTTCCTTTCTTTCTGGTAACGTAGTATTCTTCAGGGGTAAGTATCTTTTGCCATTCCTCATCAGTTTTTATAACCTTTTCAACCATTGCTTGTTTAACCCCCTTTTATTTAATGTTTATTATGAAAATGAGGGGAGAGGACCCTTTGTAAAGTGTGTTTAGTTAGCAAGGGAAAGCATTCTTTCTATAGATTTTCTGGCTTTTGCTGCTATTTCCTCAGGTACCTTTACTTCGTATACCTCTTCCTTAAGCGAGTTTAAGACCTTTTCAAGGGTAATCATCTTCATGAATTTACACACAGCGTTTTCACTTACTGGGTAAAAGGTTTTATCAGGGTTTTCTTTTTTTAGCCTGTGAAGTATTCCTATCTCAGTGGCTACTATAAACTCCTTTGCTTTTGAGCGTTTTGCGTGACTTATCATACCACCTGTTGATAGAAAGTAGGTGTTTTTGTTTTCAACAGGGTCACAGGCTGAGTAGTACATGTATGAAGTTGTGCAGCCACACTCAGGATGTATTAGCATATCCGCTTGAGGGTGTGCCTCTCTCATTTTTCTTATGTTTTCAGGTCTTATGCCAGCATGAACATGGCATTCCCCAGGCCAGATATGGATTTTTCTTCCCGTTACCTTTGCAACATAGGCTCCAAGGAACATATCGGGAAGAAAAAGAATTTCTCTGTCTTCGGGAATTGCTTTTATAACCTGTACCGCATTTGAAGAGGTGCAACAGTAGTCGCTTTCGGCTTTGACATCAGCAGTGGTATTAACATAGGAGACCACAACAGCATTTGGATGCTCTTTTTTCCACTCTCTTAACTCGTCAACGTTGATTGATGCAGCAAGAGAGCACCCTGCTTTTAAATCCGGGATGAGTACCTTCTTATCAGGGCATATTATAGAGGCAGTTTCTGCCATAAAATGGACTCCACAGAATACAATAACATCAGCATCTGTTTTAGCAGCTTCTTGGGAGAGGGCTAGAGAATCACCGATAAAGTCTGCTATATCCTGCACTTCGGGTATCTGATAGTTGTGTGCAAGGATTACAGCATTCTTCTCCCTCTTCAAACGTTTAATCTCTTCTATTATCCACTCCTTTTTTTCTATTTCCATTAGCATGATATTCACCCAAATTCTTAAATCAAATATTATACCATATAGAGGGCTATATCTAAAGCAGGAGGAGAATGAGTAATTGTACCGATGGATATAAAATCAACACCTGTTTCTGCAATCTTTCTTATGTTTTCAAGATTAATACCTCCGGAGACTTCTGTAAGTGCTCTTCCCTTTATTATTTCAAGAGCCTCTTTTATGGTTTCAATGGGCATATTGTCAAGCATTATTATATCGGCTCCTGCAGAAAGAGCTTCTTTTACCTCCTCAAGGTTTTTTGTTTCAACCTCTATCTTGAACAGATGAGGGCCTCTTTCACGAACAGACCTTACTGCCTCTGTTATGCTACCTGCAAGCTTTATGTGGTTGTCTTTTATAAGTATTCCATCGAAAAGCCCAAACCTGTGGTTGCTTCCGCCACCTATACGCACAGCATATTTATCCAGTATCCTGAGCCCCGGTACGGTTTTTCTTGTATCAAGTATCTTTACCGGCAATCCTTTTACAGAGTTTACAAACTTAGAGGTAAGGGTTGCTATACCTGAAAGCCTTTGAAGGAAATTTAGGGCCACACGTTCCCCTTTGAGTATGGCCTTCTGTAAGCCTTCAATCTCGGCAAGTATATCTTGTGGTCCTACCCTGTCTCCATCCCTTTTTTTTTCATGCCATACTATGTTTTGATCCAGTTTCTTAAAGACCCTTTCAGCTACAGAGAGGCCAGCTACTACTCCACTTTCTTTAGCGGTGATCACGGCTTTTGTCTTTTTATCTGTTGGGAAAAGCGATTCTGTGGTTATATCACCACTTCCTATATCTTCTTGGAGGGCGTTTTCTATTATCTGTTCGATACGGAGCCAGTCTAGATCTCTCATGCAGGAGGATAGGGGTAGGTGGTTATCTTACTTCCCAGATATCTCCTGAGTAGAGGAGCTTTGCAATATCCGTTTGAAATCTCTCCTTTGCCTTTTCAATCTGCGTATAGAGCATCTCCTCAAATGAGGGTTTAGAAACCCTTCTAAATATTCCCATTGGTACAGGGTATTCAGGCCAGTAGAGCTTTGAGAGTGCAAAAGCAAGGGAAAGGTTAGTTTCATCGTGAACTGTTAGGTCCTCAGGAGGGTTTTTGGGATCAAACTCCACAATCTCAAACCTTCCGTTCTTAAACCTAAGCCCTTTGTCTCTGTTCTTACCAAATATAAGCGGTTTTCCGTGCTCAAGAATGAGATTTCTCTCCTCTCTTACCTCTTTTCTGGTAAAGTCGTCAAATACACCGTCATTATAGATGTAACAGTTCTGGTATATGTGTATGAAGGATGTCCCTTTGTGTTTGTGAGCTTCCTTTATAAGTTCGGTAAGGTGCTTTACATACGCTGCAGATGTTCTTGCCACAAAGGTTGCACCTGATGCAAGGGCTAGTGCTACAGGTTCTGCAGGTTCCTCAATTGTCCCAAAGGGAGCTGATTTATTTACAGTTCCCTTATTGCTTGTGGGTGAGTACTGTCCCTTTGTCAGTCCATAGACCTTGTTATCAAAAAGAAGTATGTTTATATCTACGTTTCTTCTCATAACGTGAATCAGGTGGTTTCCTCCGATGGATATCCCATCTCCATCTCCGGTTATCACCCACACTGAGAGCTCAGGATTTGCTATCTTAACACCAGTGGCAATTGGTATAGGTCTTCCGTGTATTGTATGGAATCCATATGTGGACATATAGTATGGAAGACGTGCAGCACAACCTATTCCTGATATCACCGCATGCTTTTCTTTGGGGATACCTAGCTCTGCAAGTGCCGTTTGGAACGCTTTAATAATTGCGTAGTCCTCACAACCTGGACACCATCTTGGTTCCTGGTCAGATTTAAAATCTGAGGGTTTATATGTCTTTTCCTCTATCTGTTTTTCTAACGTACTCATCTATTCTCCGTCAATGTGTTTTTAAACCCTTATATTCTTCTTTTATAAAGCTTAGGAGTTCTGATACATTAAAGGGTTTTCCAGTAACCCTGTTGTATCCTATTGCATCAACTAGGTATCTTGCCCTGATTACATATGAGAGTTGCCCTAAATTGAGCTCGGGAACAACTACCTTTTTAAATTTCCTCAGTACCTCACCTAGATTCTTGGGAAGGGGGTTTAGGTGTCTAAGGTGTATCATTGACACCTTCATACCTTCACTGTTTGCAAGCTCAACAGCTGCCTTTATATGTCCGTATGTGCTACCCCATCCCACCACAAGAATCTCCCCATCTGATGGACCCATAATCTGGACATCTGGTATATCTTGAACTGCTCTTTGAACCTTCTGTGCTCTGAGCTTTGTCATAAGGTCGTGGTTTTCAGGATCATAGGAAACATTTCCATAGATGTGACTTTTTTCGAGCCCTCCAATTCTGTGTTCAAGCCCAGGGGTACCAACCTTTACCCATGGTCTTGCTAGTGTTTTTTCATCACGTATGTAAGGGTAAAACCCCTCAGGGTTTTTTCTGAACTCTATTTCTATATTGGGTATATTCTCCAACTCCGGTAGCTTCCATGGCTCGGAGGAGTGAATAAGGAACTGATCAGAGAGTACCAAAACAGGGGTCATGTATTTTGTGGCAAGTTTTACAGCTTCTATTGCTGTCCAGAAGCAGTCTGAGGGTGAACATGGAGCAAGTATTATTACGTGTGAGTCTGAGGGCCTTCCAAAAAGAGCAAAAAGGAGATCCCCTTGCTCGGTTTTTGTGGGCATCCCGGTGGATATCCCAGACCTCTGGTAATCAAACACAACCAGCGGGATCTCAGCCATAACGGCAAGGTTTAGGGATTCAATCTTAAGTGCAAGCCCAGGACCACTTGTTCCTGTTATACCCAAGGCGCCTGCATAGGAAGCCCCTATTGCCATTGTTATTGCTGCTATCTCGTCTTCGGTTTGAATCGATATTACCCCATAGTGCTTTAATGCTGAGAGTATGTGTAGAACCTCACTTGCAGGGGTTATAGGGTATCCGCAGTATACGATTGGAAGACCAGATTTATAAGAGGCAACAACAAGTCCATATGCAGTTGCAAGCGCACCGTTTATGTTTCTGTATTTCCCTGGCTCTAGCCTTGCCGGTGGTACTTGGTAGTGTACCGGAAATATTTCCATAGTGTCACAGATGTTGTATCCTGCCTTTAGAGCCTTGAGATTGGCTCCTAAGATTTCAGGCTTTGATGCAAAACGTTTGTTAATGAAGCTTATAATCGGATCAAGAGGTCTCGAAAAGAGCCAGGAAATCATTCCCAGTGCGAAGAAGTTTTTACACCTTAGCTTTTCCCTGTGTCCAATTGGCTCTTCTTTTAGTGCTTCCAGGGTAAGCCTGGTTATCGGTACCCTGTAGGTTCTATATGAGTTTAGAGAACCATCCTCCAGTGGGTTTGATTCAAAACCTGCCTTTCTAAGGTTTTGCTCTGTAAACTCATCCTCATTTGCTATTATTATCCCTCCTGGTTTTAGCGTTGGAAGATTTACCTTTAGCGCAGCTGGGTTAAAAGCTACAAGGACATCAGGATTATCTCCAGGGGTGTATATATCGTATGCGGCAAATTGAATCTGATAGGATGAGACACCATAGGTGGTTCCTTGAGGAGCCCTTATCTCTGCAGGATAATCAGGCAGTGTGGCAAAGTCATTACCAACAACGGCGGTGACATTTCCAAACTGCTCTCCCATAATCTGTACCCCATCCCCTGAGTCCCCTGCAAACTTTACCGTTACTTTATCGAGCTTTTCTATATTATCCATTTATATTATCCATTTATATGCTTCTTATTCGAATTATACGAAACCTTTATAAGGTGATGTTATAATTGTATCATCCTTAAAATTATTTTCAAACCTGCTTAAACCTCTATCAGTACGGGTTCTGAATCTCTTTTCCATACTATATGGACTCTCCACATGGGATTTTCCTCTGGAAAATCCTCCCTTATATGTACCCCTCTTGATTCTGTTCTAATAAGAGCAGATCTGGCAATAAGGAGTGAAACATCAATTATATTTTGCATTCTGAGTTTGTATTCCCCGTTTAATTCTTTAGCTTCCTCTGAAATGTTCTCCAGCTCAGCTATTGCCTTTTTTAGATCTCCTTCGTTTCTTACGATTCCAACACAGTTTGTCATAATTGTGGAAATACGATCCTTTAAACTTAAAAATGTTTCCCGGGATTCACCTGAAGGTATAGGAAATGTAAATTGGCCTTCATCGTATTTTGGATCTGTCTTGTAAGCTTTATTTTCCAGTGCACCGTCAATTGCTCTTTTGGCAAAGACAATACACTCAAGTAGAGAGTTGCTTGCAAGCCTGTTTGCTCCATGCACACCTGTACATGCAACCTCTCCACAGGCGAAAAGATGCTTTATATTTGTCTCAGCCATTAAACCAGTTCTAACCCCACCTATTGTGTAGTGTGCTGCAGGTGCTACCGGTACCAGATCCTTTGTTATGTCTATTCCGTACTTTAAACATGCACTGTATATATTCGAGAATCTTTTTTTTACAAACTCCGGATCAAGATGTCTAAGTGTTAAGAACACAAAGTTCTTACCCGATTTTCTCATCTCGTTATATATAGCACGGGAAACTATATCACGTGGGGCAAGTTCAGCAAGCTCATGGTAGTCAAGCATGAATCTGTATCCGTCATGGTTTAGAAGGTAAGCCCCTTCTCCCCTTACCGCCTCACTTATAAGAAAAACCTCTCCTCCCTCTACATATAGGGCGGTTGGGTGAAACTGTATAAATTCCATATCCATAATCTCTGCTCCAGCTTGGTAGGCAAGGGCAATTCCATCTCCAACGGTGCCCGGCGGATTTGTTGTGCGCTTATACAGTGCTGCGGCTCCACCTGTTGCCAGTATGGTAGATTTAGAAATGAAGGCCAGTTGCTCGGAAAGGTTTTTTCTAAAAGCAAGAGCACCGAAGCATTTCTCTCCGTCTGAGATAAGCTTGGTCACAGTTGTGTTCTCAAACACCTCTACGTTGGAGCTTTTCTGCACAGAAGACATAAGGAACCTAACGATCTCTCTACCTGTTGAGCTTCCCCCTGCATGAAGTACCCGTCTTTTGCTGTGTCCTCCTTCAATCCCAAGTTCTAGTCCCCACTCACTCATATCAAACCTCATACCTAAAGCTATGAGGTCTAAAACCCTTTCTTTTCCCTCTTTTACAAGTATTTCTACAGCTTTCCTGTTACAAAGTCCCCTTCCTGCGTTTATCGTGTCTTCTAGGTGAAAAACGGGGGAGTCTTCAGGATCTAGGGCAGCTGCAATACCCCCTTGAGCCCAGAAGGAGTTGCTCTCTTCGAGAGTAGATTTTGTAATTAGTGCAACTTTTCCAAATCTTGAGGCATAAAGAGCAGCATAGAGCCCAGCAAGTCCGCTTCCTATTACCAAGAAATCGGTGTTAATCTTTGGTATTCTTTCACAGTAAGATTTGCCCATATAGGTATTAAAGGCAAATTTATACAAACACCTGTTCTTTAAACAGATAATCTAATTTGGTTTTAACAAGCTGTCAATTAAGGGGTTTTTTACCCTGTCTTCTCTTCACCACACAGAAGAGCAAAGTTCTCAAGTAGTTTAAGGCCAGATGAACTACTCTTTTCAGGATGAAACTGACAGGCAAATAAGTTTTCTCTCTGGATTGCTGAAGTGAATTCTAATCCATAGGTGGTTTTTCCTATAACGATTTCTCTATCCTTTGGTTCAGGAAAGTATGAGTGTACAAAATAAAACCAGCTTCCCTGAGGTATACCTTTTAAAAAAGGGGTTTGTCTTATAAAGTCAACCTGATTCCAACCCATGTGTGGAACCTTTAGTCTTTCCATGTAGGGGCCTGAAAACTTTTTAACTCTGCCTTCAAAAACCCCAAGTCCCTTTATTCCAGGGGATTCTTCACTTTCTTCGAAAAGAAGCTGGAGTCCAAGGCATATTCCTAAAAACGGTTTTCCAGTTTTTAAAAAGCTTTTTATAACCTCTACCAGGTTGTATTCGTTGAGGTTTCTAATACAGTCTCCAAAAGCTCCTACTCCCGGAAGAACCAGACCGCTTGAGTCTAAGATGCTCTCTCTATCTCTTGTTACTACTGCTTTAAAACCCAACTTCTCAAAGGCCTTTTTTACACTTTTTAAATTGCCCATTCCGTAATCAACTATACTAATCATCTGTTCCCTCTTACAGGTTTTTAACTAAAGCATGCCTTTGGTGGAGGGGATCTCCTCAGAGCGTGGATCAATTCTTGATGCTTTATCTAGGGCTCGGCCAACAGCTTTAAACATTGCCTCTACTATGTGGTGGAGGTTTTCCCCGTATTTGAGCTCTATATGCAGGTTACATCGCAGGGCATTTGAAAGGGATTTAAAAAACTCTTCTGCCAATTCTACATCAAAGCTTCCTATTTTACCTTTTGGTATCGAAACCCTATAAACAAAGTAGGGCCTTCCACTTAGGTCAACTGCTGCAAAAACAAGCGTTTCATCAAATGGAACAAAGGCTTCTCCAAACCTGGCAATTCCCTTTTTATCTCCAAGAGCCTCTAAAAAGGCTTCTCCAAGTGTAAGCCCAACGTCTTCTACTGTGTGGTGGTAATCTACTTCAATGTCCCCTTTTGCCTTGATCAGCAAATCAAAGTAGCCGTGCTTTGCAAACTGTGAGAGCATGTGATCAAAGAAAGGGATTCCGGTCTCTATGCTGTAGTTTCCCCTTCCATCAAGGTTAAGCTCAATGGAGACCTCTACTTCAGATGTTTTTCGTTTCGCCTTTACTTTTCTTTTCATCTTCTTTGGTAACTTAAAATCATATCAGATATTCCCCTCATATCCAATATCTTAGCTTTAGTGGTTCTAGACCTAACGTATTAGAAGAGAAGTAGTTCCAAAATACTACAAAAGTAGTATTGATTCTGTCTCTAAAACGTAGATAGAAATTTAGCTGTGATTTTTTGATTTAAAGGAGAAAAGAAGATGGAAAAAAACTTTGGCTTCAAGATAGCTTTAATCCTTGTAGCAGGTTTTCTCTTTGCCAATAACACTATGAGTCAGGATGTTATGTGTCTTGGGCGTGTTGCTACCATCATTGGAACCGAAGGAGACGATAACATTAGAGGAAGTAAGGGTGATGATGTAATTGCAGGACTGGGAGGAAATGACAGGATAAACGGTGGAGGTGGAAACGATATAATCTGCGGTGGTACAGGGGATGACATAATTAGAGGGGGAAACGGTAACGATATCTTGGATGGAGGAGACGGTAATGACAGTATCTATGGCAATAACGGTGACGATGTTCTTAAAGGGGGAAACGGTAACGATGTATTAAAAGGGGGAGGTGGTGATGATAATCTGGATGGTGAAGGGGGGATAGATACTCTTGATGGAGGTAAAGGTAACGATGTTTGCCTAAATGGAGAAAATAATAGCGGATGTGAGGAAGAAAACCTTTCAGATATAATCCCTCCAGTAATTAGTATAGTGTTTCCCGATACAACAACAGTTTATACTTCTATGATCCAGGTTGAGATAGCATTCTCAGATAGTGAATCCGGTGTGGATTTAAGCAGTTTAGAAGTGTTTCTTGATGCCATTGATATAACGGATTCATGTTCTGTTGAGCCCAATTCAGCAACTTGTGGGCCTAGGCAGTTAATAGAGGGACATCATACAATAAGTGCAAAAATAAGAGATAATGCAGGCAACGTTGCTACAATGAGCCTTGATTTTGAGATTGTTTTAGATGGAAATAATGTTGATACTACCCCTCCATCAATAAAGGTTGTCTCTCCAGTGCATAACGTAGTATATGATAAAAGTGTTGAGGTAACGATTTCTTATGAAGATGAAGGTAGCGGAATTGATATGGATAGCTTTTTATTTTTACTAGATACAGTGGATATAACCTCTGCATGTGTTATAGATGTGTCATCAGCTGTATGCAGTTTATCGGATTTAGAGATAGGCAAACATACAATCACTACCCAGATTAAAGATAAATCGGGTAACGTTGCCTCAACTGAATTTGTCTTTACCGTTATAAACAAAGTGGTTTCAAAAGTGATAGGAATGGATGGTGGCTCTCTTTCAATAACCCTACCCGATGAAACGGTTGTGATACTTGATGTGCTTCCAGCAGGATTGATGGAAGATACAGAGATTTCCCTCTCTGTTTTGGAAAAAGAGGGATTTCCAGAACCTGGAGAAGCTGTAGTTGGGGGTGAATTTGGTGTGGATTTTAAACCAGATGGACTCAGGTTCTTAATACCAGCATTTCTAACGGTTAAGTATCCGGATTCTGTTATTGATAAACTATCAAAGGAGCTAAATAGAAGCCCTGAGGAAATCAAACAGGAACTCGGTGTGTATTCTCTTAGCTTTGACCCATATCTTGGGAAAGATATGTATAAACCTCTACGCGTGATTAAACGAGACCTGGAAAATAACTCTGTAACTGTGGAGCTTGAGCATTTTTCAAGTGCATGGCCCAATAGGGTTTCTAACATAAAGATAGAGGGTATTGAGATAATTAGTCCTTTAAGATTAGGTGAATCAGGTTTAATACGGGTTTACTATGATTCTGGATTAGAACCATTTCCAACTTCAGGAACCTATGTTTTTGAGGTTAGTAGTTCGATTTTAAATCTAAATGAACTTCTGCTTATTGATTTAGGTAAAGGCAGGGGAGCAGCTGACTTTACAGTTTTTCCAATTGCTCAGGACTATGATGTTATTAAGGTATCTATTGCCTCTACGGTGTTTTATGAACAACCCGTTTTGGTTGATAAACAGTTTGCAATAGATAGAGAGCTCCTTCTCAAATATGCACCTTTACTGAGGTTTTCCAGCGAAGAAGATTTCTTACCCGTATCTGTTGAAACAAGCTTTGCTCAGGGACAGGTATTTCTATATACCGGATATTCTTATGAGCCTGTAACATTAAACGAACTCGGAATAAGGTCAAGCAGCGATTTTAGTATCGATTTTCCAGATGGTATTAACTCTTTAAAAGACACTCCAAAAGTCGTTTATGGAACTGCAGTAGATTGCAAAAGCAGACCCAATAGAATTGCACTTCAGTACTGGTTTCACTATTTTTTTGATGATAAGGAGAATCTTGGCCCGGATATTGCACATGAAGGGGATTGGGAAATGATTACGGTTTTTCTGGATAGAGATACCAAAGAACCTATAGGGATAGCCCTTTCACAGCATTTTTCAGGGGATAAGTTGCTGTGGAAGCATGTGCAAAAAGAAGGAACACATCCTGTTATTTATGTAGGGAATGGAAGCCATGCAAACTTCTCAAGGGCAGGTAAAAGCTTTGAAATATGTCTGGGTTTTGCTCAAACATTTTGCCTATCGAGGTTTATTGCTATTGATCAAGCATTAGGAGATGGAGTAACCCTTTCTCCGGATGTTAACTTAAATAATGCGGATGAGGTCTATAGGTTAGAGGTGTTACCAAGACTTACAGAGGTTTCTTCTTCATCCTCAAATAGCTGGCTTTTATTTTCTGGTAAGTGGGGGACAAGAAGCAATTTCTTTTCGGGTATTCCTCCAACTACCCCTAGCTTTAACGGTTTAAATAAGGATTCTTCTGGTATGGATAATCCCAAATGGCTTGATCCATGTGAGTGGGCATCTAGCTTACCTACGTGGATATATGTAACCAGCAATGACTCAGTTCAAGGAAGGCTTGTAAGACAAATAAACTCTATAACATTTGAAAGTAGGATAATAGCTTTTGGGCTTGGAGGATTTGACCATCAGATACTTGAGGATACGGAAGTTGATTCATATGGGGTTTTATATGTAACGGGAGAGTTCGGAGCTTATCCTGATTATCCAGGTGGCATTAAAAGAATAAATGTAGATACATATGAGCAGCTACCCGACATTGGAGTTAATATTTGTGGTCCTGAAGGACCAAGTATTGATGAAGAGGGTAACTTGTATGTTAACACCTATCTTCCGTGTTTTCCTAATGATGGTATATGGAAGATTAGCAGAGGCGATATTAATGAGTTTGATGAAGGTATTATAAACTCAGTTGATGGAATAAAGGTAACCAATACATTTACGGTTGTGGGGCAAGGAACTGATTTCTTAACCAAGGGAACTTATAGAGGGTTCCTTATTGCAGCAGGTCATGATAATACCGGCAAAACTTCGCCAGCCATAGGGGTTTTTATCGCTCCTGTTGTGGGTTCAAATGGTTTAGTAAATACGGAACGTCTTATAGATCTATCAAGTGAAGGCCCTTTAGGATTGCACCAGCCAGTAGGAATAGCAGTTCATAGAAAAGGGGATATATTTGTGGTTTCTGCTAATACGGGTAAAGTTTTGCAATTCGATGCGGATGGCAATTACAAAGGAGAATTTGTAGAAGGTCTATTTGCTCCCAGACATATAGCTTTTGATATGGAAGATAATCTTTATGTGTCAGATGCAAGTGTAGGGGTTTGGAAAATTACTCCTGGAGGGGCTAAGTCTGTTATATCTAATTTTCCAGGTGCAAACGGTATTGCAATTGAGTGAATTAATTCTGGTTTATTTATTTCAAACAGTTTATGAATTTATCATGCTCTGTTGCAAACATCATTTTTAATTGATTTAAATGAGAGAAAAACAAGTAATAGCAAAAATTGGTTTTCTCCTCCACCCCTTACAATCACATGGATGTTATAAACTACAGCCATAAGGGATACAATCTTTTTCTTATTCCCCCACTTCCTCTCCCTTATACTATCCCCAAACTTCCTTTTTATCACTGAAATCATTGTCTCACATAACCATCTTTTTCCATAAATACCACTCCATTTGGCAAGTAAAAATACCAAATAAGCTAAGATTCTATCCAAACTCCTTATACTCCCACCTCTACGAATAGGTGGAATAACCCTTATTGGAAGTCCAAATCTCATATTCCCACTGCCATCAAACCCCCTGTCCATTACCTCTATTAAAGGCCTAATGGGTGAGTTCTTCTCAAGTTTAGAAAGCCCCCAGGAATCCCCACTTGGCCCTC
>Ga0101941_1000594_pt1 | contig 53782 bp, 67 predicted proteins | sample DewCreD2012metaG_3_FD_75242 | JGI IMG/M metagenome (GOLD analysis project Ga0101941, IMG submission 75242) | Hot spring sediment bacterial and archeal communities from British Columbia, Canada, to study Microbial Dark Matter (Phase II) - Dewar... ... | reverse complement strand
GGGGCTGGGAGTTCAAACCGGCCTGTTCGAGGATCAGTCGGAGTCGCCGACGGCCCCTTCCGGGCGACTTTGATCCTGCCCGCCTGAGGGGAAACGTCGATCGGGATGAAACAGGCCCTCAATCGACGTCCCTTGAGAAGAACGGTTCGGCGGAGCGGTCAGGTCTAGCCGAAACGCACACTCTAAACACACGGTCATCCGGGCTCGGCCCGGACCGCTCCGCGCCTCCCCACCCATCCTTTCGGGACATCCCGTCAGGCGACGAAGCCGTGCGCCTTAGGTCCTCCCCCTGTGGGGGAGGTGTCGGCGCAGCCGACGGAGGGGGGAGTATCAGGCTGATGGCCAGATCCACGATCGACGATCCCAAACCTCCCCCCCACCGGCCTTCGGCCGTCTCCCCCACGGGGGGAGGGCCTTAGAACTTGCATCCCACACAAAAACCCGCATCTAGGCCCCATGCGTCGCTTCAACTCCGCCGATCCCGCTTTCCCCGCCGCCTTCAAGGCCTTCCTCGACGAGCGCCGGGGCGCGCCCGAGAATGTCGATGCGGCGGCGCGCAACGTGCTGGACGCGGTCAAGGCCGACGGCCTGGCCGCCGTGCTCAGCTTCACCAGCCGCTTCGACGGCGTGGAGCTGACCGAGGACACGATCCGCGTCACCGCCGAGGAGATCGAGGCCGGCGCCGCCCAAGCTTCGCCCGAGGTCCGCGAGGCCATCGCCTTCGCCGCCGCCCGAATCCGCGCCTTCCACACCCGCCAGCGCCCGGAAGACCAGTCGTGGATCGACGAGGCCGGCGTGCAACTGGGCTGGCGCTGGACGCCGCTGGAGGCCGTGGGCGTCTATGTGCCCGGCGGCCGCGCCGCCTATCCCTCGACCGTGCTGATGAACGCGGTGCCCGCCCAGGTGGCCGGGGTCGATCGCATCGCCATGGTCACCCCGCCCGGCAAGCTGGAGCCGGCGGTGCTGGCCGCGGCCAAGGAGGCCGGCGTCACCGAGATCTGGCGGATCGGCGGCGCCCAGGCCGTCGCCGCCCTGGCCTATGGGGCCGGGCCGATCCAGCCGGTCGACAAGATCGTCGGCCCCGGCAACGCCTATGTCACCGCCGCCAAGCGCCGCCTCTATGGCGTGGTCGGCATCGACGCCCTGGCCGGCCCGTCCGAGATCGTCGTGGTCGCCGATGCGAACAACAATCCCGACTGGATCGCCGCCGACCTGCTGAGCCAGGCCGAGCACGACCCGGCCGCCCAGTCGATCCTGATCACCGACGACGAAGCCTTCGCCCAGGCGGTGTCCGACGCGGTCGATTCGCTGCTCAAGACCCTGGCCACCGGCGTCGACGCCGCCGCCTCGTGGCGCGACCACGGCGCGATCATCCTGTGCCCGCTGGACGACAGCCCGCGCCTGGTCGACCTGCTGGCCCCCGAACACGTCGAGTTCGCGATCGACGCGCCCGAGCGCCTGGCCGATCGGGTGCGTCACGCCGGGGCGATCTTCCTGGGTCGCCTGACGCCGGAAGCGATCGGCGACTACGTGGCCGGCTCCAACCACGTGCTGCCCACCAGCCGGGCGGCGCGTTTCCAGTCGGGCCTGTCGATCTACGACTTCCTCAAGCGCACCTCGATCGTGAAGTGCGACGCGGCCTCGTTCGGCATCCTGGGGCCGCACACCGTGGCGCTGGCGCAGGCCGAGGGCCTGCCGGCCCACGCGCTGTCGGCGTCCATTCGATTGCCTTCCAAGCCGTAAGGGGCAAGTCTGCCGACGATGTCCGACGCCAAGGCCAACCAGTTTCTGAAAACCATCGTCATCGACGACGACAGCCTGGCGGCGGCGTCGCGCGACCAGGAGCAGGAACGCCAGGTGGCGATCTTCGACCTGCTGGACGGCAACTATTTCGAGCCGGTCGAATCGAAGGGCGGGCCCTACGATCTGAAACTGTCGCTGGTCGAGAATCGCCTGGCCTTCGACATCGTCGGGCCCGGCGTGCCCGAGCGCCGCCACCTGCTGTCCCTGTCGCCCTTCCGGGGTGTGATCAAGGACTACTTCATGATCTGCGACAGCTACTATTCGGCGATCCGCAACTCCTCGCCCCAGCAGATCGAGGCCTTGGACATGGGCCGGCGCGGCCTGCACAACGAGGGCTCGAACCTGTTGCGCGAACGGCTGGACGGCAAGGTCAAGACCGACCTGGACACCGCCCGTCGGCTGTTCACCCTGATCTGCGCACTGCACTGGCGGGGCTAGGGAGCGTGTCGGGGACGCTTCCGGACGCCGTGCTGTTCGCCTGCAACTACAACCGCGTGCGCTCGCCGATGGCCGAGGCGCTGTTCAAGCACTTCTACGGCACCCGGGCCTTCGTCGATTCGTGCGGCCTGAAGCCGGATCCGGCCGAGGAGGGGATCGACCCGTTCGTGGCGGCGGTCATGGACGAGATGGGCCTGGACGTCACCCGCCACCGCCCCAAGAGCTTCGCCCAGCTGGAGGACGACAGTTTCGACGTCGTCATCTCCCTGACCCCGGAGGCCCAGCACCGGGCCGTCGAACTGGCCCGCGACCGCGCCACCGACATCGAATACTGGCCGACCCACGACCCAACCCTTGCGGACGGTTCGCGGGACGCCATGTTGTCGGCCTACCGCGAGGTGCGTGACGCTCTGGCCACGGCGATTCGACAACGTTTCGGCGCGCCATCGACGTTCGGGGGGTGAATGCGCTATACACCCCGCCTCGCTGCCGCGAACCGCTCCCCGACTCGATCGTCGCGGGGGCTTTACCGGCATGGCGTCACCCGTTTTGAGAGGCCTGATGGCTAAGGAAGAACTACTCGAGTTTCCCGGTACGGTCAGCGAATTGCTGCCGAACGCGACGTTCCGCGTCACGCTGGAAAACGATCACGAGATCATCGCCCACACCGCCGGCAAGATGCGCAAGAACCGCATCCGCGTGCTGGCCGGCGACAAGGTGCTCGTGGAAATGACGCCCTACGACCTGACCAAGGGCCGCATCACCTACCGCTTCAAGTAGGGCTGGCGATGGTCGTCCAGCGGACGCCGCTGGTCCTGGCCAGTGCGAGCCCCCGGCGCCTGGACCTGCTCGCGCAGGTCGGCGTCGCCCCGGATCGGGTCGATCCCGCCGATATCGATGAGACGCCGCTGCGGGACGAGACCCCGCGGCGCCATGCCTTGCGCCTGGCGGTCGAGAAGGCGAGGGCGGTCGCACCTCGTTCGCCCGGCTGCCTGGTGCTGGCCGCCGACACCGTCGTCGCCGTCGGCCGTCGCATTCTGCCCAAGGCCGAAACGCCCGAGCAGGCGGCCTACTGCCTCAAGCTGTTGTCGGGCCGCAATCACATGGTCCTGACCGGCGTCGCCGCCATCGCTCCCGACGGGCGCGAGGCCTCGCGGCTGGTCGAGACGCGCGTGCAGTTCAAGCATCTCTCCGACCAGGAGCAAGCCGACTACCTTGCCGGCGGCGAATGGAACGGCAAGGCGGGCGGCTACGGCGTGCAAGGCGTGGCCGGCGGCTTCATCATCGACCTGCACGGCTCCTACACCGCGGTGGTCGGCCTGCCGCTGTACGAGACGCTGAACCTGCTGACCGGCCTGGGCTATCGAAAATGAGCGAACGGCGCGCCTATCTCTATACAGGCATCGGCGAGACGGTCGGGGTCGTCACCCTGGACGGCCGGCCAGAGCGCCTGGTGGCCCAATGGGACGGCGACGATCCGCTGGACGCCGAGGGCGTGCGGGGCGTCGCCCGGGTCAAGAAGATCGAGCGCGCCTTCAACTCCGCCTTTGTCGCCTTGCCGGGCGGCGCCGATCTGCTGCTGGCGCTGAAGCCCGACATGCCCAAGCTAGTCGAGGGCCAGGTTGTCGAGATCGAGATTCGCAGCCCCTCGCGCCGCGACAAGTCCGGCGTCGCCCGCTACGTCGGCCCGGCCGAGGGCGCGCCGCGCGTGCTGGCTCACGCCCCGACCATCGAAGAACTGCTGCGGCTCTGGGTGAAGTCCGGCTCGCCGACCCAAGGCCTGGCCGCCCTGGAGGCCGTCGAGGCCGCCGAGGCCGAGGCCCTGGCCACCGTCTTCACCCTGCCGGGCGGCGGCGACGTCAGCATCGAGGCGACCCGGGCTTTGGTGGCGATCGATGTCGACCTTGGAGGCCGCGAGGGCGATTCCAAGAAGGCCGCGCGCGCCGCCAACATGGCCGCCTTCACGACGGCCGCCCGCATCCTGCGCCTGAAGGGCCTGGCGGGGCTGGTGGTCTTCGACCTGGTCGGCCGTGGCCATGACGGTCCGGCCCTGACCACGGCGGCTCGCAACGCCTTCGCCGTCGACAATCCAGGGGTCGGCCTCGGACCGATCAGCAAGTTCGGCGCGCTGGAAATGATCGTGCCGCGCCGGACCAAGCCGATCCTCGATCGCCTGCTGGACGAGGCGGGCGGGCTGTCGGCCCGGGCCGGCGCGCTGCGCCTGGTCCGCGCCTTCGAGCGCGAGGGCCGTGCGGACCCCGGCGGCAAGCTGATGGGCCGCTGCGGTGCGGCGGTGGCCGAGGCGTTCGCGGTTCTCGACGCCGGCCTGGCCGACAAGATCGGCCGACGCTTCACCCTGGCCGTCGTCGCCGACTGGCCCAACGATCGCCTGGAGGTCTCGTCGTCATGAGCGCCTGCCCGATCTGCAAGAAGCCGACGAATCCCGAGTTCCGCCCCTTCTGCTCCAAGCGCTGCGCCGACATCGACCTGAACCGCTGGCTGTCGGACCGGTACGTGGTGCCCGGCGCCGACGAAGATGAGGAAAACCCGCCCTCTACAGATTTGGCCACAGACTTCGGCCGGGAATAGTTCGGGATCGTTCACGAGGGGCTGGACTTCGTTTTTAGCCTCCCCTATAGACGCGGCTCCCCGCCGCAGGGCGGGCGCCAAGGCGGTTTCGACCGCCTCTTAGGCCCAGGGCCTGGGTAGCTCAGTTGGTAGAGCAGCGGATTGAAAATCCGCGTGTCGGTGGTTCGAATCCGCCCCCAGGCACCACTTCCCATCAGATGTGCTTTCTGGCGGCCGCTCGTGTCGCATAGCTCGGTCGTTGACTGGGTCGGGACCCATCGTGCTAGGCGCCGCGAACTTGATCATCGCCGTCCGCCTGAGGGCAGACGTGAAATTTTAGCGGCCAGCTTCCTTGCACGAGCGAAATCGACCGTCGGCGTTTGTTTCGGCGCGGACGGCGCCGATTCATCGCCCGTCTTTCCCGATGTCCGAGGCCGGTGGGGCGGTTTGACCATCCTCGGTAGCGCGGCCGCCGTGCCGCGCGCGCCCTCCGGCTTCCATTCGGGATGGGAGCCATTTCGGGCGAGCCTGGGAGCATCGCGACTAGGTTTGAGCGCGGGAAGTTCGATCCAAGGCGCAAAAACCACCCTTTTGCGGAATAGCCGCTGAGGGTTTGCCGCGACAGAGGTCAGATCTCTGGTCGGGATCTTTCCCGGCTAGATTGAACGTCGATCCAACGCGCGTCAGGGTCGGGTGTACGAGACCGATGTTTTGTGGACATGTTGCGACGCAGCATCGCTATTCTCTTTGATAGGGAAAAACCGCCCTCAAATCCTGATTTCTCATTTGTGCGGTGCGGCAAAGGTAGTGGGTGCATCAAAGGGGCGGTGAATTTATGCCTCCTCGCACCCCTTGACGGTACGAAAAGGGGTTGCCAAAGGACCCCTGCCGCAATTCTAACATTGCGGTAAGATCGAAGCTTCCTCGGGGGCGGCGATCACACGCGCTTCGAAACGATCCTCCTTGATGGGCATGAGTCCGGCTTGGAGGGCGTAACGGGTCGAGCGCAGCGAAGCGGGTCTGCACGGGGTTCGAGCAATCGGCGCCGGGTAGACTATTCAAGTTAGGGTGGAGACGCTCTCGCGCGACGACCCTCGGTCCAAACGTGCTAGACCAACCAGGAACTGGCGAAAGATGCTCGACATTAAACGGAAGACCCCCCTCATCGCTCTCGTCGGCGCTATGGCGCTGATGGCGAGCGCCCCGGCTTTCGCCCAGGACGCTGCTGCTCCTGCGCCGGCCACCACCGAAGCGGCCGCCCCGGCCGGTGACGCCGCCGCCACTCCGGCTGCTGCTCCCGCCGAAGCCGCCCCGCCGGCTGAAGCCGCTGGCGAGCCTACGAAGGAATCTCACTCGCTGACCCCGGTCGGCATGTTCCTGGCCGCCGGCGTGGTGGTTAAGGTCGTGATGATCGGCCTGATCCTGGCCTCGGTCTTCTCGTGGGTCCTGCTGATCACCAAGATCCTTGAGTTCGGCGCCCTCAACAAGCAATCGGACAAGTTCCTGGAAGCCTTCCGCGGCGCTCGTTCGATCGCCGACATCGCCCGCATCGGCTCGTCGGAAGAATTCGAAGGCAACCCGATGGCCGACATGGCCGCCGCGGCCGCCCAAGAAGTCGAACTGTCGCGCCAAGCTGGCCTGGCGGTCGGCGGCGAACACCGCGACTCGACCATCTCTCGCGCCACCTACGCCATCAGCGCGGTGCAAGCCTCGCTGGTTAAGCGTCTGTCGGGCGGCATGGTGTTCCTGGCCTCGGTCGGTTCGGCTGGCCCGTTCATCGGCCTGTTCGGCACCGTGTACGGCATCATGACCTCGTTCATCGGCATCGCGAACACCAACACCACCAACCTCGCCGTCGTGGCCCCCGGCATCGCCGAAGCCCTGCTGGCCACCGGTATTGGTCTGTTCGCCGCTATTCCGGCGGTTATCTTCTACAACTACTTCCAGACCCGCATCTCGGGTTACGGCACCCGCTCGGAAGGTTTCGTTGCTGAACTGATGAACGCCATCTCGCGCCAGCTCGACAAAGGGGCGTAAGACCGATGGCCGCCAAACTCTCAGGCGGTGGGGGCGACAGGTTTAACGTCGAACAGAACAGTGAGATCAACGTCACGCCCTTTGTGGACGTCATGCTGGTTCTCCTGATCATCTTCATGGTGGCGGCTCCGCTGGCCTCCGTGACGGTCGAAGTAAACCTGCCGCCGGCGGTTGCGAAACAGTCGGAGACCCCGCCGAAGCCGGTCTACATCTCTATCCAGCAGTCGGGCAAAGTCTATATCGGCGACTTTGAAACGACGGTTGACGATATGGGTTCTGACCTTGCCAAGAACATCGGCAGACGCGATCCCAGCAAGGAGCGCATCTACATCCGGGCCGACGAGAAGACTCGCTATGGAACGTTCATGGAGGTCATGAACGCCCTCCAGGACAACGGCTTCTACAGCGTGGCTCTCGTGGGCAAGGAAGATAGCTAGGGGTGCTTCATGGCTGAACAACAAACGCCCGAGCATCGCCACTACGATCCGCTCACCTCGGACGGGCCGCGACGGAAGAAAGGTCTCGGCGCCTTCGGTATCGCGACGATCGTCGTTGTCGGCGTACATGCTGCTTTGTTTGCCTATCTGGCGAAGCAGAAGTTCGAGGCGGTGATGAAGGAGTATAGCGACGACGCCGTGGACGTGGAGCTGCCTCCGCCGCCCCCGCCGCCGCCGCCGCCCCCTCCGCCGCCGCCGCCGCCGACCGACGCTCCGCCGCCGCCTCCCGCGGTGGTGCAGCCGAGGCCGCCGATCGCGCCGCCGCCGGACGTGACTCCGCCGCCGCCGCTGCCGATTCCGCCCGTCAAGGAGCGGGTCGAGCAAACGGCGCCTCCGGTGATCTCCAACGTGCCGCCGGTTCCTTCGAACCCGCCGGCCCGGGCTTCGGTGATCACCAAGCCGGACTGGGCCCGCAAGCCCACCGGTGAGGACATGGCTCGCTACTACCCCGACCGCGCACAGCGGATGGAAGTGGGCGGTCGCGCGACCCTGTCGTGCACCGTCACCGCCAGGGGTTCGCTGGAAGGCTGTTCGGTCGTGTCGGAAAATCCGGCGGACTACGGCTTCGGCGATGCGGCCATGAAGCTGTCGCGACTGTTCCGCATGAAGCCGAAGACGCTTGACGGCGCTCCGGTGGATGGTGGTCAGATCACGATCCCGATCGTCTTCACGGTTCCCCGCTAGGGACCTGGGCGACAGGCCAAGAAACGAGCGCCCCGGAGCCTTATCGCTCCGGGGCGTTTTCGTGTGGAAGGGCTGTTTCGGCGCTTGATCCGGCCCGCGCGTCCGACTAAAGACACTCCCTCGCGATGCGCCGCCTTAGCTCAGTTGGTTAGAGCGCCGGTTTGTGGAACCGGAGGTCCTCAGTTCAAGCCTGAGAGGCGGTACCATCGCAGAGCGACGAAAAGCCCGGGTTCGCCCCGGGCTTTTTCGTTTCTGGCCGGTGGATCGCGAAGCCTAGGCTGGATGGGCGTTCAGGGCGGACCAGATTCGCCAGCCGACCAGCGAGATCACGACCCAGCCGGCCAGCAGGCCGGCCATGGGGTGGGCTTGCCACCAGTATCGAATGCGGCCGACGGCCGTCCTCGAGGACGCTTTCACGCTCATACTCCGACTGTGACGCGCCTTAACGCGTCCGCTCCCTGACTTAGAGCCTGCGCCCGAACGGTGTTTTTCGGAAGTGCGGCACAGCGCCGCTAGGACGGTCCGTCCAGCCGGTACTCGGCCACCGGGCTGGAGCGGAGAAAGGCCTCGATCTGCTTGCGGCGACGGATCGCCCGCTGGTGGCGGCGAACGACCTCGCCGACCGACGGGGTGATGACGGCGCAGATCAGGAACAGCGATACGATCAGAAGCATGGAGGCCTATCGGCGACGATGAATGCCGGTCGGCTGTTGGAACGCGTGGGAGGCGCCAGTGATCCGCCGATGCGATCCTACGGCGGCTAGGGCGTGACGGCGCCCGGCTCGTCATCGACCATGGCCTTGACCAGGTCGACGACCCGGCGACGCAAGCGGCGATCGTTCAGGCGCGGAAACAGCCCCGCCAGTTCCAGCCCCTCCGGCGTGGCGACGAACAGGGTCATGCATTGAGCGAAACCGTCGTCGACGTCGCCCATGGCGGTCTCGTCCAGGCCTTCGAAGAAATAGGACACCGGCGACTGCAACAGGCGAGCGGCCTCGTAGAGTTTCGAGGCGCTGATCCGGTTGGCGCCGCGCTCGTACTTCTGGATCTGCTGGAAGGTAATGCCCAGGGCTTCGGCCAGTTGGGTCTGGCTGAGACCCAGGACCTTGCGGCGGATCCGAAGGCGCGCCCCGACATAGAGATCGACGGGATGGGCCACGTCGGAAGGAGATTTGTCGGTCATCCGCGTCATGTCCCTCCCAGCCGCCCCGCGCCCTCGCTCTATGCAACAGCGCGTGGTCCAGCTTGGTTAACACAGGATAGACCCATGCGGGCGCCTTAGTCACGCCTCTGACACATCCGTAGAGCCCGCAAAATGGCCCGTCGGGCTTGACGTTTGGCGCGAGCAGGGGTGTTTGCCGCCCATGGAGACCAAGCTGCGCGCGCGGGTGGCGGTGGCCGGCGCCGGCGCGATCGGATCGGCCGTGGCGCTGACCCTGACGCGCGCCGGATACGCCGTCACGCTTTTCGATCCCAATCCCGCCGGCGACAACGCGTCCGGCGTGGCTGCGGGCATGCTGGCGCCCATGGCCGAGGCGGTGTTCGACCCCGTCTCGACCCCGCATCTGGCGCTGCTGCGGCGCGCCCGCGACCTCTGGCCGGCCTTCGCCGAGGGGCTGGGCCTGACGATCCTGCGGGACGGCCTGAGGGTCGAGGGCGAGGCCGCCTGGCTGGATCGTGTCGCCGCGCGGTTCCAGGCCCTCGACGCGTCCTTCCAGCGCCTGGACGGCGCCCTGTTCGACGCCGAGGACTGGCGGATCGAGCCCCGGCCCGCCCTGACCGCCCTGCGGACCGCGTTCGAGGGCTTGGGCGGCTGCCTTGAGAAGCGCGCCTTCACCCCGGGCGACTTGCCCGCCTTCTCCGCCGTCGTGCTGGCGACAGGCGCGGCCGCCGCCCCCCGCCTGGCCCCCGAGTTGGCGGTGCTCACGCCGATCAAGGGCCAGATCCTGCGCGCCGACCGAGGCCCGACCACGGGCCCGGTGATCCGGGGCGAGGGAGTCTATATCGCGCCCGGCGAAAGCCCGGCGATCGGCGCGACCATGGAAACCGGCCGCGACGACCTGACCGTCGATCCCTCGGCGACGGACGCCCTGCGCGCCGCGGCGATGCGCCTGCGCCCGGAACTGGCGAAAGCCGTCCTGACCACCGAGGTCGGGGTGCGGGCCGCCACGCCGGACGGCTTGCCTCTGGTGGGCTGGAGCGCGACGCCCGGCGTGATGCTGGCCGTGGGGGCCCGACGCAACGGCTGGCTGCTGGCCCCGCTTGTGGCCGATCTGGTCGCGGCGTATCTGAAAGGTGATAACCCAGGCCCGGACGCCGCCGCGCTCGACGCGCGGCGCTTCTCGAAGACCTGAGGCGCGACAACGATAGGGCAGGGGCCAATGAGCGGATTCTGGTTGACCGACGAGCAGGAGGCCATCCGCGAGGGCGTCGCCAAGCTGTGCGCCGACTTCGACGACGAGTACTGGCGCCGCACCGACGAGACCGGGATCTTTCCCGAGGCCTTCGTCGCCGCCATCGCCGAGGGCGGCTGGCTGGGCGTGGCCATGCCCGAGAGCGTCGGCGGGGCGGGCCTTGGCCTGACCGAGGCGGCGATCATGATGCAGACCGTGGCCCAGTCGGGCGCGGGCTTCTCCGGCGCCAGCGCCATCCATCTGAACATCTTCGGCCCGATGCCGATCGTGAAGTTCGGCACGGACGAGCAGCGCCAGAAGCACCTGCCACGGCTGATCTCCGGCGAGGACAAGATGTGCTTCGCGGTGACCGAGCCCAATTCGGGCCTGGACACCTCCAGCCTGGAGACCCGGGCCGAGCGCACCAACGACGGCTATGTGCTGAACGGCCGCAAGATCTGGACGACCGGCGCCCAGCGCGCCAACAAGATCCTGATCATCGCCCGCACCACGCCCAAGGATCAGTGCGCCAAGCCGACCCAGGGTCTGTCGCTGTTCTATACCGACCGCGAGAAGATCGAGGCCAAGCCGATCCCCAAGATGGGGCGCAAGGCGGTCGAGTGTAACATGCTGTTCATCGAGGACCTGTTCGTGCCGGCCGACGATCTGGTCGGCGAGGAGGGCAAGGGGTTCTCCTACTTGCTGCATGGCCTCAATCCCGAGCGGGTGCTGTTCGCGGTCGAGGCCATCGGCCTGGGACGCGCCGCCCTGGCCAAGGCGACGACCTACGCCAAGGAGCGCGTGGTGTTCGGTCGGCCCATCGGCCAGAACCAGGGCGTGGCCCATCCGCTGGCCCGGTCCTGGGCCGAACTGGAGGCCGCCAACCTGCTGGCCTTCAAGGCCGCCGCCCTCTACGACCGCGGCCTGGATTGCGGGGCCGAGGCCAACGCCGCCAAGTACCTGGGCGCCGAGGCCGGATTCACCGCGTGCGAGAGCTCGGTCCTGGCCCATGGCGGCATGGGCTACGCCAAGGAATATGACGTGGAGCGCTATTTCCGCGAGGCGATGATCGCCCGCATCGCGCCGATCAGTCGGGAGATGATCCTGAACTTCATCGCCGAGCGGGTGCTGGGTCTGCCGAAGAGCTATTGAGGGGCGTCCTTTCTGCAGGCGTCACGGCGGTGATCCCTTGCCCCCTACGGACCGCTTCGCGGTCGTCTTCCCCCAGAGGGGGAAGAGGGGCGCGGTGAAGGCTCCGCCCCCTATGGGGGCGGACAGGCGGCGAAGCCGCCAGGTGGGGGCAAGTGTTCACCGGCACGATCTCTCAGGCTCACGCGGCAAGCCGCTGAGTTGATGGAAAGGATCGCGGAGCGCCGGACGACGTCCGGAGTTTGAAGAAAGAATACCGTTTCGACGAAGCCCTGCGCTCCGCGCCATCGTTATCCGGAAGCCCGCGACGCTGAGCCCTGTTAGAGCCTCGCCGCCTTGAAGCCTCCGACGGGCGGGCCAGGTCAACGAAACCTGGTCCCGGACCGCGAGCGCATCACCGCTCGCCTGTTGTTCTGTCAGCCCTCACGTCACGTCGTATCTGTGTTCCACGCCCGACCGGCGCCAGAGACATGAGGTTTGACGAGGTCCATACGCACGCGAACCCCGCAGCCGACAGAGCTACCCGCTCGATCGCCCCCCGCCGCCGCATCGGTCGCTGGCCATGCGCCCTTTCCATGCGGTGAGGTGAGAACAGCATACGGGCGGTTTGGGGAGTGGGGATAAGTTTGGTCGAGAAAGTTCAGGGCGTTGAAAACGCTGGGGTCTGCTCGCTGAACGCCGAGTGTAAGTCGCCTCGTCGGGGTCATGCACTCAGGGCAAGGCCTCGCAGATGGATCCCCGACCGTGGGGTGAGTGCGTGTCCCCACCGTCACCCACGGCGTCAAAGCCTTATCCTGAATAGCGATCAAGCTCGGCGGACGGCGATGGGCACACGCACTCACGTCAAGCACCGCGAGCACCCGGCCAAGCCCTGCCATGAGTGCATGTCCCCGGCTTCACCTTTTGGGGACGGTCATGTCGATAGGCAGACAACGTCCAGAAGCCGCACCTGCGCCCCTTACGCCTGCACCACCCAATACCGATACCCGTAGGCCGGGACGAAGCCCAGGCCGCTGTAGAGCGCGATGGCCGGAGCGTTGTCGGCCTCGACCTGCAGATAGGCCCGGCGGGCGCCCAGGGACCGGGCCTCGTGCAGCAGGGCCGCCAGGATCCGGCTGGCCAGGCCCTTGCGACGGTGACCCGGCAGGGTGCGCATGCCGAAGATCCCCGCCCATTCGCCGTCGATCGCCGTGGCGCCCAGGGCCGCGACCTCGCCACCCAGGTCCAGCCGCGCGAAGCGGGCCGGCGCGGGAATGCGGGCCAGGGCGTCCAGGCGCTCGCGGGCGTCGGCGGCGTTGCCCGCCGCGCTGGCCGTGAGCACCGCTTCGAACGCCGGGTCGGGCGCGTTGGACAGCACCACGGTCATGTCCTTCGCCCCTACGATCATCCCCGAGGCTTCGCCCACCATCACCAGCGTGCCGTGGGTCGGCCGATAGCCGCGGGCGCGCAGATGTTCGGACAGATTGGCCGGGACCACCGCCCCGTCCGACAGCTTGAAGCGGGCGGGCAGGCCCCTCGCGGCGTAGAAGGCCTCGGCCGCCTCTATGGCCTCGTCGATCGGTCGGTCGGGCTCGCCCAGGGGCCAGCAGGCGTTGATCCGCAGCGACCAGCCGTCCGAGGCGTTCAGCCGCCAGCCGCCCAAGGCGCCGCTCTGGCGCGCCGGCCAGGCGCGATCGGCGACGATTTCGAGAAGTCGGGGATCGACGGTCATCAGGCCCCACATAGCAGAAAGGCGCCGGTTCGTCGGAACCGGCGCCTTTCAAATTCTCGTAAGGCCGAAAGCCTAGAGCGGCTTCAGATTGTTGGCCGCCACCTTGCCGCGCTCCTCGGCGGTGTCGAAGCTGACCTTCTGACCCTCGTCCAGGCCGCGCAGGCCCGCGCGCTCGACGGCGCTGATGTGGACGAACACGTCTTTGCCGCCGTCATCGGGCTGAATGAAGCCGAAGCCCTTGGTGCCGTTGAACCATTTCACCACGCCGGTCGCCATGGAGTGTCTCCTAGAGATAGCCGATCCAATGCCCGGACAAGCGGGCGGGTAACAATCTCAGTCGTCCGGGTAGCGTTCGCAGGCCCAAATCCAGGATTGCACGGCACAGTGGACACGCCCCCGTTGAGGGGTCAATTCAAAAAACAGCGGTATGCTTAAGCGTGCAGCCGGCCCTAGCGCTCGCGCAGGAGCGCCTCGACCAGCCCGCGGGCCTCCGGGCTGGCCCAATCGGCGTCGCCCGACAGACGCGCGCGTTCGCGGCCCTGCTTGTCGTAGATGACGGTGGTCGGATAGCCGGCGGCGCGCGGTTCCAGCTGGAACGACAGCTTGTAGCCCGGGTCGCGCCAGACCTGCAGCGGCGGGTTGGCGGCCATCTCGGCCTGGACCAGGTTGAGGTCGCTGTCGCGATCGACGCTGATCGGCAGCACCTTCAGCGGCTGGGTCGCATAGGCGGCCTGCAGCCTGGCCAGGGTGGGCATCTCCGTCTTGCAGGGCGCGCACCATGTGGCCCAGAGGTTCATCACCACCACCTGCCCCTTGAAGTCGGCCAGGGTATGGGGCTTTCCGGCGCCGTCGGTGAACACCGTGGCCGGCGCCGCGCGCGGCTGGGACGGCACGTCCAGCTTTGCTAAGGACGCTTTCTTGAATTCGTTGAGGTCGAGCGCGCCTGCGGGTTTGAATGAAGCCGAGGCGATGACGTATAGAACCGCCGCGACGCCGATCACCACAGCGGCGACGATCACCCACTTCAGCGGGCCGAGCTTGCGCGCGGCTTCTTCCCTGTCCGACTGGAATTCGCTCATATGACCGACAACGCCTCTGATAAGCCCGCCGCGAACGGCCAGGGCCAAGCCATGTGGGGCGGCAGGTTCTCGGCCAAGCCGGCGGAACTGATGCAGGCGATCAATGTCAGCATCGGCTTCGACAAGCGCCTGTGGGCGCAGGACCTGGCGGGCTCCCGCGCCCATGCGCGGATGTTGATCAGCCAAGGCGTGATTGCAAGCGTCGATGGCGAGGAAATCCTCAAGGGGCTCGACGCCATCGAGGGCGAGATCGAGGCGGGAGCCTTCCCGTTCCGCGACGAGTACGAAGACATCCACATGAACATCGAGGCGCGGCTGCGCGAGCTGATCGGCCCGACGGCCGGCCGGCTGCACACAGCGCGCTCGCGCAACGACCAGGTGGCGGTCGATTTCCGTCTGTGGGTCCGCGAGGCCTGCGACCGTTCCGTGGGCCAGCTTGAGGCTTTGCAAAAAGCCCTGGTCGCCCAGGCCGAGACCCACGCCGACGCCCTGATGCCGGGCTTCACCCACCTCCAGCCGGCCCAGCCGGTGACCTTCGGTCACCACCTGATGGCCTATGTCGAGATGTTCGGCCGCGACGCCTCGCGTTTCCGCGACGCCCGCGCCCGGATGAACGAGTGCCCGCTGGGCGCCGCGGCCCTGGCCGGCTCGCCCTTCCCGATCGACCGCCACCAGACCGCCGCGAGCCTGGGCTTCGACCGCCCGACCGCCAATTCGCTGGACAGCGTCTCGGCCCGCGACTTCGCGCTGGAGGCCCTGTCGGCCGCGTCGATCACCGCCACGCACCTGTCGCGCCTGGCCGAGGAGATCGTGCTGTGGACGACCCCGATGTTCGGCTTCATCAAGCTGACCGACGCCTTCACGACCGGCAGCTCGATCATGCCGCAGAAGAAGAACCCCGACGCCGCCGAGCTGATCCGCGCCAAGGTCGGCCGGATCCTGGGTTCGCTCACGACGCTGACCGTGGTGATGAAGGGCCTGCCCCTGGCCTATTCCAAGGACATGCAGGAGGACAAGGTCCCGACCTTCGAAGCCTTCGACGCCCTGGAGCTGTCCCTGCTGGCCATGGCGGGCATGGTCTCGGACCTGACGCCCAACACCGAGAAGATGGCCGCCGCCGCCGGCGCGGGCTTCTCGACGGCCACGGACCTCGCCGATTGGCTGGTCCGCGAACTGAACATGCCTTTCCGCGACGCCCACCACGTGACAGGCTCGGCCGTGAAGGCGGCGGAGACGAAGGGCGTGGATCTGGCGGAGCTGGCGCTGGCCGACTTGCAAGCGATCGAGCCGCGCATCACCTCTGACATCTACACCGTGCTCACGCCCGCCGCCTCGGCGGCCAGTCGGATGAGTTATGGCGGGACCGCTCCCGCCCAGGTTCGCGCCCAGATCGCGCGTTGGAAGGAACTGCTCGGATGATCCGTCGCCCTCTCACCCTCCTGACCCTCGCCGCCCTGGCCCTGACCGCGGCCGCCTGCGGCAAGCAGTCCGAGCTGGAGCGCCCCGCCCCGCTGTGGAACGCCCAGAAGAAGGCCGCCTACGAGGCCCAGCGCCGCGAGGGTTCGGCGACGGCCAACCAGCCCGCGCGCGCCAACGGCACGCAGGAGAACATGGACCCGGCGTCCAGCAACCGCACGACTCGCGCCGCGCCGCTGGGCGGAACCCAGTCCGACCCCTTCGGCGGCCCCTCGGGCGCCGGCTTCCCCAGCGCGCAACCGAACTGACCGGCATCCGCCCTGCGTGAAACCCTCGTCCTTCGACAAGCTCAGGATGAGGATTTCATTCGAAACGCCTCTGCAGTCGCCCTCATCCTGAGCCTGTCGAAGGACGAGGGCGGGCCCGCCGACGCCGACGCGTCCAGAAAGACCCTGAAGTGAACCATTTCGAATACGGCCCCGAAGGCCTGGCCTGCGAAGGCGTTCCGTTGGCCAAGATCGCCATCGAGGTCGGCACGCCGGTCTATGTCTATTCCCGCGCCACCCTGGAGCGGCACTTCACGGTGTTCCGCGACGCCCTGGCGGCCGCCGGCGTCGTCGACCCGCTGATCGCCTACGCGGTGAAGGCCAATTCCAATGTCGCGGTGCTGAAGGTGCTGGGCAACCTCGGCGCCGGGGCCGACACGGTGTCGGAGGGCGAGGTCCGCCGCGCCCTGGCCGCCGGCATCCCCGGCGAGCGGATCGTGTTCTCGGGCGTGGGCAAGAAGCGCGGCGAGATCGCCTTCGCCCTGCAAGCCGGCGTCGCCGAGATCAACGTCGAGTCCGAGCCCGAACTGAACCTGATCGCCTCGGTCGCCGCCGAGCTGGGCGTCAAGGCCAAGGTGGCGTTCCGGGTCAATCCCGACGTCGCGGCCGGCGGCCACGCCAAGATCGCCACCGGCAAGTCCGAGAACAAGTTCGGGGTCTCGTTCGCCGAGGCCGCCCGGCTCTACGCCAACGCCAGCAACAACGCCCATCTCGAACCGATCGGCGTGGCCTGCCACATCGGCAGCCAGATCACCGACCTGACGCCCATGCGCCAGGCTTTCACGAAGATGCGGGGCCTGGTCGAACAGCTGCTGGGCGAAGGCCTGCACGTCGAGAGCCTGGACCTGGGCGGCGGCCTGGGCGTGCCCTATTTCGACATGCCCGAACCGCCCTCGCCCGCCGAGTTCGCCAAGATGGTCGGCGAGGTCACCCAGGGCCTGCCCGTCAAGCTGGCCTTCGAGCCCGGCCGGGTGATCGCCGCCAACGCCGGGGTGCTGGTGTCCGAGGTGATCCACGTCCATGAGCGGCCGGAGGGCAAGCGCTTCCTGGTCATCGACGCGGCCATGAACGACCTGATCCGCCCGGCCATGTACGACGCCTTCCACGACATCCGGCCGCTGACCAAGCGCGCCGGCGAGACGACCTATGACGTGGTCGGCCCGATCTGCGAGACCGGCGACACGTTCACCCGCGATCGCGCCCTGCCGCCGCTGGCGACAGGCGACGTGGTGGCCTTCATGTCGGCCGGAGCCTATGGCGCGGCCATGGCCAGCGAGTACAACACCCGGCCGCTGGTTCCCGAGGTGCTGGTCGACGGCGACAGGTTCGCGGTCATCCGCGCGCGGCCTTCGTACGAGGAGATGCTGGCCCGGGACATCGCCCCCGATTGGCTATAGCGACCGGGTGTAGGTATTCGTACCTAAGCCAGAAAAGCCCCTACTCGTCACAGGGGATTAACCTCCACCCTCCAAACGTCAGCGGGCGTTTAGGCAGAGTGGAGTAGCCCGATGATCGAGTTCGACAGCATCGAGGCCCAACGACGTGTCGGGGGTCATCTGGTCCTGGCCTGCATCGCCGGCATGATCCTGCTGGTTCCCGCCGCGCGCCTGTTCGCCGGCGGACCGGTGCTGGGACTGGCCCTGGGATCGGTGGCGTTCGGCGCCATGGCCTGGGGCGGCTTCGCCGTCTGGCGCGACAGCACCGCTCAGCGGATCTCCACCGCCGTCAGCCTGGTCGGGCAGGTCACACTGTTCGTCGCCGCCTTCTCCGGCCATGCCTGGCAAGCCGACGCGCGCATGGCCTATCTGGCCGCCCTGGCCCTGCTGGTGGCCTATGGTGACTGGCGGGTGGTGGCGGTCGGCGCGGCCAGCGTCGTCGCCATCGACGTCGGCGCTTCCATCCTCGCGCCCAACCTGCTGATGCTGGGCGACGTCACGCCGCTGCGGATCGCCTTCAACGCCGGGGTCGCCGTCGTCACGGCCTGGTCGCTGGTCTGGCTGACGGCCGGCGTCTCGCGACTGTTCGTTACCGTCAACGCGCGCACCGATAACGCCCTGGCCGCCGCGCGCGAGGCGGACCAGGCCAACGCCAACGCCGAGACGGCCCGCGCCGCTCGCGACGCCGACAATGCCGAGCAGTCCGCCCAGAAGGCGGCGCTGGAGGCCGAGCAGGCGCTGGTGGTGGACACCGTCGCCACGGGCTTGGCCCGGCTGTCGCGCGGCGACCTCACCTGCCGCCTGACCCAGCCTTTCGCGCTGCGCTACGAGCCGCTGCGCGCCGACTTCAACGGCGCGATGGAAAAGCTGCAGGCCGCGATGCGCGAGATCACCGGCAACGCCTCCAGCATGAGCGCCGGCGTGGCCGACATGGCCCGCGCCGTCGATGAACTGGCCGACCGCACCGAGCAGCAGGCCGCCGGCCTGGTGCAGACCGCCGCCGCCCTGGACGAGATCACCGCCGCCGTGCGCTCGACCGCCGAGGGCGCGCACCAGGCCAACGCCGCCGCCGCCAGCGCCCGCTCGGAGGTCGAGCGCTCCGACCCGGTGGTCACCGAGGCCGTCGAGGCCATGACCCTGATCGAGGCCTCGTCCGGCAAGATCGGCCATATCATCGGGGTGATCGACGAGATCGCTTTCCAGACCAATCTTCTGGCTCTGAACGCCGGGGTCGAAGCCGCCCGGGCGGGCGACGCCGGTCGCGGCTTCGCGGTCGTGGCCCAGGAAGTCCGCGCCCTGGCCCAACGCTCGGCCGACGCGGCCAAGGAGATCAAGGGCCTGGTCAACGAGTCCGGAGCCCAGGTCGCCGCCGGCGTCGAGCGTGTGGGCCGCACCCGCGAGGCCCTGCAACGGATCGTCGACGTGGTGGCGAAGATCGACCAGCAGGTCACCGCCATCGCCCGCTCGGCCCAGGACCAGGCCCAAGGCCTTGGCGAGGTCAACACCACCATGGCCGAGATGGACCGCGTCGTGCAGCGCAACGCCGCCATGGTCGAGGAAACCACCGCCGCGGCCCACACCCTGCAGGTCGAGAGCCGCGAGCTATCGGCGCGAGTGGATATCTTCGACGTGGGTCAGAAAGGCCGGGCCGGCGATCGGCGGGCGGCTTAAACCGATTGGCGCGAAGACCTTTTAGGCCTATGCTGCGGCATAGGCCGGAGCGTCCGCCATGGGTTACGAAAAGCACGTCAAGCTGTTCCGCAACGGCCGCAACCAAGCCGTCCGCATTCCCCGCGAAGTCGAACTGCCGGGCGACGAGGCCATCCTGCGCAAAGAAGGCGACCGCCTGATCCTGGAGCCCGCGCCTCCGCGCTCGCTGTTGGCTGTCTTGGCCTTGCTTGAGCCCATAGACGACGATTTCGCCGCCATCGACGACCCGACGCCCGAGCCCGTCGATCTGTGAGCGAGCGGCGTCTCCTGGACACCAACATCGTGTCGGACCTGGTGCGAAACCCCGCCGGCCTCGCCGCGACCCGCTTGCGTCAGATGGGCGACGACGGAATTTGCACGAGTGTGATTGTCGCCGCCGAGCTGCGTTTCGGCGCCGCCAAGCGAGGTTCCGATCGGCTGAGCCGTCAACTCGAGCAGGTGCTTTCGGCGATCGAGATCCTGCCGCTGACGCCGCCCGCTGATCGCCTCTACGGCGACGTCCGCGCGCGACTGGAACATGCTGGAACGCCGATCGGCGGCAACGACCTGCTGATCGCGGCGCATGCCTTGGCCAGCGACTGCATCCTCGTCACCGACAACGAGCGCGAATTCTCGCGCATCGACGGCCTCACGATCGAGAACTGGCTGCGTTAGTCCAGCGCCCCAATATACGGCAGGCCGCGGCTCTTGCCTTCGTCGTCCAGGCCGTAGCCGACCAGATAGCGGGCCGGGGCTTCCCAGGCGATGAAGTCGGGCTCGATGCGGGGCTTGTCCCAGGGCTTGCGGGCGAAGACGGCGGTCAGCACCTCGCTGGCGCCGGCGTCCTTGACCAGCTTGGCGGCCTCGCCCAGCGACAGGCCGGTGTCGAGCACGTCGTCCACCACCAGGGCGCGGCGGCCGACCAGCGGGCGCTGCAGGTCGGCGCGGACCTCGCAGCGGCCGGAGCTTCTGCGCTCGTCATGGTAGGAGGCCAGCCACAGGGCGTCGAAGCGCACGTCGCGACCCGCCCGCCACAGGGCCCGGGTCAGGTCGGCGGCGAACCACAGGCCGCCGGTCAGCAGGCAGACAACGACGGTGTCGTTGTCGATGCGCGGGGCGATGGCCTTGGCCAGGGCTTCCACCCGCTCGGCGATTTCTTCCTGAGAAATCAGGACTTCGGGGGCGGGGCGCTCGGTCATTTCAGGATTTCTTGGTCAATGATGGTCGGCCGGGGCCGGTTCGACCGCTCCGGTCTCATGACCAGGGGTCTCATGTCCAGCCCCTTGAGCCTCATGGGCCGCCGGTTCCGCGCCGGCCGCGAGTTCGGCCGGCTGCTCCTGGGCGCCGCGCAGCGCGGGCGCTTCGGGATTGGAGACCTTTTCCACATGGCCCGCCGGACCGGCGTGCTTGGCGGCGCCGGGCTCCAGGGCGAAGCCGATTTCCAGCGTGTTGGCCGTGCGGGGCGGGTCCAGCAGGGTCACCGAGAAGTGCCGGGTCTGGCTGGGGGGAATCAGCGGATCTGCGGCCGCGGCCAGCTTTCCGGCCACCCGCTTGCCGTGCTCGTTGAGCAGGGCCACCCGCAGCGGCGGCGTGGTGACCTGACGATCGGTGATGTTGCGCAGCACGCCGGTGATGGTGATGGCCGCGTGGCCGTTCCGCATCGTCGGCTCGGCCTTCAGGTCCTCGACCACCAGGCCGACATTGTTCACGGGCATGCGGGCGAAGGCATAGGCGCCGGCGGTGCTGGGCCACAGCTGGGCGACGTTCATGCGGAACACGCCGGCGGCCACCAGCATCACCACCATGACGGCGACCATGCCGCCCCAGATGATGCCCGTGGTCTTGGCTTCCTTCAGGCGGCGCTCGGCGTCGGCCCGGGCCCGGAACACCTTGGGCAGTTCCTCGCCGGGCAGCTGATCGACCGGGGTCTCCGAATCGTCGGCCGGGTTGGCGGCGCCGTCCAGCGCGGTCAGGTTCGCTTCGCCCGCCAGGTCGGCGGCCGAAGGCTCCTCGAACAGATCCAGGGCTTCTTCGTTGCGGGCCGTCCAGCTGTTGCCGCAGGCCGCGCAGCGCACGACACGGCCAGCCGCGCCGACCTTGGAGTCATCGACGAAATAGCGGCTGGCGCACTCTGGGCAGGTCAGTATCATGGCCGCGAATCGGACGCTCCCCGCTCCTACACACGAGGTCGCCGATTTTGCCAGCCATGTCCACACGACCCAGCGACACACCCTTGCGCATCGAAGACGTCCAGGATGGCGACACCGTCCCCGTCGTCCGCTTCGAAGGTGTTTCGATGCGGTACGGACGCGGGCCGGAAACGCTCAGCGATCTCGCGTTTACCCTACGCCCAGGGTCTTTCCATTTCCTCACCGGCCCGTCAGGCGCGGGAAAAAGTTCGCTGCTGAAGCTGATCTACCTGGCCCACCGTGCGTCACGAGGCCGCGTCGAGCTGTTCGGCCGCGATATCAGCCTGACCCGGCCCGAGGATCTGCCGTTCATCCGCCGCCGGATCGGGGTGGTGTTCCAGGACTTCCGGCTGCTGGACCACCTGTCGGTGTTCGACAACGCCGCCCTGCCGCTGCGCATCGCCGGCCGCAAGCCCAACAGTTATCGCGAGGACGTCGCCGAGCTGCTGCAGTGGGTGGGCCTGGGCGACCGCATGCACGCCCTGCCCGCCACCCTGTCCGGCGGCGAGAAGCAGCGCCTCGCCATCGCCCGCGCCGTGGTCGACCGTCCCGACGTGCTGCTGGCCGACGAGCCGACCGGCAATGTCGATCCGGCCATGTCGCTGCGGCTGCTGCGGCTGTTCGTCGAGCTGAACCGCCTGGGCACCACGGTGCTGATCGCCACCCACGACGAAGACCTGGTGGCCCGCGCCAACCGTCCCACCCTGCACCTGGAGAACGGCCGGCTGGTCGAGTTCGCCGACGAGGCGCCGGGCAAGGCCTACGCCTATGAGGGCGGCGCCTACGAGGACGACGACAGTTACGAAGACGAGGAGGACGACGCGTGAGCGAGTTCTCCGTCGCCCGCTGGAAGCCCGGCAAGTTGCTGCCGCCGCGCGACGCTCGTGACGGGTCGCTGCTGTTCGTCGTCGCGGTGCTGTGCTTCCTGGCCTGCCTGACCGCCTTGGCCGCCTTGGCCTCGACCCGCGCGGCCACCGGCTGGACATCGCAACTGACCGGGTCGGCCACGGTGGTGGTCCGTCCGCGCGCCAGCGAAAGCCCCGACAGCGCCGCCGCCCGCGCCGCCGAGACCCTGTCGGGCGTCAAGGGCGTCAGCGAGGCGCGCGCCCTGCCCAGGGACCAGGCCGAGGCCCTGCTCGAGCCGTGGATCGGCCGCGAAGCCCTGATCGCCGACCTGCCCGTGCCGCGCCTGGTGACCCTGGATCTCGATCCCAAGGCCCCCGCCACCGCGGCGACGCTGAACAAGGCGTTGAAAGACGCCAATGTCGACGCCGTGGTCGATGACCACAGCCGCTGGATCGCCGACATCGAGCGCGCGGCGCGCCTGGCTGGCTGGGCCGCCATCGGCGTATTCGGCCTGATCTCCACGGCGGCGGCGGCCGTGATCGTCTTCGCCACCCGGGCCGCCCTGACCGCCCGCCACGACATTGTCGAGGTGCTGCACCTGTCGGGCGCCGAGGACGGCTTCATCGCCAACCTGTTCCAGAACCGTTTCGCGGGCATGGCCTTCATCGCCGGCTTGCTGGGCGGAGCGGGCGCGGCCATGATCGGGGCGGCGGCGCGGCTCGTGGGGGGCGGCCAGGGACTGACGCCGGTCCTGCCGCTGGCCTGGATCGATCTGCTGGCGCCCCTGCCCTGCCCGTTGGTGGCGGCGCTGGTGGCCGGGATCGCGGCCCGCGCCGCCTCCCTGCGCCTGTTGAGAGGCATGCCGTGAAGAGCATCGCAGCCCTGCTGATCGTGGTGATGGTCTGGTTCGTGGGCCTGTTGGCCTTCACCAGCCGCGTCGATCAGTCCACGCCGCCCCCCGAACCGCCCGTAGCCGACGGGGTGGTGGTGCTGACCGGCGCCTCGAACATCCGGCTGGAGGCGGCGACCAAGCTGCTGGAAGCCGGCAAGGGCAAGCGCCTGCTGATCTCGGGCGTCAACCGCGAAGCCTCCCGCGAGGACGTGTTGGGCGTGACCAAGGCCGTGCGCCCGATCTACGAATGCTGCATCGACCTGGGTTACGCGGCCGCCGACACCATCGGCAACGCCAGCGAGACAGCCGAGTGGGCCAAGGCCAAGGGCTATGAGAGCCTGATCGTCGTCACCGCCGACTACCACATGCCGCGCTCGATGCTGGAGCTGCGCGCCACCATGCCGGAGGTGACGCTGCACCCCTATCCCGTGGTCACCGAGAGCCTGAACGCCCACCGCTGGTGGAAAGGCGGCACGAGCGCCCGGCGGATGATCGTGGAATACTGCAAGTACCTGGCGATCCTGGGCCGTGAGGCGTTTCTCAGCCTGGGCCCCGAGGAAAAGGCCGAGCAAGAGGCCGGTGGGCCGGCGAAGGAAGCGTCTTGATCTATCTGCGTTCGTTCCTGTTCCAGCTGTTCTTCTGGATCTGGTCGGTGTTCACCGCCCTGGTGATGCTGCTGACCCTGCCGTTGCCGCGCGGGGTCAACACCTGGTCGCTGTCGACCTGGTCCAAGGGCCTGATCTGGGGCCTGCGATGGCTGGCGGGGATCAAGGTCGAGGTGCGCGGCGAGCAGTATCGGCCGACCGGATCGGCGCTAGTCGCCGCCAAGCACCAGTCGATGTTCGACGTCTTCAGCCAGTTCGCCCTGCTGCCCGACGCCTGCTTCGTGATGAAGAAGGAACTGCTGATGGTGCCGGTGTTCGGCTGGCATGGGCTGAAGGCCGGCATGATCGTCGTCGACCGCGCGGGCCATTCGACAGCCCTGAAGAAGCTGGTCCGCGACGCCGTCGACCGGATGAAGGAAACCCGTCAGGTCGTGATCTTCCCGGAAGGCACGCGCGGCGACGTCGGCCACCCTGGCGACTACAAGCCCGGCATCGCGGCGCTCTATCGCGAGCTGGAGCTGCCGGTCACGCCCCTGGCCCTGAACTGCGGCGTCCACTGGCCCAAGGGCCTGCTGCGCCCCCCGGGAACGATCGTGTTCGAATATCTGCCGCCGATCCCCGCCGGCCTGAAGCGCGGCGAGTTCATGCGCGAGCTGCAGACCCGGATCGACACGGCGACCAAGGCGCTTGAGGACGAGGGGCTCTAGATTCGGGCCGGGGACATGCCCTTGCGGCGTGTCCCTCTTCGGAAAGTTCAGCGCCCAGTCAGGGGACACGCCGCAAGGGCATGTCCCCGGTGGAGGGCTCGAAGAAGCCCGTCAGCCAATTATCGACCACGAGATCGAGCACCAGGTGCACCCGGTCGTTCGCGCCACGATTGGCCACGGCGTGCGGATCGCTCAGGCGCAGGTACCACGTCTCTCCAGCCTTCATCTCGACCCTTCTGCGGTTGAGCAGGAACTCGACCTCGGGACTGGTGGTCACCGGAATGTGCACCCGCGCCTCGCCGCCCTCGACGCCTAGGTCCAGATCGGTGTGCTCCTTGATGACCGAGCCCGGCGTCAGCCGCATCAGCCGCACGTTGCGGACCGGACAGGCGAAGGCGGCGACCACTTCACGGAAATAGGGACAGGCCGCCATCACAGGCGTATCGACGAAGGTCGTGGCCCACGGGTCCGAATAGATCATCCGGATCGGATGGGTCTCGCCCGCCGCGCAGCGCAGCGGGATCACGCTCCAGTCCCCCTCGTAGTTCTGCTCGACGAAGTGCGCGGTCCAGGGCGTGGCCGACAGGGCGTCCAGGTCGCGGCGCAGCAGGGCCGGCTCGAAGCTCAGCGGCAGTTGCAATCTGTCCGGGAACGCCATCCAGTGACGCTATCGAGCCGCGAGCGGGCTCACAAGGGCTGACGGGAGGGGCGATGCCGGCGAGTCTGGAGGCCAGGACGCCGATCGCGGACGCGCTGGCGTCGCTGCGCGCCATGGTGCTGCCGGACGTCGCCCTTCAGGAGGCGCTGGGCGACATCGAGGACTTTGACGTCTTCGCCGCGCGGACGGCCGAGGCGGCCCGGGCCCGAGGCGTCGCCCTCGACGCCGAGCCCGTCAGAGACCTCCTCTACACCCGGCCCGAGCCGCCTTCGATCGATGGTTTCACCCCCTCGCCAGGCTGGTTGCCCGCCGAGGTCACCCAGATCGACGGTCGCGCCACGATCACCTGGCTTCGCTTCGGCCGACGCCGCCTGACCGAGTCGTTCTACGACCACGCCCTGACCCGCCAGCGCTTTTTGCCCTTCAATCGGCTGCTCGGCGTCAACACCCTCCTGAGCGACCTCGAAACCTGGGCCGCCGCCCTGCCCGCGCTGGAGCCGGCCGGCCTGATCTTCCACATGTCGCGCTGCGGCTCGACCCTGGCGGCCCAGATGCTGGCCGCCTCGCCGGCCAATGTGGTGCTGTCGGAGGCCGCCCCGATCAACGCCGTGACCCGGCGCACGGACCTCGACGACGACGCCAAGGCCTGCCTCCTGCGGGCCATGGTCGCGGCCCTGGGTCAGGCGCGGAACGGCGAGGCCCGCCTGTTCCTCAAGCTCGACTGCTGGCACAGCCGGGACCTGCCGCTCTTTCGACGGGCCTTTCCCGACACGCCCTGGGTGTTCCTCTACCGCGACCCGGTCGAGGTGATGGTCTCGCAGACCCGCCGTCGCGGGATCCAGATGGTTCCCAGTCTCGTGCCCCCGGCGACCTTCGGGATCGACCTGCCGAATGGCGTGCCCGACGACGACTACTGCGCCCGGGTCCTGGCGGCGGCGTGCGAGGGCGCGGTGCGTCACTATCCAGCGGGCGGCGGACGGCTAGTGAACTATGGCCAACTGCCCGAGGCGTTGTTCACGGAGATCCTGCCGCATTTCGGGGTTGCCCCGTCGGACGCGGAAGCCCTGGCCATGCGCGCCGCGACGGTCCGCGACGCCAAGACGCCCGAGCAGGCCTTCACGTCGGATGTCCAGGACAAGCAGAAGGCGGCGACACCGGCCCTGCGTGCGATCTGCGAGCGGCGCCTGGCCGCCGTCTACGATCGGTTGGAAGCCTTGCGGGCGGGCCAGCGCTAAACCGCCTCGCGCGCCTCGACCATCTTCAGCAGCGACTCCATGGCGTGGTCGCGCACGCCGTCCTCGCGCAGGTGCATCACCAGGTCGCGCAGATAGTCGATGTTGCGGCCAGACAGGCCCCGGGCCCCGGCGATCAGCTCGGCCTGCTGGTCCAGGGTCAGCGCGCCGGCCCACTGGCCGTGCTTCATGTCGGACAGGAAGACCAAGGACTTCACCTTGCCCCCATTCTCGCTCTGGACACCGTCGATCTTCAGATCGGACCAGGCCTCGAAATAGGTCTCGGTCGGCTGTTCGCGCTCGCGCAGATAGGCGTAGACCTCGGGCCACTCCGCCCCGGCCACCCGGTAGGCCACGCCGCGCACCGCGCCGCCCGGCGCCAGGCCCAGCACCAGTCCCGGCCGCTCATAGGTGCCCCGGTGATGGACCGAATAGATGCAGAAGGCCCGGCGACGCCCATGGAGCACGGCCGTTCTTCGCTCTATGAACGGGAACCCGGGCCGCCACATCAGCGATCCATATCCGAACACCCAACGGTCTTCCCCGCTTGGTCCCTTGCCCACAACGCTCATCACTGTTCCCGACCGGAGCCGCCCATTCCATGACCCATAACGCCGCCGCCCAGTCCCGCAAGCCCCGGCGTCGCGGCCTGTTGGCGCCTTTTGTGATCCTGCTGATCGTTGCCGTCGGTTGGAGCATCGGCTGGGTCTGGTTGCGCGGCCAGGCCGAGCAGCGGATGGACGCCACCGCCCTGTCGCTGAAGTCGCGCGGCTACGACCTGTCGTGGGAGACCCGGACGTTCAGCGGCTACCCGTTCCGTCTGGACGTCAAGCTGATCAACGCCAGGGTCGCCGAGCCGTCCGGCTGGGCCCTGCGCGCGCCGGAACTCAAGGGCGAGGCCGCCGCCTACAACATCGGCCACTGGGTGATCGTCGCGCCCCAGGGGGTGGTCATGACCCGTCCGATCAACGGCGACGTGAAGATCACCGGCGACGCCCTGCGCGCCAGCTTCGCCGGCTTCAACCGGTATCCGCCCCGGATCTCGGTCGAGGGCGCCAATCTGCTCTTCACGCCCGTGGGGGGCGCCGCGCCGTTCCCGCTGCTGTCGACCGCCGGCCTGCAACTTCACGTGCGCCCGGGTCCGGACGACCAGGGCGCGATCTTCTTCGAGGCCAAGGGCGCCAAGGCCCGCTTCACCGGCCTGCTGGGCCGCATCGCCGCGGACCGCACCGCCGACCTGATCTGGGATTCCAAGGTCAGCAAGATCAGCGCCCTACGCGGGACCAGTTGGGCCGACGCCGTCAGCGACTGGTCCGCCGCCGGTGGCGCATTGACCGTGCAACAAGGCAAGCTGAACGCCGGCGAGGCGCTGCTGGAAGCCAAGTCAGGGGCCCTGACGGTGGACAACGACGGCCGCCTGGGAGGCGCGCTCGACGTCACCATCCGCGAAATCCCCACGCCCGGCCAGGCGCTGAAGAGCCCCGAAGCCGCCGCCGCGGCCGTCGCCCAGGCGCTGGGCCAAGACCCGACGTTGCAGGCCACGTTGAAGTTCGAGAACGGCCGCACGCGCCTGGGCCTGTTCGACACGGGCCCGGCGCCGAGGGTTTACTAAGCGGCGGCGTCGATCGGTTCGATGGTCGCGATATCGTCGGCGAGCGCCCGCTTAGCCGTTTCCAGATCGTAGCGTGTCTGGAGATTGAGCCAGAACTGCGCGGTGGCCCCGAACAGTTTCTCCAGGCGCAGGGCTGTATCGACCGTGACCGGCGTCTGGCCGCGAACCAGCTTCTCGATACGCGGACGAGCGATGTGCAGGCGCGTCGCCGTCTTTCCCGCCGAAAGGCCGAACGGCCTGATGAATTCCTCCAGCAGGATCTCGCCCGGATGAACCGGAGCGAGAGGATCTGCGGAGCGAGCAATGACTGGGCTCATCGCGGTCTCCCTGTTGCTAGGCCTGGCGAAGCCTAATGATAATCCACGAACTCAACGTCGGTCGGGCCGGCCTCGGTCCACCTGAACACCAGCCGGAACTGGTCGTTCACGCGGATCGAATGCTGACCCGCCCGATCACCCCAAAGCGCCTCTAGACGATCGCCTGGAGGAACGCGGAGATCTTCCAGAACGGTCGCCGCTTGCAGCATCTCCAGCTTTCGCTTCGCCGGACGCAGCAGGTCGGAAGGAAACCCCTTGCCGGGATTGATCCCGTCAAAGATCGCCTTCGCCCGCTCGTCCCTGAAGCTCTGGATCGCCATTCGCGTCGTCCGCCCTCTCAAGAATGTATCTCGACACGACACAAAAATCAACTGAAACGTATCGCGACACGACACAGCTTGACGCGACATCCAGTCAATGACGGGAGCTAGCGCGTTGAAACGACACCAGCGCGCACCTATTGAGCGTGATCATTGTTCTCTAGGCGCAAGTTTATTCCCAGGAACGCGCCCTATTGCGCCTCCGGCGGCAAAGTCTATGGTCCGGCCTCCAATTTCGGGGACAAATCATGGGTAGCGACGCAGGCGACGCGACGCCTTCGCTGGATGAGGTCCGATGGCGTATCGACGCCATCGACGGTGAGCTTCTGGCCCTGCTGGACGAGCGGGCCGGTCTGGCCCGCGCCGTGGCGGCGGCTAAGCAGGCGGCCGGCGACACCGGCTTTGGCCTGCGTCCCGGCCGCGAGGCGCTGATCGTCCGCAAGCTGTTGGCCGCCCCCCGCACCGCCGCCTCCGACGCCCTGGTCATCCGCATCTGGCGCGAGCTGATGTCCGACAGCCTGACCCGCCAGGGTCCCTATCACCTGACCGTCTGGGGCGGTCCCAATCCCGCCCGCGCCGTCGAGCTGACCCGTCTGCGGTTCGGCGTCGCGCCGCCAATGACCGTCGTCGCCACCGACAAGGACGCCGTGGCCGCCGCCAAGACCCCGTGGGGCGTTTCCGTCCTGGCCCTGGCGCCCGACAGCGCCTGGTGGGCGCGCCTGCTGGCCGAGCCGCAGCTGAAGATCTTCGCCGCCCTGCCCTGCCTGGAAAGCTGGGGTCCTCAGGTCGCGTTCGCCGTGGCCGAGGTCGAGGTCGAGCCGACCGGCGGAGACCAGACCTTCTGGGTCACCGACAGCCCCAAGGGCGCGGCCGCCATTATCGAGGCCCTGTCCACCGACGGCGTGGCGGCCGAGCTTGTCGCCGAGGCCGGTGGACTGAAGCTGTTCTCGCTGCTGGGCTTCTACCAGGCCGACGACGAGCGCCTGGCCCGCGCGCCCGGTTCCCTCACGGGCGTCATCGGGGCTGCGCCGACACCCTTTGACGTTTAGGCGAAGCCGCCCTCGTCCTTCGACAGGCTCTGGATGAGGGCTACTGATAGGCCGATCGAGTAGAAATCCTCATCCTGAGCCTGTCGAAGGACGAGGATTTCGGGCCAAAGGTTAGACGCCATGGCCCGACCCCGTATATGAAGGCCGCCTCTTCGCTACCCGAGTTCCCCAGGTTCTTTAAGCCCATGACCGCTCCGAACACCGACCGCTTCGCCGCGCCGCGCCCCACGCCCAAGCCGGGCATCCTCGACATCGCCGCCTATGTGGGCGGCAAGTCGAAGATCGAGGGCGTCGCCCATCCGGTGAAGCTGTCGAGCAACGAGAACATCCTGGGCAGCAGCGAAGCGGCCAAGGCCGCCTATCGCGACGCGGTCGATCGGCTGCACATCTATCCCGACGGCAAGGGCGCGGCCCTGCGCGCCGCCATCGCCGCCCACTACCGCCTGGAGGTCGACCGCATCACCCTGGGCGACGGCTCGGACGAGATCTTCGCCTTGCTGAACCAGGTCTATCTCGAGCCCGGCGACAACATCGTCCAGGGCGAGCACGGGTTCGCCGCCTACGCCATCGGCGCCCGCGCCTGCCAGGGCGAGGTCCGCTTCGCCAAGGAGCCGGGCCAGCGCGTCGATATCGACGAGGTGGTCAGGTGCGTGGACGAGCGCACCCGCCTGGTGTTCATCGCCAACCCCGCCAATCCGACCGGCACCTGGCTGACGGGCGAAGAAATCCGCGCCTTACACGCCGCCCTGCCCCCGTCGGTGGTGCTGGTCCTGGACGGCGCCTATGCCGAGTTCTGCACCGATCCCCGCTTCGAGGACGGACTGGACCTGGCCCGCACGGCAGAGAACGTCATCGTAACCCGCACCTTCTCCAAGCTGCACGGCTTGGCCGCCCTGCGGGTGGGCTGGGGCTATGGACCGGCCGGGATCATCGACCCGCTGGAACGCATCCGCCCGCCGTTCAACACCTCGATTCCGGCCCAGGACGCGGCCATCGCCGCCCTGGCCGACGCCGACTTCCAGCAGCGCTCGATCGCCCTGGTCGAGCAGTGGCGCGCCTGGCTGACCCAGCAGATCGGGGGCCTGGGCCTGGAGGTCACGCCGTCAGCGGGCAATTTCGTGCTGGTCAACTTCCCGGCCAGGCCCGGCAAGACCGCTCTGGAGGCCGAGACCTTCCTGGCGTCAAAGGGCTATCTGGTCCGCGCGGTGGCCAACTACAACCTGCCCAACGCCATTCGGATCACCGTTGGCCTGGAAGAGCACAACCGCGCCGTGGTCGAGCTCCTGCGCGAGTTTCTGGCGGAATGACCCACCCCGGGATTCTCTATCAGAAGATGACCGTGATCGGCTGCGGCCTGATCGGCGGCTCGATCATCCGCGCGGCTCGCGAGCACGGCGTGGTCGGCGAGATCACCGTGGCCGACGCCAGCGCCGGCCATCGGGCCCGCGTTGTCGAACTTGGCATCGCCGACCATGTGACCGAGGACATCGCCGACGCCGTCAAGGACGCCGACCTGGTGGTCATCGCCACGCCGGTGTTGTCGACGCCCGAGATCGTCGCGGCCCTGGCCCCGCACATGAAGGCCGGCGCCACCCTGACCGACGTCGGCTCGACCAAGGCCAATGTCGCCGAGGCCTTCCGGGCGCATGCCGAGGCCCTGGCCAACGTCTTCCTCATTCCCGGCCACCCGATCGCCGGCACCGAGCAGTCGGGCCCCGACGCCGGCTTCGCCGAGCTGTTCGAGAACCGCTGGACCATCCTGACGCCCTTCGAGAGCGACGACGAGCCCTACGCCGCCGCCGTCGCCAAGCTGTCGGCCTTCTGGCGCGCCTTCGGGGCCCAGGTCGAGCTGATGGAGGAAAAGCACCATGACCTGGTGCTGGCCGTCGTCAGCCACCTGCCCCACCTGATCGCCTACACGATCGTAGGCAGCGCAGCCGACCTGGAGAACGTCACCGAGAGCGAGGTGATCAAGTTCTCGGCCTCGGGCTTCCGCGACTTCACCCGCATCGCCGCCAGCGACCCGACCATGTGGCGCGACATCTTCGTGGCCAACAAGGACGCGGTGCTGGAAATGCTGGGCCGGTTCACCGAAGACCTGCAGGCCATGAGCCGCGCCATCCGCTGGGGCGACGCCGACACCCTACACGCCCACTTCACCCGCACCCGCGCCATCCGCCGCGGCATCGTCGCCGCCGGCCAGGAAAGCGCCGAACCGAACTTCGGCCGCGACCGCGGGAAGCACTAGGCGTGAACTGGAAGCAGTTGCTCGGTCTGGCCCTGGCCTCGGGCGCCCTAGCGCTGATCGTCTGGGGGCTGTTTACCGCCGAGATCAGCATCGACGTAGCCCCGACTAGGCCCGTGTCCGCCGAGGACCTGATGCCGACCCTCCTCCATACTCAGAACGTGGAAGTGTCCGAGGACGGAAGTCTGTCGATCGGCCGAAGGCCCACGAGTCTGAGCAGTCTGCCAAGCGATCTGAGCAAGGCCTTTGCCGAGATCGGCGCGCCCGCCGACAAGGCCTCCCAGCCCGTGGTGATCTGGGCGTCCCCTAAGACATCGCGTCGCCATGTCGATGTGGTTCGCAAGGCCCTCGCTGCGGGAGGCTGGACGAAAGTTTCGCTGTCCATGGGCGCGAGTCACGGTCGCGAGCCGTAATACAGCCGCAACATGCCACGTTGATGGTCGCCCACAGAAGCGCCCAGGAAGGAAACCTCATGCGCCACAAGCTCGCCGCCCTCGCCCTGACCACGTTCGCCACCGTGGCCGCGGGCTCGGCCCTGGCCCAGATGCCGTCACCCGAGAAGATCCACAAGAAGTGGGACACGAACGCCGACGGCGGGATCGACAAGGCCGAGTGGCTCGCCGCCGGCCGCAAGGAAGCGCGCTTCGACCAAGCCGACACCGACAAGGACGGCAAGATCAGCCTGGACGAGCTGAAGGACGGCATGGGCAAGATGAAGGCCCGCCGCCAAGGCGACGCCGCGCAGACGCCTCCGGCCGACCATTAGGCGCGACTCTCGAAAAAGTCGCCAACCGGGAGCACGCTTTCTTTCGCTTGAAGAAAGCGGGCCAAGCCAATGAGGGAAACGCCGCTCGGTCGAAAGACCGGGCGGCGTTTCGCGTCAGGCTCAGGTGATGTGCTTGGCGCTGGGCGGGTCGGACGCCGGGAAGCTTTCTTCCAGGCTCTCGTCGATCAGGGCTTCCTGGCGGTCTTCGGCCGTTGCGAGCTGATCGGTCAGGTGATCCGGCTTTTCGCCCTCCGGCAGCGGTTCGACCTTGCGGGTGGTCGGGGTGTTCTCGTTCTGGAAGGCTTCCTTGACGTCGCTCTCGGAGACGCGGGCCTCGGGATGGCCGGGCTGGCCCAGGTCCTGAGCCTGGGAAAAGTCGCCCAGCACGCCAGGTTGCGAGCCGTCTTGCGGCGCGGTGTTGTCAGCCATTTTGAATGTCCTTGGGTTGGACCCAATCAACGGCCGCGCCCGACATCGCGTTCCATGGCGACGCTGTCGCCGCCTCGCCTAGCGGCCCTTCAGTTCGGTCAGTTCCCAGACGTCGCCGACCTTGTGGAACTTGAACCCCACGCGCGCGCCCGGCGTCAGCGGCGCCTCGGCGAGAATGTCGCCATAGGCCTGGAACGCGGTGCGCCCGGCGGCCAGTCCCGCGCTGCTCGCGCCCTCGTGATCGAGCGTTACCGCCTGGCCGTCGAGGACCGCGATCACACCGGTCGAATCGTATTCTGGACCCGTGGGAAGCGCCGCCGCGGCCGCCACGGGAGCGTCGGACGACGTTTTCGCCGGCTTGCCCGGACCGCAGGCGGAGAGCGCAGCCAGCAAGATGGTAGCCGATATTGTCTTTATTTTCATCATCTTATCAGAATTCAGGAGTCAGCGGATCAATCCGAACACGTCCTTCATACAAGGTTTTTTGCCGCAGGTGCGAAAAGGCCGGCGATTGTGGTAGCGATTTTGTGATCGAAGTTTTACTCTAAGGCTCGCCGGCGGCTCTCCACGCCGGTCGTCGAGAAGCGCCAGACCTGTCCAGCCGAGCACGCCGATCCTAGCGGACACCATCCCTAGCGACCTGGCGCGTCCCGCGGCTCTTGCGCCTCTCGAAACTCCGCGGAGAGCCCGGCCTCGGACGACCCGAGCCGGACAACCCGAGACGATGGACCTGATGAGTGAACGCGGCGCCTTCTTCGACCTGACCTCCTCGCGGAGCGTCGCCTACGACACCGTGATCGCCACGAGCGATCGGGTCGAGATCCCCGTCGACGCGCCCCTGGCCATGCCGGTGCAGCCCCTGGCCTTCTGGCAGGGCCAGGCCAAGCCGGCCGGCACCGCGAAGGAGAATCTGGTCCTGCGCCGCTGGGCCGTGTTCATCGCCACCGCGATCATGGGCTTCGCGGGCTGGAAAGCCACCTTCGACACCATCGCCCTGGGCGGCGTGACGCGCTTGGAAGCCGTCTGCATCACCCTGCTGGCCCCGCTGTTCCTGGCCCTGGCCCTGTGGTTCTGCACCGCCGTGGTCGGCTTCGTCGTGCTGCTGGGCAAGCCCAAGGATCCGCTCGGCATCGACGACAGCGCCGCCTCGCCCATGCCCAGGCCCAAGGCCCGCACGGCGATCCTGATGCCGGTGCACAATGAGGACGCCGCCGAGGTGTTCGCCCGCCTGCGCGCCATGGACGCCTCGATCGCCGAGACCGGCAACAGCCGCGCCTTCGACATCTTCATTCTCAGCGACACCCGCGACGCCGCCGTGGCCCTGGCCGAACAGGCCTGCTTCGCCCGCTTCCGCCGCGAGGCCAACAGCCACGTCTTCTATCGCAAGCGCACCCAGAACGCGGGCCGCAAGGCCGGCAACGTCGCCGACTGGGTCGCCCGCTGGGGCGGCGACTACGAGCACATGCTCATCCTGGACGCCGACAGCCTGATGACCGGCGAGGCCATGGTGCGCCTGGCCGACGCCATGGAGCGTCATCCGCGCGTGGGTCTGATCCAGACCATGCCGATGATCATCAACGGCCAGACGATCTTCGCCCGCACCCTGCAGTTCGCCACGCGCCTGTACGGCCGCGTGGCGTGGACGGGCCTGGCCTGGTGGTCGGGTTCGGAAAGCAGTTTCTGGGGCCACAACGCCATCGTGCGCACCCGCGCCTTCGCCGAGACCTGCGGCCTGCCCAGCCTGGACGGCCCCAAGCCGTTCGGCGGCGAGGTGATGAGCCACGACGCCCTGGAAAGCGCCCTGCTGCGTCGCGGCGGCTGGGGCGTGCACCTGGCCCCCTATCTGAGCGGCTCCTACGAGGAGAGCCCCTCCAACCTGCTGGACTTCGCCACCCGCGACCGCCGCTGGTGCCGGGGCAACGTGCAGCATATCCCGCTGATCGGCCTGCCCGGCCTGCACTGGATGAGCCGCCTGCACCTGGTGATCGGCGTGCTCAGCTACGTGCTCTCGCCCCTGTGGTTCGTGGCCCTGTCGGCCGGGATCATCTCGCGCATGCTGATGCCCGAGCTGAAGAAGGCCGCCTTCACCATGGCCGACCTGCAGGCCGCCGCCCACGCCCTGATCGACTGGCGCGAGATCCAGGCCACCGCCTGGGCGATGATCATCACCTTCGTCCTGCTGTTCGGCCCCAAGATCCTGGGTTCGATCCTGGTCTTCTCGCGCGCCAACGAGATCAAGGGCTTCGGCGGCCGTCGCCGGATCGTGGCCGGCCTGGGCGTCGAGATGCTGCTCTCGGCCCTGGTCGCCCCGATGCTGATGTTCACCCAGACCCGCGCCCTGGTCGAGATCCTGGCCGGCAAGGTCGGCGGCTGGGCCACCCAGCGCCGCGACGCCGACAAGGTCACCGGCAAGGAAGCCTTCGCGGCCATGGGCTGGATCAGTGTCACCGGCCTGGTCCTGGCCGTGGCCTTCTGGTTCACGCCCGATTTGCTGACCGCCACCCTGCCGATCCTGGCCGGCCTGATCCTGGCGGTGCCGCTGACCATGCTGGGCGCGCACAAGATCGCGGGCCTGGGCCTGAAGGCGAACGGCCTGTTCATGACCCCGGAAGAGCGCCGCCCGCCGGCCATCGTCCGCGCGGCCCTGGGACCGGCCTGCGAGCCGCCCGCCCGCTGGTTCAGCCGCCAGCCGGCCGCGACCCTGGCCGTCGAACAAAGCGTGGAACGGAACGCGGCCTGAACGCGTAAGCGTTTAGAAGCCCCATAGCCGCCCGCCCTCGACCGGAGTAGAAGCGCGCTTCGTTTCAATCCTAACGGAGCGTCCGCCGTGTCGCGCCTCTTCAGCGCCTATGTGATCGTCGACTGGAGCGCGGCGGCCAAGCCGACCACGGGGGCCGACTCCGTGTGGATCGGCGTGATGAAGCGCGACGTGCGTTTCCGGCTGACGTTCGAGACCTTCAATCCGGCCACCCGCCAGGAGGCCGAGGTCAAGCTGACGGCGATCCTGGACGACCTGAAGAAACGCAATGAGCGGGCCCTGGTCGGCTTCGACTTCCCGCTAGGCTTCCCGCGCGGCTTCTCCCAGGCCCTGACTCTGAAGGGCGAGCAGCCGTGGCGCGCGGTCTGGGACCAGATCAACAAGATGGTCAAGGACAAGGCCGACAACACCAACAACCGTTTCGGCGTCGGCTCGGAACTGAACCGCCGGCTGACTGGCGGGCCGTTCCCGTTCTGGGGCGTGCCGCCCAAGGACACCCTGACGACCCTGCAGCCCAAGAAGACCCGCGAGCATGGGCAGGGCGACCTGCCGGAGTTCCGCCACGCGGACCTGGCGGCGAAGGGCGCCCATTCGATCTGGAAGCTCTATTACAACGGCTCGGTCGGCGGTCAGGCGATCATGGGCATCCCGGCCGCGCGCCGGCTGCGGGACGCTCGCGGCGACGCCGCCCGGGTTTGGCCGTTCGAGACGGGCTTCAAGGCCCTGACCGAGGCCGACCTGGAAGGCGTGCAGGTGGTGATCGCCGAGGTCTATCCCTCGCTGCTCAAGGCCGTCCCCGCCCCGGGCGAGGTCAAGGACGCCGCCCAGGTGCGCGCCCTGGCCGAACACTTCGCCAAGCTGGACGAGGCCGGCAAGCTGGCGGCGCTGTTCGGGCCGCCGAAGGGCCTGGCGGAAGACGTTGTCGCCGATGCGGAGACGCAAGAAGGGTGGATCCTGGGCGCTGGGATCTAGTCCGGCCCACGGTCGGGGAAAGGCAAATGTGTCTGTCCCCGATTGTGATCAGAAGTTGCCCGCGAGCATCAGGGCGAGCACTGGCGGCTCGCGAACCTCGATCCGGCGGTAATTCACGAACGCCGCGCAATCGAGCAAAGCCGCATACTGCTCAGGACAACGCCTCCGAAAGTCGGCGGCGGCGTCGATGCGCAATGTGAACAGCCCGCCCGGCGCGACGGACGGGTTGGTCATTCCGCTCGACGGATCGTCGACCGAGGTCAGGCAGTCGATCCAGGCGTCCATGTTGCAGCCGTAGAATTCCGGAAAACCGAGCGCCGTACGAAACACCTGATGGAAGCTATCCCAATCAACAATCGCGTCGGTGGGTATCGTCACGACGGTCGCTTTCATGTCGCCCCTATCGCTCCCGCACATCCAGCATCCGATACCGCCCCAGCAGGAACGCCGCCGCGATGAAGCTGGTGACGATCACCGACCAGACGATGCCGTCGACGCCCAGCTTCATCGGAATGGCAAGCCACCAGGCCAGCGGTCCCATGATCAAGGCGTAGCTGATCATGTGGGTGACGGCCGGGATCCACACCTCGCCCCGGGCCCGCAAGGCCTGGGCGCAGACCACCTGCACGGCGTCGGGCACGAGGAACAGGCAGGTCAGCGCCAGGGCCGGAGCGATCAGGGCCAGGGCGGCCGGGTCGGTGGTGTAGGCGCCGCCCACCAGGTGGCGAAGCGGGTAGAGCAGCACGGCCACCGCCAACGCGAAGACGGCGGTAAGGCCAAAGGCGATCCAGCCGGCGCGGCTCATGCCCTTGCTGTCGCGCGCGCCATAGGCTCGCCCGACCTGCACGGCCGTCGCGGTCGACAGGCCCAGCGGGACCATGAAGATCACCGCGGCCACGTTCAGCACCACCGCCCAGGCCGCGACGTTCAGCCCGCCCAGCCAGCCGGCCACCAGGCTCATGCCGGCGAAGGCCGAGACCTCGAACAGGTTCGACGTCCCCGCCCCGTAGCCGACGCGACGCTGCTCCTTGGCGGCGACGGGATCGTGGGGCGCCTTGTCGAACACGCCCATGGCCCGGGCGTCCTTCAGACGCACGATCACCACCGCCAGCATCAGGGCGAAGACGGTCCGGGCCACGAAGGTGCCCCACGCCGCCCCCACCGCGCCCAGGGCCGGCAGGCCGAAGGTTCCCGGCACCAGCAACAGGTTGACGGCCAGGTTGACCAGGTTGGCGACCCACATGTTGACCGTGACCAGGCCCGGCCGTCCCAGCCCCTCGAGCCAGAAGCTCAACGCCACGCTCACGGCGTAGGGGGTCATCGACAGCGAGAAGACGATCAGCGGCGCGGTGGCGCCGTCGGCCAGGGCCTTGTCGATGCCGACGTGATGCAGCAGAGGCGGCGCGGCCAGGACCAGCAGGATCGAGCCGGCCAGGCCCAGCCAGAAGGCGTAGACCACGCCCCGGCGCAGCACGGCGCCGATCTCGTGCCGTCGTCCGGCCCCCATGGCGCGCGAGCCCATCACCTGGGTTCCCACCAGCAGGCCCACCGTCACGGTGACGAAGATCGAGGTCGGGGCCCAGGCCATGGCGTGGAAGCCCAGCTGCGTCGCCGAATAGTGACCGACCACGATGGCGTCGGTCAGGCCCATGACCATGATGCCCAGGCGTGACAGCACCACGGGCCCCGCCAAGCGCAGCAGTTCGATCAGATCGGAGACAATGACGCCGTGCGGCTTCCCGGAGCGGGGAGCCGGCGCGGCCGCGGGACGCGACATCTTCAGGGCCTTTCAAAGAGGTCGGGAAGGTGACCGATGCCTGCGCTTTGGGCAACCCCGGTTCCCATGCTCGCGCTTGGAACATCCGCCCGGCCCACCGGTTTCGCCGTCTCAAGCTTTGGGAGCCACCAGATGTCCGACGTCGAAACCCCGGAATTCGAATCCGCCGCCGACCGCGTGTCGCAGGCCGAGCGCGACATCCAGGCCCCGCTGGACGCCAAGGAGAAGCGTTCGTTCAAGGACGGCGAGGAGGAGGAGGAAAAGCCCGCCATGCAGGCCGGGGCTCGCCCCTACCCCGTCCCGCCCTTCCCCGAGCAGCACCAGCTGAAGCCGGGGATCGAGGCCAGGCTGGATCCGGCCCCGATGTACGACGCGCCGTTCTACAAGGGCTCGGGCAAGCTGGAGGGCAAGGTGGCGCTGATCACCGGCGCCGACAGCGGCATCGGCCGGGCCGTGGCCGTACTGTTCGCCCGCGAGGGCGCCGACGTCGCCATCGCCTATCTGGACGAGGAAGAGGACGCCGCCCTGACCCGGATGGCGGTCGAGCAGGAGGGCCGCCGCGCCATCCTGCTGCCCGGCGACGTGGCTGATCCTGACTACGCCAAGGCCGCCGTCGATCGGACGGTCAGGGAACTGGGCAAGCTGGACATCCTGGTCAACAACGCCGCCTTTCAGGAGCACGTGCTGGACTTCGAGGACCTGACCGTCGAGCACTTCGACCGCACGCTGAAGACCAACCTCTACGGCTATTTCCACATGGCCCAGGCGGCCGTGAAGGTGATCCCGCCGGGCGGGGCCATCATCAACACCGGTTCGGTCACCGGCCTGCTCGGTAACAAGGACCTGCTGGACTACTCGATGACCAAGGGCGGCATCCACGCCTTCACGCGCTCGCTGGCCACGAATCTGATCGACAAGGGCATCCGCGTCAACGCCGTGGCCCCTGGTCCGGTCTGGACGCCGCTGAACCCGGCCGACAAGCTGGGCCCCGACGTGGCGCAGTTCGGCGCCAAGACTCCGATGAAACGCCCCGCCCAGCCCGAGGAGATCGCGCCCGCCTACGTGTTCCTGGCCTCGCCCCAGACGTCCAGCTACATCACCGGCGAGGTGCTGCCGATCATCGGCGGGTACAACGGGGGCTAGGTCACGGGACGCCCTTAACCGTCCCTACTAACGAACGGCTAAGCCTGCCAGCGTAGGTTGCCAACCAGGCGCAAAACGCGCCTTCGGCCTCGCGCCGAACCTGGAACTGGTCCTTCAATGGCGTTCAACAGCATCAATACGAACGTCGGGGCGATGATCGCCCTGCAATCGCTGAACGCGATCAACCGTGACCTGTCCACCACCCTCCGCCGCATCTCGACCGGCCTGGCGATCTCCAGCCCCAAGGACAACGCCGCCGTCTGGGCCATTGCGCAGAACCAGCGCTCCGAGGCGCGCTCGCTGGACGCCGTCCGCGCCTCGCTGCAGCGCGGCCAGTCGATCACCGACGTGGCCCTGGCGGCCGGCGAAACGGTCACCGACCTGCTGGACAAGATGAAAGAGAAGATGCTGGCGGCTTCGGACACCAGCCTCTCCACCGCCAGCCGCAAAGCCTTGAACGACGACTATCTGAACCTGAGGCGCCAGATCGACCGCACGGTGGGCGCCGCCGACTTCAACGGCATCAACCTGATCTCGTCCGGTTCGACCGGCCAGATCCGCGCCCTGGCCAACGCCAACGCCACCGACACGATCGACGTCGACCACGTGGACCTGTCGACCACCGGCTCGGCGCTCTCAGGCATGCGCGCCGACCTGCTGGGCGCGCCGATCAGCGCCGCCGAGCTCAAGGCGATGAGCGGCGCAATCGACAACGTGACCTCGGCCCTGTCGAGCCTGGGCACCCGGTCCTACGCCCTCGAAACCCATATGAGCTTCATCGACAAGCTACAGGACACGCTGGACGCCTCGGTCGGCCGGCTGGTCGACGCCGACATGGCCAAGGAGGCCACCAAGCTTCAGGCCCTGCAGATCAAGCAGCAGTTGGCGATCAAATCGCTAAGCATCGCCAATTCCGGGCCCAGCTACCTGCTGAAGCTGTTCGGCGGCTGAAAACCTAGTGCGGCCAGACCTCGGTGAGAACCTTGGCCGTTCCGCCCTTCTTCCAGTTGACCTCGAGGGACGGCGTCTTGGGCTGACCCTCGGCGAACAGCTCGTAGATCACCGTGCCGTCGTTCTGGGTGCTTTCGATCACCCGCACGGGCGCGACCTTGGGCACGGCCTTGACGGCCGCGTCGCGCACCGGCTGCGGCGTGGCGGTCCAGGCGATGTCGCGCTGGGTCTCGACGATCTTCCATTTGCCGTCGGTCTCCAGCAGGTCGAACTCGATCTCGGCGCCGTCCGGCAGCACGCCCTCGACGTCGAAGTAGCGGCGATCCTCGCGCTCCTTGAGCTCGGCCTCCAGGATCTTCAGGCCCGGCGCGGCGGCGGTGACCACCGCGACCACAGCCGGCGGCAGGTCGGCGGCGGCGACGGGGGTGATCTTCGTTTCGGGAGCCGGGGCTTGGGCCAGGGCCGTTCCGGCCATCAGGGTCAGCGCGAAGGCCGAAGCGAGGGTCGAGCGCAGAAACACGGTGGCTTCCTCCAGGTTCGTTGTCGTTGACGCGGTCAGTATGCCCCAACGACCAATATGCCCCAACGGACGGGGAAAGATTGAACCGATCGCGATCTTGGCCTCAAATCACCCAGGGTGGGCGCTGACGCTGCACGAAGGAGCCATTCCCATGACGCTGCACAAGAGCCTGGCGAGCGCGATCGCCCTCGCCGTCCTGATCCCGGGCGCCGCCCTGGCTCACCACGGCTGGAGTTCGTACGACGCCGAGAAGACCCTGACGGTCACCGGACCACTGATCGACGTCGCCTGGCGCAACCCGCACGGCGAGGCCAAGATCAAGCACGCCGGCAAGACCTGGGACGTGATCCTGGCGCCCGTGGCCCGCATGGAGGCGCGGGGCCTGACCGAGGCGATGATCACCAACGGCAAGCCGGTCAAGCTGGAGGGCTACCCGCGCAAGGACGGCGTGGCCGAGATGCGGATCGAGCGGGTCACGGTCGACGGCAAGACGGTCGAGCTGCGCTAGGTGGAGGCCCTGGCCGTCGCGCTGGAGGCCTCGCCGCTCGGGGTCTGGGCGCGTGGGTCGAACCTGGCCTATCCGGTGGCGAACCTGATCCACCTGCTGGGCCTGGTGATGCTGATCGGCGGGATCGGGGTGCTGGACTTGCGCCTAGCGGGCGCCTTTCGCCGGCTGCCGGTCGAAGCCCTGTGGCGCTATCTGTTGCCCATGGGCGTCGCCGGCCTGGTCCTGCTGGTTCCCGCCGGCCTGGTGTTGTTCGCCGCCGACGCCTCCAGCCTGGTGGTTTCGACGGTGTTTCGCTGGAAGGTCGCGCTGATCGTCCTGGCCCTGGCCAATGCCGGCGCCTACCACCTGTTGTGGCGCAAACGGCTGGGGCGATGGGACGTCGATCCGCCGCTGGGCGGACGCATCATGGCCGCCGGCTCGCTGAGCCTGTGGCTGCTGGTCGCTGGTCTGGGACGATGGATCGCCTACGCCTGACGCCCCTGCCTGACACCTCGCATCGCCGTGCTAAGCAAGGGCGTTACCCAGTGAGTCCCCCATGGCCCAGCACCTCGCCCTCTTGTCCCTGCTCGTCCGCGACTATGACGAGGCCCTGGCCTTCTATGTCGGCAAGCTTGGCTTCACCCTGGTCGAGGACAGCGAACTGGGCGGCGGCAAGCGCTGGGTCGTGGTCGCGCCGGGCGCGGCCGGAACACGGTTTCTGCTCGCCAAGGCCAGCGACGACCAGCAGGTGGCGCTGATCGGCGGACAAGGCGGCGGCCGGGTCTGGCTGTTCCTGCACACCGACGCCTTCGAGGCCGACCACGCCCGTTTCAGAGCCGCCGGGGTGAAGTTCCTCGAAGAGCCCCGTCACGAGGCCTATGGCAGCGTGGCGGTGTTCGAAGACCTCTACGGCAACCGCTGGGACCTGCTGCAACCCAAGACCAAGGCCTGATCATGCGTCGCGTCATCGCCCTCTTGCTGGTCGCCCTGGCGACCCTGTTCGCCGGCCCCGCCCTGGCCAAGCCGGCCGCGCCGCTACGGGTGCTGTATCTGGACCAGTCGGTCGGCTGGAAGCACGCCCCGGTCGCCCGTCCCGAAGGCGGCGGCCTGGCCTCGTCCGAGATCGCTATGAAGGCCATCGGTGAGGAGAGTCGCGCCTTCACCGCCGAGGTGACGCAGGACGCCCGCGAGATCACGCCGGAGCGCCTGCAGCGCGTCGATGTCCTGGTGTTCTACACGACCGGCGCCCTGCCCCTTTTGCCCGAGGTCTGGGCCGCGGTGCAGCAGCGGGTGGCGGCGGGCAAGCTGGGGTTCGTCGGCCTGCACAGCGCCACCGACACGGCCTGGTCCTATGACGGCCCCGGCGAGACCTATACGCAATTCATCAACGGCCACTTCGCCGGCCATCCCTGGACGCAAGGCACGCCGATCCGCATCGAGACCCTGGATCCCGACCTGCCCGTGGTCGCCATGTGGCCCGTCGGCTTCGACTACGCCGAGGAAATCTACCAACACAGCGATTTCGATCCGTCGAAGGTTCGCGTGCTGCAGACCCTGGACTTCGCCGGCGCCCCGCTGAAACGGCCCTACGCCGTACCGGTCGCCTGGGCGCGGCAGATCGGCCAAGGGCGGCTGTTCTTCACCAATCTGGGCCACACGCCCTCGACCTGGGACGATCCCCGTTTTCGCAAACAGATCGTCGAGGCGGTGAACTGGACGGGCGGCCGAACCTCCGGCCGCGCGACGCCGGACACCTCGCGCCAGTTCCTGTGGCAGCTGAAGGCGCTGCTCGCCTACGAGCCTGTCGCCGGCCGCGACGACAAGGCGATCATCGGCCGCCTGATGGAGATGGACCCCGCCTGGCAAACGGCGACCGCCAAGCGGATCGCGGATCTGCGGACGGTCTATCCGCAAAAGCCCGACAGCGACCGTGCGCCGTTCGAGGCGGCCTACAAGGCGGTGCTGGCCGAGGTGCAGGCACGGGGCGGCGTCCGCTAGGGACGCTCCGCGAACGCCTCCGCCGCCATGCCTCGCAGATGTTCGGCGATATCGGCCGGCCAGTCGGCGATCCGCGCCGCGAAGCCCGCCGCGTCTCCTGCGAACAGCGCCCGGCTCATCTCTTCGAATCCGGGACGATCGCCCGCCATGACCGAGGCGAAGCGGTAGGCCGCGTCGCGGGCGGCGCGGCGGCGGTCCGGCCCCTCGCTCTCGCGCCGGGCGGCCTCGACCAGCTTGCGCAGGGCGACTGAAGCGCCGCCGGGCTGAGCGGCCAGCCATTCCCAGTGCCGGGGCAGCAGGGTGACTTCACGCGCCGTGACGCCCAGCTTGGGACGTCCACGACCACGTGGCGCGACCTCGCCTTCTCCTAGCCGCAACGCGATGTCCCATGGACCGCCGCGCAGGTCGAAATCGACCTGACGGCCCTCGGGGTCGAAGATCAGCAGCGAGGCGTTGGGCGCCTTGGCCAGCCGAGCCTGGGCGGCCACCGTCACATCCAGCTTAGGACCCGCCGCGATCCTGCGCTCGCCCTCGAAGACGACATAACCGCTCATCGCCGCAGCCCCTCGGCCTGCAAGGTCGTGCGCCAGTGCTCGCGGCGCTCGACCAGCAGCGAGGCGCGGCCCAGCCGCTCCAGTCCCTTGTCGTCGAGGATTTCCAGCACCTCGAAGCCGAATGCCGCCTCGCCGTGGGCGTTCCAGGCCTGTTGCAGGGTCGGGCTGGTGTGGCCGCCGGTGCGCAGGGCGAACCAGACGCCGTTCTGGCGGGTCGACAGGTCGGGCGTGCCGCCGATCCAGACCTCGCCGGTCGCGGCGCAGCGGACTGCGTAGATCCCCGCCTGGACCTCACGGTCCTTGTAGTCGCGCACCAGGGCGCGTCGGTTGCTCATCGTTTCCATGAGCGGATTTTTACCCGGGTATTTTATGGAGTCAATATTACCCGGGTATATTTTGACTTAGGAAGGTTCAACCACACGCAGGATCGGCGGGCCGACGTCTGTCAGAGGAACGTCCAGCCCCAACCTCGCCGTCACCGCCGGGGTCGAGGCGCCGCGCGGCGCCAAAACCCAATCGCCTGGGTTCGACGCCCTGACCGCCACCACCGCGTTCTTGGGGCAGATATCGAAGCAACCGACCTCGATCACGCCGACCCGCGCCTTGCGGCCCTTGCCGCCGCCGTGCGCCTTGACCGCCTTGCGCAGGACCTTGGCCAGCTTTTCGTCGCCGTTTTCGCCGAAGCCGCCGTCCAGCTTCTTCGAGCATTTGCGGCAGACCAGGATCACCTCGGTCCAGTCGGAACGGGCGCGCTTGAACGGCTTGTCTTGGCTCACGAGGTTCGGCCTTTGCTGCAGTTCCGCAGATGGGACCAAACCGGCCGATGGCAAGGTCTTGCCAAAGGCGCTAGAGACCCGTTCGAACAGGAGGCCCCAGGATGGTCCGCAATCTGAAGGGCAAGGTGGTGACGACGCCCCGTACGACCCCGCTCAACCCGACTGTCCAGGCCGACATCGCCTGGTTCGAGGCCCACGAAGGCCGCGTCTTCCGCCTTCGCGACCCCGCGCCGTTGGAGTTCAACGACCCGCTCGGCGATCCCGGCGACGGCTTTTCCTGGCGCGTACTGGTGGCCAAGCTGGCCGACGGCGGCCGCCTGCGTCTGCCCGTCTCCCTGGCCTGGGACCTGCACAACGACCATGCCAAGGACGCGCACCTGAAGATGATCTTCGACCAGGTCGCGCCCGACAAGGCCAAGGCGTTGCTCAAGTCGGCCTAGCCCCGCCGCAGCCAAGCCGCCACGGCCCAGGCGTGGGCGTCGTGGCGCAGGGCCACCACGGCGTCGCGGGGGTCCAGCCAGACCAGGGTGTGGTCGTCCTCGACCTTCAGCTCGGCCCGCTCGCCGGCGACCCGGACGACATAGATGCCGCCGTTGTTGCAGACCGGCTGGCCGTCCGACTTCAGGAACGGCTGGCTGACCTCGATCACCCGCGCGCCCACCTCGACGACCAGCCCCGTCTCCTCGCCGAACTCGCGGACGACGGCGGCGTGCTCGTCCTCGTCGCCGTCCACCGCCCCGCCCGGCAGGTCGAAATAGGGCGGACGATCCGGCTTGCGGACCTCGACCAGGGCGATCATCCCGTTGGCGCCCTCGGCGATGCCGAAGGCGGCCCAGCGGTGCTTGTATTCCAGACCCGGCTGGGGCGCGTCGAACGCCTGCATCGGATCAGTCCTTGCCGAACAGGTCGTTCCACGGATCGGCCTTGCCGGAAATGACGTCGTCGACGGTGATCTCGGGGCGATAGCCGATCTTGCCCGTGGCGCTGGCGTTCCAGGCCTGGACGACCATGTCGCGCAGCTGGGTCGCCCCGGCCGCCAGGCGCTCGGTCACGAAGGCCTTGGCGCGCGGGTCGGTGGCGACCAGAGCGCCTTCCTTTTCCAGCTTGTACAGCGGCTCGACGAAGCTGACCGTCGTGGTCAGATAGGAGACCGTCCGCGCCTCGATCGTGCAGGCGCAGTCCTTGTAGGCCGGCACCAGCGCCTTGACCTCGGCGTCTGTCGCCACCGCCTTGACCAGCGGCCCCTCGAACGTGAAGTGGGTGCTCTTGCTCTGGGTGTAGCCGTTCGGATTGGGGTAATCGCCCCAGCCGTTGTAGTGCACGCTCAGATGCAGCGGCTGGCTGGCGTCGCCGACATAGTGAGCCCAGACGCCCAGGTCGCGGACCAGCAGATCCTCGCGCCGCTTCAGGTCGGCGACGTAATAGGCCTTCTTGGTGGCGTCCTTCTCGGTCTTGGACACCGCCTGCAGCACGCGCCAGTAGGTGAAGTCCTTCACCAGCTGCTGGTAGCCATCGATGATCGAATACGGCAGGTAGCCGGCGTTCCAGCTGTTCTGGCCCACCGCCCCCAGGGCCTTTTCGTAGTCGGCGCGGGTCTGCGGCAGCGTCTCGACCGTGAACTTCGGACCGCCGTACATCAGGCCCTGGTCGTCGATGTCGAGGAAGTGGGCGGCGTCGCGGTCGTGGTCGTGGATCTTGCCCGAGCCCTTCCAGCGGTCCGGCTCGCGGGCGTATTCGCCGATCGTGGCGATGGCCCGCGGCGTGCGCAGGAAGGCCGGCATGTCGCTGGGGAAGCTCTCGGCGGCGACGACCCCGACCATGCGATGCCCGGCGGCGCCCCAGGCGAAGGCCGAGCCGGCGGGCGCGGCCAGGGCGGCGATCAGGGCGACGCTGGTGAACAGGCGACCAAGGGGAGAGGGGGTAGACGGCTTCATGCGCGCTCCAACGAACAGACGGCATCGACGATTGCGCGACTCACAATCGCCCTTGGATCTGCCCAAAGACGTGTGCGCCGCCACAAAAGCCGTGGGCGACTCCGGTTTATGCCACCCCGGCCGCGACCGCCAGAGCGCGTGATCAGAGCCGTGAAGCCTCAGCGCGCAACCCCTTGTACGCTTGGGATTAACGCCCTTGGCGGAACCAAATCGCGCCCCAAACGATGGCGCCGACAGCCGCCGTTAAGGATGCAGCGCAGCATCAGGTCACCTTCAGGTGGGTTGTCACGGCCCCGTGATCTTAGTACTCAGACCGCCGACCGAAACTTTACGCCGATAAGAGGAACCCCTCGATGCGACGCACGTTTGCGGGATTTCTGGCCGTCGCGGCCATGTCCATCGCCCTCCCCGCCCTGGCCGCCGACAGCGCTCCCGCGCGCAGCGACCCGCTCGGCGATCTGATCACCGGCGCCCTGACGGGCACGATGCCGGGCTCGATCGAATACAAGATGAAGGCCACGCTCTACCACGCCGGCGCCAAGGGCATCCGCGCCCTCGACAGCCTGGGCTGCAAGGTGGTGGCCATGCGCACCCTCGCCGTCGACAAGACCGTGATCCCGCGCCGCACCGTGGTGTTCATCAAGGAAACCGTCGGCCTGCCGATGCCCAACGGCGACAAGCACGACGGCTATTGGTACGCGTCGGACGTCGGCGGCGCGATCAAGGGCAACAAGCTGGACCTGTTCAGCGGCGAAGGCCGCTCGTCGATGAAGCCCCTGATGCCCCTCAACCTGGCCACCCTGTCGGTGACCAAGGTGGGCGAGTTCAAGGGCTGCCCCCCGGGCTAGGCGTCTCAAGGCGCGGGACACGCCAGGCCTCGATATGGCCTCGTTCAACCGCGACCTAACCACGGCCTTCCGCCATATCGACCATCTGGGCTTCCATCCACTTGTCGATGGCGATCACGATCGCCCGTCGCCGTTCCTGGCGGCTGACTCCCACATCCCGGTCCGCCCTGATGCGGTAGTCCTCCAGGGCGGCGAAGCGCTTCCAGATCACGCGGAGCAGATGGCCGACGCGCCCCGGCGTCTGCTCGGGGTCGCGCGGAATCCTGGCCGCCGCCGCCTTGAGGGCGCGGATGCGGGCGCGGGTTCGGGATCGAGGCATGGGTGTCTCCTGCTGCCGGCGGGGACAGGTCCATGGGCCTGGCTCCCAATTCTGGACATGACTTCGCCGCCTCACGCGGGAAGCCGCTGAAGTTCGGGGAGGGCCGCAGAGCGCCGGGCTGGGCCCGGAAGCTTTTGTAGAAATACCGTTTCGACTCAGACCAACGCTCCGCGCGGTTCGTTATCCGGGAGCGTCCGGCGGCCGGCCCTGTTCGGACCTCGCCAGTCTTGGCCCCCGACGGGCGGGCCGGGCTCGCGTCGCCCGGTCCCAGAACGCCTGCGTCACCGCAAGCCTGTCGTCTCCTCGGCCCTCATCCAACGCCGTATCTGTGTTCCACGCCCGGCCGGCGCCAGATGGATGAAGTCGCGGCCCTTCGCGAAGCCGCAGCCGACGAGCACACCCGCTCGACCGCACCCCAAGGCCGCGAAGGTCGCAGGCCTTAGCGCCCTCCCCATCGCCTTGAGATGCAGTGATTATGCGCCAGCCCGGGAGGGGGAGGATAAGTGGATTTTCGGCGTTGAATTTATTGAAGAAAGACGCTGGGAGCGATGGGAGCAAAGTCCGACTAGGGTGGAGGCCGTTTGGAAAGCGGACCTTTAAAGCGTCCACTGGTGATCAAGGCGCGCGCGAAACCCTCTCTCTTTGAGAGAGGGAGGGGCCCGCCGCGAAGCGGTGGGAGGGTGAGAGGTTTCACCGCTTCCGGAAAATCCCGATTCCTGTCGTTGATCGGCCCGGGTCGCCCGGCCAAGCTCTCCGGCCATGGACAAGACCGCCAACGCCCGTCGCCTTCGCCGGGACCAAACCCTGGCCGAGAAAACGCTCTGGTCCCTCGTGCGAAATCGTCGGCTGGGCGGCTTCAAGTTCATGCGGCAGGTGGCGATCGATCGCTATTTCGCGGACTTCGTCTGCGAGGCGGCCAGAGTGATCGTTGAACTGGATGGCCCAACTCATGACGGTCGGGAGGATTACGACGATCGCCGCACGGAAATCCTGGAGTTGTTCGGCTACATCGTGGTGAGGGTCCGCAACGAGCGGCTCCTCGCCGATCCAGGCAGGACGGCGGACGACATCCTGGCGGTGCTTCGTTCGGACAAGGTGTAACCTCTCACCCTCCCATGGCTTCGCCATGGGCCCCTCCCTCTCTCAAAGAGAGAGGGATTCCGCTCAGATGGCCGCCAAAGGTCAAAGTCCGAAACGACCGGCGTCTGAAGGCCCTAGATCCCCTCGCCCACGTTCGGCGCCGCGCCCGGCGCGCGGGCGACGTGGATGCCGCATTCGGTCTTGTCCTGGCCCGCCCAGCGGCCGGCGCGGACGTCGGCGTTGGGATCGTCCACCGGCTTGGTGCAGGGCCAGCAGCCGACCGACGGGAAGCCCTGGCTGACCAGCGGGTGGGCCGGCAGGTCGTGCTCGGCGACGTAGGCGTCCAGCTCGGCCTTGCCCCAGTTGGCCAGCGGGTTGAACTTGATCTGGCCCTCGGTTTCCTCGACCACGCGCAGCCGCAGGCGGTCGCCGCCGTGGAAGCGCTTGCGGCCCGTGGTCCAGGCGGCGAACTCGCCCAGGGCGCGGTCCAGCGGCAGCACCTTGCGGATGTGGCAGCAGGCGTCGGTGTCGGTGCGCCAGAGGTCGGACTTGGGATCGGTGACGGCCAGGTCGGTATAGGCCGGCCGCAGGTCGCGCACGTCGGTCAGGCCCAGCTGGGCGGCCAGGCTCTTGCGGTAATCGAGGGTCTGGCCAAACAGCATGCCGGTGTCGAGGAACAGCACGGGGATGTCTTTCGACACCTGACTGGCCAGGTGCAGCAGCACCGCCGATTCCGCGCCGAACGAGCTGACCAGGGCCAGCTTGTCGCCGAAGGTCTCATAGGCCTTGCGCAGCACGGTCAGCGGATGGGCGTCGCGCAGCTCGGCGTCCAGCCGCGCCGCCAGGTCGGCGGCCCCCTGTTCTTGGGGAACGAGAGGCTGCGCGGCCGCGTAGGGCTGCAACTCGGTCACGGACTGGTCGTAGGCCATCAGACGGCCCTTTCCTCGAACGCCGCCCGCTCCTCGAAGGCGACCTGACGATTGTCGGCGGCCCGTTGATAGACGTGGCGGAAGCGGTGGGCGGCCTTGGTCCAGGCCTCCGGCGTCGCGCCGTCATTGGGCTCGAACGCGTCGAAGCCGCAGCGGACCATGAAGCCGGCCTGCTCCTGCAGCACGTCGCCGACCGCCCTCACCTCGCCGGTGAAGCCCAGGCGCTCGCGCAGCAGGCGGGCCGAGGTGTAGGCGCGGCCGTCGCGGTACTTCGGAAAGGCCAGGGCCACCACCGACAGGCGCGCCAGGTCATAGGCCAGGGCCTCGACCTCCTGGTCGGCCTCGATCCGCACGCCGACCCGGCGGCTGTTGGACAGCAGGATCTCGCCCTCCGCCTGGAAGCGGGCCAGGGACAGGATCACGTCGCCCTCGGGAATTGCGTCCTCGTCGGCCACGTGAACGAAGGCGTCCTCGGCCCACTCAGCCCCGAAGTCCGTGCTGCTGGGCTCGCCGACCAGCTTAATCAGCTTGGGCATAGACCGCCTCCTTGAAGGGCTCGAGGCCGACGCGGCGATAGGTGTCGAGGAAGCGCTCCTCGCCGGCGCGGATGTTCAGATAGGCTTCGACCAGGGCGTCGATGGCCGGAGCCACCTTGTCGGCCGACAGGCCCGGGCCCAGGATCTTGCCGATGCTGGCGTCTTCCGCCCCCGAACCGCCAAGCGAGAGCTGGTAGAATTCCTCGCCCTTCTTGTCGACGCCCAAGATGCCGATGTGGGCCACGTGGTGGTGACCGCAGGCGTTGATGCAGCCGCTGATCTTGATCTTCAGCTCGCCCACCTTCTCGGCCCGGTCCGGGTCGGCGAACTTGCGGGCGATGTCCTGGGCGATCGGGATGGCGCGGGCGTTGGCCAGGGCGCAGTAGTCAAGGCCCGGGCAGGCGATGATGTCGCTGGCCAGGTCGATATTGGCGGTGGCCAGGCCCACGGCCTCCAGGGCCGCGTGGACGGCCGGCAGGTCGTCCAGCTTGACGTGCGGCAGGACCAGGTTCTGGGCGTGGGTCACGCGCAGGTCGTCCAGGCTGTAGCGCTCGGCCAGGTCCGCGACAACGTCCAGCTGCTCGGCCGTGGCGTCGCCCGGCGTCTGGCCGATGGCCTTCAGCGACACCTCGACGATGGCGTAGCCGGGCTGCTTGTGCGGCTTGACGTTGTTGCGCACGAAGCGCTGCAGCGCGGGGCTGGCGGCGCGGGCGGCCTCGAAGGCGTCGGACACGGCCGGCAGGGTCTCGAAGTTCGTCTGGGCGAAGGCGGCGCGCACCCGGGCCAGCTCGCTGGCCGGCAGGTTGGCGCGAGCGTGGTCGATCTTGCCCCACTCCTCCTCGACCTGGCGCGCGAACTCCTCGGCGCCCAGGGCCGCGACCAGGATCTTGATCCGGGCCTTGTAGATGTTGTCGCGGCGGCCGTGGCGGTTGTAGACCCGCAGGATCGCCTCGACATAGCTGAGCAGGTGCTCGGACGGCAGGAACGACTTGATGGTGGGGCCGACATAGGGCGTGCGCCCCTGGCCGCCGCCGACGATCACCTCGAAGCCGATCTGGCCGTCTCGCCCTTTTCGCAAGATGAGCCCGATGTCGTGCACCTTGACCGCCGCGCGGTCGGTCAGGGCGCCGGTGATGGCGATCTTGAACTTGCGCGGCAGGAAGCTGAACTCGGGGTGCAGGGTCGACCACTGGCGCAGGATCTCGGACCACACGCGCGGATCGTCGATCTCCTCGGCCGTGGCGCCGGCATAGGGGTCGGCGGTGACGTTGCGGATGCAGTTGCCCGACGTCTGGATGGCGTGCAGGTCCACCTCGGCCAAGGCGTCCAGGATGTCGGGCGCGTCCTTCAGCTTGATCCAGTTGAACTGGATGTTCTGACGGGTGGTCATGTGCCCGTAGCCCTTGTCGTAGGTGCGGGCGATCCAGGCCAGGCGGCGGGCCTGGCGGGCGTTCAGCGAGCCGTACGGAATGGCGATCCGCAGCATGTAGGCGTGCAGTTGCAGATACAGGCCGTTCATCAGCCTCAGCGGCTTGAACTGGTCCTCGGTCAGCTCGCCGGCCAGGCGGCGGGCCACCTGGTGGCGGAACTCGTTGGAGCGGTCCGTCAGGAATTCGCGGTCGATGGGATCGTACAGGTACATGTCGGCTACTTCCTGCGGATCAGATCGACGCGGCCGGTGGATCGCGCGGCGCCGGCGGCGTGCCGCAGCGCCTCGATCACCTCGCCGCCGACGGCCTGCTTGCCGTGGGTGGGTTCGTTGGTCGGACCCAGGGCCCGGATGCGTTCGCGATAGCTGACCGGCGCCAGGCCGCCTTCCACCGGCGCCAGGTCGATCGGATAGGGATCGACGATCACGGTCGGCTGGGCCTTGCCCTTGGCGACGGCGGCCTCGACCTCGGCCTCGCGGCTCTCGTCGAACAGCTCGGCGTCGCCGAACCCCTCGACCCAGGCGCCGGCCTTCCAGAACACGACTTCGCCGTCGCTCAGGCGGTTGGCGGTGACAGCTTTCATGAACGCAGGCTCGCGGACTGGGGGATGAATGCGGCGGCCAGGTCGGAAACGCCGACCTCCGCCATGGCCATGGCCTCGCCGACCATCAGCAGCGCCGGGCCCTTCAGGCCCTCGGTGGCGACCGCCAGGCCGGCCAGGGTGGTCAGGATGCGGCGCTCGTCGGCCCGACTGGCGTTCTCGACGATCAGGGCCGGCGTCGCGCCCGCGCGGCCGGCGGCGGTCAGGCGATCAGCGATCAGGCCGGCCGTGCTGACGCCCATATAGACCACGACGGTCTGGTTCGGGCGCGCCAGGGCGGTCCAGTCCAGGTCGGGGTCGCCGTGGGCCGCGTGGCCGGTGACGAAAGTGACCGCCTGGGCGCTGCCGCGATGGGTCAGGGGCGCGCCCGCGCCCGCGGACGCGGCCAGGGCGGCGGTAACGCCGGGAACGACCGTGCAATCCACGCCGGCCTCGCGGCAGGCGGTCAGTTCCTCGCCGCCGCGGCCGAACAGGAACGGGTCGCCGCCCTTCAGCCGCACGACGACCAGGCCATCCAGGGCCAGGGCCACCAGCAACTGGTTGATGTCGTCCTGCGGCAGGGTATGGCGCGACTTGCGCTTGGCGACATTGATCCGCCGCGCCGCCTCGGGCGCCAGGTCGAGGATCTCGTCGGAGACCAGCCCGTCATGGACCACCACGTCGGCGGCCTGCAGGGCCTTCAGGGCCTTGATCGTCAGCAGTTCGGGATCGCCGGGCCCCGCGCCGACCAGCGTCACTTTTCCAGGCATGCGGGCGCTCGTCCCGCCGCCGAGGGCGACGAGACCGGCCTTAGACCGGGAAGCGGATCGGACCGTGGGCCGAGCCATGTGATTCAGGTCCTCTATAAGCCAAATGCGATCGACGAAGCGCCGGGCCGGCCACTGGGCCAAACCGGTTAGCGCAAAAGCATTACGGGGCGAACCCTAGGGTCCGCCCCGCTCGCGTTCCCCGATGAAAAGGGCCATCTCCATCAGCGAACGCTTGCAAATTGGTCGCGACCGGGCCACTTCGCAAACAAGGTCTTCTGCCGGGGCGTTCAGTAAAACTCATGGAAAGACAGTCGGAACGGCGGCGAC
>Ga0101941_1000590_pt1 | contig 54260 bp, 48 predicted proteins | sample DewCreD2012metaG_3_FD_75242 | JGI IMG/M metagenome (GOLD analysis project Ga0101941, IMG submission 75242) | Hot spring sediment bacterial and archeal communities from British Columbia, Canada, to study Microbial Dark Matter (Phase II) - Dewar... ... | reverse complement strand
CAGTGTCAGCCATGCCGCCGCTCCCAAAGTCGCCGCGCCGATTCCTTTCAGCGCCTCGCGCCGAGTGAGTTTCTCTATTGGCTCCTCCATAATTCTTTACAATACCTGTGCGTATGTAAAGAGCGCGTTAAGAGTACCCAAAGGCAATCAATCCGTGCAAATCAATCTGGCAGGAGTCGTTTGGAGCAAGCCGAAGCTATATCCTACAGGAGGTGCGATATGTCCAACGGAAGCGGTAGCTCGAATGCGACCTTGATACTGGTGCTGGGAATCTTGAGCATTGTGTGCCTACCCATCTTGGGACCTGTAGCTTGGATTATGGGCAATAATGCGTTGAAGGAGCTGGAACAGGGCTTTGGCGACCCGAATTCTCGCGGGTTGGTCGTTGCAGGGCGAATTCTGGGGATCATCGGTACGGTGCTGCTTGTTCTGAGCTGCATCTATGTGATCTTCATGTTTGCGTTCTTCGGCACGATTGTGTTTGCGTTCTTCGGCACGATTGCCGCGACCCAGCAATAACCTTATTCGATTGTAGAGGGCGTCTCCACAATCAGCGTCACAGGTCCGTCGTTTTGCAGGCGCACTTGCATGGATGCGCCATAGACGCCCATCTGCACATGGACGCCCTCCGCGCGGAGATCGTCGCAGAACTGGCAGTAGAGCGTCTCGCCCCGCTCGTAGGGGGCGGACTCGGCGAAGCTGGGGCGTCGCCCTTTGCGGCAGTCGCCGTACAGGGTGAAGTTGGAGACGACCAGCATCGCGCCGCCGACCTCCAGCACGCTGAGGTTCAGCTTACCTTGCTCGTCTTCAAAGAAGCGCAGGTGCGCGAGTTTCTGGGCGAGCCAGCGGGCATCTGCCTCTGTGTCCGACTGATGGACGCCGAGCAGCACGAGCGCACCCTGCTCGATGCGCCCGACGACGCGCCCGTCTACCTCCACTTCTGCCCACCTAACTCGTTGCACGACGGCTCGCATCCTTGCCTTTGCCCTCCATAATGCGTGAGACCGCCAACACATCTTCCAGCGAGGCGAGTTTCTGGGTAATCGCGCGCAGCTCGGTCGCGCTGTGGACCTGTACCACCATGTCCACCTGCGCCGTGAGGTTCGGCGTGCGTTTGACGCGCACATCGGCAATATTGACGCCCGCAGTGCCCAGAATCGTGGTGATGTCGCCCAGCACGCCAGGGCGGTCGAGCGTCTCGAAGCGCAGTGCGGCGGGGTAGGTATGGTCTTTGTGCGCCAGCCACTCGATGTGCATGATGCGTTCGGGTTCCTTGTCTTCGAGGGCGCGCAGGTTCGGGCATGCGGCGCGATGCACGATGATGCCGCGCCCGCGCGAGATGTAGCCGCGCAGCTCGTCGCCCGGCAGCGGGTAGCAGCAGGTGGCGCGTCGGGTCAGGTAGCCGTCGGCGTCCTCGATTTGCATCGCGCGGATTTCGCGTCCTGCTGTGGCGGGCGCGGGCGGCGACTCTTGAGTCGGGGCTGGGGCGGGCGGCGAAACGCCGCGCACGCGCTGCACGACCGCCTGCACGCTGGTTAGTCCCTCGCCGATACTGGCGTACAGGTCGTTCTCGGCGCGCAGGTTCAGCGACTTGAGGATTTCGGGCAGCGCGTCGCGGAACGCGCTGGTGGGCAGGCGCAGCCGTTCCAGCTCGCGCTCCAGCACGCTGCGCCCATGCGCGATAAACTCCGCGCGACGCGCCTCGCGAAAATAAGCGCGAATCTTGCCCCGTGCGCTGGAGGTGCGCACGATGCGCAACCAGTCGTAGCTCGGCTGCGGCGTCTGGCGCGTCAGAATCTCCACGACATCGCCCGTGCGCAGCTTGTAGTCCAGCGGCACAATCCGCCCGTTCACCCGCGCGCCGATGCAGCGATGCCCTATCTCCGTGTGGATGCGGTAGGCGAAGTCGATGGGCGTCGAGCCTTCGGGTAGGTCAATCAGGTCGCCCTTCGGGGTGAACACCAGCACTTCGTCGGTCGCCATGTCGCGGAAGACGCTGGTGAGGAACTCCAAGTTGCTCTTGAAGTCAGTCAGGTCACGCAACTGCTGCTGCAGGGAGGGCAGTTGCAGGGGCTTCTGATCCGCGCCCTCTTTGTAGCGCCAGTGCGCTGCGACGCCGTACTCGGCGACTTGGTGCATCTGCCAAGTGCGAATCTGCACCTCCAGCGTGCGCTCGTTGGGACCGATGACTTTGGTGTGCAGCGATTGATACCCATTCGGCTTAGGCGCGGCGATGTAGTCGTAAAACAGCGCGGGAATCGGCTTCCACAGTTCGTGAACAATCCCCAGCGCCATGTAGCACTCCTCGACGGTGTCGGTCAGCACGCGCAGCGCGATGATGTCGTAGATTTGGTTATAGTCCAGTTGCTGCTGCTGCATCTTGCGGAAGATGCTCCAGAGGTGTTTGGGGCGTCCCATCACATCGGCGCGCACGCCGCGCTCCCACAGCCGCTCTTTGAGGGTATGCACCAGGTGCAGCACCTCCTGCTGGCGTTCGGCGCGGGTCTGGGCGACCTTTTGGCTCACCTCGCGGTACTCTTGCGGGTAGAGGTACTTGAAGGCGAGGTCGTCCAGTTGCGCCTTGATTTGGTAGATGCCCAGTCGGTGCGCGAGTGGTGCGTAGACCTGCAGCGTCTCGGCGGCGATTTGCACCTGCTTTTCGGGCGGCATGGAGTCGAGCGTCTGCATATTGTGCAGGCGGTCGGCGAGTTTGATGACCATCACGCGCAGGTCTTCGGCGACCGCCACCAGCAGTTTGCGCAAGTTATCGGCGGACTTGGCGATGCTCATGCGGCGTCGGCTCGCTTCGTTGAAAATTTCCATCTTGCGCTCGGAGTGGTGCAGTTTGGTGACGCCCTCCACCAGTTGGCGCACGGTTGTCCCGAAGCGTTGTTCGAGTTCTTCGGGTGTTGTGGCGGTGTCTTCCAGCACATCGTGCAGCAGCCCTGCGATGACGGTGTTGACCCCCATCTGCAGGTCTGCCAAGATGTGCGCGACGGCAAGCGGGTGCGTGATGTACGGCTCCCCGCTTTTGCGTTTCTGCCCGTGGTGTCGCTCTTCGGCGAACAGGTACGCCTCCACCAGGCGCGAGGTATCGGCGTCGGGCGCGTAGTCCCGAACCTTCTCGATGAGCGATTCGACCTGTTCAGGGAGTTCGTAATCCAGCGCCTGCATCCTACATCACGCGCATCACATCGATGTCGCGCTCATCGTCGCTGATGGGCGGCAGGGTCTGCAGCAAGTGCAGCTGCGCCTGTATATCCTCCTCGTCGCGGGCGAAGATGGGGTCGCCGTTCTCGGTCGCCATCTGCCAGAGCATCGCGTCGCGCGGGGTAATCAGCATCAGATCCAGGTAGTAGTCGGGGTTGACGATGGGGTGCAGGCGCGCGGCGAGTTGGCGCATCGTCTCCAGTTTGTCTTCGTAGGCGAGCGCTTCGTCGAGCCACACGCCGAAGGTCGCGTCGCTTTGCATCACGCCTTCCGCGCGCACAGTGAACGCCAGCGCCACCGTCACCGCATCGGTCTGCTCGAACACACTGACCAGCATCGGCACGCGCTCAGCGGGTATCGGCTCACGCCCCTCAGGACGCGGATCGTCCAAGAAACTGCGTTCGTCGGTCATGGTAAACGGTCTCCTGTGGTAGTATACCTAAAACCTGCTCTATGGCGCGCGTTGGCGATGGCTTGATAGGCTTGGCAGGTTTTGCAGTTAGAGGCGCCAGCAGGCGGGGCGGGTTGCGAGAGGATTGCCCACGCGCGCATCAGCAGCTCGTCAATCCACGCATCGCGCCGCAGGATGGGAACCCAGTGCGCGTGGAACTCCATCAGGAAGCCGCGCGTGTTAATCTTGTCGGGGCGGTCAACTTCCGTAAGCGGGTCGTAATACATCAGCCCCAGCGTCTGCACGCGGCAAGGGAAGGGGTAGCCGTCACGCGGCGGCGCAAGGTTCTCGGCAATCCGTGCGTAGACATTCAGCTGCACCTCATACAGCGGGCGGAAGGGGTCGTCGGGCTTGAAGCGGGCAGTCTTGTAGTCGATGATGATCAGGCTGCCGTCGGGCGCAAGCAGGATTTCGTCGGGTGTCCCTGATAGTTGGAGCGAACCGTGCCCTGTAGCGATTTTGAACCAGCTGTGGTGCGTTGAGGGCAACGGCTCGCCGTGCAATTCGAACCGCTCGAACCAGTGGGGTAGGCGTTGGGCGTGCTGCAACGCCGCCTGCAGCACTTTTTTGGAGTAGGAGTCGATGCTGCTGAAGACGCCAGGAAACGGGGTCGGCGGCGCGCCGATGCGTTGGTGCAGCCAGAAGCATCGCTCGCAAGCGTCGGGCAGCGCAAGCGCGCCAAGCGTCCGTGCGCTCAGAACATCCCAATTCGTGCGCATAGTGTAGCGGGGATACGCTATGAGGCAGCTGATTCCTGCTGCCGTCGCTCGCGCAGCACGCGCCATGCGAAGCGGGGCAGGTTGCGCACTTTTTTGATTTTGCGCGGGTCTTGCAGCAGTCGCCAGAGCCACTCGCCGCCGATGCGCTGAAGCCACTTAGGGGCGCGCGTGACCACGCCAGCGTACACATCGAAGCTGCCGCCGACGCCAATCATCACAGACGCGCCGAGTCGCTGCCGATGTCGCCATGCCCACTTCTCTTGGCGCGGCATGCCCATCCCGACCAGCAGCACATCGGGCTGCGCGGCGGCGACCTGCGCGACGATGGCAGGCTCGTCGGCGGGGGTGAAGTAGCCGTGCTGCACGCCGACAATCTGCGCGTTCGGGTAGCGGGCAAGCAGGTTCTGCGCGGCGCGTTCAGCGACGCTCGGCGCAGCGCCCAGCAGGTAGAGCCGATAGCCCTTCGCGTGGCTCAGGCGCGTCAGACGCTCCACCAAGTCCACGCCCGACACGCGCTCGGGGAACGGCTGTCCTAGTCGCTTGCCTGCCCACAGCAGCCCGAAGCCGTCGGGGGTCACCAGCGCTGCGGTCTCCATCAGCGCGTGAAACTCGGCGTCCTCCAGCGCAATTAGCACCGCGTTCGCGTCGGCGGTAATCACCAAGCTCGGCTCCGCGCGGCGAATCAGTCCTTCAATCCGCTCCAGTGCCGCGTCCATCCCGACGCGATGCACGCGCACGCCCAAAATGCGCGCCTCCCGCAGCGGACTCGCTCTCTCCTCCTGCAACGCACGCTCCATGTGCCCTATAAGATACCCGTCCGCAGTGTAGATGTGCTATAATAGATAGGGTTCGCCCCGAAAGGAGCTCGACTATGCGGACGATTAGCGGAGTGATAGCGGGTTTTGCGTTGACGGTATCGGTTTATGGGCAGGCATTTGTCCATCAGAAGTTAGGCGAGGGCTTTACACAGGTCGGCACGGGGATTCTGACGGAGAGCGGGCTGCCGTTCTGGTCGGCGGTCGCTTCGGGCAGCAATCTGGACATCTTCAGGATTACCGGCAACACGAACTTCACGGCGTCGATTCTGGGAAGCAACCGTATCGCGTCCCCTGTGGCGTACCATCCGACGGCAGGGCTGCTCTGGGAAGGGCAGGGCAGCGCGCTGGGCAGCAACATCGACATCTTTGTAGAGGCGACCAACATCAGCGCGTCAGTGTTGGGGTCTGAGCGCATTACCTTCGGCTTCGGGTTCACCAGCGCGGGTCAGCCTGTGTGGTACGGCGCGGGCAGCGCGAATGGCAACAACCTGGACATCTTTCGCGGCAGCACGAACATCACCGCTTCGGTGCTGGGCAACGGCTCGCGCGACGCCGTGCCGATGGCGCTGGTTGGCGACCGCCTGCTCTGGGACGGCTCAGGTCCCAACACAGGCGTCAATCGCGATGTGTTCCGCACCGATTTGGTCAGCCTCTCCACGACCAACATCTCACAGTCGCCACTGGGCAGCAACCGTTTCGCGGTGGCTGCTGCGCTCAACGCGAACGGCGACGCCGTCTGGTACGGCAGCGGCTCGGCGACAGGCGGCTACAGCGATGTGTTCTTCAACAGCACGAATGTCAGTTTTCCCGTGATTGGCGGCGGGAACATCAACAACCCGCGCGATGCGGTCGCGTTTGATGTGAGCGGCAACAACCTCATCTGGCAGGGGCGCGGCGCGACCACGAGCCAGTTCTTCGACTCGTTCGTGACTACGATTAGCGGCGGCACGGTGAACATGAGCCAGTCGCCGTTGGGCGCGGGTCGGGATAGCACCCCGCGTGATGTGGAGGGCGCGTCCGTGCTATGGAGCGGTATCGGCGATAACACAGGCAACATCGATGTGTTCGTGACCCGTCCGGGCACAACGCGTAACCTCAGCCAGCTGCGCTTCGGTGGCGGCAATACGCCGAATGTGCGTGAGGGCGACGGCGTCGGCGTGTTAGCCAGCGGCAACGCCCTCTGGCTGGGCAAGCACAGCTCCACCAACGAGAAGGTACACCTGTTCCACTACAACTGGAACAGCAACAGCAGCACGAACCTCGTGCAGGAGGCGGTGAACCGCGACGCCGACGCGACCTACCTTGCCCACAACAGCGCGGAGCAGGTGCTGTGGGCAATCCCCACCAGCGGCGGCAGCTACGAGGTCTACCTCTCCACGCCGAACACCACGACCACGCTGCAGGGCGCCGTGACCATCGCGGGGTTTGTCGGCAACACGAACCAAATCGCGCTCACCATCCGCCAGATTGACCCCTACACAGGGACTGTGGCGGCGACCCACACGGGCAACATGAACAGTGGGTTCACCTACTCAATTCCCGTGACGCCGGGCTTGTATGATGGGCTGCGGATTACCGCGCCGCGCTGCCTGGCGCGGAACATTCCTGGGCTGCGCCGCCTGCTGGGCGCGACGACAGTGGACTTCAGCCTGACGCTGGGGGATGTGAACGGCGACAACATCATCGACGACGCTGACCTGCTGGAGATACTGTTCAACTTCGGTAATAGCACCACCGCGCCCGCCGACCTGAACGGCGACGGCATCGTGGATGATGCGGACTTGCTAATCGTGCTGTTCAACTTCGGCGCGCAGGGGGACTAACGATGCGCCTCAGCTGCGCCGCCTATTCGTTCCGAGAGGCTCTGACCAAGCGCGAGATGAGCCTCTCGGAGTTCATTCGCCTGTGCGCCGAGCTGGGACTGGACGGGGTGGAACTGACGGGCTACTACTTCCCCGACACGAACCGCGCCACGCTGAACGCGCTCAAGCGCGAATGCTTCCGCTACGGGCTGGCGGTTTCGGGCACAGCGACGCGCAACCACTTCACCCACCCCGACGCCGACTTCCGCAAGGCGCAGGTGGAGCATGTCAAGCAGTGGGTGGACATCGCCGTCGCGCTCGGCGCGCCGATGCTGCGCATCTTCGCCGATCAGGGCATCCCGCAGGGCTACTTGGAGGCGCAGGCGTATGAGTGGTCGCGTGCGTGCATCGAGCAGGCGTTGCCGCATGCAGAGGCGCAGGGCGTCGTGCTGGCGCTGGAGACCCACTGGGGGCTGACCGCTGACGCCGAACGCACGCTGCGATTCGTGCGCGACCTCAAAAGCGACTACTTCGGCATCCTACTGGACGGCGCGAACACCCGCGAGAACCACTACGAGATGATCGAGAAACTCGCCCCCTATGCCGTGAGCGTGCATGCCAAAACGCACTCGCGCAACACCCGCGACGAGTTTTTCGAGCTGGACTACGAGCGCATCTTCCGTATCCTTCGGGCAGCGAACTTCAAAGGGTATGTTGCCATCGAGTACGAATACACGGAGCCTGCCGTGCCCGTCGTGAACCGATTCGCCAAAAAACTCCTCGCCTTGCGCAATCGCGGGCGTTAGAGATGGTAGGAATTCAGTCGGCGGTGCTGAACCTATTGTCCAGAGATATGTAGCGTGGGACACTGCTGACCCCCTTCCTGCAGGTTCCCCCTGCACGCAGGGGGAACCGCGCTCCAATGGTTCCCCTCACGAAGTGGGGAGAACCTGAAGGAGGGGTCTGTCCCACAACATGTTGAGGAGGTATCTATGCGAGTATGGATGACGCTTGGCGTAATTGCGTTGCTGTGTGTGGGTCTGCTGGCGCAGCAGAAGCCCGCGCCGAACCCGATTAAGACGACGGTTGCCGCGCTGCTGGAGAACCCCGACAAGTTCCACCGCAAGATGGTACGGGTGGAGGGCGAGGTGGACGACATTAAGAAGAAGACCTCGCGTGTGGGGAACCCCTACACGACCTTCAAGCTGGACAGCGGCGGCAAACAGCTCGTGGTCTTCAGCTACGGGCACTTATCCGTCGAGGAGGACGACGCGGTGGTTGTGGTGGGCAAGTTTTACAAGGAGCGGCGCGTCGGACGCAGCACCTTCAAAAACGAAATCGACGCTAGCCCGAAAGAGGGGGGAAGTGTACGAAAAAAGGAGTAACGCCCACGAGTCAGGAGTACCGCCAGCAGGAGGCGTTCCACCGACTCACCGACATCTTGCGGTGCAAGTGGACGGTGGCGATACTGGACGCGCTGGGTCAGGGCGTCAACCGCCCTGGACAACTGCTGCGCGCCCTGCCAGGTCTTACGACGAAGGTGCTATACGAGCGTGTCCATAAGCTGGAACGCTACGGCTTGGTCGTGCGCCACTCCTATCCCGAAGTCCCGCCGCGCGTTGAATATGAGTTGACAGGGCGCGGGCAGCGGCTCATTCAACTTATACGACAGATGCGGGCGTTCGCCCAAGAGTGGGTTGACGAATCCGACACGGAGACGATAATTACCGAAAAGTGAATATTTTCTTTTCGGTAAGCCTCTTGCGCTGCGACGCATAGGTCGGGTAGAAATCTTTGCAGGAGGTGATGACCTTGCGAGGATTTCTCATCGGAATTGCGTTATGCATTGTGTTGGGCGTTGTGGCGTTCGCTGGGCAGTCCAAGGTACCCACCCCTGATAAACTGCCCGCAGGGTGGCGCAACTGGACTCACATCACGACGGGCGTCATCTATAGCCAGAAGCACCCGCTGTTTGGCGCGTTTGGCGGCGTGCACCACATCTATGCAAACGTGGCAGCGGCGGAGGTGTACCGCAAAAACGGCACAAAGTATCCCGATGGCAGCCAGATTGTGTTCGTCTTGTATGAAGCGAAGGATGCTAACGGGATGTATATTGCGGGCAAAAAGAAGGTCACCGCGCTGATGGTTAAGGACAGCCGCAAGTACCGTCAATCGGGCGGCTGGGGCTGGCAAGCGTGGGACGCCAACGGCAAAGCAATCGTCAACGACCCAGTCGGGCAGTGCATGGGCTGCCACCAGTCGTCGCCGAACCGCGACTTGGTAATTAGCAAGTGGACGCCGTAGCGCATCGGCTGGGGCGGCGGCGCACCGCTCCAGCCCTTATACAGGCTCGAAATGGCAACTGAAGTGGCGCAGAAACGGCGTCTGCCAAGTGATGCGGTAGCCGCGCAGCTGCTCACGCCGACGGTAGACCTCCAGAATCACCTCCACCACATAGTCTACATGGCTCTGGGTGTAGACGCGGCGTGGGATGGCAAGGCGCACCAACTCGCGCGGGGCAGGCTGCTCCGCGCCCGTGTCGGGGTCGCGCTTCGCGAACATCACGGAGCCAATCTCGCAGCTGCGTACCCCGCCGAGCCGATACAGCTCCACCACCACCGACTGCCCCGGATACTGCAGCGGCGGAATGTGAGGCAGCATGCGCCCCGCGTCGATGTAGATGGCATGCCCGCCTGGAGGCTGCACGATAGGCACGCCCTCCCGCGCGATATGCTCGCCCAAGTAGCAAGTGGAACGGATGCGGTACTGCAGGTAATGCTCGTCCAGCGCCTCACGCAGCCCGATTGCCATCGCCTCTAAGTCGCGCCCTGCCAACCCGCCGTAGGTGGGGAAGCCCTCCGTGAGGATGAGCAGCTCGCGTTCCTGCTGGGCAAGCGCGTCGTCGTTCGTGCAGAGGAAGCCGCCGATGTTCGCCAAGCCGTCTTTTTTCGCCGACATGATGCAGCCGTCGGCGTAGGAGAACATCTCTCGGGCAATCTCCAGCGGTGTTTTGTCGGCGTAGCCTGGCTCACGCAGTTTGATGAAGTAGGCGTTCTCGGCGAAACGGCAGGCGTCGATGTAGAAGGGGACACCGTGCTTGCGGCAGATGTGGCTCACGGCGCGAATGTTCGCCATCGAGGCAGGCTGTCCGCCGCCGGAGTTGTTCGTGAGCGTCATCATCACGAGCGGGATGTTCTCCGCGCCCACCTCAGCAATCAGCCGCTCCAGCGCGTCGGTGTCCATGTTGCCCTTGAAGGGGTGGGGCGTCGTGGTGTCGCGCAGTTCGGGGCAGGGGAGGTCTACCGCGCGCCCGCCGAGATACTCGATGTTCGCGCGGGTGGTGTCGAAGTGGGTGTTGTTGGGGATAACACAGCCCGCCTTGCACACCAGCGAGAATAGAATGCGTTCCGCCGCGCGCCCTTGATGCACGGGGATCACATGCCGAAAGCCGAAAATCTCGCGCACGGTCTCCTCGAAGAAGTAGTAGCTGCGGCTGCCTGCATACGATTCGTCGCCGCGCATGATGCCCGCCCACTGTTCAGAACTCATCGCCGAAGTGCCCGAATCGGTCAAGAGGTCAATCATCACATCGTCGGCGCGCACGAGGAACAGATTGTAGTGCGCACGGCGCAGGATGGCTTCGCGTTCCGCCTGCGTGGTGAGGCGTATCGGCTCGACGACCTTGATGCGAAACGGCTCGATAATGGTCTGAAACGGCATCGGTAGCCTCCGAAGTGGGATTGTACCCCCACTAAGCCCCCACTGGACACCACCGTGCCGCCTGTCAACCCCAACATATGGCAAATTGACCCCCAAATTGGGGCAATTTGAGGGCAAGTGGAGGCTTTAGCCCTTGACAAATCGTTTTCGATGCGCTATAATATATCCCAGTGGAGACCCAGTGGTAGCTGAGTGGAGACTCAGTGGTAATCACGGGGGTAGCGAATGGCAATCTTGCAAGGCGGGAGTACGATTGCGGTGGACGACAAGGGGCGCGTGGTAATCCCCATGCGCTTCCGCGCCAACCTCGGCGAGCGGTTCGTTATGACCCGCGGGTTCGAGGGGTGCGTGCTGGTGTTCACCCTCGACCGCTGGCAAGAGTTGAGCCAGAAGTTCGAAAACGGCGCGACCTTCGATCGGCAGAAGATGCAGTTGCAGCGGTTTCTGTATAGCGCGGCGTCGGAGGTCGCCCCCGACAGTCAAGGGCGCGTGGCGATTCCGCAGGAGCTGCGCGAATGGGCGGGCATTGAGCCGAACTCGGAAGTGATGATTGCTGGCTGTTCGAACCGCGTGGAAATCTGGGAGAAACTCGCGTTCTACGACCACCTGCGCGAGGTGAAGAATGCCACAGACTTGATCGATTACGCGAGGGATCTGGGGATCTGAGATGCACAAGCCTGTGATGGTGCGTGAGGTGCTGGAGTACCTGAGCCCGCCCGTGGGCGGCGTTGTGGTGGACGCCACCGTTGGGGCAGGGGGACATGCCCGCGCGCTTGCCGAGCGAGTGGGACGCGAGGGGACGCTCATCGCGCTTGACCGCGACGCCCAGATGCTTGCACTCGCCCAGCAGAACCTCGCCGACATCGCTTGCATGGCGCACTATCTCCACGCCGACTACCGAAGTTTACCTGAAGTGTTGCATGAATTGCAAATAGACGCTGTGGACGCGATTCTGGTGGACATGGGCGTCTGCAGTGAGCAGTTGGACGACCCAGAGCGCGGGCTGGCGTTCCGCTACGACGCGCCGCTGGACATGCGCCTTGACAGGGAACAGCCCACCACCGCCTACCACCTACTTCAGCGGGTGCGGCTGCCTGAACTGGTGCGTATCCTGCGTGAGTACGGGGGCGAGCAGTGGGCGAAGCCAATCGCCCGCGCCATCATCCGCAGGCGCGACCAAGGACGGATGAACACCACAGGCGACCTCGCCGCCGCCGTGCTGGAAGCCATCCCGAAAAAGTTCCAAGAGAAGCGCATCCACCCCGCCACGCGCACTTTTCAGGCGATACGGATTGCGGTCAACCGCGAGTTGGACGACCTGCAGCCTGCGTTCGAGGCGATGGCGGGCTGTCTGAGGGTGGGGGGCGTCATCTGTGTGCTGGCGTACCACTCGCTGGAAGACCGTGCGGTCAAGCACGCCTTTCGGAACCTCAGTCAGCGGGCGCGCGAGCCTGTCGGGGTCGGCGCGCCTGCAAAGCCTGCCGACCGACCCGTACTGGAGATTTTGACCCCGAAGCCGTTGGAGCCGAGCGAAGCGGAGACTCAAGACAACCCCCGCGCACGGAGCGCGAAACTGCGCGCCGCCCGCCGCGTGGTTTAGGGAAGGAGGATGACCATGCGAACAGCCACGAAACCGAGAGCCGAGCAGGGGAGAGGACACACGCCCTCAGCGTGTCCGAGACCGTCGATAGCGCAGCCTGCGCGACCGCGTCGTAAAGCGCGCCCGCGCCGAATACCGCTGCTGCCGATGGCTATCATCACAGCCGTGCTGACAAGCCATATGACCGCCGTGGCGATGCTGAACTACGAACACGCGCGGCAGGCGAGCCTGACCCGCGAGATTGACCGCACGCAACTGAACATCGATCGGCTGCGCGGGCAGATAGCCGCGCAAACCGACGAAATCGCCCTGCGCCAGTGGGCGGAGCAGGCGGGCATGGTGCGCGTCGACGAGCAGCCCGACCTGACGATGGTCGGACTGGACGCGCCCGCAACGCCGCCGTCCAAGCCTGTGGCGATGGGCAACGCTGACCTATGAGGCAACCGATGGCGAACGCGCGCCCGATGTATCGGCACGCAACCGTGCGCTTGAAGTCGGAGGAGCTTCGGCGGATGGGATGCATAAGCGCGGCGCTGGCAGTGGGCGGCGCGCTGGTGGCGGCGCGGGTGGTGCACCTGCAGGTGTTTCAGCATGACGCGCTGTACGATGCGGGCCTGCGTCGTCGGCTGCGCCGTCGCCCGCTGCTGGCAAAGCGCGGCGCGATCCTGGATCGGCACGGCAAGCCGCTGGCGCAGACCCAAATCTGCTGCCACATCGCGATCGACCCAACGCGCGTGCGCGAGCCTGAGACGACGGCGCGCATCCTCGCCAGGCGACTGAACAGCGACCCTACAGAGCTGCAGGCGCAGATTGCGCAAGCGCAGCAGTCGGGACGCCGCTACCTGCGCGTGGCGACCCGCGCACCGATGGAACGTTACCAAGCCCTGCGCGCCGACCTTGAGAGTGCCTTCCGCCGCCTCAGGCGCGACGAGCGACCCGTGCTGACACGCGAACAAGTGCCCACGCGCGCCTACCCGCAAGGCTCGATTGCCCCGCAGGTGATTGGGCTAACGCAACTGCAGGAGGATAGCCTCACGGGCAACAGGTTGGTCGCTGTAAGCGGCATCGAAAAGAGCTTTGACGCTGTGCTGGCGGGCAAGAACGGTGTCGAGGAGGGCGAGATTGCGCCAGGCGGGCTGCTGATTCCCGAAACCATCCGCCAGCGCGTGCTACCTACCGACGGCGCGTCGGTGCGCCTGACGCTGGATGCCGCCATCCAGACGGTCGCCGAAGACGCGCTGGAGCAACTCTGGCGCAGGCATCGTCCCAAAGGTGCACTGATACTGGTGCTGGAGCCGCACACGGGCGACATTCTGGCGATAGCGAACCGCCCGACTTTCGACCTTGCCACGCGCAGGGGGCTGCAGCCCCCGCGCAACGACACGCCTGCCGAGCGCGACCGCGCGATGGAGCCGCTGCGCAACCGTGCGGTGGAGTTCCTGTACGAGCCAGGGTCAACCGTCAAGCCGCTGGTGGCAGCGTCGCTGTTAGCAGAGGGCGCGATTAGCCCCATGAGCCGCTACTACTGTCGGGGCGCGATCCGCGTGGGCAGAAAGTCTATCCGCTGCGTCGTGCATGGACGGGGCAGGGGACACGGGCTGCAAACGCTGGAGGACGCGCTGTGCCACTCGTGCAATGTGGCGATGGCGCAGATGGGGCTGCGCGTCGGGTTGGAAGGCATCTACCGCGCGCTGCAGCGGTTCCACCTTTTCGAGCCGATGCAGGCGGGCTTGGCGGGCGAGTGGGTGGGGCACACCATCGCGCCCGACAAGGTGCGCTGGGGCAGGGAGCTTCGGGCGACGAATCTTGCGTTCGGGCAGGGGCTGATGGTCTCGCCGTTGGCGCTGGCGGCGGCATACGGCGCGCTGGCGAACGACGGGCGCTGGGTCGCCCCTCGCGTCGTGCTGGAGCCTGCACTCGTGCGCCGCGAGCCAGAGCCAATCGTGCCCCCCGAACATGCGCGGCTGGTGATTCGCGGGCTGGTGCAGGCAGTAGAGCAGGGCACAGGCAAACTCGCGCAGCTGAAGGGCTACTGGGTAGCGGGAAAAACGGGCACGGCGCAGAAAGCTATTGAGGGCGGACGCGGCTATGCACAGGGCAGGTATGTCGCCTCGTTCGTGGGGATTGTGCCTGCGGATGCGCCGCGCGCGGTGATACTGGCGCTGGCGGACGAGCCGCAAAACGGCTACTACGGCGGGGAGGTCGCCGCGCCCGCGTTCCGCCAAGTGGCGCAGTACCTGATGTGGCACTGGCGCATCCCGCCGTCCCGACGCGAGACGACGCGCACCCCGCCGACGATTTTCAATCCGCGCACACGCGCAGGGTGAGAGTATGCGACTAAGCGAGCTGCTACAGGGTCTGCCGATACAGGAGGCGCACGGCGACGCCGAGATTAGAGGCGTCTGCGTCGATTCGCGGCGCGTGCAGCCGGGCGACCTGTTCGTCGCGCTGGTCGGTCGGCAGCAGGATGGGCATCGTTTCGTCAGCGACGCCCTTCAGCGCGGCGCGGCGGCAGTGCTACTACAGCACGACGCTGACACCCTGCCGCCGAACACCCCCTACGCCCGCGTGCCCGACACCCGCGAGGCGCTCTGGCGCATCGCGCAGCGGCTGTACGGCGACCCGACACGGCACATGCTGACCATCGGCGTCACAGGCACGAACGGCAAGACCACCACCACCCACATGCTGCAGAAGATACTGGTCGCGTGGGGTAAACCGACGGTGCTTATCGGCACGCTGGGCGCGTGGATTGAGTATCCCGACGGTCGGCGCGAGACGCTAACGCACGAGGGCGAGTTCACTACGCCCGAAGTGTACCAGTTGCAGTCGCTGCTGCAGCGGGCGCGTGCGCTGGGCGCGCAGGCAGCGGTGATGGAGGTCTCGTCGCACGCCTTAGACCAGCGGCGCGCGGACGGCATTCGCTTCGACGTCGGCGTGTTCACGAACCTGACGCAAGACCACCTGGACTATCACGGCACGATGGACGCCTATGCTGCAGCGAAACTGCGCCTGTTCACCGACTTAGCGGAGCAGTCGGGCAAGCCCTACCGCGCGGTCATCAACATCAGCGACGAGTGGGGCAGGCAGTTCGCCGCGAAGGCGAAGGGCGCGGTCTACACCTACGGCGAGTGCGAATGCGCGCTGGTCAGAGCCGTGCGCGTGGAGTACGGACACGACGCGCTGCGCTTCTGGGTGCGGATGGCGTTGGGAATGCAACCTGTTGCCCCCCTCCTGCAGGTTCCCCCCGCTTCGCGAGGGGAACCGCAACTTGGTTCCCCCTGCGTGCAGGGGGAACCTGCAGGAGGGGGTTCCAAAAGCCGCGCGGACGAATACCTCCTGCACACCCCGCTAATCGCCCCCTACAATTTATATAACGCGCTGGCGGCGACGACGGCGGGTCTGGCGTTGGGCATCCCGTTGGAAGCGATTCAGCAGGGGCTGGCGAGCCTGTCGCAGGTACCTGGGCGGTTCGAACGCGCACCGATAGACGCCGACTGCACGGTGATTGTGGACTTCGCGCACACACCCGACGCGCTGGCGCGGGTGCTGCAGGCGGGACGGATGCTGAACCCGACGCGCCTGACCGTGCTGTTCGGTTGCGGTGGCGACCGCGACGCGACGAAGCGACCCACGATGGGCAGAATCGCCGCCGAGCTTGCCGACCGCGTAATTCTAACCTCCGATAACCCGCGCACGGAAGACCCGCACCAAATTCTGCACCAGATTCTCGCAGGCGTGCCCGACGAACTGCGCCACAAAGTCGCGCTGGTGGAGCCTGACCGACGACGCGCCATCGAGTACGCTTTGCACACCGCACAGGCAGGCGAGCTGACTCTGCTGGCGGGCAAGGGGCACGAGCCGTACCAGATTGTGGGCACGGAGAAACTCCCGTTCAGCGACATCGAGGTCGCGAAGGAGGCAGTAGGAGCGAAGCGATGAGACGAGCCATGCCACTCTCTGAGGTCATCGAGGCGACAGGCGCGAAGCCTGTGAACATCCGCGCGCCTGAAGCGGTCGCCGTCACGGGCGTGTGCATCGATAGCCGCGTTGCCGAATCAGGCGACCTATTCGTCGCGCTGCGCGGCAACCGCACCGACGGACACCACTACCTGCAGGAGGTGTTCGATAAGGGCGCAGTCGCCGCGCTGGTGGAATATGTGCCGCTGGGTGCGGAGGAGATGCCCCTGTTGCGCACCCCGAACACCGTCCACGCGCTGGGGCAACTCGCGCGATACTATCGCAAACAGTTCAACGCGACCGTCGTTGGCATAACGGGCAGCACGGGCAAGACCACCACCAAAGAGATGATTGCCACTGCGCTGGAGGCGGGCTACCCCAACGCTGTGCAAAAAAACGCAGGAAACCTAAATACTGAACTCGGCGTGCCGTTGTCGCTGTTCGAGCTGGACGCCGACTGCCGATTCATGGTGCAGGAGATGGCGATGCGTGGGCGTGGGCAAATCGCCTATCTTGCCGAGATAGCCGAGCCGCGCGTCGGGGTGATCACGCAAATCGGCTGGTCGCACATCGAGCAGCTGGGCAGCCGTGAGGCGATTGCGGAAGCGAAATCGGAGCTGGTGCAGGCGTTGCCCCCCGATGGGATTGCGATACTGCCGCGCGACGATAAGTTCTACGAGTTCCTGCGGGCGCGCTGCGCGTGCGAGACCATCTATACCTTCGGACGCCATCCCGAAGCGCACGCCCGTCTGACGGAGGTGCAGCTGGGCGAGGACTACACGGCAGGCGTCGTGGCGTTGAACCTGCCCGAAGTGCAGGCGCGGGTGTGGGTAGAGCTGCCCTATCTGGGCGCGCATCTGCTGATGAACGCGACGGCTGCGCTGCTGACGGCGGTCGTGCTGGGCGTTGCGCCCGAAGCAGCGGCGCGCGCCCTGCGCCACACCCATCTGCCAGAGATGCGCATGGCGCTGCAGCGTCAGCCTGAAGGATGGACGCTGATCAACGACGCCTACAACGCGAACCCCGACTCGATGCGCGCCGCGTTGGAGGTGCTGATTCACCAAATCCCCGCGCGCCGACGGATTGCCGTGCTGGGCGACATGAAGGAACTCGGCGCGTACAGCATGCGGTTGCACTGGAGTCTGGGACGCTGGCTTGCGACGCAACCGTTGGACTATGTGGTTTTGGTTGGAAGCGAAGTGCTATGGACGGCGGCTGCCGCCAGGGAGGGCGGATTTCCCCCCAGCCGACTGCTGCACTTCGAGACGCCCCAGCAAGCGCGCGCGTGGCTGCTGCGCACGGTGCAGAAGGGGGACTGCGTGTTGCTGAAAGGCTCGCGCGCGCTGGGGCTGGAGCAGGCGGTGATGCGATGACCGACGCGCTGGTGTTCCTGACGGCGGCGCTCGCTGCCCTGTTGCTGGGCAAGCCTGGGATTGGCTGGCTGGCGGGCATCCGCGCGCGCCAGACCATCTACGCCTACGCGCCCGAAACGCACCGCGTCAAAGAGGGCACGCCTACGATGGGCGGGCTGTTGATTATGCTGGGGGTCGCCGTGGGGCTGGCGGCGTGGGCGGGACTGACGCGCGAGCCGCTGGTTCCTATACTGGTAATTTTTGCAGGCGCGGCGTGGTTCGCGCTCATCGGGCTGCTGGACGACTACTGGATTCGTCGCTGGACGGGGCAGCGCGGGCTGGAGTGGAAACAGAAACTCGCACTACAGCTGATTGCGGGGGGCGTGAGCATCTATGTGCTGTGGCTGGCGGCGTCGGGTGCTGCTGAGCCGCTGCTGGGGAGTGCAGAGGCGAGCGGGGCACAACTGCCGCTGACCCCTGCGACCTTCGCGCTTGGAGTGCTTTGGCTGGTCGGCTGGGTGAATGCGTTCAATCTGACTGATGGATTGGACGGACTGGCAGCAGGGCTGACCGCGCTGGCGATGCTGGGCGTCTATGCCATCAGCACAGGGCAGGGGAGTTGGGTCGCTTACGCGCTGATGGTCGCAGGCGGATGTGTGGGGTACTTGTGGTGGAATGTGCATCCTGCGCGGGTGTTTATGGGCGACACGGGGTCGATGTTTCTGGGCGCGAGTTTCGGGCTGCTGACGCTTCGTAGCTTGCTGCATGCGCCTGCGCTGCAGCAGTGGGGCGCGTTTGCGCTGGTCGGGCTGGTGTTCGCGGCGGAGATTCTCAGCGTGGTTGTGCAGCTGAGTTCGGTCAAGCTGCGTGGAGGCAAGCGCATATTTCGGGCGACGCCGATTCACCACCACTTCGAGCTGCTGGGCTGGGCGGAGCCGACGATTGTGATGCGGTTCTGGCTGGCGGGTGCAATAGCGGCGGCAGGCGGCGTCGCTATCAGCCGTTGGTGAGGCGACGATGAGCGAGTTCGCGGGCAAACGGGTAGCGGTGATTGGCGCGGGGCGCAGCAGCGTCGCGGCGGCGGGCACGCTGACGCGACGCGGCGCACGAGTAGAGGTTTTTGACCGAAAGTTGTATGCTGAGTTGCCCTTCGCGGACGCACTGACCGAGCTGGGCGTTGCCCTACACACGGGAACCGACGCGCCCCAAAGCCTGGATGGGTACGACCTTGTGGTGGTCAGCCCTGGCTTGCCGCCCAGCCACCCGATTTTCGCGCTGGCGGAAGCGGCAGGCGTGCCCGTGTGGAGCGAAATCGAGCTGGGCTACCGAATCGCGCGCGCCCCGATCGTCGCTATCACAGGCACGAATGGCAAGACCACCACCACGCTGCTGATTCACCACATTCTGCGCACGATGGGGTTGCGTGCGCGCCTGTGCGGGAACATCGCGGGCATCGACGGCGAGCAGACGCTCACGGAAGCCGCCGAGCGCGCCGCGCCCGACGAATGGCTCGTCGCCGAAGTCAGTTCGTTCCAACTGCTGCACACGCACACCTTCCGCCCCAGAATCGCCGTGATTACCAACATTCGCCACGACCACTTGGACTATCACGGCACTTGGGAAGCCTACGCCTTGGCGAAAGCGAAGATTCTGGCGAACCAGACGCCCGACGACTGGGCGGTGCTGAATGGCGAGGATGCGGGGGTGGGGTGGGTGTTGGACTATTTAGGTGTGCCCCCCTCCTTAGGGTTCCCCCCGCTTCGCGAGGGGAACCGAGAAGCGGGGCAGGCATCTCCGCTTCGCGAGGGGAACCATGACGACTCGGTTCCCCCTGCGAGCAGGGGGAACCTCAAGGAGGGGGTTGGGCAATTTCAAGTCAAATTCTTTGCCGCCTCCCAGCCGTATGTAGAGATTTCAAGCGAAAACCTAAACATTGCTGACTTGCCCAAACCCGCCCTTCTGGGCAGGCACGGCTTGGAGAACGCGCTTGCGGCGGCGACGGTCGCCAGCATTCTGGGCTGCACGCCTGACCAGTTGCGCGAGGCGCTGGCAAGTTTCACGGGTGCGCCCCATCGCATGGAGTTCGTCGGCGCGTGGGACGGCGTGCGATACATTAACAATTCGATGTGTACGAACGCCGACGCGCTGGAGAAATCGCTGCAGGCGACCCCAAAACCGTGCCTCGTGATTGCAGGCGGGGTGGACAAAAACGAGAGCATTGCGCAACTGGCGCAGTCGCTGGCGCAGCACGCAACGCAGGTGTTTCTGATTGGGCGCGACGGTGGGGCAATCGGCGCGGCGTTGGATGCGCTTGGCTACACACGCTGGCAATATGTCGGCGACTTGGCGCGGGCGGTTGCGGAGGCGCGTCGAACCGCTCGTGCAGGCGACACGGTCATCCTTGCGCCGGGCTGCGCGAGTTTCGACCAGTTCCGCAACTTCGCCGACAGAGGAGAGCAGTTCAAACGCTTGGTACGGGAGGTGCATGGATGCGACAGTCCCACGCCTTGAGAAACGCTCGTCGTCCGATAGAGCCGCCGCGCCAGACGCCTGTGCAACCCAGCACGCGCACGGCGCGGGTGCATCCTGCGCTGTTGTGGACGCCGTTCGCGCTTGCGCTGGTGGGGCTGCTGTTTCAGGGGAGCATCGCGATTGGCGAGTTGAATCGCTTGACGCGGGATGGCTACGCGCCTGACCCGCTTCTGACGCTGCGCCCTGTGCTGATGCAGGCGTTGTGGCTGCTCATGGGTGTGGGCGTACTGTGGGGATGCAGTCGTGTGCGCGGGCGGTTCTGGTTGGCGAGCGCGTGGGTGTGGCTGCTGCTGGGATGGGGCGCGCTGTTGTGGCTTGCGCTCAAACTACCCGGCGCGCTCACGCTCAACGGCGCAACGCGCTGGATCGGCGCGCCCATCCCTGTGCTGAGCGGCATAACGCTGCAACCCGCCGAGTTCTACAAACTGGCGACGCTGCTGTGGCTGACCGCAGTGTGCAGCGCGCCGCGCCTGCGCCCGACGCTTGGGCTGTGGCTCGGCGTGCTGCTGTGGCTCTCTGGAGTCGGGCTGATTGCCCTACAGCCCGACAAGGACACGGCGGTATTGGTGTTGCTGCTGGGGTTCGGTGTCAGTTTCGTGGGCGGGCTGCGGGCGCAGTGGGTGTTGCTGGTGGGGCTGGGTGTGGCGTTTCTGGCGGGTGGGGTGGTCGCGACGCCGTTGATGCTGGGCGCGCTGCGCAACCAGCCGTGGGAGACGCAGCCCGGCGCGTATGTGGTCAAGCGGATACAGGCGACACTGGATCCGTGGACGCACGAGCGCGAGGCGGGCTATCAGATGGTGCGGGCGCAGATTGCCGTCGGTAGCGGCGGGCTGTTCGGCGTTGGGCTGGGCGGCGGACGCGAGAAGCGCAGCCTGCCCGCCGTCGAGAGCGACTACATCTTCGCGGCAATCGCCGAAGAGGTTGGGCTACTGGGCAGTCTGGGCGTCATCGCGCTGCTGGCGTTGCTGGTGTGGGCGTGTTTTCAGAGCGCGGCGCGCGCGCCCACCCGCGCGGGCAGGCTCTATTTGGCAGGGCTGGGCGTGTGGATTGGCGCGGGCGCGTTGATGAATCTTAGCATGGCGGTGGGCTTGATGCCGACGATGGGCTTGCCGCTGCCGTTCGTGAGCGCGGGCGGCTCCGCGCTGGTGAGCCTGATGGCTGCCGTCGGTGTCGGAATCGCCCTGATGCGGGAGACGCCATGAGGGTCGCAATCGCGGGCGGGATCACGGGCGGGCATCTGTTCCCTGCGCTGGCGGTGGCGCAGGCGTTGCAGGCGCGTGGGCATGCGGTGCTCTATCTGGGCGCGCGGCACGGCATCGAGGGGCGCGTTGCGCTCCCTGTGCCCTATGCGCTGCTGGAGATGAGCGGGCTGCGCTCCACGCGGCGCACGCCGTGGTCGGTCGCGCTGACCCTGTGGCGGGCGCGACGCGAAGCGCGTCAGCAGTTGCAAGCGTTTGGCGCGGAGGTGATGTTCACCACAGGCGGCTACGCCTCCGTGCCGATTGCGATGGGGTTCCTACGCCTGAGCCAACGCTTGGTGCTGCTGGAGCCTGACGCGCTGCCTGGCAAGGCGAACCGCTGGCTGGCGCGGCGGGCGATGCGGATATGCGTCAACTTCGAGGAAGCCGCGCAGGCGTTCGGCGGGACACAGACCGTGCGCACTGGGCTGCCCGTGCGCCCCGAAGTGTACCTGCCCGAAGTGGCGCCTGCCGACGCACGCGACCACTTTGGGCTAAAGCGCGACAAGTTCTGCGTGCTGGTGGTCGGGGGCAGTCAGGGCGCGCAGGCGCTCAACGAAGCCGTGCTGAACACCGTGCAGTACCTGCCATCGGGCGACCTGCAGTGGCTGCACCTGACGGGCGAGGCGCACTATCAACTGGTGCGCAGCACCGCCGACAGGCTGGGGCTGAACGGCAACTATCACCCGCGGGCGTTTCTGGCGGGGCGCGAGATGGGGTTGGCGTATCGCGCGGCGGATGTGGTCATCGGGCGCGGCGGCGCAGGCAGCCTGACCGAGTTCGCGCTCAACGGCTTGCCGATGATTCTCATCCCGTACCCCCACGCAGCGGGGGGGCATCAGCGGTATAATTGCACGGCGTTGGCGAGGCGGGGCGCAGCGGAGGTGATCGAGCAAGCCGCGCTCTCACCCCAGCGACTGGCGGAGATGCTGCTGGCACTACGCGATTGCCCGCAACGACGCGCCCAGATGCGAGCAGCTGGGCAAGCGTGGGCGATTCCGAACGCCGCCGAGCGCATCGCGCAACTGCTGGAGGAGGTTGGGCAGTGTATACACCCACAGGCATCCGTCTGACGACGAATCGGGAGCCGAGTCTGTCGATGCGGTTCCATTGTGTTGGAATCGGCGGCGCAGGGATGTCCGCGCTCGCGCGCTGGCTACGGCACAAGGGCGCGGCGGTCAGCGGCTCCGACCTTGTTGAGTCGCCCACCCTGCACGCCCTGCGTGCGATCGGCGTGGACGCCTACGCTGCACACGACGCCCACCGGATGGGGCAGCCCGACTGGGTGGTGGTCTCCGACGCTATCCACCCCGACAACCCCGAAGTGATCGAGGCGATGCGCCGTGAAATCCCCATCTGGCGACGCTCGCAACTGATGGGCTGGCTGCTGCGCGACCACAAAGTGATTGCGATTGCGGGCACGCACGGCAAGTCCACCACGACCGCGATGACGGCGACGATACTGGAAGCCGCAGGGCACGACCCGCTCGTGCTGATCGGCGCGGATGTGCCCCTGCCCGAACCGTGGCAGGGCAACCTGCGACTGGGCAAGGGCGAGTGGGCGGTCGTGGAGGCGTGCGAGGCATACGATTCGTTCCTGGACATCCAGCCGCAGATTGCGCTGATCACGAATATCGAGCCTGATCATCTGGACTATCACGGCACTTTCGAGCGACTGTTGAAAAGTTTCGTGAATTTCGCCAAGCATGTGCCGCGCGAGGGCTACCTGATCGCCTGCGGGGACAGCCCCGGCGTGCGCGAGATGCTGAAGATGCTGCACGGCGTCGGCGGGCACGAGCGACCGCCGATCCTGTACGGGTTGGCGTTGCACAACGACCTGCGTGCTGAGATTACCGAGCGGACGCCGACCCACACCGCGTTCCGCGTCTACAACAGCCACTGGCTCTCGGACGCTGAGCCGACGCTGCGCATCCCGTACTTGAGCGAGCAGAATGTGCAGAACGCGCTGGGGGCGATCTGTATCGCGTTGCTGCTGGGGATACCGACGGAGGTGATTGCGGGCGCACTGGCGAACTTTCGTGGGGTCAAGCGCAGGCAGGAAATCGTCGGCGAGGCGATGAGCATCACGGTCGTGGACGACTACGCGCACCACCCGACCGAGATCCGCGCTGCGCTGAGCGCGCTGCGCCAGCGGTTCCCCAATCGTCGCCTGGTGGTGGTCTACCAGCCGCATCTGTATAGCCGCACGCGCGACCAACTGCACGGGCTGATTGACAGCCTCGGCGCGGCGGATTTCGTGGTCGTCACCGACATCTACCCCGCACGCGAGCAGCCGATTCCGGGTGTGAGCGCGGCGTTGATCGCCGACGGGCTGCTGGAGCGCGACAGCCCGCCCACGCTCTATGTGCCCGTCAAGGAGCAGATTCCGTCGCGCCTGATTCCGCACCTTCAGCCCAACGATGTGGTGGTCGTGATGGGCGCGGGGGACATCGAGAAGGTCGCGCCGATGCTGCTGCGTCGGCTGGAGGCGCGCGGGCAGGCGCGTCGGCTCACGGTCGCCGTGCTGATGGGCGGCGACTCGCCCGAGCGGGATGTGTCGCTGCTGTCGGGGCTGCGCGTGATGCAGGCGTTGAACCCCGAGAAGTACCATGTTGTTGCTGTAGACCCCGCCCTGATGACGGGCAAAGAGGGGTATTGGGGCTTGCAGGAACTGTTGACGCGCGAGCGCCCCGATGTGGCGTTCATCGTGCTGCACGGCAGGCACGGCGAGGACGGCTCGGTGCAAGGGCTGCTGGAGTTGCTTGGAATCCCCTACACGGGTTCAGGCGTGCTGCCCAGCGCGCTGGCGATGAACAAATACATCGCGAAGATGGTGTTCCACGAGGTGGGGCTGACCACGCCGCCCGCCTTGCTGCTCAGCGACGCTGATGACGAAAGCCTTGAGCGCGTGCAGCGTCGCCTGCGCCTGCCGATTATCGTCAAGCCGAATCAGGGCGGTTCGACGCTGGGCGCGACGCGCGTATTCGAGTGGGACGCGCTGCCCCGCGCCTTGCGCAAGGCGTTCGCCTACGACCAGAACGCGCTCGTGGAGGAACTCATCGAGGGCGTGGAGGTTTCCGTGCCTGTGCTGGGCAGGCGCGAGCCGTATGTGCTGCCCCCTGTGGAGATTGCGCCCAAGAGCGGCTACTACGACTTCCACGCCAAGTACGCGCCGGGCGAGACCGAAGAGATCGTGCCCGCCCGCTTGCCCGCCGAGGTATTGCACCTGCTGCAGCAGACGGCGATTACGGCGCACCTTGCGCTGGGCTGTCGGGGCATGAGCCGCGTGGATATGATTGTGCGCGAGACGACCCCCTATGTGCTGGAGGTGAACACGATACCGGGCTTGACGCCGACCTCGCTGCTGCCGCGCAGCGCGGAAGCGGCGGGCATCGCCTTCGGCGAACTGGTGGAGCGCATCCTGTGCGACGCGCTGGAGGAGGTGTAGGCATGCGACTACGAGAACGCGGCAAGCGGGTACGGATTCGGAGCCAAGCGGCGTCGCCGCGCCCTGTGCCCGTGCTGGAGCCGACAGGCAGGTTCTATGTGCCTGCGCTCAAGCCTGTGGCGGCGCGCGGGCGTCCGAAGCGTCGGGTGCGGCGCGTGGCTCCGCTTTGGGGCTGGCTCTGGCGCAACGCGGAGCCGCTGCTGTGGGGCGCGGTGCTGGGCGCGCTCGCCCTGAGCCTGTGGTTCTCGCCGCGCACGCAACTGACTCGCTTGGAGGCAGCGGGCGCGCCGCCGGAAGCGCACGCCGAACTCTACGCGCTGCTGAACCCGCACCTGCAGCCGCCGATTGCGCTGCGCGACACGCCCCGCCACCTCGAGCGCGCTGTGCAGTCGCTGGACTGGGTGCAGCAGGCGCGCTGGCAAGCCACAGGCGTCGGGCAGGCGCGACTGACCGTCGCCCCGCGCGAGCCATTCGCCGAGATTCAGACCGCAAACGGCGCGCGACTATTCGCCGACCCCACAGGAGTTTTGTTCCGCCCGCCGAATCCTGATGCGAAGCCGACATCGGGCGTGATTCGACTCGCGCAGGACGACTCGCGCCTTCGCACGGGCGGCTATGTAGAGGGCGAGATGCAAGCAGCGCTGACGATATTGCACGCGGTCAGCCGCCGCGCGGATGTCCATCGCCCGCGCGTGCAGGTGTCCCGTACACACGGCATACGGCTCTTCGCGCAGATCCAGCGGGGCGCGGAGCCGCCTGTCGCTGTGCAACTGCGCTTCGGCGACGCGAGCGCGCTCGAACAGCAACTGCCCACCATGCACCGCCTGCTCGATACGCCGCTTGCCGACCTACGCCAGTGGGAGTATGTGGACATCAGCGCGCCTGGCTCGGAGGCGGTCAAACCGCGCGCGACGATGGGGGGGCAACCATGAGCGAGAACAAACTGAAGCAGATGACCGTCTTCTTCGCGATTTGGCTGGTGGTGGGGCTGCTGCTGGGCATGGCGTTCAAGGAGCAGACGCGCATCCGCACGGCGGAACTGCCCAGCGCGCGCCTGCCTGACCTTGCACGCGCCTATGTTCAAGAGAAACGCTCCAACGCCGCGCTGGAAGAGGAGATCCGCCAACTGCGCCAGCGCATCAACGAACTCGAGAACGCCTTCGCCAGCGGCACCAAACAGGCGCAGGTGCTGAACCAGAGCCTGCAGGAAGCCAAGATGATTGCTGGCTTGCTGGAGGTGGAAGGTCCGGGCATCGAGTTGACCCTGCAAGACAGCAAGAAGCGTCCTTCGGGCGAGTCGCCCGAACTGCTGCCCGAACTCTACACGATTCACGACTACGACCTATTGCGCGTAGTGAACGAGTTGCGTCAGGCGGGCGCGGAGGCAATCAGCATCAACGGACAGCGCATCGTCTCCACCACGGGCATCCGCTGCACGGGACCTGTAGTGTTCGTCAACGATGTGAAGATGGCGTCGCCATTCGTGGTGCTGGCGATTGGCGACCCGAAGACGCTGGTGGGCGCGTTGGAGATGCCTGGCGGCGCGCTGGCAGACCTCAAGAGCGTCGACCCGAAGATGGTGCAGATTCGCCGACTGGACACCGTGCGCATTCCTGCCTACAGCGGCTCGACGCAGTTTCGCTACGCGCGTCCCATAATGACGGAGGGAGAACAGACGCCATGATTGCAGTTGGCTTTGTCGGCTTGTTGCTGGGCGTTGTGATTGCCTCGCTGCTTCTGGACATCCCGCTCCCTGAGGAGTGGGCGGCGTATCTATCGCTGGCGGCGTTGGCGGGGCTCGATACCGCGTTCGGGGGCTGGCGCGCCGCGCTGGAGGGACGCTTCCACGCCGATGTGTTCGTATCGGGGTTTATTGTGAACGCGCTGCTGGCGGCGATGCTTGCCTACTTGGGCGACCGTATCGGCGTGGACTTGTTCCTCGCAGCGGTGGTAACGCTCGGCGGGCGGATGTTTTTGAACCTATCGCTCATTCGTCGCTACTATCTTAATCAACTGGCGCTGAGGCGACAACGAGGATGACCTTCATCACTGGGCTCGATATCGGCACCACGAAAGTGTGCTGCTTCGCGTTGCAGCGCGACGCGAATGGAACGCTGCAGCCCGCGGGCTACGGCGTCGCACCCTGCCGCGGGCTGAAGCAGGGACAAGTGGTCGATATGGAGCAGACGGTGAGCGCAATCCAGCAAGCCGTTCACGAGGCGCAGACGATGGGCGAACTGAGCATCACGGGCGTTGTGCTGGGCGTCACGGGCGAACACATCGAGTCGATCCAACGACGCGCCGAAATCACCATTACGCGCCCCGACCGCGAGGTCACCCACGAAGACTTGGAACGCCTGCGCTACCACCTGCAGCAGGTTCACCTCCCGCCCGACCGCGAACTGGTGCATACGCTGATTCGGCAATACATTCTCGACGGGCAGTCGGGTATCCTTAACCCGCTCGGCATGAGCGCGTCGCACCTGCAGGCGGAGGCGACGCTCGTGACGGGCGGGCTGACCTTCCTGCAGAACCTACGCCGCTGCGTGGAGCGCGCAGGGCTGGAGGTGCAGGCGATGGCGCTGGAGCCGCTGGCGTCGGGCTTAGCCACGCTGACCCCCGAAGAGCGCGAGATTGGCGTCGCACTCGTCGATATCGGCGGCGGCACAACCGATGTGGCGATTTTTATGGACGGCGCGTTGGTCTACACGAGCGCCGTGCCCTACGGCGGGAACCAGGTCACCCGCGACCTGTATATCATGTTTCGCTTGGCGGACCCGCAGGAAGCCGAGCGATTGAAGCACGAATTCGGGAGCGCGCTGGCAGCGCGTGTGCCCGAAACCGAAAGGGTATCCTATCGGGAAATGGGAACCAACGAGGAGCGTCGGGTGCCCCGACGGCTGTTTACGGAGGTGATCGAGGAGAGGATGCGCGAGATCTTAGAGCTTGCCCGCGAGGAGCTGGAACGCTCTGGGCTGTACGACCGTTTGGCGGCAGGAGTCGTGTTGACTGGGGGCGGCTCGTGCTTGCCGTGCACCACCGAGCTGGGGCGGCAGGTGTTCGACGCGCTGCCCGTGCGTCTGGGGACGCCGCAGCCGCGCGAGGTCGCCCTGCCCAGCGCGCTCCAGAAACCCGCGTTCGCTACGGCGGTCGGACTCGCGCTCTACGGCGTGCAACTCTTCCCCGAACCCGACAGCCCGATGGCGCCCAGCCGACTATGGAAACAGCTCGTTCGAACCGTACAACGCTGGTTGCACCGCAATCGCTAACCCCATCGTTTCAGGAGATTCATCATGGCAAAGGAACGCACGACTCATCGGGATATTGAACTGCTGGAAGTGCAAGCCGTTTTGAAAGTGGTCGGCGTCGGCGGCGGCGGCGGGAACGCCGTGAACCGCATGATCGAAGTCGGCGTGCAAGGCGTGGAGTTTATCGCCATGAACACCGACGCGCAGGTACTCAACAAATCGCGTGCGCCGATTAAGATGCAACTCGGTGTCGGGATTACCCGCGGGCTGGGGGCGGGGGGCAATCCCGAAGCGGGCAGAAGCGCCGCCGAAGAGAGCCGCCACGAAATCCGCAAGGTGCTGGAAGGCGCGGATCTTGTGTTTATCACCGCCGGGCTGGGCGGCGGCACGGGCACAGGCGCCGCGCCCATTATCGCCGAAATCGCCCAAGAACTGGGCGCACTCACTATCGCTGTCGTCACCAAACCGTTCAAATTCGAAGGACCCCGACGCTGCAAAGTCGCAGAAGAGGGGGCGCAACTGCTGCGCAAACATGTGGACGCGATGATCGTGGTGCAGAACGACCGCCTCATCGATGTGTCGGAGCGCACCACCACCATGACCGAGGCGTTTCGGATGGCGGACGATGTGCTGCGTAGCGGCGTGCAGGGCATCTCCGACATCATCAACTACGCAGGCGAGATTAATGTGGACTTCGCCGATGTGCGCACCATCTTCGAGGACGCCGGCACCGCGCTGATGGGCATCGGCAAGGGCACAGGCGAGAACCGTATGATCCAAGCCGTGCAGGAGGCGTCCACCAGCAAGTTGCTCGAGTCGTCGATCTACGGCGCACGCCGACTGCTGGTGAACATCACCACAGGCGAGGACATCGGCATCTTCGAAGTGCAGGAGGCGATGAACCTGCTGTACCAGATGACCGACCCCAACGAGGCAAACATCATCTTCGGGCATGTCATCAAGCCTGGCATGACCGATGTGGTGCAGGTGACGGTGCTGGCGACGGGCTTCCCCGAAGAGCCGCTGCCCCACCAGGAAGCGGCGGTGCACCTCAAGCCGCAGCCCGAACCGCACCCGCTGGACATCGCCCGCGCACGGACGGACATCCCAACACCTTCGCGCACGCCCACACCCGAACCGCCCCGCGCGGTGAACCCGACCCCCGAACGCCCGAAACCCGAACCGCGCGTCTCGCGCGACGACCTCGAAGTGCCCGCCTTCCTGCGCAGGCGCGGGCAATAAGCCGTGACACCAACCACACACCGAGCCACAAAGCCCCCGAAGAGTTTCGGGGGCTTTGCTATTGGCATCACGGAGCAGACGGGGTAAAATTCCCGACGCAGGGGGAACACGATGGAAATGCGGGAGTCCCACGACGCCGACGAGCGGTTCACGCCCGATGAGGCGGTGGAAATCCTCAAACGAGCAGTCGCGCTGGAGAAAGACCAGTTCTCCACAGAAGACCTGTACACAATGGGACACGAGGCGGGCGTAAGCCGTGAGGCGGTGCAACGAGCCATCGCCGAGTATCGTGAGGAACAGCGGCAACTTGAGGAAGAACGCTTGTGGCGCGAACAACAAATCGAGGCGGAACGCCTGCGGTACGCGCAGGAGCTCGAGGTGGAACGCCTACGGCGCAAGCGCGAACAGGAACTGCAGAAGCGGGAATTTAATCGCTTTTGGTATCGACTTATTCAGACGATTATTTTGATAGTCGTCTTTTTCGGGATTTTCGCGATGATGTCCACTTGCATGCTCGGTCAGTTTGAACGGACAACAAGAAGAATGATGCAACCGCCCTCGTGGATGACCGATCCCCCAGACCCTCGCCCGACTATAGTGTTCCCGAGAGGGAATCCTGAGCCGATGCCGCAGGAGCCGTGGGGACGATAATCGTCCAATCTTTGAGGTACAATACGGCGGGGAGCGATGTCGAAGAACGGAACGACGGACACGAAGGCGCACACGGAGCAACTGATGCGCGAGGCGGTCGCGCTGTTTGAGCAGGGGCGGCTGGAGGAGGCGCTGTTAGCGTGCGAGGGCGCGCTGACGCTGGACGAGACCTACGCGCCCGCGCTGTCGCTGAAGGGGTTGATACACGAGCGTCGGGGACAAGTCGCCGAGGCGATGGCGGCTTACGAGCGCGTGCAGGCGGTGAACCCGCTAAGCGTCGCCGAGCGCGCCCGTCTGGACGCCCTGCGCCGTCAGGCGCGCGCGGTGGTGCGCCCTGCGCCCGCGCGCCCGCTGTGGGCGGAGACGCTGCCCGTCGCGCTGGCGTTTCTGGGCGTTGGGCTGGTGCTGCTCATCGGCTTCGCGCTGATTCTGCGCTGGAGCGCGCCCCCCGCGCCTGCGCCAAGCCAACCCACAGCGTCTGCGGCTGAGAGCATTCCCCCGCCTGTCAGCCCGTCGCCCAGCACTACAGTCCCTGCGCCGACCGCCGAGACGCCCCCGCCCAACCCGCCGCAGGCAGTCGTGCCCCCTGTGATGATTGACCCGTCGCGCCTCGCGCTTGCGCCCGCGCAGTCTAATCCCCCGCGCGGCGAGATTCCGACCCTGCCCGCCCCTGAACCCGAGACGAAACCCACGCCCAAGAGCGAAACGCCCAAGCCCAACGGCGACCGCACCCGCGACGCGGAAGTGATGCCCGATGTCAAAGTCGAGGAGACCCAGCGCGGCGTGTACGAAATCCGCGTCGAGCGCGCGCCGTCGCAATCGCCAAACCGTAGCGCGCCCCGTACTTCGGACGCGCTGACGCAGGCGCAGAACCTGCAACGCGCGGGCAACTACCGTGAGGCAATTCAAATGTACCTGCAGGCGCTGCCCACCGCGCCGAACCCCGCCGAAGTGCATCAACAAATCGCGACCTGCTACCTGCGCATCGGCGACAAGGCGAACGCGCGCGCCCACTTCCTGCAAGCCATCGCCGAATACGAACGGCAGATTCAAGCAGGGCGCGAGGTGGAAACCGCGCGTCAGGGCATCGCCGCGTGCCAGAACGGACTGCTGCTATGCAACGAGTAGCCGCGCTGCTTGGGGTCGCAACTCTGATACTCGCTGTCGGCTGGGCGCAGCCGACGCTACTCATCTTCACCAACCCTGCGCCGCCGATTCAGCACAACAATCAGCCCTATGACCCGAATGTTGACCTCAAGCCGCACCTGACGCCCTTTTTGCAGGAGCTGCGCAAGGCGCGGGTGGAGTGGTACAGCCCGACGCACCCGATTGCCCAGCAGTTCGCTCAGCAGCGGGGGCTAAGCGCGGAACAACTCGCCAGCCCGACACCCGCCCTGCGGGGGCAACTCGCACGTGCGTGGGGCGCGGCGTTCGTGATGACCGTGCGCTGCACCCGTGCGCCTGAGCAGAGCAGCTTTGAATACACCATCAAGGTCTGGCGGCTGGGCGCACGCGCGCCCGTGTGGGAGACCGAAGGCTTCCAGCAGGTCGCCTCGCAGCAGGGCAAGTCAGACGATGCGACCGCGCTGCAGACGCTGGGACGCACCGTTGCACTGCGCATCGATGCGGAACTGTGGGACACCCTGCCGCGCCTTGCCGAGCAGTTGCAGACGCCCACACCCTTGCCCCCACGCGCGGAGACGCCCCAACTGGCTGAGCCGCGCCCGCTTGCAGAGCAACTGCTGCGCGAAGGCAAATTCGCCGAGGCGCTGCCCCACCTGCGCGCCGCCGTGAACGCGCAGCCCGACGACGCCGAGCTGCGCATGGCGCTGATTCGCCTGTACCGTCGGCTAAGTCTTGGCGAGCTGGCGCAACGCGAGCTGACTCGCGCCGTGCAGCTGTACCCCAACGAGGGGCAGTTCGCGTTGGAGTGGGCAGCGCTGCTGCAAGCGGAGGGCAAGCCTGCCGAAGCAATCAGCCGCCTGCAAAACGCGCTACAGGCGCAGCCCGACTCGGTCGCCCTGCGCCTCGCGCTGTTCGACGCGCTGCTGATGCAAGGGGACGCGCCTGCCGCCACACGCACGCTGCAGCCGATTGCCGAGCAGAACGGCGCGGAGGTCGCCTACCGACGCTACCTGCTGCTGGGCGCGACCCGCGCGCTGGAGAACCTGCCCGACGGCAGCTATGAACTCACCGACGCGCGCGCCGCGCTGTGGCTGCAGGTCGCCAGCGGGCTGCTTGCCGACCTTGCGGGCGAACTGCTGGACTTGCGTCGCCTCGCCAGCGACCCCAGTCCGAACTGGAGCGCGCTGCGCACGCGCGGGGAGCAAGCTGTGCTGCACGCGCTGCGCATCGGACAGTGGCTCGAACGCGCCGAGCCGACCGACCCCACGCGCCGCACCGTCGCCCACGCACGCTTCGCCAGCCAGATGCTTGCCCAAGCTGCGCAACGAATGGCACGATACTTGCTGTCGCGCAACTCGGAGGAGGAAGCGCGCGCCAGCCTACTGCGCGTGGAAGCCATGCGCGAGCTGGAATCGGCGCGAAACGCGCTTCCGAAACTTGCGCCATGACCGACTGGACTTCGCTGGGGATTGGGTTGGGATTTGCCCTGTTGGGAGGCATGCTGATTGCGCTGGGGAGCCGCCGTTGGAGCCTGTGCCCGCTGCGGGAGTGCCCCGCGCTGGAGGCGGGGCAGCGCGTGGAGTTCACCGTCGCGGGCAAGCGATACGCCACCGTGCTAACAGGAGTGGATGGCGACGCCTTGCGCCTTGCGCCGCCGCTGGAGCGCGGGCTGCCCGTCTCGTTCGAGGCGGGCGCATTCGCCGAGTTGCGCCTGACGACCCCAGCAGGCGTCCACGAGGCGACGGTACAGTTCATCGGACGCCAGACTCGCCCGCAGCCGTGCCTGATTGCCCGACTTGCCTCGCGCTGGCGACGCACCCAACGCCGCCGCTACGAACGCATCGTGCTGCCCGACGCGGTGAATGTCGCGCTGCGCTTTGCGAACGACTACTGGATTGCGTGGGCGCACGACGCCAGTCAGGGCGGACTACGCCTATATGCGCCTGCGCCCGTGCCCCTGAACGCCCACCTGCGCGTGGAGATGCCGCCGACCCTGCGCGGGATTACCTCCTGCAACGGGGAGTGCCGCGCCCGCGTCGTCGCCTGCGAACGCGCCCCGACCCGACACGGCTACGCCTACCAAATCCGCCTCGCCTTCCTCGATGGGCACAACGCCTGATGTCTCGGTCATCATCGTCAGCTACAACACGCGCGAACTGCTGCGCGAGTGCATCGAATCGATCCTGTGCGAGCAGGGGGACGGGCTTGCGGTGGAGGTCATCGTCGTGGACAACGCCTCCGCCGACGGCAGCGCGGCGATGGTCGCCGAGCGGTTCCCCCAAGCGCGCCTGATTGCGAACCCCGACAATCGCGGCTTCGGCGCGGCGTGCAATCAGGGACTGGAGATTGCGCAGGGACGCTACGCGCTGATCCTGAACGCCGACATCCGCGCCCAGCCTGGCGCGCTGCAACGGCTGGTGGGGTTTATGGGCGCCCACCCCGACGCGGCAATCTGCGGCGGGCAGTTGCGCTATCCCGACGGGCGCGTCCAGCCCTCCTGCGCCCGCGACCTCACGCTGTGGTGGGTCTTCTGCGAGCAGAGCATGCTGGCGAAACTCTTCCCGCGCGCGCGCCTGTTCGGGGGCTACTGGCGCACCCACTGGGACTTCAGCGCGACCATCGAGACCGAGCAGGTGATGGGCGCGTGCATGATGCTCCGTCGCCCGTTCCCGCGCTTCGACGAGGACTACTTCCTGTATTGCGAGGACACCGACCTGTGCTACCGCGTGCGCCAAGCAGGGGGCAAGATTCACTATGTGCATGACGCGGTGTTCGTGCATCACTTGGGCGCGAGCGGCGAGCCGCAGCGGGCGCAGATGGTGATTTACTACAATCGCGGCAAGGAGCGGTACTTTCGCAAGTTTCACGGCGCGTGGCAGGCGCGGGTGTGCCGCTGGCTGAACAAGGGCGGCGCGCTGCTGCGCGTGCTGCTGGGTCTGGGAGGCGTCGTGCTTACGCTGGGCAGGCGCGCGGGATTTCGGCGCTACGCGGCGACCTTTTGGCAGGTGTGGCGAGCCAACTGACCGTGCCTGCGATTTCTCGGAATCTTAACATTCCCGCAGCAGGAATCCGCCTTTTGCCCAAGTAAACTTATGGGTATGGAGGAGACACCATGCGAGGACGCTTCTACGGTATGTGTGTAGGCTTGGTGCTTGCTCAAACGACGCTTACGGCGCAGCCCGATTATCCCGGGGCGCGCTGGGTTCCTGCCAACTCTGGTAACTACACAGTTGCCAATCGTCCCAGCTCTCACCCAATTCGGTATATCATCATCCATGTGACTCAAGGGAGCTATGCAGGCGCGATTTCGTGGTTCCAGAACCCCAACTCGCGGGTGAGCGCGCACTATGTGTTGCGCTCTTCGGACGGGGAGATCACCCAGATGGTGCGTCACAAGGACATTGCGTGGCATGCGGGCAACTGGACTTACAACACCCAGTCGATCGGTTTCGAGCACGAAGGCTGGGTGAACGAGCCGCGCTGGTTCACCGACGCGATGTATCGCGCGTCTGCGAACTTGGCGCGTTATATTTGCAATCAATACGGCATTCCGAAGACGCGCCAGCATATCATCGGACACAACGAGGTGCCAGGCGCCACGCACACAGATCCAGGACCGCACTGGAACTGGAGCTATTACATGAGCCTAATCGCCGACTCGCGGAATGCGGCGTATGTGGGCGCGAACTTTCCGACCACCATCCGTCCTGGCGAGCGGATAAGCGCGAGTGTCCAGTTCCGCAACACAGGCAGCATCACTTGGTCGCCCAGCAGTCCGAATCCCGTGCGTTTGGGGACGCAGAACCCGATTGATCGCAGCAGCCCCTTCTTCACAGCGGGCAACTGGATCGCCGCGAACCGCCCCGCGAATGTGAACACGACTGTCGCCCCGAATGAGATTGGAACGTTCAACTTCCTCCTCACGGGTCCGCGCAACTATGGCAACTATACTGAGAGCTACCAACTGCTTCAGGAAGGCGTCCAGTGGTTCGGTCCCATCGTGCAGTTCAATCTCCGAGTGGTTCCGTGGGACTTAGTTTACGATAACACCAGCGGGAACTTTACCGTGTCGGGCGCATGGTCTACAGGCACGATGGCGTCCGACAAGTACGGCAGCGACTACTACTGGATTAGCACAGGTTCGTCGCATACAGTGTTCGCCCGATGGTATTTAAACGCGCCTATTGACGGTGCATACGATGTCTACGCTTGGTGGAGCCAGGGATCGAACCGCAGTCCGCAGGCGCGCTACCAGATTGCCCATGCAAACGGGGTCAGCGATGTCATCGTCAATCAGCAGACCAACGGCGGGCGATGGGTCTATCTGGGGCGATTTCCTTTGCCGCGCGGCGGCGGGAATGTCTACCTGCGCGCCAACAGCGCGTCGGGCTATGTCGTAATTGCTGATGCCGTGCGAATCGTGGGACCGTACTAAATTGCGGGGTATGGCGCATGGTCGCCATGCCCATGCCCCCCACAACGAGAGGCGCTATGCGAGGTGTTCGCTTCATATGCGGGATTGTTTGGGTCGTCTGCTGGGCAGGTCTTGTCGGCGGCGCTTGCGGTCAGTCGGTGAACCTGTCCCAAGTCGAGTCGCTTCAAAAGCCTGTCTCCCTGCGACTCAAAATGCGACCGCTGCGCGAACTGGTCAATCAGATTGCGCAGCAGACCAACACGACGCTGGGCGTCATCCAAGCAATTGAACAGTATAAAGTCACAGTGTTCGTGACCAATCGCCCCGCAAGCACTGTGCTCAATCTGGTTGCGCAGCAGTTATCGCTGGAGTGGCAACGGGACTCGCAGGGGCGCTACTTTCTGACGGAGCCGACGCGGGTGCGCGAGGCGCGTTTGAAACTGGCGCGCGCCGCAGAACAGCAGCATCGCAACCGCGCGATGGAACGGCTCAGACGCTTACAACAGCAGGCGCAGACCGACTTTACAACGCTCCATGCACGCCTCAAGCAACTCGACGCCGAACAAGACCGACTCCAAGCGTTGCAGCCGTCGGGCTGGATGGATACGATGAGCCAACTGGCGCAGGCGCGCGCTCAAATCGCCGACGCTGCCGAGACGCTGCCTCGCTACCTGCTGGGCAAACTCACGACCCAGTGGAGCCCAGAGCAGTGGGCGCGCTTTTGGAACGGGCAGGCGATGCTGGCGTCTACCAAGCCCATCCCCATCGCGTTGTCTCTCCCAGCAGACCTAGTGCAGTGGCTCGCGCTATGGTCGCCCAACAGTTTTGATCGCCCCCCCGACTCCGCGCTTGTTTTGGCGCGCTGGGACGGGGAGAGCGGCGCCATTCATCTATTCCTGATTGCGCGTGCGGGCGAGCAGTCGCTAATCTTCACAGAGACCGTATCCGTAGGCGAGGCGTCAGCCCCTGAGTCGGCTCGCCCCGCGTTAGCCGAGCAAGCGCTCGATGTACCTGAGACGCCTATTCGCCGACGCCCCAACGAGCCGCCTTTCCAATCGCCCTATGTGCAGCCCGTAGCCACCCTGGCAGACCATCTGGAGTGGCTGGCAGAGCGCTGTGATGTCGCGATTATCGCGGACGCCTTCCGCCTGCCGCTACGCATGCTGGAGCCTCATCGGAACGCTCGCACCTTACGCGAATGGGTGCAGAACCTGACGCGCGAAGAGCCTGTCGAGGCGACCTACCAGGACGGCTTCCTACTCCTGTGTCATCGCGATCGGGATACCCTGCTGACCAACGAAATTGATGAACCAACACTGGAGACGATAGAGCAGCGCGCCCAATCGGACGGGCTTTCGCTGGACGACTACGCCGCGCTCGCCTACCAACTTACGCGTGAGCAGCAGCAGCGTCTGGAGACGCCCAACGGCTATGCACTACGGTTCGACCCCGCGCCGTTTCACAATTCAATTCCCGCGCTGCGCTTCTGGGCAAGCCTGACCGCCACCCAGAAGCAAACAGCGCGTGAACGGCAGCCCATCGCCTACCTAACGCTGAGCGCTGTGCAACAACGCCTCTTCTGGGACGCCATCGAACATGCGTTGATGACCCCTACTCTCCCCACAGACGACCTGCTGACCACTCTCGACCAGCTCTACGACCCCGAATCGCAAGCGAACCTCGCATTCTATCTGGACTTCTGGAAAAACTTTTCGTTTGAAGTCAGCACCGAGCAGGTCAAACTGGTGTTCGAGGATGTGGAGGACTACCAGAAGACGCTCCAAGAGTTTGCCGCGAGTGGGGTGTCAGTTGCCGTGCAGGAGCGCGAGCGACACAGCTACTCGTTGTATTTCGGGTTCGAAGCGAATCGGGCGGCGCGCTACCCAATTGCGTGGCAGTCGCCGCGTTCAAGGGTACCCGAGTCAGCGTCTACCGATCGCTAATTTGGGTGAAGGCAGCATGCCGAAGCGTTGCTAAGGGCGCAGGGCTGCCCGTCCAGCGTTCAAACGCGAGCGCGCCCTGATGCACCAGCATGCCCAGCCCGTCGATAGTCTTCAGCCCGCGCGCCGACGCCGCCTCCAGCAGGCGCGTCTGCAGCGGGCGGTACACCAAGTCGCACACCCACGCGCCTGCAGGCAACGCCTCGATGGGCACGGGAGGCATCGTGTCGGTGTGCGGTTCCATGCCGAGCGAAGTGCTGTTCACGACGCCGTCTGTGTGCGCCGCGCACTCCGCGAGCGCGTCGCGTTCCAGCGGCAATACCCCCACACAGCCGAAAGCGTCCGCCAACGCCTCTGCGCGTTCCCGCGAGCGGTTTGCAAGCCACACGGTGCAGCCTTGCTGACGCAGCGCGTACACCACCGCGCGCGCTGCGCCGCCCGCGCCCAGCACCAGCACCGTCTGACCCGCGGGGTTCACCCCAGCCTCTCCCAGTGCGCGCAGGAAGCCCTCCGCGTCCGTGTTGTCGCCGATGAGCCGTTCGCCGTCCCAGAACAGCGTGTTGACCGCGCCGATGTGCCGCGCAGCGTCCGTCAATCCGTCCAGCAGCGGGATAACCGCCTCCTTGTGCGGTATCGTCAGGTTCAGCCCGCGAATGCCCAGCCCGCGCATCCCTGCAATCGCCTGCGCGAGCCTGTCGGGAGCGACCTCGAACGCCAAGTAGACCCAGTTCAACCCCAGCGCGCGGAACGCCGCGTTGTGCATCGCGGGCGAGAGCGAGTGGCGCACAGGGTAGCCCAGCACGCCCGTCAGTGCGGTATGCGCGTCGATCATCCGCCGTCCTCGATGCGGTAGGGCTGCAGCCGCTTGAGCAGCCACTTCTCCACTTGGCGGCTGATTTTCGTGCCGATGAACTCGCGCGGGTGCATCGGGTGTACCCAAATCGTGTAGATGCCCAAGCGGTTGCCTCCCCAGATGTCTGTAAACAGCTGGTCGCCGACAATCGCCGCGTGTTCGGGTTCGACATTCAGCATCTCCAGCGCGCGGCGCAGCATTGCGCGGCGCGGCTTCATCGGTCCCCGCGCATAAGGGATGCCCAAAGTCTCGCTGAGCCACTGCAGCCGACCCAGATTGCGCGTGTTGGACACGAAGCAGAGCTTGACGCCTGCCGCCTGCATCTGCTTGACCCAATCGGCGATTTCAGGGGGCACTTTGCGGCTGCGCCACGGCGTAATGGTGTTGTCCAAGTCCAGCAGCAGCGCGCGAATGCCCCGCGCCTGCAAGCGTTCGGGCGTGATCTCCGCAACGCTTTGCACATGCTCGTCGGGGCACCAGCGCCGTATCCAGCGCGGCGGCGCGTCCTTCTGAAACCGCATAGATTCAATTATGGCATGGCGTCGTATGCCTTCGCGAGTATTTCCATCGGGTGCAGCACTTCGATGGGCGCGCCCGCCTCCTGCAAGCCCTGCCGTATCCAGAGCGTGCAACCAGGGTTCGCGCTGGCGACAATCGTTGCGCCCGTCTGCTGGATGGCGTGCACCTTACGCTGGAGCGCGTCGCGGGCGAGCTTGGGCTGCAGCAGGTTGTAGATACCCGCCGAGCCACAGCACATGTCCGCGCCGTCCATCTCCACCAGTTTGACGCTGGGCAGTCGCTTCAGCAGGGCGCGTGGCTGCTCGCGAATGCCCTGCCCATGCACGAGGTGGCAGGCGTCGTGATAGGTAATGCACAGCGAGTCGTCGCGTGCGGGGGGCGGCAACTCGGCGTCGGCGAGCAACTCATGCACATCGCGCACGCGCTGGGCGAAGCGTTCGGCTTCGGCGTGGTCGGGCGCGTCGCGAAACAGCAGCCCGTACTCTTTCATCGTGGAGCCACAGCCTGCCGCGTTCACGGCGATGTAGTCCACCTCGCGGAACGCTGCGAGTAGCCGTCGGGCGTTGCGCCGCGCGTGGTCGGGGTAGCCGTTATGCACCCACAGTGCGCCGCAACAGCCCTGATTGCGGGGGATATGTACCTCGTAGCCCGCCAGTGTGAGCAGGCCGACCGTGGCGCGATGCACCCGCCCGAACAGCACCTGCATCGCGCAGCCGAGCAATAGCCCCACCCGCGCTTTGGGTGGCTGCGCCTTCGCGGGGTACACCGTCTGCGTCGGTCGCCACGGGCGGTCGGGCAAGCCCGGGAGCTGCACTGCCGACTCGCTCGCGCCAAGCAGCCGCGCCATCCAGCGTGGCGTGCGTCGAAAGCCCAACGCGCCTGCCACGCGCAGCATCAGGCGCAGCTGCGTCGGATTCGTGAAGCGGGCAATCGCCTGCTGGCGCATCAACCGCTGGAACGGCGTGCGGGCGCGCCGTTCCACTTCAGCGCGTGCCCCTTCAATGAGCGTCGCGTAGGGTACACCCGACGGACACGCCGTCTGACAGCCCAGACACCCCATGCAAGCGTCGATATGCGGTCGCGCCTGCGCCCACTCGATGCGCCTCTCCGTCGCTTGGCGCATCAGGTAAATCCGCCCGCGCGGCGACTCCGCCTCCTGACCTGTGGACACATAGGTCGGGCACGCCTGCAAACACAGACCGCAGTGAATACACTTCTGAAGGTCGCGCTGCTCGAGCCGCATGCGTGCAGTATACCCGCGCTGCGCGGTATAATTCAGGGTGGTGGAACCCGTGCAAGAGCGATTCGAAGAGTTGTTGCGCCTGCTGGATGAGCATCCAGAGTTTTTGGAGGCGTTGCAGGATCGGATTGTGGACGAGAAGGCGATTCTCCGCGCGATTCAGAAGCGTGTGGAGACGCGCGAAGCCATCCGCCGCCAAATCCTGCACGACGAGCTTTTGCAACTGCCCGAGTTGGTGCGCCAGTTGGTTGAGGCGCAGCAGCGCAACGCGGCACAGCAGCAGGAGAACAGTCGTCTGGTACGCCAGCTCATCGAGAGCCAGCAGCGGCACGAGGCGATTCTGCAGGAGCACACGCGCCAGTCGCAGGAGCATAATCGCCTGTTGCAGCAGTTGATTGAGAGCCAGCAGCGACACGAGGCGATTCTGCAGGAACACAGTCGCTTGTTGCAGCAGTTGATTGAGAGCCAGCGGCAGCACGAGGCGATTCTGCAGGAGCACACGCGCCAGTTGCAGGAGCATAGTCGCTTGTTGCAGCAGTTGATAGAGAGCCAGCAGCGGCACGAGGCGATTCTGCAGGAGCATAGTCGCTTGTTGCAGCAGTTGATAGAGAGCCAGCGGCAGCACGAGGCGATTCTGCAGGAACACGCCCGTCAATTGCGCGACCTAACCGCTCAGGTGCAGCGCGTCGTAGCGGTGCAAGAGCAAATGGCGCGCGACTTGCACGACCTCAAGGAGTGGCGGAAGGGCTTCGATGGGTTGCGGCGCGGCGCAGAGCTGGAGAAAGAGGTGCGCCAACGCGCTCGGATTATCTTCGCGGGCGGACGCGGCGGGCATCCCGAGTCGCCCTTCGTGAGCCGACTCCTGAAAAACTGGCTGCGCACGCTCAACGGAGACGACCCGATTCTGGAGGCGGCAGCTGACCCGACCGCCGCGGATCTTATCTGGAGCAAGGGCGGGAAGGTCATCGTAGTCGAAGTGTCCGTGAAGGTAGACCGCGACGATGTTGACCGCGCCTACGCACGCGCGAACACCCTGCGCGGCGCAGGCATCGACGCCGTGCCCGTCGTCATCGGCGACCAGTGGACCAGCGACAAAACCCGCACACGCGCCGAAATGCGCGGCGTCGAGTGGTATGTCGGCAAGACGCTTTCGGAGGGCTTCATCGCCCTGCGTCGCATCCCCGATGACGCCGAAGATGCCGATGACGAGTAATCGCCCCTGTTAACCGCAACAGGGAACTTTCTCGCGCTCCGTGCGTATCGATATATGCACATCGGTCTATGAACGAGCGACGCGAGCTATCGGAGCGCGAGGCGACCCAAGTCGCGCGGGCGCTGGCAGACCCCACGCGCCTAAGCATCCTGCGCACGCTGCTGCAACACGGCGAACTCTCATGCGGCGAGCTGGCGGAGCGATTCCCAGTCGCGCAGTCCACAGTGTCGCACCACCTGAATGCGCTGATGCAGGCAGAGCTGGTCGCCATGCGCAAACAGGGACAGCACCACTACTTCCGCGCCGTGCGCGACACCTTGTGCGCCTTCGCGCGCTGGCTCGCCACACTCGACCAGACCGAATGCGACCAATCTACTCCAGAGGAGGCGGTTAACTATGCGTAAACAGACTCGTTTCGTGGCATATCTCAGCATTCTCGCGATGCTGGTCGGCTCGCTGCAATCAACGCAGGCGCAAGCGGTGACCTACCGCGTAGACCCCGTTCACTCGTTCATCATCTTCCGCGTGAAGCACCTGAACACGGGCTTCGCTTACGGGCGCTTCAACACCTTTTCGGGCACGATGGTGGTGGATGAGCGCAACCCTGCCAACAGCTCCATCGAGCTGGAGATTGACGCGAACAGCGTGGATACAGGCAACAGCCAGCGCGACGACCACCTGCGCAACCCCGACTTCTTCAACACGCGGCAGTTCCCGAAAATCACCTTCAAGAGCACGCGCGTGCGCAAGATCAACGACACCACGGTGGAGGTGCAGGGCAACCTAACCATGCGCGGCGTGACGCGCCCGATAACCGCGCGGGTAACCTACACAGGCAAGGGGCGCAATCAGCGCGGGCAGGAGATTATCGGCTTCGAGACCACCTTCACCATCCGCCGCAGCCAGTTCAATATCAACTACGGTTTGAACGGCGGTCTGGCGGATGAGGTGCGCGTCACCTTCGCGGTGGAGGGTATTCGTCAGTGAGCGTCATTCTTGAGAGCGCGTTAACGGCGGGGCTGGCAGCGCTGGCAGCTGGGGTGTTCTGGCTGCTGGGCTGGCGGCTCCGCCGCGCCCACGCGCTGCTGAGCGCGTTGGGCGTCAGCGTGGGCTTCGCCGTGCTGTATTGGCGCGTGCAGGGTCGCCCTGACTTCCCGCCGATTGACGCCACGCAGTGGGTGTTCTGGCACGCGCTGCTGGCGTTGCCGTTGGGCTGGCTGGCGGGGATAGCGCCTGCGTATCGCTGGTTGTGGGTGTGGGGCGCGCTGTTGGGCGTGCTGTGGCTGTTTGTGCCGCCGCTTCGCCCGCTCGTGGAGTCGGGCTTTTGGTCGCTGACGGCGGGCGTGGCGTATATCGTTGGCTTCGCGCTCGCGACTTGGCTGTTGATGGCGCTGACCGCGCCGCTGGGCGAAGAGGGCGGGCTGGCGACGCCGTTTCTGATTGCCCTGTTGGGCGGTGTGAGCGCGGGCGTGCTGTTTTACGGCGCGAAGAGCGCGTCGTTGGCGCAGCTGTCGGGCACGCTGGGCGCAGTGGTCGGCGTGGGCGTACCGCTGGCGTTCCTGCGCAGCTTCACAATTGGGCGCGGGGCTGTCGCGCTGGCGATGCTGCTGTTTATGTCGCTGTGGACGACCGCGCTGGGTTTTGCGCAACTGACGCTGGGGCAACTCGTCGTGCTGTACCTACTGGCGCTGACCCCCGCCCTGCGCCTGCTGCCCGCGATGCAGCGATTGTCGCCTGCTGTGCGGTTCGCCCTGCCGCTGGCGATTGTGCTGGTGGTCGGCGGGGCAGCCGTCGGGATGACCTACAGCGCGTATATGGCGCAAAGCGGCGACACCTACAGCTACTGAATGAAAACCGGGTGAAAATCTCGCTTCTCTGGGCACACGGGTATACTTCAGGGCGTCTAAGCTTCTGGAGGCGACTATGCGAATCGTGGCGAGTTGGATTTTGATTGTGGCGATGTGCGGGACACTAACGGCGCAGACCGTGCGCGAGGCTGTTGCGCTGGCGAATCAGGGCAAAACAACAGAAGCCATCGAGATGTTCGAGACCCTCTACCAGCGCGACGAGAACAACCCCACGGTTGTCAACTGGCTGGGCTATCTGTACCTGAAGACAGGCAAGTACGCGGAAGCGGTTCCTATGCTGGAAAAAGCAACCCAACTCACCCCCAAAAACGCCGAGGCGTGGAATAACCTCGGCAACGCCTACCTGCACACGAACCAGTTGGAGAAGTCCATCAACGCCTACCGAAAGGCGATTGAGATCAAGCCCAACGACGCCGATGCGCACTACAATCTGGGTAATCTCTACACTAAAACAAAGCAGTACCAGAAGGCGGTGGAGCATTACCAGCGGTCGATTCAGCTGAACCCGCGCGACGCGAACGCGCACAACAACCTGGGCTATGCCTACCAGATGATGAAGTTGCCCGCGCGTGCGGCGGAGCATTACAAGCGGGCGACCGAGTTAGACCCCAGCAACACCACCTTCAAGTTCAACTACGCGCTGGCGCTGGCGGAGCTGAATGAGTGGCAGCGCGCCGCAGTGCTGCTGGAACAGGCAATGCCCAAGATGCCCACAGAAGCCAGTGGCTGGCTGAAGCTGGGCGAGGCGTACACAAGGCTGCGCCAGCCCGAAAAGGCGATTCAGGCGCTGGAGCGGGGCATCGCCGCCAACCCCGACAACCCCGACCTGCACTACAACTTGGGCGTGGCGCACCTCCAGCGCGGCAACCTTGCCGCGGCGGCGACCGCCTTCGAGAACACGCTGAACCTGCGCCCGGACGACGCCGACGCGCTGAACCAACTCGGCTTCGTGCAGCTGCGCCAGCGACGATTGGACGACGCCGAGACGACCCTGCAGCGCGCGCTGGAGATTAACCCGCGCCTGACCAGCGCACGACTCAACCTGGCGACCGTGAAGCGACTCAAGAACGAAGCGGACGACGCGCTGCGCTTGTATCAGCAGGTTGTCGCCGAGAACCCTAAAAGCCAAGAGGCACGCTTAGCGATTGGCGACCTGTTGATGGAAAAAGGCGACCTGCGCGGCGCAGAGGCGCAGTACCGCGCCGTGCTGAAAGAGAACGAACGCTCGCATGTGGCGTGGAACAACTTGGGGCTTGCGCTAATGCGCTCTAACCGCATTCAGGAAGCCATCAAAGCGTTGGAGCGCGCCGTCGCACTGAACCCGCGCTCGGCGGTGTATCACAACAACTTGGGCGCCGCCCACGAACGCGCAGGGCAACTCGCCAAAGCGCGCACGATGTATCAAGAGGCACTCAAACTTGACCCCAAATTGGAAGATGCCCGCAAAAACTTGCAACGCATCGCAAACCGATAACTGATGGCGGATGTGCTGATTGTCTACAACGCGGGCAAGCCCGACGCGGCGCGCCTGGCGCACGAGTCGGCGCAGTGGCTGCGCGAGGTGGGCTACGGCGTCGTGTTGGTTGACCAACCGACCGCAGCCTGCTGGGACGCGCCGCCCGACCCGAACCTCGCGCTGGTGATGACATTGGGCGGGGACGGCACGCTGCTCACAGGCGCGGTCATCGCCGCCCCTACGGGCGCGCCGCTGCTCGGCGTGCATCTGGGCAGGTTCGGCTTCATCGCGCAGGTGGAACCCGATGAACTCATCGACGCGCTTGAGCGGTGGCAAGCGGGCGACTATCAGGTGCAGGAGCGGCTGATGGCGCAGGCGCGCGTGGAAGGCGAATCGCGCATATCGCTTGCGCTGAACGAAATCACGCTGCTGCGCACGCCCACCGCGCCGATGCTGGACTTCACGATACGCATCAACGACCTGCTGCTGACGACCTACCCTGCGGACGGCTCGCTGGTTGCCACGCCGACAGGCTCCACGGCTTACGCGCTCTCGGCAGGCGCGCCTGTGGTGCATCCGCAGACCGACGCGCTCATCTTGACGCCGATTTCGCCGCACACACTGGGCGCGCGCCCGCTCGTGCTGCCGCCTACTGCACGGGTGAGCATCACCATTCAGTGCGCCGCGACGAATGAGCCGAATGCGCAGGTCGTCATGACTGCCGACGGCAGACGCCACCAGACGCTGCAGATGGGGCAGACCGTTCACATCACCGCCGCGCCCTACCGCCTCAAACTGCTCGCGTTCAACGAAGGGGAGTTTTTTGAGAAGCTGCGCGACCGCCTGCTGTGGGGCGCGCGGGTGAACGAGTAGCCCGTATCCGCGCGACCTCCTGACGCAGCACTTCTACCGTGTACGCCAAGTCGTCCCAGGTGGTGTCGCGTCCCAGCGTGAAGCGGACGCCCTCCTGCGCCGCCGTCTCGTCCCAGCCCAGCGCGAGCAGCACATGGGACGGCTCCAGCGACCCCGCGCTGCACGCCGCGCCGCTGCTGGCGGCAATTCCCGCGCGATCCAAGGCGATGAGCAGGCTGTCCGACGGAACCCCTGCGAAGCGGAAATGGGCGTTGCCAGGCAGCCGCTCGGTGGGGTGCCCCGTCAGCAAGGCGTCGGGAACCGCCTCCAGCACGGCGCGAATAAACTCGTCGCGCAGGGCGGTCTGACGCTCGGCTTCGGCGGGCAGTATCACTTGCGCAAGTTTGACCGCCTCGGCGAAGCCGACGATGCCCGCGACATTTTCGGTGCCCGCGCGGCGGTCGCGCTCCTGCCCGCCGCCGACCATCAGCGGTTGCAGCGGGGTCATCGCCCGCACAAAGAGCGCGCCGACGCCCTTGGGTCCGTACACCTTGTGCGCCGAGACGCTCAGCAGGTCGCACCCGATTGCTTCCACATCCACAGGCAGTAGCCCGAAGGTCTGCACCGCGTCCACATGGAACCACACGCAGCGCTCCTTGCACAGGCGGGCAATCGGTTCCACAGGCTGCAGCGCGCCCATCTCGTTGTTGGCGTGCATGATGGAGACGAGCCAAGTCTCGTCGCGGATGCGGGCGCGCACGGCGTCGGGGTCTACCTGCCCGTAGCCGTCAACGGGAATATGCTCCACCGTGTAGCCGAGCGGAATCAGCCAATCGGCGGCGTGCAGCACGCAGTGGTGTTCGACTGCCGACACGAGGATGTGCTTGCGGTGGGGTGGTGCTTTGAGCGCGCAGCCGATAATCGCGAGGTTGCACGACTCCGTGCCCGACGACACGAAGCAAATCTCGGCGGGGTCGGCGTTCAGCGCGGCGGCGACGGTCTCACGGGCAGCGTCAATTGCCATCCGCGCGCGCCTGCCCCAGCGATGCAGGCTGGACGGGTTGCCGTACTCTGCCTTCAGGTATGGCTCCATTGCCTTGCGCACGCGCGGGTCTACAGGCGTCGTCGCCGCGTGGTCTAAGTAAACGGCACGCATTAGCGAATGAGTTTACCCGTCAGCAGTTTGTAAATGTCCAGCGAGAACACCGTCACGAAAATCATCAGCACAATCACCAGCCCTACGACTTGCACCCGCGCCATCGCTTCGGGGCTAAGCTTGCGACGGCGGATGGCTTCCACCGTGAAAATCATCAGATACCCGCCGTCCAGCACGGGAATCGGCAGCAGGTTGATGATGCCGAGCATCACGCTGAACTTGGCGGCGAAGTCGGCGAGCTCCACGACGCCCAGCCGCGCCGTGGCGTTCGTCACACTGGCGATGGAGATGATGCTGCCCACCTCGTGGATGTTGCCCTGCCCGAAAATCATTCGGCGCAGCCCGTCTATAATCCCGACGGTCATCCCGACGGTCATTAGCCCCGCATGTGAAAGCACCTGTAGGAACGGTTCGCGCTTGCGCTGCACATGCCACAGCACACCGATTTGCCCAATCTTTTGGGGCTTGCCGTCGATTTCTGCCTCCACCTCTTTGGGCGTAATGGCGACCACGAACGGCTCGCCGTCGCGCTGCAGGGTTAGCTGCAGGCGTTTATTGGCGTTCGCGCGGATGATTTTGCCCGCCTCTTCCGCGCTTCTCACAGGCTCGCCGTTAATTGCCAGCAGCACATCGCCCGTGCGCAGTCCTGCGGCTTGCGCAGGCGTGTCGGGCATCACCATGCGCACCTGCGGCGTCGGGTCGTCTAACGAGGGCAGCCCCGCTGTCAGCCCAATCACCACAAACAGCAGGTAGCCGAACAGGATGCTTGCCACAGGTCCCGCCAGCACCGCGAGGAACCGCGCGTAAAGCGGTTTGGACTGGAAACTGCCCTCGATATGCTCCTCGTCGGGCAGCATGCCGGGGATTTTGACGAACCCGCCGACAGGGAAGGCGCGAATGGTGTAGAGCGTGCCGTCGCGCCCGCGCCACAATCGCGCCAGAATCGGACCGATGCCAATCGCGAACTCCTCGACCTTCATCTTGAACCGCTTGGCGACCCACATGTGCCCCAACTCGTGGGCAGCCACCAGCAGCGTGAAAATCCCCACCAGGTAGACAATCGTCAGCAGTACCGTCATGGTTGTCCTCGAGCTACAGGCGTCGCGGCGTATCGCGCGCCCACCCTATATTATGGCACATTTCGGGCGAGGAATGGACGGTGGGGGAGTAAAAGTATAGGGCGCGACGCCCGCGCCCTAACGAGGATGCCTCAGCAGTAGCTAACACCCACTGCCGAAGTTGAACAACACAGTCAGTAGGTCGGCGTCGTCGACTGTGCCGTCGCAGTTGACATCCACCCTGCCGAGAATCTCCCCCGTGCTGCCAAATGCGAACAGCACTCCCAGCAGGTCGGCGTCGTCAATGCAGCCGTTGGCGTCCACATCGCCACTGTGCCCGATACAGAGCGTATCCAGCAAGTAAGCCTCCCGACGCCCTGTGGCGGCGTTGTAGCCCTGTCCCACAATAAAACGCCCGTCAGGGGTAATGTCGTTGGCAAGCTCCAGGTACGAGCCAGACGACAGTAGGCTGGCATAGACGGCGGTGAGGTCAATCATGCCCGCAGAAGGCGTCCAGCAGAATGCACGGCGTTGCCCTGCGGCGTTGTGCGCCCAGCCGACCGCAATCTGGTTGTTGGTACAGGCGAGGGCTTGGCTTTCGTTGCCACCCAGTGTGCCTAAATCGCGTGGGGAGTAGTCCGAGACATTCCAAGTCCACAAGCAGGCGTGCCATCGTTCGGTAACGACCGAGTGCGCCCGCCCCGCGATGACCAATCCATCATCCGAGACGCCATAGGCTTCACCACAGCAGGCGGCGAGGGGGTACAGCCCTTGCATGCCGCCTGCCGATGTCCAGCGAAACGCCCATCGCTCGCCGAGATGGTTGAGCGACCATCCGACGATGACGCTGCCGTTTCGGGAGACGCCGAACGCGCGGCTTTCCGAACCGCCCAAAGTGCCCAGCGAGACCAGGCCGCTACTGGAGGTCCAGCGGAAGGCTCGGATTGCGTTTCCGTAGTCAATACCCGTTCCGACAATTACGGAACCGTCTCCTGAGATAGCATCCGCACGATTGATGCCTGAACCCGGCAACTGTCCGATGTCGCGCATGCCGTTCTCGGGTCTCCACAGAAAGGCTCGCCAACTCCCCCCGTAAGGTACCTGATAAAACGCAACTCCCACGATTCTGTTTCCGTCGCCCGAGATGCCGTTCGCCTCACTGGTGTGGTGTTGGGGGAGTGTGCCGAGGTTTTGCATCCCCCCTGAAGGCGTCCAGCGGAAGGCGAAGTTTTTGCCGTCCGCACGTGTGAACCAGCCCGTAACCGCGCTGCCGTCATCGGAGACGCCACGCGCGGTACTCATCGGGTGTCCTATAGTACCCAGCCAAGTGAGCGATTGGGCGCTCAGCGGCTTCGTTGCGCTTAGCATCAAGCCCAACGCAAGCCAAGCCATCAGCCCCACGGCGTGTTGTGAACCGCGGACGCCTGCATCCTGTGAAAGCCGAGTCCCTAAAGTCGTCTGATTTTCTGGCATGATTGATCCTCCCGAACCCTAATGCGGGGCAAGTTAGCACCCACTCCCGAAGTTGAACAGCACCTGCAGCAGGTCGGCGTCGTCCACCACGCCGTCGCTGTTCAAGTCGCCTTTCAAATCAATACCCGTTTGCCCGAAACCAAATAGAGTTTCCAGCAGGTCCGCATCGTCTACGCAACAGTTCCCATCTACATCGCCTTCCACATAGCAATCGGGGTATTTGATGACGGTGTAGTTGCTTTGCGTTGTACCCACCACATAGACCGTTGGCACTCCCAGCTCGTATTCATACAGCCCGACGCCGATTCCTTCGCCCGTTCTGAGCTCATAGCGTCGAACCCACTGCTGGTTGCCATTTGTGTCATACTTCAGGGTAGCGATTTTGTTCGAACTTCGTCCTGTGACATAGACATCACCTGAGAGAAAACCCACTGCTAGTCCGTAGGCTTGGTCGTCTCCATGATGGTAGCGTCGAACCCATTGCAGGTTGCCGTTCGTGTCGTATTTTAGGGTGACATAGTCGTTACCCGTTTCAGCGCCTTGGCTGATTCCCGTGAGGTAGACACTCCTATTCACATCTAGTGCAAGCGCCTTGACATCGTCATGCCTGCCTCCATCATAGATGCGAACCCACTGACGAACTCCCGAACTGTTGAACTTGCTCACGAAAACATCTCGGGTATCGCCGCCAGTCGCCACCCCTGCAACATAGATATTGCCCTGTGTATCGATACCGATTGCAAACGCTTCACCCTGAAAACCACTTTCTGTGAATGCCCATAGTTCGTTACCACTCGAGCTGTACTTGATTAGGATAGAATAAAATCCATTTTTTCCTGCGACATAGACATCCCCTGTAAACCTATTAACCGTGACTGCATTGCCCCATCCATCTGCGGTGAGGCGTACCCATCGTAAATTGCCATTCGGATCGTAGCTGATTGTTCCGATATCCGAACCATTGGCAACCGAACCTGTTATATAAATATTACTGAGGGAGTCGGTAGCAATCGCACGAGCCTGATTGGATGGGAAAATGCGCTGTGTTCCTCGGTAAATTCTACCCCAAGCCGGATTGCCAAGAGAGTTGTACTTGACAGTGCCATAGCCTGTGCCGGCAGTGTTGTTCACTTGGATGTCCACGCTACCGGTAACAATCACATTTCCCCCTTGGTCTTCTGCAATCGCAAAGGGAGTGTCTTCGTGGGTGATGGTCTCCCCAAAAAAGTAGTGATGCCACACTTGATTGCCATCGGCATCATACTTAACCGTCAAATAATCATGACCAGTTCCCGAACGCCACGCCTTTCCTGTGATGTAAATGTCGCCGGAGCTACCTATCAGCATCGCATTTGCTTTGAACCCAAGCGAGGTATGACGCACCCAGAGGGGCTGTTGACACGAAACCGTGCTCGGCATCGTGCAACTTATCAAAGCGACAAAAACTGCCGTTATCATCCATCGTACTGTTCGCATGAGAATCGCCTCCTCATCCCCAGTATAATCTATCCAGTGGGTTTTTGGGTAGGTTGGAAGCGAAATTGCAAAATCGCTTGCCAGATGAGGCATAATTGAGGCGAGGGGCAGCAGTGGCGCAGACGATTGGTATGTGGCTGCAACAGGCGCGGCAACGGCGCGGGCTATCCCAATATGCACTCGCGCAGGGGGCGCATCTCTCGCCCAGCACGATTAACCGCTGGGAGCGCGGTGTCACGCGCCCCTCGATCTATGAGTTGGAGCAGGCGCTCCAAGCGTTAGGGGCGTCCTCGGACGAGCGGCTGGAGGCGTTGCGTTTGCTGGATGCGCCGCGCGCCCTAATCACCCTGCAGCAGATGACACGCCAGCAGCCGCATCCGTCGGGCGAACTGAACCCACCCCTGTTAGGGGACCTACTGGGCGCATTGAGGCGGCGGCAGGGCTGGAGCGTGGCACAGGTGGCTGCCGCGCTGCAAGTGTCGGAGCGTAGTGTGCGCGGATGGGAACGCTCGCAGGCGATTCCCTCAGACGAACACCTGCACATGCTCTGTTATGTGCTGAAAGCGACCCCCGATGAAGTTGGCTTCATCCTCACGCGCCCCCTCTGGCTGGAGCCGCCCCCCACCCAAGCGGTTCCAGAGGGAGCCTCCTCGCTGAAAGCGAGCATCGAGCAGATGCGCCAGCTGATCTGGCAAGGCACGACCGAGGGGATGGAGCTGCGTCTGCTTGCGTTGGAGGCGCGGGCATGGTGGCATGTGCGCCAGTGCCCGCGCCACGCCGAGTTGCTGCGCGAGGTCTACACGCTCTGCTGCCAGTGGTACACCCTGCACGGGCGCGTGCAGGACGCGGAGCAGTACGGCTATCGCGGGCTGCGCATGGTGCGCCAAGAGCATCAGTTCCCGCGCAGCGCTGCCTGGTTGATTATGGCAGTCGCAATCGGAAACGCGGAACCCAGCCGAAGCGAGACGCGCATGGTCGAATCGGCGCGTATCCTGCAAGACTGGCTCCCGCAGGTACATCAGTCAACGGAGCATGAGGCATGGTTTTATCGGGAGATGTCCGAGTTTTATTCGGCGGCGCATCGATACGACGAAGCCGAGCGAACTGCTGAGCTGGGGTTCCAGATTATTCAGCGGTCGGACAGCATGGCGGAACATCAGCACGCGCAGGTGTCCCGCGCGTTGGTGCTGTGTCGTGTGGGGCAGCCGCGCAAGGCAATGGAGACCTTGAAGCCCCCTGAAAACCCGCTCCCGCCAACGCAAGCCCATTACCTGACGGTGCTGTACGAGATTTGCTGCGCGCTGGGCGATACGGAGCAAGCCGTCTACGCGCTGACAGAGGCGGAACAGATTGCGCGTCAGCACGCGATTCAGCGGACGCTACAAGTGATTCAACGCTTGCAACAAGCAAGCAGGAGCGCTCACGAGGGGTGATTGTCGATGCAGAAGGGGAGCGTGCGATATGCCGCGCACGCTCCCGTTTCGTTGCGCTCTAACACCCGCTACCGAAGTTGAACAGCACGGTAAGCAGGTCGGCGTCGTCAACGATGCCGTCGCCGTTGGCGTCGGCGTCGGGGTCGCTTGTCCCGAACGCGAACAGCACTGCCAGCAGGTCGGCGTCATCCACACAGCCACTGCCGTCCACATCCCCTTGCAGAGGAACAACCAGTCGCACCGGAGCCGAGTGGCTGGAGACCACGCCGTCGGTGACGCGGTAGCGCATCGGATAGACGCCGTGCTGCGCGGGCGTGTAGGTCGCCTGATTGCCCGTCAGGTTCAGCGAGCCTGCCGCAGGGGTTTGCACGACTTGGTAAGATAGGTGGTTGGGGCTGGCGAGGTACTCGGCGTATCCGCCCAGAGTGAAGGTCCGTGCGCCCGCGGGCGCCAGCACGGCGTCGATAGGCGCGGTAGAGCCGAGCCAGCGGGCATTGTTATAGACGCCCTGCGCACTGCTGGGCGAGGAGTCGAAGGCGGTCGACGCGCCGTTGCCCCACTCGTCCAGTCGCCAGTAGCCGATAAGCCCGCGTTCGTTGCCTTGCAGCACAGCGTGCATATCGCGCTGGATTTCGCGCTGGCTGCGGGCGCGGTTCCAGATGCGCACCTCGTCGATGAACCCGTGGAAGCCCTCGGGACCGCTGTTGCCAAAGCCAATCCCCAGCGTGAAGTTGCCGGGGGTGAAGGGCGTCATGCCCGTCTTCTGCGCCTCCAGCACGCCGTTGCGGTAGATGCGCATGTAGTTCCCACTCTGGCTCACCACGCAGGCGAAGTGCTGCCAAGTGCCTATCAGATTCTCTGTAGGCGTGTACGACAGTCGCCCTTGAGTCGTCCAATTGCCGAAGTCGAACACCACAACGCCTTGCCAGGGGCTGTGTACGACGATGCGGTTGGTTGCGGAGCCGCCGTTGATGTCGATGGTACCGCATAAGCGCGGTGAGGCGGCGAGCTGCCAGAACTCGATGGTCAGCTCGCCGCTGGAGACGCGGTTGCCGAAGCCGGGCACGCTCACCAGTGAGTTGGGATTGCCGTTGAGGTAGCGCATGGCGCCGCCCAAGCTTGCATGCGGGATTCTCTCGCGCTGGATATAGCCCGTTGCCGTGTTGCTGTTGGCGACCCCGTCGTTGACACGGTAACTGAACGCGCCCGACACACCGCTCACAGGGGGCAGGAAAGTGGCGTTCGGGAACGCAGCGCCCACCCACTGCCCGCCGCTGGGCGCAGTGAGCAGGTTGTAGCTGAGCGCGTCGTTGTTGGGGTCGTAAGCGTTCAGGCGCGCCGTGCGGGGCACGCCGTCCACCACATAGAGGGTCTCCACAGGCGCGCTGGAGGTCTGCCAAGTGGGGGCGTTTTGGAGCGTCGCCGCTTGTCCCGACACGGCGTCTACGGTCTGGTTGCCCGACCGCTCGTCGAATCGGAAGTAGGCGAGCAAGCCGTCCTCACTGCCGACGAGGCTCGCCTTGCGCGCTTTCTCGTCCGTACCGATGTCGGCGCGGCTCCAGAGTTTGACCTCGTCGATCTCGCCGTCAAAGTGTCCGTTGGACGGCGCGCCTGGATAGCGTCCGATGAGCAGCGCGCCGCTGTTGGCTGGCGCGCCAGGAACGCCATTCCATGCGCGACTCGCACGGAGCTGCCCATCAACATAGAGTTTGCCGCCTGAGGCGTCCACCACGAACTGGAGGTGATGCCACGCGCCATCCGCGATGAAACCGCCGTCCAACCCGCGTCCGCCGTCCCAGACATAGTTGCTCCCGTTGCGGAAGTACCAGGCGTAGACTCGCCCCTCGCGCAGGTAGAGCTGATAGCCGTTCGCGGAACCCGAAGGATACTTGTTGACGATGCCGCGTTCCTGATTGCTGGTGTCCAGTGTGCGCACCCAGCAGGAAACCGTGAGCGGGTAGGCGTTGAGTTCGGGCGCGTGGGGGAAGTGCACGAAGCTATTCGCGCCGTTGAACAGCAGGTTTGCCCCTGCGAGGGAAGCTTCGGGCGCGCTGTTGACCACCTGCAGCGTGCCCTGCGCGAACGCGCTGTTGAACAGGGTATCTCCTGCGAACTCGACGCGCACTGTATGGTTGCCACGCGGGGTGGAGTAGGGCAGCGCGTAGTTGACCAAGTATTGCCCCGAAGCGTCGG
>Ga0101941_1000587_pt1 | contig 54343 bp, 47 predicted proteins | sample DewCreD2012metaG_3_FD_75242 | JGI IMG/M metagenome (GOLD analysis project Ga0101941, IMG submission 75242) | Hot spring sediment bacterial and archeal communities from British Columbia, Canada, to study Microbial Dark Matter (Phase II) - Dewar... ... | reverse complement strand
GTGAGGGAGTGGGTCGAACGTCGATCCACGACGCAACCGACCCTCACCCGGCGCTGCGCGCCGGCCTCTCCCTGCCAGGGAGAGGCGTCTCTTTGTTGCTTCGGTGGGAATGCGCGGCAGCCTTCTGTCCACTCACTCCACCGGCCTGCACCCTGCCGCCGGGCAATGTAGGGGCGACCCGGTGGGTCGCCCATTAGGTGCGGCACGTGCACTGGGACCACATTAGCTCATGCGGGGCCGACGTGCACAACGGTGCCAGGGCGACGCACCGCGTCGCCCCTACATGCCGAGGGTACAGACGCGTGCGTTACACCCGCGAATATGGCACCGCGACGCGGGTGTCCGTTGTAGGGGCGGTTCGCGAACCGCCCCTACAATGCTCGGCGGGTCCGTGGTGCAAACGCGGCGATGGGGACCCACGTGCACGCGACGATTTCAGGGCACGGCACCGCGTCGCCCCTACGCCATACGGAAACGCCCGTGGTTCATTGGAACCCCCACCCTGCCGCCGGGCAATGTAAGGGGGGACCCGGTGGGTCGCCCGTCGGTGCGGCGCACGTGCTGTGGCCACGTTGGGGCGGGTTGGGCCGGGATTCACGATGGCGCGAGGGGATGGCGCCGGACTTTTTTTGTTGCGGTGGCGGTGCGACAGGATGGGCATGGGTTGTTTCCTTTCTTGGCGGCGTGAAGGAACGAAGATCCTCGTGGCGGCGGGAGCTGCCGTCGGGATGCTGCTTGGTCGGCCTGCTGCTGTGCAGGCCGGCGGCGACCTTCCCTCCTTCCGATGGGTAAACCCTAGCAGGGGGACGTTGCGCGACTGGCCGCTGGTGACAAGCGTGGCGTTCCCACGCGGTCATGTCACCGACCCAAGCCGCCTCGTACTGGCGAGGGACACGGGCCTGCTGCCAAGCGTCGTACGCCCGCTAGCACGTTGGGACGATGGTTCCGTTTGGTGGGCACGGATCGAAAGCCAGGCGGACCTCGCACCCAGAAAGGAGCTTGTCGCCAAGTTGGAGATGCACTCCACGGAACGCCCGTCCCCGCCCGGGGTGAAAAAACAGATTTCGGTGACCGAACATGGCGGTCGCGTGGAAGTGGACACGGGACGTTTACGCCTCCGCTTTCGGCGTCAAGCGACCGATTGGATCGAAGCAATCGCGCTCGAGGGGAAGCAACTCGAGGGGGCGAGGCTGCATGGCTTGGCCAAAGTGAATGGAAAAGAATCCCCTGCGGGCCCTGTGGAAGATGTTGTCGTTTTGGCCTCTGGCCCGCTGCGTGCACTTGTCGAGCTCCGTGGAAGATACGGGCACGGTCCACTTGTATATCGGGTGCGGTTCGAGTGTTTCGCTGGCCAGCCTTTCGTGCGGGTCTTGCACACGTTCGAAGTCCATGCCGAACAACCGGAGGTGCGCCTGGATCGCCTGGCAGTCGTGCTCCAGGTTCCTGCGCTACGCAAACCAAAGGCCGCAATCTTCACCGAAGGGGCGTCGGCTGCGCAAAACCGCACGGTTCCTGCGGAGTTCCACCAGCTCGACAACGACACCTTTGCGGATGGCAAGACACCACGCGCAGGCAAACTGCGCGGTTGGTTCGACCTGGGTGACGGTCACTTCGGTGTCACCCTGTGGGCTCGGTGGTTCTGGCAACAGTATCCTCAAGGGGTGCAACTCGAACGCAATCGAATTGTCTACGAGCTTTACAGCTCGCGCGATCGTGCAGCTCTCGCCGGCACGGGTGCCGCGAAAACGCACGAATTCGTCTGGGCATTTCGCGGCAACGGCAATCCGCTCGAGCCTGCGGAGCTGTCGAACATGCCTTTGCAAGCCGAGTGGCCAGCCGACGCGATTCGCACCACGAGCGCCGTACCGCACGCGGCGGTGGGAGCTTCCGTTGCAGGAGCCGAATTCCTCCAGCGTTTGACGGACGCCTGGCGCCGCGTGGAGCGCACCAACGACCGCGAAGAATGGGACGATCGCCAAACCGTGGAATGTCCGCGCGATGCACAAGGCCCCGATGCGCACGAGCGGCGCCGTCGGGGATTCTATGGAATGTGGAATTGGGGCGACTGGAACTACCCCGGGTATCACGATGACACCAAAGGGTGCGATGCCTGGGGAAATCTCGAATACGACCTCCCCCAAGTGTTGGCACTGGCGTACATCGCTACGGGAGACCAGCGTTTCTTCGAAGGTATGGTGGCGAGCGCGCGGCACTTCATGGACGTGGACCGCATCCACTCTCAGCCGCGTTTTCCCCAGTGGGTCGGCATGAACCATCCAAAGAACCCGCTGCACTGGACCTTTGCGCTCGGCGGAGTGGATCTTGGACATACGTGGGTCGAGGGACTCCTGTCTTACTATTTCCTCACCGGGGACGACCGCGGCCTAGAAGCAGCTCGGAGCATCGGCGACTTTTTGGTGCGCCGCCTGCGGGCTCCACTCAAGGGGAATCCGCGCCAGTTCGGTTGGCCCCAGATTGCACTCGTGTCGCTCTACGAGGCGACGCGGGACAGCCGGTTTCTCGAGGCGGCGCGCGAATACGGCCGCCAAGGCATGGAACGCCATGCGCCCGACAAGGTGCAAGACTGGAAACTCGGCATCCTCGCTGAGGGTCTTGCGTACACGCATCGGCACACTCAGGACGACGCGACGCGATCGTGGTTGCAGACGTACGCCAAAGCTGTGCTCGAAGCGTCGGCTCGCTCGACGACAGACGCTCGACTGTGGCCTGCGGTGGCTTACGTGGCTGGGCAGTCTCGCGACCCGAAAGCCGCCAGGGCGGCGCTTGCCGTGGTTGGGCGGCTCGACTTCGGCTCGTGGGCAAAGCCTTTTACTATTGCTGGTCGAGTGGGATTTGCCATCCTGGCAAACCTAGGAGATCTGGCAAAAGAGGCGCCCCCGCCTGAGTCTCCGCCTACACCGGAGCATCCGCAGGGCAGCGGACGCGAAACTCCAGCGCCCGCGCACGAGAGCCACCGGGATCAAGCTGCGGAATGACCGAGGTCGCACCCGTTCGTCGTCTCACCCCGATCCCGCTTCCTCCGGCAACGTACGTTCCCGGACGCTCCGGGAAGGCACAGCGCCAGCAGTCGCAGCGGTGGCTAGGGCAGCACTTGGCGACCGCGTGGGGTGCGGCACGCGCGGGCACGAGCGTACGCGAGAACTTGGCGTGGTTGTACGGGATCGACTTGTTTCACGCCGGCTGTTTTTGGGAAGCGCACGAAGCGTGGGAGCCTTTGTGGCGAGCAGCACCGGAAGACAGTGCGGAGCGCCGACTTTTGCAGGCGTTGCTGCAGTGGGCCGCGAGCCTCGTGCAACTGAAAGCCGGTCGTGTGGATGCGGCAAAGCGGCTCGCGCAACGTGCTTTGGCGCGGGCCGGGCAAGTGGATGCGAGCCATTGCCTCGACCTCGACGTGGCTCACGCGCGTGCTTGCCTGCGCAGTTACCTCGAGTGGCTCGAGGAAGGGCCCGCAGAGGCAGGCGCGGCCGAGACCCTGCGGCCGCGCCTGCGCTTCCGCAAATGAAGGCAAGTTCCCGCTAGCGTACCCCAGGTACGTCGCGGAACACGCATGGTCCGCCGCAGAAGTTCTCCACCCGGCCGTCGGGGCGCAAAAACGCATCGAGCTGGCGCTGCGCGGCATCCAAGCGGCGCACTGCCTCGTGAACGCCGTTTTCGAACTCGGGCGGCCGGTTATCGAGCGGTGGGGCAGAGCCGCCAACATCGAAGGGCACCCAAGCAGAACCATCGAAGGGCGCTTCGCGTTCCGGAATGCCAAAGGCCGGATAGGCAGAGGGCGCCATCGCGGGGATCCCGAGGCTACGCACTTGGATCTCGGTGGCGTAATGGGAGACCTGGGAATCGTTGATGCCGGTATGGATCAAGATCTTCTTGGCGGGTGTATTCGGCAGCGGGTTTTCGATCAGGCGCGACAAGTAACCGTTCGGCTCTGCGCGGTCCCACAACTGTTGGATAAGGCCGTACAGCACCGCGCGGTCGACCACGTTGGGATACGCCTGCGCAAGCACGAAGAAAAACGGGTTGAAGTCGATACTGCGCTGCAAGAGAAAACTGTAATTCGAGGCTCCGACGCCAAGCACCCCGCGAACGAGATTGGGCGCGAGTGCCATGAACGCTGCGCCCTCGATGCCGCCTTGGCTGTTGCCGTGGTAAAAGAGTTCGCGCCGATCGATAATGGGCACGCCGTCGAACTGAAATGCTGGATGAGCGACAAAGCCGTCGTCGGCCAGCAGCAGTTGTCCCAGAAGAATTTGGTTGATGAGGCTTTGCTGCAGTCGGTCGGCAAGTTGATTGAAGCGACTGAGATCGCCGATGATCCGGAAGGTGTTATCGAGATCTTCATCTGACATCCCGATCCAGTCGGTGGCTGCAATGATGAAGCCGAAACGGCTCGCCAAAGTTTGCTGTGGCCCGGCCGTAACTTCTCCGGCACCGGTTCCAAAGAGTCCGTGCCCGTAAATCATCGGCCGCCCAGGCACGGGCACGGGTGAGATGGCGGAGCAGGGGATGATGACCGTAAACGGCGCCTGAGCCCAGCCGTTTTGTCGTGGAATGCCGTTCTCGTCGAGGTTGTAGGCGGCTGGCGGCCGGTCGCGCGTGAGGAAGAGAGGAACCCGGTAGGTACCTCGCACGCGACGGCAAATGCGTTCACTGAAGTTGTCGTCTACCGCAGTTACTTCGAACGCCGGAGCCCCGCTGCCCACTGCGGCAAGGGCTTGATCGCGCGCCGCGAGGGCCCGGCCGGTAAGCGCCTCGCTGCTGGCCACGACGAAGTCCCAGGCCAACAACAAACTCTCCCGTTCGATTCCAGCTTCTTCCAGCTTCGTGAAAATGTCCTCGAAGTGGGCGCGGCGAGATTCGATGGCCTGCACGGGCGTGACGATGCGATCGCGCAAGACTTGGAACGCGCGGCGCGGTTGGATTTCATTGCCGCTACGGTCGCGAAGGTGCCGCAAGGCAACGATGTAGCGATGGCCTTCGCGCAGCCGGATGCCCGGGCGAAGGATGAGCGACCGGTTGGCGTCCGTGGTGCCATCGGCGTCGAGTTCGGCAAAGTGGAGGACGCGTTCACCGGTGGTGGCGTCGAGAATGACCGTGGGAGAATCGGCCTCGAGCGACCGTGCGTAGTTCGTAATGGGCGGTGCTTGGGACGCGGCTAGATCGACGCCCTCTGGAAACAGCGCCAACATCATGGAGCCAGGACTGAACCCGTCGAGCGTGTTCCATTCCTTCGGATCGATGTGGACCCCTCGCGCATTCGGAGGCATCGCGTCACGAGGGTAATTCACGCGGTAACCAGTGGCGGTGCTGGGGTCTGGGCGCAGGTAAAACGACGACGGGTAGGGGTACAGACAATATTCGGGAACCAAAAAGTCACAAATTTGCGGGGCCAGATCCAAAGCACACAGCGGCTCTGTGGCCTGCACCGTCGGGTCGAAGCATGTGCCGGGCTCGAACGTGGGCGTGGGGCTTGCGGAAGCAGCGGCAGAGGGCGTCGTTGTCGGGGTTTGCGTCCGTGTTTGGGAGGCCGTGACCGTGGGGGAAATTGTGGGCGTAGGTGGCAGTGGCGAGGGCGTCGTCGTGGGACTCAGTGTCGGCGTAGCCTTGGGTGAAGGCGTCGTGGTCGCGCTTGGCGAGCGAGTTGCGGTGGCCGGAGGGACCGTGTGTGTGGGCGTCGTGCTCCGCGTGGGGGTCGGTGTCGGCACGGTTTCATGGTCGCTCCCGCATCCTGCAACTCCGAATGCGAAGACGAGGGCGCCGCACGTGACGGCAAGCACGCGAACAGGAGGGCGTGAAGGTGGCATCTCTACATCCTTTCTTTTGCTGCGAGCGGCGAAGGGACTCCAAACGCGCTCGTTCGTGACTTGGGCGCTGCCAAAGTGTGGATCAAGCCGTGCGCTTTTTGGCTGCGGGCTTCGCGAACAGCTTGTTGAGGGAATCCTTCGTTTCCTCGAGACACCGACCGCAGAGTTCTCGGCGCAGCCGCCAATTCGAGGTCGACCCACTTTCTCCAATTTCCACCAAGAACACGGTCAGATCGCTGTGGTTTTCCACCTCGGTTTCACAACGGTCGCAAAAATACCGGATCATGTCGTCCTCCTTCGGTTGTATGTTTCCAGTGGGCGATTCGCAGGATTCACTCGGCGAGGAGTGCGCGTGGAATTTCGACCACCTTCGCGCGCACGTATTCTCCGAAACTTTTTGCTTGCGGGTCCATGCGTGTCGAAGCTGCAACCCCGTCTCCTAGCAAGCCGCAGACGATAAAGTTCAGTGCGAGCAAATTGGGAAACTCGTAGCGTTCTACCTTCAGGCCAGCAGCCTCGGGCACCAATTGGCGGAAACGTTCGGTCGTGAGGTACGCGCGTAGCCATGAAAACGCGTCCGGGCGGCGGGTCCAAAGGCCGACGTTGGCGTTGCCACCCTTGTCTCCCGAGCGTGCACCAGCCAAGAGGCCGAGCGGCACTCGAAGAGTCTCCCCTTCTGGCGGTGGCGGGAGTTCCACGACAGGTGGCTCGACTTCAGGGCTTGGGCCCGTCGCGACCGGCTCGATCGGAATCGTGGCATCGTCGAGCACGACCCGATGCTCGACCAGCTCCGAAGGCACGAGCGTCGGCCAGTAAACGCCGTACGGGCTCGCATCCGTTGGCGGATGGGTCACGAAAAAGCCGGGATAGTTCGCTAGGGCCATCTCGATCGCCTTGTTCGTGAACGCCCGCCCGACCTTGCTAGGATCGGGGTCTTTCACCACGACGGTGAGGTGAGCGAAAGCCTCCTCGTTGCGGCGCGGGTTGGGACGGTCCCACCGCACCAGGTCGACGAACACTTCGGCGAAGTGGTCTTTCCCTCCGACCAACGACCACAACGTGTCTTGTGCCAACTTGGCCTTCTCGTCGATGTCGAGCCCGCAGAGAACGAACGTGACCGAGTTGCGATACCCACCCAAGTAGTTGATGCACACTTTGGTCGTGGGCGGCGGCGGCTCGCCGCGAACGCCATGGACCAACACTCGGTCGGGGCCTTCTTGACGCAACTGAATCGTGTCGAACCGCGCGGTCGCGTCGGGGTTGAAGTATCGCGGCCCTTGAATCTCGTAGAGAAGTTGAGCGGTCACGGTGCCAACCGACACCAGGCCGCCGGTACCCGGATGCTTGGTGATCACGAAGGACCCGTCGGGATGCATTTCCGCAAGCGGAAACCCTATGCGTTCGATTGCGGGCACTTCGCGGAAGAAGGAGTAGTTTCCACCCGTGCACTGCGGGCCACACTCGATGATATGACCCGCCACGATTGCCGAGGCCAAGCGGTCCCAGTCGTCCCGCGCCCAGTCGAAGTACCAAGCCGCGGGGCCGACCACGAGCGCAGCATCGGTCACACGGGGACAAATGACCACGTCCGCACCCCTCCGCAGTGCTTCCGCGATCCCCCAGCCTCCCAAGTACGCGTTTGCGGTTAGCACCTGTGCACCCAGGTCCCGCAGGGGAATGTCTTTGTCCATGTGCCGCAACTCTAGCCCTTGGGCTTGCAACTCCGGCAAGCGCGGGAGGAGATCGTCTCCCTCGATGTGGGCGACGCGGACCTGGATCCCGAGGCGCCGCGCAAGCTCGCGTACTTGATGCGCGAGACCGGCTGGATTCAAGCCACCCGCGTTGGAAACGATTTTGATTCCCCGCTGTGCGCAGGTAGCGAGCACATCTTCCATCTGCCGGAGGAAGGTGCGGGCGTAGCCAGCCGTGGGGTCCTTTTGCCGATCCTTGAACAGGATCATCATCGTGAGCTCTGCCAAGTAGTCGCCGGTGAGCACGTCGATCGGACCGCCTTCGACCATCTCGCGTGCGGCGCTCAAGCGGTCGCCATAAAACCCGCTGCAGTTCGCGATTCTCAGCACATCTTTGGCCATGACGCCCCTAAAAGCACTGGTGCGTTTTCCAGCGCAAGAGGATGGGCGATGCCGTGACTTCTTGTCAGAGCTCCCATGAAAAGAGCTGCGACAAAATGTCTCATTGTCGCGAACCCCGGTTTTCGCAATCCACATCGCGTGCAACGGGAGAGGAGGAGCCATGAAACGTGCGGCAGTTTGGCTTGTGTTTGTCGCTTATTTTGCATGGGGTTGTGGTGACGACGGCGACGGGAATTCCTTGTCAAGGCCACAAATCACGGCGACACCGACGGCAACTTCGACAGTGCAGCCGACGCCCTCGCCGACACCGCAGGCGGCGCAGCACGATCACATTTTACTGGGTTCCCACCACGCTGGTGGCGGAGAGTTGATGGCGCATTTCGATTTCGCGCAAGGGTTTGCCGAACTGACCGACCAGCAGTGCATCGGAGGGCAGGGCGATGCGTGCGCCGGCGGCACGATTGTTTACAGTGGCACGTCGCCGGCATTCGAAACAGTTGGCGACGAAGACGCTGAAGAACACTTGCAGCCGTTGTTGCCAGGAACGCGGGTGCGGCTGGAAATTGTAGCGATCGACGCGGGAGTACAGGTCCAGTTCGGTGGGGTGGTTTTGGACCGCGCCGGGCAAAGTGTGGTGTTGGGCGACGCCCCCTTCCATGTCCACGGAACCTGGCAACTCGTTCTCTCCGCCAGTGTGGACCCAACACACGGCTCGTACGCTGTCACGTTCCGCTTTGTGGCCGAGGGGTCGACGTACGAACCATCCTCGCCGTACACGCTGCGACTTGCCGTTGCCGATGACCACCATGCCGCCGCGCTAGCGTCTGGCGGCTGAGCGCGGGGAACGGGACGTGCGCCGAAGGTTCTTGGGCTGGGTTCTAGGCTGCCTGCTTGCACCCGCGTTTTCGAGCGCGCAGGAACACGAGCACATGGACCTTTGGGCTGACCAAGCCACCGGCCAGCTCGTTCTATCATGGCAGTTCGAACGCGTGCTGCCGCTTTATGAAACGTTTTGTGCCCCGGGAGCGGGCCAATGCCTCTTTACCACCATCAACCCAGCGTTCCTTGCGGAATCCGGTGAACCTCCTTCGCCGACCTTGGTGCCGCTAGCCGCGGGCACGCCGGTCGAGGTCGAGTTGACCGACATTGCGCCTGGCTTCACCCTGAACGTCAATGGCCAGGCGTTGCGGCAACGGGGCGAAAAGGCCCCGCTCGGGGTCGTTCCGTTTCACGTGCATCCCAGTTGGCAATTAGTCGCTCCGCGAGATGCAAGCGGAGAGTTTGTCGTGTCGTATCGGGTGCTTGCTCCTGGAGGCCCGTACGAAAGTTCCAAAGTGTACACGAATCGTTTCCTGATCGCGCATCCTGCCGCGACGCCGACGCCCGTGGCGACACCGACGACAGGGCCGCTGCGCTGTGCCGGGGATTGTGACGGCAGCGGGACCGTCACCGTCGACGAGGTAGTGACCCTCGTCCGCTTGGCACTCGGGTTGGCCTCGGTCGATTTGTGCCCCGCTGGCGACCGTAACGGTGACGGGATCGTGACCGTCGACGAAATCGTCGCCGCGGTCAACGCGTTGTTGAATGGATGTGCCGACGGGGCCACGCTCACTTTCGCCGAGCTTCAGAGGGAATTGTTCCGTCCAAGGTGTACGAGCGTGGGGTGCCATTCTGCGCGCGACCGCGTGGCCGGTTTGGATTTAGAGAGCGAGCAGGCATGGTCTCACTTGGTCGACGTTCCTCCGGAGAATTTCGCCGCCAGCTTGCGCGGGCTGGTTCGTGTGCGAGCAGGCGACCTGGCAGGGAGCTTTCTTTGGATCAAGCTCCAAGTGCAGGTATCGCCCGAGTACGGCAGTCGCATGCCTCTTGGAGGTGAGTCGCTTTCGGAAGAAGAACGGTCGCGAGTGGCTCGATGGATCTTGGACGGCGCGCTGCCGTAAACCGGACGCGCCGTCGTGGAGACAGATGGTTCGACGTGACAGACATCGAAGGAGGAGGAAATGAAGTCGAACAGTTGCAAGCAGCAAGTAGTTCCCTGGATGCTCGTAGCGGTTCTAGCCCTCGGCTGTGTCGGTGAGGCTGCGGCACAGTCGAGCCGATTCGATTCGCTCGGACAGTGTGTGGGCGATCGCGATGGAAATGGTCAGGTAACGGTGGACGAGCTCGTGACGGGGGTGAACAACTTGCTCGAAGGCTGCGGTTACCAGCCTGTGACCATCCAATTTGCCGGCTACGTTGGCGAGGAGCCGTTCCAGTGTGGTCAGTCGTACTCCGGCATCGGCACGAGTGCACAAGAGTTCGTTCCTTCCGATTTTCGTTTTTACGTTTCCAATGTTCGCCTGATCACCACCGACGACCGGGAGATTCCGGTGCTGCTGGACCAAGATGGCATTTGGCAGCTCGAGGACATCGCCCTGCTGGACTTCGAGAACAAAACTCCTCCTTGCGTCAACGGAACCGTGCAAACCAATAGCACGGTGCGGGGCCGTGTGGCGCCGGGGAACTACAACGGCATTCGCTTTGTGCTGGGCGTCCCGCTCCGGCGGAACCATGGCGATGCGTCGGTGGCCCCTCCACCGCTCAGTCTCACGGCCATGTTTTGGAGTTGGCAAGCTGGGTACAAGTTTTTGCGGGTGGACACTGCGTTCGACAACTACCGGATCCACCTGGGCAGCACGGGATGCTTTTATGCGCAGCCGGGGGTGATCGGTGGTTGCGCGCGGCCGAATCGCGCGGAAGTCGTGCTGCGCCCGTTCGACCCCGCTCATGACATGATCGTCGCAGACCTCGCTTCGTTGCTGAGCGATTCCGATTTGGCGGAAAACCAAGCTGGCACGCCTCCTGGATGTATGTCGGACCCTGGCGACGGGGATTGCAACGTTCTGTTCCGCAACTTAGGTGTCGACTTTGCTACAGGATTGCCCGTGCCTGGCTTGCAGAAATTTTTCCGCGTGATGCGCTCTCACCCGTAGCGGACGTGGAGGAATGAGTTCGCGGACGAACATTGGCCTCGGGGTGGTCGCGATTGCATCGATGTTCGTAGGCTTGTCTGCCGTGCCACTGCGTGCAGACACGCCATACGTCTTCGAGCTGCCGGTCGGTTTTCCGAGGCCAAAAGTGCCTGCGGACAACCCCATGACGGTGGAGAAAATCGCCCTCGGCCGGTTCTTGTTTTACGACACACGCCTCTCGGGAAACGGAACCCAATCCTGCGCCTCATGCCATCAGCAAGAGCGTGCCTTTACCGACGGGTTGCCCCAAGCGATTGGCTCGACTGGCCAAGTACATCCGCGCAGCGCGATGAGTTTGACCAACGTCGCCTACGCCACTGCTTTGGGCTGGGCCAACCCGCTGCTCGACTCGCTCGAGCGGCAAGCTCTGGTGCCGATGTTTAACGAACGGCCAGTGGAACTCGGGCTCGCTGGAAAAGAGGAGGAACTCCTTCAGCGGCTGCGAGCGGACTTGCGGTATCAGCGCCTCTTTGCGGAAGCATTTGGCAGGGACACGGACCGGATTTCGCTTGGCAACATCGTCAAAGCGATCGCCAGCTTCGAGCGAACGCTGATCTCTGGGAACACCCCTTTCGACGTTTACGTGCAGGGGCTCGACGATAACGCCTTGTCGGAAGAAGCGTTTTTTGGCGGACGCCTGTTTTTCTCTGAGCGCTTGGAGTGCTTCCATTGTCACGGCGGGTTCAATTTCACTGCCTCCGTGACGCACGATGGCAATCCGTTCGATGAAACCTCCTTCCAAAACAATGGGCTGTACAACATCGACGGCCGTGGGTCATATCCGCCCGAGAACACGGGGTTGTTCGAAATCACGCGCATTCCGGAGGATATGGGTCGATTCAAGGCGCCTACCTTACGCAACCTGAGTTACACCGCCCCGTACATGCACGACGGCAGCATTGCCACGTTGGAAGGGGTCATCGATCACTATGCTGCCGGCGGGCGGACGATCCACTCGGGTCCGTACGCAGGGGATGGCTCCAAAAATCCTTACAAGAGCAACTTCGTGCGTGGCTTCAGCCTTACCGAAGAGGAAAAGCAGCAGTTGCTGGCATTTTTGCGTGCCCTCGACGACCCGGCGTTTGTCAGCGACCCACGGCTGAGCGACCCGTTCGTACCTTGGCCTTGCCGGGCGGACTGTGGGTACGATGGTGTGGTGACGGTCGACGAGCTGGTGCAGGCTGTGAACGTGGCTTTGGGTACAAGCTCCTTGGCCCGTTGCTTGCCGGCCGATGCGAGTGGGGAGGGCGACGTAACCATCGATGAACTGCTGCAGGCCGTCACCGTTGCCCTGAATGGCTGCGACAGGAAGCCGGCGGGGCACTGAAATCTCGAGTGGCCCTTGCAACGGCATCGCCGGCGCGCTGCAGGTGGACCCACCAGGGTGAGGCGAAATGGGAGGAGCGCGTGGTGGCACGAAGGCGTGGTAGTCGGAGTCGATTTGCTTTGCTGGGCATGGTCGGGATGGCCCTCCTCGGGGCAGCCGGTTGCCGGAACGACGCCTCGCGGAACCCAACATCGGCAAGGGCTCGGCAAGTGGCACCAGCGCCGCTCGGCCAGCGTGTCAGCATGGAGGAATTGCACGCCACCGGTGGAGTGCCACCGGGCTGGCAGTTCACTCCCCCGCCGGGCGACGCAGAAGCGGGGCGCGAGGCCTTTGTCGAGTTCGGTTGTTACAAGTGCCATCGGGTTGCAGGGGAGAACTTCCCCTCGGGTCCGACGAGCGAGGAATTTGTCGGACCCGATCTCACTGGCATGGGGAGCCATCACCCCCCGGGCTATTTTGCGGAAGCGATCCTCAATCCGAACGCCATCCGTGTGGATGGCCCCGGGTACTTGAGCGAGGATGGTGCCTCCAAAATGCCGGAGTACCCGCAGATGACGCTCGAGCAGCTAAGCGACTTGGTTGCATATCTGGCTTCGCTCAAGGAGCCGACCTCCACGGAAAGCGGCGGCAGCGGTGCCGGCCATGCGCATCACGCGCACCACGAACACCATGGTTCCCATGGCGAAAGCGGTACGGTCGGGTCTGCACCCGTACCGGAACGACTGAGTTACTTGGCGCAGGCCTTCGAAGTCGAGGACGAGCGGATCGAGGAATTTTACCGTTGGTTCGACGCACGCGAGTTCGAGCGGGTCCCTGGGCTCGTGAGCATTGCGACTTACGCCAGCCGGGAGCGGAAGCAAGGGCGACACACAGTGTTGGTGTTGTTCGGGTTCGAGAACGACGGGGCCCTAGAGGCATTCCGGCGGCAACGAGACGCGATGGCTCCGGGCCCGTTTCCCCGTCCGGTGGAAAGCTTTTTCTTCGAGCCTCCGCCATTGTATTTTGCCGTGCAAATGAGTCGCCCGTAGGTTCGTCGCCGCCGACCTACCTTGCGGGAATGCGCGGCGTGGTGGCAAGGAAACACCAAATGAAATCGGAGTAGCGGAGGAGGGTCGTGAACCATGCCGGGCAGGCTCGAAGGCAAGGTGGCAGTGATTACCGGAGGCGCCAGCGGAATTGGTCGCGCTACGACACTGCGGTTTTTAGCTGAAGGCGCGCGTGTAGTCGTGGCCGACTTGAATGCCGCCGCGGCAGAAGAAACGCTAGCAGCAGCGCGCAAGGACGGGCACGCGGACAACGTGGTGTTCGTTCGCACCGATGTGGCAGAGGAGGCACAAGTCGAGCGGGCGTTGCAAACCGCGGTGAATTCGTGGGGGCGCCTCGACATCGTGTTCAACAATGCCGGTGTCGGGGGTGCGTTTGGTCCGATCACCGACATTGCCGTGGAAGACTGGGATTACACATTTGCCGTGCTGGTACGCGGTGTGTTCCTCGGGATCAAACACGGCGCCAGAATCTTCAAGCGGCAAGGACAGGGCGGCACGATCATCAATACCGCCTCGATCGCTGGGCTGAGCGGCGGCGATGGACCGCAAGCGTACTCCGCGGCCAAAGCTGCCGTGATCAATCTCACACGGGCCACGGCGATCGAGCTGGCGCCGGAGCGCATCCGCGTGAACGCAATTTGCCCTGGGGGAATCCTCACGCCGCTGTTGCACCGCGGCAATCCCGACGCGGTGCGATCATTTTTGCAAAAGTTCCAACCGTGGCCCGAGGCTGGAGAGCCCGAGCACATTGCTAACGTGGCCTTGTTCCTGGCGTCGGACGAATCGCGGTTCGTGACCGGCGCAGCCATCGTGGCCGATGGCGGGGCGACGGTGGGCGGGTCGTGGGCAGTGCGGCACTTGCGCGAGGCCTCGCCGTTACCGACGCAAGCCTTTGCGGGCGTCGATCGCGGAACCACCGGGGAGCCGCCCACGCTCCGGCCCCTGACAAAGGAGTAAGACCCCAGCGAGCCGGGAGGCTGGAGGACGCAGCGATGGAGCGTGCCGATGCCGAAGTGTGGGCTGCGCTGACGACGGGGATTTACATCCTCACCACGCGCAGTGGCAGCAGCGGGCATGGGATGTCGGCGTCGTGGGTCGTGCAAGTGTCGGGCACGCCCCCGCTCCTGGCGGCTGCCGTTGGCCGCCAGACCTTCTCGCACGAGCGGATCGCGGCTGACAAAGTGTTCGGGCTGAACGTTGTCGGAAAGCGTTCGCGGTTTTTGCAGGACTACTTCCACTCTGCCAGCGCGCGACGACCGGACAATCTCGATGCGGTGCAGTGGTTTTGGTCGCCGGGTAAGGTCCCGTGGCTCACCGCAGCCCTGCTCCGTTTGGAGTGCCACGTAATAGAGGAAGTACCTGTGGGCGACCGCACGTTGTTCGTGTCGCGCATTGGTGCGTTTCGCTGGGGCGAAGCTGACCGGCCCTTGTCATCGCACGACCTTCCATACGTGTACGTGGGAGAGATTCATCCCACGCCCCGTTGGCAAGACTCTCGGAAAGGAGGGCCCACATGAATCGCGGGGCGGTTCTCTCGTTTGCCTTGTGGGCTTTGGCAGCAACCAGTGCCCGGGCGCAAGCAAGGCTCGAGTACGTGACGTCGTTTGGGGGGACGGAGACCAGGCAGTTTTCCCTCGGCGGGGCGCACGCTGTCGCTGTGAGTCCCGACGGACGCCACGTGTACGTCGCAAGTTTCGATGACAACGCGGTGGTGGTTTTGCTGCGGGACCGCGCATTGGGAACGCTCGAGTTCACCGAGGCTCACGTGGATCGAACTGCCGGTGTGCAAGGCGTGTTCCGTCCAGTTTCCGTTGTTGTCTCCCCGGATGGGAATCACGTCTATGTGGGGGCTTTTTTTGGCGACGCCGTCGCTGTGTTTTCGCGGGATTCCGACTCTGGCCGTCTTTCGTTTATCGAAGCATTGTTTGGCGGAACGTTTGGGTACCGCGGGCTTACCCAAGTGCACGGCCTTGCTGTTGCGCCGGATGGATCGCAGGTGTTCGTGGCAAGCTACGGCAATAATGCTCTGACGGTGCTGCGGAGAGATCCTGGGTCGGGTCGTTTGACACCGGAGCAGCTTTGGTTGGACGAGAACGAGGGTGGCAGTGTTTCGGGCCTCGTGCGCCCCACCGCAGTTGCAGCATCCCCCGACGGGCGGCACGTGTTCGTGACTTCGGGAGGTTCGAGTAGCCTCGTACACTTTCGGCGAGACCCGCACACGGGCGAGCTGGCTCCAGGTGAAACATTTTTCGACGGAGGGTCGCCTGCGCTCGCATTGGAGGGCGCGATTGCGGTGAGTGTGTCTCCGGACGGGCGCGACGTGTACGCGTTGGCGATGAACGGTGTCACCCACTTCCGGATCGGGGAGGACGCCGCGCTCACGTTCGCAGATGTACTGGCAGGCCCAGCGGTCATTGGAGCAGGGGAGGCTGCGGGTCCGACGGACATCACCGTCGTGCCACAAGGGTCGGCAGTCGTACTCACACGCGGGGGCGATGACACCGTGGTTTTGCTGGAGCGCATGCCCCGCACGGGCAGTCTGCGCTTCGTCCAATCCATCTCGACCGACGAGGAAGAGTTCGTGACTCTGGCCGGCGCGGCCGCGGTTGCTGTAGAGCCGAGCGGCCGCTGGGTGTACGTGGCGCTGCAGTTCGGCGACGGTGTGGCAGTGCTCCGGCGTTGGCCCAGTTGCGCGGCAGATTGCAACGAAGACGGCAGCGTGACCGTGGACGAGCTCGTGACTGCGGTCAACGCACTCCTTTCCGATCGGCCCCAACCTGGCTGCTGGCAAGCAGACCGCGACGGAGACAACCGCATCACCGTAGACGAGGTGGTGTTCGGAGTGCGGATGGCCCTGTTTGGCTGCGTCGAGGCTGCCAACGAGCCGAGTCTCTAAAGCGAAAGGAAGGTGCGGGTACATGGTGTGGCTGTTGTGGTTGCTGGTATTGATCAGTGCGTTGCTGGCGTACAATGTGCGTCATCCAGCGTACCGGCCCGGACGGCGAGCCACGCTGAGCTTCTTCGCTGGCTGGCTGACCGATGAACTGGCGTTGCATCACATTGGTGTGCAAGCCCTGGTGGCCATCGTGTTGGTGACCCACGGGGGCGCTCACGGCTTTATGGGCAAACTAGGGGTGCTCGTTTTGCTGGGTTCCTGGTGGGCGCTGTGGAAATCGTACTGGAAGGCCGACGAAGCGGCGGAGGTTGTCGAACGCGCGCTGCGAGAAGCGTTGGGAAACGATTACCGTGAGCGAGTACGGCCGCAGTTGCGGCAACACTGGCCGAGGGCGATCGACTGGAAAGCGGTAGCCTTCCCGTTCCCGATTCGTCATCCCGACGTGGAGCGTCACCGCGACATCCTCTACCGGCGCGCCGCCGGGGTCAATTTGCGCCTCGATGTGTACCGGCACCGGTCGCATCCCGAGAATTGTCCCGTCTTGCTCCAGATTCACGGCGGAGGGTGGGTGATCGGGAGCAAAAACGAGCAAGGCTTGCCGCTCATGATCCATATGGCGGCACGCGGCTGGGTGTGTGTGAGCGTGGACTACCGCCTGTCCCCGCATGCCACGTTCCCCGATCACCTGGTGGACGTCAAAGCGGCCTTGAGTTGGATTCGGGAGCATGCCGCCGAGTATGGAGCCGATCCCAACTTCGTCGCCGTGACCGGAGGCTCGGCTGGAGGTCATTTAGCGGCGCTCCTCGCGTTGACACCCAACGACCCAGAGTACCAGCCAGGCTTTGAAAGCCGGGATACGGCCGTGCAAGCTGCGGTGCCGATGTACGGTGTGTACGACTTTGTCGACCGATTCCACACATTTCACAACCCCGAAATCCACCACTTGCTCGAGAGCCGAGTGATGAAGGCTGCGCTCTCCGAGGCGCCGGAAGCGTACGAAAAAGCCTCGCCGATTGCGCGCGTGCGCGCCGACGCGCCGCCGTTTTTCGTGGTCCACGGCGACCACGACACGTTGGTGCCAGTCGAACAGGCGCGCCACTTCGTTGCGGCCTTGCGCGCGGTGTCGCGCCAGCCAGTGGCGTACGCGGAGATTCCCGGCGCACAACATGCCTTCGATCTCTTCCCTTCGTTGCGATGTTTGCATGTGGTTTACGGGATCGAACGCTTCCTTGCGTTCGTTTACTCGCGCTATCTCGACGCTATGGAACGGCAGCCCAGCACGGGCTCTGCGGCGCCGTAACCCCACTCCGTGCCAATCTTGGCTGCCGGTGCACGGGGGTCGCAGCGACGCCCCGGGGAGCAACGTGCCGGGATTTCTTCGCCTCGCAAACTGCGGTAGAAGGTCGCGCAGTCGAGGGCACGCGCATGACCGAACCCGCGCACACACCGCCGTTCCCCATCGACGAACAACGGAGGCTCGCGGAATGGCTCGATCGTCAACGGTTGCCCGGCGCCGGTGAACCACTGGAAGTGCAGTTCATTGCGGGAGGAGCCTCGAACGAGGTGTGGCTCTTACGTCGGGGCGATACGAAGATGGTATTGCGGCGTCCGCCACGCCGGGTTCCACCCGGGCGCAACGAATCCATGCTGCGCGAGTATCGCGTTTTAGCCGCGTTGCGCGACACCGATGTGCCGCACCCGCGGGTGCTCGCAGCGTGCAGCGACCAAAGCGTGCTTGGTGCGTGCTTTTACGTAATGGAGTACGTAGACGGTTGGTCGTGCATGAATCGAGATGGCTGGCCTCCACCATTCGATTCCGATCTGGAAGCGCGGCGGGGGCTGGCCTGGGAACTCGTGGATGGAATCGCGCGCCTGGCGCGGGTCGATTGGAAAGCCGTGGGACTCGAGGGGTTCGGTCGCCCGGATGGATTTCATGAACGTCAAGTGGATCGCTGGCTCGGGCAACTTGCGCAGTATCGATTTCGCCCACTTCCCGGACTCGAGGAAGCCGAAGCCTGGTTGCGCGCGTATCGCCCCCGACATTACCTGCCGGGGATTTTGCACGGCGACTACCAGTTTGCCAACGTGATGTTTCGTCACGGAGCTCCTGCGCGTCTGGCTGCGATTGTCGACTGGGAAATGGCTACCGTTGGCGATCCGCTGCTGGACTTGGGGTGGGTTCTGATGGCGTGGCCGGATCCCGACGAAGACCGGCGGCACTCCAGTTACGTCGATTACACGGGCATGCCGACACGAATGGAGTTGGCGCAGCGGTACGAACAAACCAGCGGCCGCACGGTGGAAGAACTCGACTACTACGTGATTCTCGCGTGCTTCAAAATCGCCATCGTTTTGGAGCAAGGATACGCGGCTTGGGTGCAGGGGCGTGCCGACAATCCGAAGCTAGCCTACTTTGGCGATGTCGTGCTGCGGATGGCCCGCAAGGCGGGCGACTTGGCGCGTTCGACTCGCTTAGGTCGCGGCCAGTGGCTGTGACTCCGAGGCCGAAGGCCAGCGAACAGCGCATCCAAAGCCAAGACCTTTCTGCCCGACGCAAGGGCAGGAGCCCTTTACCTCCTCCCCAAGTAGGGCAAGGAGCGGATGAGAGTGACGACCTCCGCCGAGTTCGCTCGCATCGCCTAGCGATGTGTATCCTGGACAGAGGTGTTGCAACGGCAGCTCCACCGGTCCAAGCGAACGAGCGAGAAGCTTGGCCCCCTGGGTCGATTGCGGCACGAGGCAGCTTCGTCGCCAACGCCACCAGCCCGGCGTTACGACCATCCGCTTGCTTTACTTGGAACGGCAAAGCCGCGCCGGGTATGGCAGGGCTTTGGTTTCGGCGGGAGGCGAGCGGCGCAGCAGACAGGGGCCTGAAGATCGATGCATGCGCTATGCGAGCGGCGCTCGGAACGGTTTCCGTGGATTTTGCTTTTGACTCGGCGCGCAAACTGTGGCATTCGGCTGCAAGTACGCCGGGGTTGGCGGCGGCGTCTAACCGATTGCGCATCGACCACGCGCCGACGATCGGCGTCGCAGGATTGCGTCTGCAGAGATTCTGCAGAGAGAGGAGGCGATGACGATGAGGGAGCGGTGCAAGATGCGCGGACGCGAGGTGCACGGGTCGCAATCGCTGTGCTGGGGTGTGTCCTGACCGGCGTGGGCTCAACGCTTGCTGTGCCCGCCAACCAGGAGACGCTGCCCCTGCCGGCCCAGGCGGCCATCTCGGGCGTGCTCGGGCGGGACAACCGCGCCTACCACGCGACCTCTCAAGGCCAAGCCCTGCACATGACCAACCCCCGGCACGGGCTCGCGGTTGAGCTCACCGAAGCCGGCGTCCAGGTCCGGCACGGCGGCGCCCACGTCGATCTCGCGTGGCGGGGCTACGGCTACGGGACGGTTCCGTCCCCCGGTCCCGCCGTCGCGCCGGTGGCCCGCGACAACCGGGTCGAGTACCGGCGGGGCGCGGTAACGGAGTGGTACGTGAACGGTCCTCGGGGGCTGCAGCAGGGCTTCACGCTGCTCGCGCCGCCGGGGCCGCGCATCGGCGCGCCGCTCACCCTGGTACTTGCGCTCTCGGGCACGCTGCACGCCCGCGTCGAGCCGGGGGAGACTGGCCTCACCCTGAGTTCACCCGATGGAGCGACCGTGCTTGCCTACCGGGGGCTCACGGCTTGGGACGCCAGCGGGCGCGCGCTTCCCGCGCGGCTCCAGGTGCAGGGCGGGGAGCTCCGCCTGCATGTGGAGGATGCGGGCGCCCGCTATCCGCTGTTGGTGGACCCCTTCGTCGAGCAGGCCAAGCTCACCGCCTCCGATGGGGCGGCGGCTGACAACTTCGGCTTCTCTGTCGCCATCAGTGGGGACACGGTGGTGGTAGGGGCGCCGTTCGATGACGTCCGCGCCAACCGCGGCCAGGGCTCGGCCTACGTGTTCGTCAAGCCGGGCGGCGGCTGGGCGGGGGCGCTTACCGAGAGCGCCAAGCTCATCGCTTCCGATGGGGCGGCGGGTGACAACTTCGGCTTCTCTGTGGCCATCAGTGGGGACACGGTGGTGGTAGGGGCGTCGGGCGATACCATAGGCGCGAACACCGACCAGGGCTCCGCCTACGTCTTTGGCAGCGTGGTGGTTGGCCGCCCGGCCCCCGCCCTCTCCAAATCGGCCCAGCTCGGAATCGTCGCCCTGCTGCTGCTCGTCGGCCTGCTCAGCCTCCGCCGCCTCGGAAAGTCCATCGCGCCACGATGATTGGAAGAGCGCTGGGGCGAGGGCGGAGAAGATAGAGTGGTTGCGCAGGGCCCGATCGTGGAGGAATCCGGAGTGCCAGAAGCTGTTGGCCGCCCGCTGGCTATCGGCCAAGGCTGCATGTTCTCCCCGGGAAGCGAGTGCAGTCCTTGAGGGGTTGATGTCCACCACAACGCGGGACGCTTTCTCCTCTTCCCGCGCTCGCCGCGGATCCTTCTCGAAGCTCCAAGCCTCCGCTCCTTAGTCGAGGAGTATGCGTCTTCCCTAAGCGCCGATGATCGAGACGTCGGTTTCGAAGGTCGGGAACGTTGGGACCCGATGCTTGCGTACCGTGCAAGCCGGTTCGGTGTCCCTCCCGCGTCTGAACCGGTTGGCGCGCTCGCGGGTCATCCAAGCCAGGCCTCTCCCGCGGGATGCTGTGCGATGCTGCATCGTGGTGAAGCGATCCAGTCCACTAGGCGTGTCCTCGCGGGATCCAGGCCGAGGCTCACGACTGCCACCAGGTCGTGGGGAGTGAAGACTCCCACCACTTCCCTGCTCCCGTTCACGATGACCACAGCCTCGGTTCCCCATTCGTACATGGTTCTCGCAGCCTTCGTCACCGTGGCATCGGGGCTTAAACGAGCTACGGGGCGTAAGCGCTGCCGCACGGAGTTCGCGTTGGCGTGGTGGCGTTCCATTGGTGTGCTCCTCGTGCTGTAGCAGCGCAAAAAGAGTACCACGGCGGGCACATCGTGCCGAAGTCGATTTGCAGCGACAACGTTCTTGGCACCAAGAACGAGCGACGTCCGGCGGGCAGAGACGCAGGAACACTAGGAGCGGGCTTTGCCGCAGGCAAGCGAACGTCGCTGCAAACTGCGTCGAGGATGCAGGCTTCAGGAACCAGTTGGCCTCAGGCCAAGTTGCTCGAGGGCGAATTGTTTCGCCCAGCGGTAGTCTGCCTTGCCGGACGGGCTGCGCACCATTTCCTCGACGAACAGGATTTCCCGGGGAAGTTTGTACCGGGCAAGGTGCCGCGCACAGAACTCGATCAGTTCCTCCTTGCTCGGTTCCTCACCCTTGCGCACCTGGACGATGGCGGTCACTTGCTCGCCGAACCGCTCGTGAGGGGTGCCCACGACCACGGCATCGTACACCGCAGGATGGTGTTTCAGCGCTTTCTCGACTTCCTCCGGGTAGATTTTCTCTCCGCCAGAGTTGATGCTCACCGAGCCGCGGCCAAGCACGATAATTGTTCCGTCAGCAGCCACTTTCGCATGGTCACCGGGGATGGCGTAACGCTTGCCGTCGATGACCGGGAACGTCCGTGCCGTTTTTTCGGCATCTTTGAAGTAACCGAGGGGAACGTGCCCGGTGCGTGCAAGCCACCCCACTTCCTCGCTGCCAGGCGTGACCGGGCCGCTCAGGTCGTACTTGAGCACCAGTGTCTCTTCGTTCATCCGGAAGGCGCCGCTCGAGATGGTCATTCCCTTCATGACAATTTGCGACCCTTGCCCTCCGGTCTCCGACGCCCCAAAGCCGTCGATGATCATCAGGTGAGGAATGTGTTCCAGCAAAGCCTCCTTCAATGCCGGCGTCAGAATTGCGCCGCCCGAAAGGATAATGTTCAAGCTCGACAGGTCGTACCGGTGCTTTTGCAACTGGTCGACGAGCGGGCGGGCAAACGCGTCGCCAACGATCGTCAGGAACGTGACCCGTTCGCGTTCCACGGTGGACCAGATATCGTGCGGGTCGAGCCGTTCTGGATGGTCTTGCACAATGACAGCCCCGCCTTGATGCCAACAGGTAAAAGCCATCCAGTGAGCTGCGCCGTGCATGAACGGCGGAGCCGGTAGGGCGCGGGCCTGACTATCGCGGGCATTGTCCACCAGGGCTTGAATCGAAGGGATCTTTTGCCCGCCTGGAGGGTGGCCTCCCAACGCAGCAAAGAAAATGTCCTCTTGCCTCCACAGCACCCCCTTGGGCATTCCGGTGGTGCCTCCGGTGTAGAGAATGTACAGGTCGTCTCCACACCAGTGCAGGTCGGGCTTTTCTGGAGAGGACTGCCGGAGCACCTCCTCGTAGTCGAGCGCTCCGGGAAGCAACGGGTTTCCCGACTCGTCGGCCACCTGCAGAAGCAGGCGCAAGTGTCGCACCTCCGAACGGATCTTTTGTACTCGTGGGGCGAAGCGAGCGTGGTAGATCAAGGCGTGGCAGTCAGCATCATTGAGCAAGTAAATGAGTTCGTCCTCCACGTAGCGGTAGTTGACGTTAAACGGGGCTACGCGCGCCTTGTACGCTCCCAGCATCCCCTCGAGGTATTCGTTCCCGTTGTAAAGGTAGAGGCCTAAGTGGTCCTGGCCCGACTCGTAATTCTTGAGTTCGTGCCGCTCGCGGTGGCAGCCCAAGCCATGGCTGCGGAGGAAATTTGCGAGCCGACGGGTACGGTCGGTGAGATCCTTCCACCGAAAGCGCCGGTCACGAAACACGAGACATTCTCGCTCGGGATAGGCCGCAGCGAGCGCTTCACTAATGTTGGCAAGGTTGAATTCCTGATTCGTGTGTTGCTCCATAGGGCGCCGTTGCTAGCACCGCGCAAACGTTATGGCACGAGGGGACCGCAACGAACCGTCGTCCCTACTTGGCTATACGTTTGGTACCAACGGTCGGGAGTGCCCGGCGCCCCACCGAGCTGTCACGGAAGGGCGAGGGCCGGGCGCCGGTCGAACGATGACTTGCGGTCTGCTTTGCGGGTGAAAACACGGTGGACAGGGAAGTGCGGGGAGCGGACATGTCGCAGTGTGACAAAAGTACCGCAGCGCGGGAGACAGAAACGGTTCGGAAGCACGAACCCGGTTGGAATCGTTTTCGCTTAGGCGTTCGGACACTATGCCGGCTGCGCGAATGTGGGAGTACGAGATGCGGAGAATGAAGGTCAGTGGGGAGAGGTGTGGAGCGGGTGAGCACCCGAGCGTGGAGCAATTGGCCTATTTGCTGAGTCGCATCGATTTGTTCGAAACCTTCACTCCGTTCACGCTCCGGCTCGTGGCGCGCGACTGCGAGATTGTCGAGTTGGCACCAGGGGAAGTGCTGTTCGAGTACGGCAGCCCCGGGGGCTCGCTGTACATCGTGTTAGACGGCCAGTTGGAAGTGGCCCGGGGAGAGCGAGCGATTGCCGTCGTTGGCCGAAACGAATACGTGGGAGAGTTGGCGTTGATCGATCCTGGAGTTCGCAGCGCTTCGGTGCGGGCAGTGAGTTCCACGCGACTCCTCGAGGTGCCGGAGCAGGTGTTCGACCAGTACTTGCGGCGCGAGCCGGAATCGCTTGCAGCGATGATGCGTACGGTCACCCGGCGACTGCGGACGATGCTGGACGAAATGCAACGGGCCTACGAGCAACTCCACATGCAGGTGCACGACATGCTCAACTTGCTCAACGTTCTGAACGGAGCAAGCCTCGTTGCAGAGGCGTTGCCGGAAACGGACCCTCACCACCGCTACCTGGAGATGATTTCGCAAACGCGCGATCGCCTGGAGCAAATGATGAGGTCCGTGCTCCGTCGAGTACGAGGTCAGCCCGTAGGTTATCCCCGTGAGCCCACCGATTTGGTCGAACTTGTACGAGACACGCTGCGCACCGACTTGGCCTTGCATCCCGACGTCCGTAGAGTCCAGGTGGTCGTACACCGGCGCGGGGCGTTGGAACCGTGTCCTTGCAATCCTTCCGACTTGCGACGGGTGATCGGGAACTTGGTGATCAATGCCGCGCAAGCAGTCGGCGACGATGGGCTCGTAGAGATCGAATTGTCGCAGGTGCCAGGCAAAGCGGTGATCGAAGTCAAGGACAACGGTCCTGGCGTGCCGGCGGCTTTGCTGCCGATGATTTTCGAGCCGCGGTTCAGCACGAAGCCGGAGGGTACAGGCTTAGGGTTGAGCTCCGCGCGTTTGATCGTGGAAGGGTTGCATGGGGGCACCCTTTCGTACCGGGGGCAGGTGGGCCGAGGCGCAACGTTTCGCGTCGAACTGCCGCTGAACTAACAACGGCACGAACCGTGGCCATCTAGTTGCGCTTGCATCTGGAAGCGGGTAAGCGCAAGCGTGCTCGCAAGGGAGGAAACATGCCGTTAACCGTCGTGGCCCAAGTGCGCGTGCACGAGGGAAAAGAGGAAGCGTTTGTGCGCGCCGCTGAAGAGTTGGTGGCGTACGTTACGGAGCACGAGCCGGACACGCTCATGTACGTGCTGCATCGTTCTACCAGCGAGCCACGCAAGTTCCTGTTTTACGAGGTGTACGTCGACGAGAATGCCTTGGCGCGCCACGGAGCGAGCGAAGCGATGGTCAAGTTTTTCGGCAAGGTTCGTGGGTTACTGAGCGGCGCTCCAGAAATCGAAACCTTCCAAGAACTCGCGGGCAAACGCTAGCTCGGAATGCGAACCGAGGGAGCGAGTGCGTAGTGGCTTTACGGAGTGAATCCCCATGGCACCGACGACAGAACCAAATTACGGCTTTCCGGGATTTCCTCTCCCGGGTACGACGTACGTTCTCCCGCCCATGGGGCTGGGCACGTGGGCTTGGGGGGATGCACCGACGTGGGGGATGGGGAGCTACGACCGGTCGTACAATTTCGACACGATTCGCGAAGCGTACGCGAAGTCGGTCGCTGCCGGCATCACACTGCTCGATACAGCGGAGATGTACGGAAAAGGCGAGAGCGAGCGCATCATCGGCCGCTTGCTCGAGGAGGACAAGGAACATCGCGATCGTGTGCTTGTCGCCACAAAATTCATTCCATTCCCATGGCGAGTGCCGTTGCGTACCCGGCTCTTGGACGCTCTGCGCTCCTCGCTGGATCGACTGCGACTGCCCTTCGTCCACCTGTACCAAATTCACGGTCCGATCAGCTTGTGCTCCCACGAAACGATGGCGGATGCACTTGCAGAGGCCTGGAACGCGGGCCTCACGAAGGCGGTGGGCGTTTCCAACTACTCGGAACGCGAGATGAGGGCGATCCACGCGGCCTTGGCGCGTCGGGGTATCCCGCTGGCGAGCAACCAAATCGAGTACTCGCTGTTGCGCACGGATCCCGAGCGCAAGGGCTTGCTGCGAGCGTGCGCAGAGCTTGGGGTGATCGTGCTTGCGTATTCGCCGTTGGGACAAGGGAGGCTGACGGGGAAGTACAGTGCCCAAAACCCTCCTCCGGGAAAGCGCAATTTTTCCGCTTACCCGATGGAAGAAATCGAACCCCTAGTGGCTGCTTTGCGAGAGACCGGAGCACGCCATGGCGGCAAAACGCCCGCACAAGTGGCCCTTAACTGGCTCATGTGCAAAGGCACCATTCCGATCCCCGGGGCGAAAAATGGCGCCCAAGCCGAACAAAATGCCGGGGCACTGGGATGGCGGCTAACCGCTGACGAAGTTGCCCAATTGGATGGCCTCGCCAAACCCGGTCGCTACACATTGTTCCTGCGTTTTTGGCAGCATGGCTGAAGTGCTGCACTACGGCCGAAGTTCGTAGTACGCGTTGACTGGATTGCCAAAATCGTGGCGCTTGAAGCGGGTAAACCCTGCCTCCGCTGCCATCGCTCGCGCAACCGGCTCACTAAAGCCCAGAGTGCCCAGTCCTTCCCCGCCCGGTTCCGACAAGCTGGACGACAGGCAAGCGAGCACGGAAATTCCGTACATCATGGCCGCCATGGGATTGTGTTGGAGATTCTCCTCGAAAGTGGGGCGAGCGTTGATGTCTGCGATCAACCACGTGCCGTCCTCCTTTAACGCCTTCCGCACCGCGCGCATCACCTCGCGGGGACGAGTCATGTCGTGGATGCAATCGAAGCTGGTGATCAAGTCGAAGCTCCCGTCGGAAGGCAGGCGCTCCGCGCCTTCACAGTGCAGCGACACGTTGGTCAGACCGGCTGCGGCGACGTTTTCGCGGGCGCGCGCGAGGGCGTGCTGGGAGATGTCGTAGCCGTGGAATTCCGAACGCGGAAACGCTTTTGCCATTTGAACCAGGGCGACGCCAGCGCCGCAGCCAATGTCCGCGACCTTTGCGCCGCGCTCGAGCTTGTCTACGACGCCATCGAGCGCCGGCAGCACCAGCGGAACCAGAAAGGTACGGAACCACGGCGCGAGAAACCGCTCGATCCCCACGGCACCCTCGCTTCCCAGGGCATCGTAGGGAAGGCCCAGCCCGGTGCGGAAACAGTTCGGCAATTCTCGGACGAGGGCGAACTGCTCGGGGAGCGAGTGAAACGCTCCTGCCGAGAACACGGGCGAATTTTCCTCGGCCAGCACCAGGGCGGCTTCCGGCGACAGCGCAAATCGGCCCTCGCCTCGGTATTCCACGACTCCGGCGCAGGCTTGGCCACACAGCCATTCCCGAACCCAACGCTCGTGCAAGCCAGTGCGTGCGGCCAACTCGGCGGCTGTCAAGGGCTCACCTGCGGCGTACAGGGCCCGGTACAAGCCAAGACGGTCGCCCAAGTGAATCATCGCGCTGGTGACCGCACCGGTAAGGTGCCCGAACACGAGAAACAGAAATGCTTTGACGCGATCTGGGTCCATGTAACGACATCCTCCTTCAGGAACTCCCTACTGGAACCCGAACGTCATCGTTCCCGCAAGAGCGGGGCACAATATGGGAATGCACCAGTGCAGATGAGCCGATGGAGCAGCGTGCAGCCTGTCGAAGGATCGAGCCGCGCCAGGGCGCGAACCATCGAGTTAGGAGCCGCAGGGCTCCGCCCATCAGCACTGACTGTGAATCTTCACGACACAGTGAAGCGTCGGTGCCGGCGTAATGGGAGGCCGTTTTCGCGGCGCGCTTCAGGCGCTAGGCCGAGGTGGCTCTGGGATTCCTGAGCTTCCATCGTGATTTGCTCGGCAGACGAGACGAAAATCACCGGGTCGCCTTGATACCAACCCACCTCGCCCCGAACGCGAATGCGAGTGCCACGGGGGAACAACACGTCGGGGTTGGCGGGGAAGTTTTTCCAGTGAGGCGCTCGAACGATGACCTGGAAATTCCCGCGGTGTGGGCTTGCAAACGAGAAGTGAACCGCCTTCCGGTTGTTCACCAGGGTCTCCACTGTGCCTGCGACGGTGACCGTACAACCAGCGAACACCTTCGCGCGAGCAGGATCGATGAGTTCTCCCGTTGGCGGGCAGGGCGCTCGCTCGACGCCTGTTGGGGCCATGTCTTCAGGTGGCAAATCATTTACAGCGAGCGGCGCGTTTCCGTCCCAACGCAGCGGACTGGGCATGCTTGCCGGCTCCAGTGCGACAAGCGCTCCGTCGGTGCTGAGGAAGTAAATAGACTGCCCGCTCACGACCCAAGTGGCCCATTCGGACCAGTAACGGTCCCACACCGGTGCTGCCACGTAGTAAATATAGAACCCCGGCGGAAACTGCCGTGCGCATCCCTCGGCACAAAGATAGTCGGTAAATTCATGGCTCGCGTCGAACGGTCCATGGTTATCGGCCACAGCGACGTGGGGCAGGTCGACAGTAGCGATGGGATCGGTACCCGTACCTTTACTGGGAGAGCGGTCGGTAATCTGATGCGCGATGCCCACTGCCCAATGCGCGCCGAAGATCGCGTCGCCAGCAGCGGAGAGGTTCGGTTGTTCGTCCGTCGGCAAGAACGTGCTGCGAATGAATCGAACGTCGCCTGCCTGGTAACCTGGAACGGTCGTGTCATCCAACACCAGTTCACCCAAGTGGGAATCCCCACGGCCATCGCAGTAGACACCAGCGCTGCAGGGCGAACCTCGCATAACGACGTAGGCAACGGCCTGGCCCCCCGGCAGCGCGCGGATGACCGGCTGCGGGCCCATAGGCATGTAGTCTCCATCGCCAAACCCTCCATGTCCCACGTTGGCGATGAAAGGGACCGAACCATCGTCGAGGTCGACCACAAACAGCGCCTGGTACTCGGGCTGCGCGCTCAAGTTGTTGCGCATCGCAGTGTTATCGGACGGCCACGGGCTCCACACCCACATCGCTTGCCAATCCAGTCGATACTTTACCAATACAAGCCCATGGACCTCCGAAATCACGGGCCAACCGAACTTCGCTTCCGCTCGGCTCGAATCGTTACCGCCCGGATCGCCCCCTGTTCGCGGCGTAGGCTTGGATCGCCACCGCAAGCTACCATTCGCGTTGTCGATCGCGTGAACGTAGAGGTCGCTCGACACCACCACGACGGTGTTTCGGGAGGGCGAGTAGGCGGGCGGTGTGTCGAGTGGGCTTCCCGCGTCGTAGGACCACAAAGTAGCCAGACTTGTTTTATCCAGCGCCCATACTGTGGATTCCCAAACGGCAATCACGCGGTCTGCAAGCAGCGCAGGCGGCAAAGGCAGAGTGCTACGCGCGAAGCCGAGGCGAAGCACCGCGGAGGGCCGTCCGGTCGAAGCGTCGAGGCGGTAGAAGCGCCCGGACCCGGACAGGACATAGAGGGAATTGGTTGCGGCATCGAACGCTGGAGTGGAATGTACCCCGCCGGGCGGACGGCGTCGCCAAATGCGGCGGCCAGTTGCCTCGTCGAGTGCCCACACCCCTCTTCGTCCGAGCGCGATAAACACTTTTCCACCGCCAGTGATCGGTTGCGTATTTCTGGGCACCACGCGCTTCCCCCGCGAAACGGCGCCTGTGCTCGTCGGCCCCTGGAACGACCACTTCCACCGCCATGGCGTGGGAGGGAGGTACGGCGCGTAACTCGTGCGCTGCGCGTCATGCGCGTGCTGATGCCATTCGTCGGCGCCGCCGTTTCCACGCACAACACGCGCTGGCGCAAGTAACGCCCCAATGCCGACGCACAGCGCAACCGCCAGCAACGTGGTTGCACGCCTGCAACGCCCACGCCGCGCTTCGAACGCCTGCATCACACATTGGGTCATGGGTCAAATGCTACTGAGCGTAGGCCTGAAGCAAGGATTTTTGCACCGGAGGAAAGATGGAACCGCCCGGCGGATCGGGAGTTCGAATCACCCGGTTTCTCGCACTGGCAGGGAATGCACTGGCGCGGAGCGCCGGGCGAGGGGCGATTCCGTTCCGGCGGGATGTTGCATGCGTCGGCCGCCAGGGCAACGCCTGGACAATGGCGATGCACGGGCACGCAATGCGTCTTCGTTGCGGTGTGAACCTCAACGCACGTTGCCGTCGGAAATTTGGGGGCGAGCCGGCAGGTCGCCCTCGGATTGTCCGAGGCTGCGCTTCGATGCAGGGTAGGGAGCGGCGAGACCTCCTATTGGCCCTCCCGACGGTTCGTCGGCGCGTCCTTTTTGCGCACTGGAAGCGGCCGCACGGGGGCAGGTGCAGCTGCCGCAAAGAGGCGACGCGCTTCTGGTAGCCACTTACGCATGTTGCGAGCGCGCGTCGCCGGGTCTGGGTGTGTGGAAAGAAGCTCCGGCGGGCGCTCTTTGTCATGCTCCGCGAAGCGCTGCCAAAGACCCAGCGCCGCTTCGGGATCGTATCCGGCTTTGGCCATGAGCATGAGCCCGATGTAGTCGGCCTCGGCTTCTTGGGAACGACTAAAGGGAAGTACGTACCCAATTTGGGCTCCCAGTCCCAGCGCCTGGTAAATGAGCCGTTGGTTTTGCGGCGAGCCGCCACCGAGCGCTGCCGCACCGACCGTCAGCACCAGGTCGAGCACTACTCCTTGGCTCATGCGCTCGCCCGCATGGCGCGCCAAGGCATGGCCGACTTCGTGTCCCAACACCGCCGCGAGCCCGGCAGTGTCGCTCGCAAGAGGAAACAGCCCGGTGTACACCGCTACCTTTCCGCCCGGAAGTGCAAAGGCGTTGGCCTCGTCCTTGTCGATGACAGCAAATTCCCACTGGTAGTTGGGCTTGTCCGCTACGCGCGCGATTCGCTCTCCGACTTCGCGCACGGGATCGGTGAACTCCGGGTCGTGCAGCAACGGAGCCTTGGCCAGCACTTGCCGGTACGCGTTGGCTCCCAAGGCAATTTCCGTCGATTCCGGGATGAGCAGAAGTTGCGACCGCTTCGTGTACGGTGCCGTGCCACATGCGGCCACGAGCAAAACAACCAGAACAACCCAACGCACGTATCGCTTGCGTCTCATGACTAGCTTGGTTGCACGTTTTCCCGCCGGCGTCGAGGGCAAGCACGCCAGGTCCTGTCCGGAGCTGTCGTCTCGCAGCCGCCGTGGGCGCGGCGCTCCTTCTCGGAACAGGTCGTGAGAGCGATTGCGGATAGGACAGGACGCCCGCGCAACTGCCCGGCCAACGTGATTGGAGGTGAAGTAAAATGGTCTTTGCGCGCACCACGACGTGGCAGAGGCTCGAACGCGAACGTGCGGTGCGGCATCAGCAATGACTGTGCGATCGCGAATTGCTTATGGCTGCTAACCGTGGAGACGACCCGTGCGAAGAAGTTTTGCGGGTGTGGACCCGAGTGACACGCGGCCTTGCCACCAAGCTGAACGTGCAAACCTCGGGGGACGGCTGAAACTCCGTGTTTTGAAAGCAGCCGGCGCACTTTTTTGGCGAGCCGCAGCTCGTGCGAGAGTGTCTTGAGCGCGGAGCGGACTGCAAAGCGTTGACGGCTTCTCCATGCGTGGTACACAAACGCCACTTTTGGCGTGCGGCGACGGAATGCGTGCACGCTACTCAAGAAGGAGGAACGATCATGCAGTTAGAAGGATCGGTGGCGTTGGTAACGGGAGGTGCGTCGGGTCTCGGCGAGGCCACGGTGCGTGCGTTCGTGGCGCGCGGCGCGCGCGCGGCAATCCTCGATCGTCCGAACTCCAAGGGGGCGGAACTTGCCCGGGAGCTGGGGGAAGACCGTGCGCTGTTCGTGGCCGCCGATGTCACCAGCGAGAAGGAAGTCGTGGACGCAATCCAAAAGACCATGGCGAAGTTTGGCGCGATCCATATCAACGTGAATTGCGCGGGCGTGGGCACAGCGATGAAAACCACCGGCAAGTCCGGGCCCATGCCGCTCGAAATGTTCGAGTTGTGCGTGCGCGTGAATTTGATTGGCACGTTCAACGTGTTGCGTCTTGCCGCCACGGAAATGCTGAAAAATTCGCCGAATGCTGAGGGCGAGCGGGGCGTGATCATCAACACGGCCTCGGTCGCGGCGTTCGATGGGCAGATCGGGCAGGCGGCGTACTCGGCCTCGAAAGGGGGCGTCGTGGGCATGACGCTGCCGATCGCGCGCGATTTAGCTCGCGACGGGATTCGCTGCGTCACCATCGCTCCCGGGACGTTCGACACCCCGATGCTTGCCTTGCTACCCGAACCTCAGCGGCAAGCGCTAGCGGCGAACATTCCCTTTCCATCCCGGCTGGGCAAGCCTGCAGAGTACGCGGCGTTAGCGACACACATCGTCGAGAACCCGTATATCAACGGTGAGACCATTCGCCTCGACGGTGCTTTGCGCATGCCACCGAAGTAATCCAACTTTCCTTCGTGGCAACGAACGGCGGGCGCCCGGAGGATTTTCTCGGGTGCCCATTTCGTTCGAGCTGTAGCACGGACACGCCGAGCAGCACTGCTCAGGAGCCGCACGACACGGTGCTGCCGTTGGTGCTCATCCGGCAGCGTGGCGGCGTGCCCGAGTCGGGATGGAAAGCTAGCTCCCCACATAAACCCAGGGCGCCTTGGTCGCGCGCGCCGAGTACCACGGTGAGGCGGAGGGGAAGGTCGGCCATCCCCACTGCAAAGGCGCTTTTGCTGGCAGTGACCGACACACGCAGCAGTCCGGGCGTTTGGTTGGAACGGTTTTCCACCACCACCTTGCGAACTCCAGGAGAACGAACACCTTTCGGGTCGCGATACGTCCAACGTGTGCGCTTGGAGTTCACAGTCCAACCCGGATACCCTTTCGCACTGCCCTCGCCCCGCGGAACGACGCGATTGTAAATCGGGTTGCCCGCCTGCGTATCGATCCGGATTTGTACGCCCGAGGCCATCGGGTCGAGCGCACCAGCGACCATCGGATCCACCAGCACGTCCGCACGCAGGCGGAAGTTCTCATCGCCGACGGGCGCTTGGTTCTTGGTGATGGTGAGTCTTGCCTGGGGAAGCGGAGTGGAGTTGGCACACACGATGGCCGCATTGGGTACGCTCGTTTCGCGGTCGGGATCGGTTCCGGCGTCGCGCTCGTCGCCGTCGAACACACCGTCGGCGTCCCGATCCACGGCAATCCGTGGGCCCGAGCCTGGCGGGACACACGTATACGTCACTTCTTGCCCGGGGGTGCTCGCCAATGATCGCAGTGCTGCATCCGTCCACGGCGCTTCAGCTTGACGGTCGGGTTGAAAACTTCCCGACGCGTTGCGGTACCAACCCCGGGTTTCCCCACTCACGGTCGCCTTGGCTACCACATCGCACTCGCCCACCGCTGCGCGGACAAGCAAGAGATCCACGCGTGGGCCAGCTACGGCAGAATTCGTGGCGGTCAACGTGACTTGTTGGCCTACGATCGGTGCCAGGTTGGAGTCGAAGGCGAGGACGAACTGTTCCACTTGGCGTCTCTCGATGTCGCTCGGAAATGTGAACACGGTGGCGGTGAAAAAGCGGAACAGCGTATCCACGCTGCCATCGTGCAAGAACCCGAAGCCGCGGATTTGATCGCCCTGATGCGCAGACGGCCCGCCGGGAAGCTGCGGATGTGGGAGCATCCCGAACATACCGACCTTGGCGTAAGCATTGCGCAGATGGGCGATCTTGAAGTGTTGGGTTTCTCCCTCGAAGCTCGAACGACCATCGGTACCGAAGAACCCCTGGCTCGGGTTTAAAACGTGGCACGAACTGCACGTAAGCACGCCTGCATCGACGGCGTGGTTGAAGTAAAAATCGCGCCCTGCCTGCTGGTCCGGGGTCAGTGAATTGTCCAAGTTGCGCACCGGGTTCGGTTGCGGAATGATCTGCAGGATGAAATCCGTGAAGCGCTGCATTTCTTCGTCGCGCAAGCGCTGTTTGCGGCCGAGCAAGCCCTCAAATGCAACGTTGAACGCCTTGAACGCAGCATCCTCGTCGAGGGCGCTACCACCGGCAATGGCCCCGCCAGTGCGGTCGCCGCGCCAGTGCATCGGCCCGTGCGTCGCAAGGCCACGCAAGGTTTGCGTGGTCATCGGGCCCTTGAGCGGGTGAAAGCTTGCGTCGCCGACCGGGCCGAGGCGGAACGGATTGGGGTTAGGCTGTACGACATCGTCCGGGTTGCCGAGATCCCACGCCAAGGAGTCCAGGTCGGCAAACACATGGCAACTCGCGCACGACGCCTCCCCGTTGCTCGATGTGTGTCGGGCATCGTACAGAAAGCGACGCCCCGCCATGATCGAGAACGGCTCTGGGTTGTGGAGCCACACGCGGTCGACTTCTTTCCGTTTCGCGAGGTCGATGATGGCAACTGCATGATCGAAGCGGGTGAGTACGTAGAGGCGGTTGGCGGATTCGTTCAAAACCAGTCCGGCAGGGCCGCCCCCCGCAATCTCGATGTGGTTTTTGGCCGAGGGCACGAACGTATCGGCTTCGAGCTGGCTCGTGGCGAACACGCCGACTTTGCTCGAGCCGAACGCAGCGACATACAGCGTGCCCCCATCGGAGCTTACCGCCATGTCGAGCGGTATGGCCAAACTTGCGCGGTTGACACTCGGCGGTGCGGGGGAAACGTCGTAATCGATGTGTTTGTTCAAGTGCCGAGGCAGCACGTTGCTTCCGTCCAGAACGGTAATGCGTGCTTGGTGCAACCGCCCCCGCACGGTGGACCCGCCGAAAATTCCAGGCCCCTCGAACCGAACCTCGTTGCGCGCCTCGGTATTGCTCACGTACACGCGCCCGTTCGCCGGGTTCACGGCCATGTTGAACAGGATGGTGCCGACGCCAGAGTAGCGTCCAGTAGGAATTTCCACTGGGGGATCCGATGCCGCGTCGATCGTGAAAACGTCGTAATCGGGCAGATGAAAGCGTACGGCGGCACTCCAGTCGCGGCCGATGTTGTCGAGCCAACGGCCACTGGTGCGGTCGAACTTGACGATGAGCCCGACTTCGGGCCCTGGCTTATGTTCGAAATTTTCGTTTGGCGGAGGCAGGCCGCCCGGCATGGTCACACCCGAGACGACACAAGGCCCCGCACCCGCCCCACCATCGCACACCAGGCGCTCGCCGAGCACGGTGGTTTGATTCCCGGAGTGGAACACGGCTGCATACACCTTGGTGCCGTCGGGGCTCGCGGCCAGCGCCCGCGGAGTGTCGCCAAACAGCTGCACGATGGTTTTCGGTGTGCCACCGAGCCCGGTGCCGAGGTCGTTCGCGTCGAACACCCACACGTCGGCGCGGCCAACCCCCGGGGTCGTGAACTGGGGATCGTAGGGAACGTTTTGTCCGCGATGTGCGGTCGTGATAAACGCGCGCGACCGTCCCGGTCCGGCAAACACGATGTCGCGTGGTTCGTCGCCGACGAGCAGGGTGCGTACGACCCGACCCGGCAGCGGGTCGAGGCGCACGATGCTCACGCTGTCGGACAGGTGATTCACGACCCACACCTCGTCCGCCGACCGAGCAGCTACAGCAACCGGTTCCAACCCAACCGGCACGGAGGTCAGGTGCTGGAGGGAGCCGTCGGCGAGGATCGAATAAACCTCCAACTGGTTCCCCGGCGTGTTGGCTGCAAACAGCCGGGTGCCGTCGGGAGCCATCGCCAGCGGGCGCACCGGCCCGCTCTCGAAGGCGACAAAACTAGAACTCGCGAGCCCGGGCGCCACCGGCACCAACACGATGGCTAGGTAGCCAGCCAGCCTGCGGAGCTGTCGCCCGACGCCTCGTTTGCCTCGATTCATTTCCTCGATCCCTCCCAAAAGCGATGCACCGAGCCTACGCCACGCTCAGGACAGAAACAATGAGCAATCCAACGCACGCGGAGAGTGCAGGACGTTTTTCACCGGATCGATCCTCTGCGTGGAGCAAGGTCGTGTAGCGGGGGCTGACGCCGGATCATTCGTGGCCCACGAGAAGCGCGGCCGCGACGCGTGTCAGTCGCAAGACCCGGAGGAGAAACCTCAGGAGGCGGTCAGCTACGACGGAATGGCTGGTTTGCTCGCACTTTGCGGTCGAGGTGGATGGAAAGCGCCATGTAGTACGCCGGGAAATACAGGGAAATCCAGCCAAGGGTACGCGACGGATTGGGAAACTGAGCCAGCAGGATGAACAGGCACACTCCCCAAATGGCCCCCAACGCAATTGTGGTTCGCCGGGCTGTTGGATTCCGACTTGGGTACAGGTAGCGGATCGGTACGAACACGAGCACGGAAAGCACCAGCAAAACCGCTACATTCCACCACACCGGTGTGGCAAGCACGTAAAGGTAAAAGACCACGACGTTCCAGTAAGACGGGAACCCTTTGAAGAAGTGATCTTCCGTCTTGGCGTCGACCTGACAAAAGCCGTAGCCGCTGGCGAGCAGTGGTGCGGCGCAAACGAGGCGCCCCCAGGTGGTTGGCGGGACCAACCCTGCGTCGTAGGCAAGGACGACGGGAACGACGACGTAATTGAGATAGTCGACGATATCGTCGAGCCGTGCGCCATCGAACGATGGCAGCACCTGCTTTACGCGAAACTTGCGCGCCAGGCTCCCATCGGTGCTGTCAATGAACGTCGCCACCGCCATCCAAAAAAAGGCGAGGGCGTACTGGTCGCGCGCGATCGCCTCGAGGCCGAGAAACCCGAGTACCGCACCGAGAGCGGTGTATAAATGAACCGACCAAGCTGCGAGCCGTTCGGTGTTGATGCTCATCGAACCACCCCAGGAAAACAGCTCGCACCGATCCCCCGATGCGGGCGCCCGGAAAGGCACGCTGCAACCGCCCGCACCCGACCGCCTTCGGGCGAACTCAGGTCGGAACGCCGCGTGGCACAACCGACAGAACCTGACCGTGTGCGGCCAGATTCAGGAAATCTTGGTAACGTTCGCTGCTTGCAGACCCTTCGGGCCTTGGGTGATTTCGAACTCCACCCGTTGCCCTTCTTGCAGCGAGCGGAAGCCCTGGCCGTTGATGGCGGTGTAGTGGACGAACACGTCCTGGCCGTCATCCTTCGTAATAAACCCATAGCCCTTTTGTCCGTTGAACCACTTTACCGTGCCTTGAACCATACCAAAATCCCCTTGACGCCTTGAAAGTGTTCTCTCCGCTCGGGGGAAAGCCGCCACACACGGCCGTGCTCCAATCGCAACTCGCGGGCGCTCCGGAGTGCAGGTTGCCTTCACCGCGAACAGCACCGGCCTGTAGCACGATTCCGTCAACGAAGGCAACTATCGTGGGGGTATCGGCAGAGGGGGGCACGCAGGTTCAAGGGGCCCGGCGGGGATCGACTCGCTAGACGAGGTGTCTCCCGCACCGGGCAGCTAAAGCTGGTGCCGACGGGACCCATCACTGGAGCAGGACGATGTGGAAGATGGGGAGCACTCGCCATCTCGAAATGGGCCGCGCCACGAGGAAGCGCGCCACACCAGAACATGCCCGCCGGACTCTCCGGGAAAGTTGGAAAGCTGCTGTGAGGGGCGCGGCGACAGCGCCGCTCCTGCTGCGTGTTGCCTTTACGGTACCAGCCTGTGGTGGTAACAACTGCGCGGAAGCGACGAAATCGATGTCGGTACGGTTCTCCCATGCAATGATTTTGGTCGCCACGTTGCTGCTCGCCGTATTGTTTGTGGCACTGTGGCGTACGGTGTACTCGCGGCGGAGCTTGCTGCCGGTCGTGGCGCAACTGGCCCCGGGGGTCACGCAGCGGGCGCGAGATTTTCGCCGCACGCAGGTCAAAAACGGAAAAACCGTGTGGGAAGTTGCCGCTGCGGAAGTCGAGTACAGTCAGCAGCGTGGCGAAGCGAGCATCCGCGACGTCACCTTGCGATGGTACCTTGATGATGGGCGCGTCATCGGGATCCACAGCGATGTCGGAACGGTCAAACTGGGCGGAAACCAGGTAGACTCGGTGAGCGTCACCGGCAACGTGGTGCTCTCGCTCGGAACTTATGAGGTGCAAATCGACGAGGCACGGTACGACCGTGCGGCCCAGAAAATCTTCGTACCCGGAAGGGTGCAGCTCAAAGGCGACGGAATCGAGCTTACGGGTACGGCAATGGAATTGGACTTGGCAACAAACCGCCTGACCATGCACCACGATGTCGCCATGGTCTTGTCACCTGCGCACGCTGGAAAGGAGACTTCCCACGCGTTTTAACGCTCGTTTTTTGATCGCCTCCCTCTGGTGGGCTCTCGTGACGATTGCAGTGCTTGCTCGCCCTTTGGCGGCAGAGCGGTCGCCGGGGCCGCCGCGGGCAGATGCAAACGCAAATTGGCTCAGCAGCTTTACGTTGAGCCAGTCCGCGGAGCCTGTGTTCCTCAAGGCCAACCGATTGGAGTTCGATTACAAAAACCGCGTGCTCGTTTACCGCGGCAACGTAGAGGTACGACAAGCGGATGCCCGGCTGTTTGCGGAGGAAGTGCAAGTAGCACTGAGCGGCGGCGAACAATTTGAAATTCGCGAAATCCGCGCGCGGGGGAACGTGCGCTTGGAACAGGGCGAACGCTGGGCGCAGGCGCGGGAAGCCGTGTTCGATCAGTTCAAGCGTGTGGCCACGCTGAATGGCGATGCAGTGCTCCATGATGGTCGCAACGAGGTGCAAGGGGAGCGGGTCATCCTATATCTCGACGAGCAACGGAGCATTGTGGAAGGCGGGAAAGGGCGCGTACAAGCGGTGTTTTATCCGGGGAAATTGGCAACGCCCACAGTTTCTGTGAGCGAGGGACGGTAGCATGGACGAAACCGGTCGCCGGGAACCAAGGCGCGAGCAACTGGACGCAGTGGAGCTATGCAAAAGCTACAGGCGGCGCCTGGTGGTGAACAAGGTGTCCCTCCACGTACGGAGCGGAGAGGTCGTCGGCCTGCTGGGCCCGAATGGCGCTGGGAAGACGACCACGTTTCATATGCTTGTGGGGTTGGTGCGCCCCGATGCCGGTCGCGTTTTGCTCAATGGCGAAGACATTGGTGGCTTGCCTCTCTACTTGCGGGCGCGAATGGGCATCGGGTACCTGCCGCAAGAGCCATCGATCTTCCGCAAGCTCACGGTCGAAGAGAATTTGTTGGCAATCCTGGAGACTCTGCCTCTCACGCGCGCGCAATGTCAGGCACGAGCAGCGCAACTGATGGAAGAGCTGGGTGTGCGCCACGTAGCCAAGAGCAAAGGCTTCGAACTCTCGGGCGGAGAGCGTCGGCGCGTGGAAATTGCCCGTGCTCTCGTCATCGAGCCAAAATTTATGTTGCTCGACGAACCTTTTGCAGGCATAGACCCTCTTGCTATCTTGGACGTGCAGCAAATCGTCGGCCAACTGAAGGAGCGAGGAATTGGGGTGTTGATCACGGACCATAACGTGCGCGAAACCCTGGGGATTTGCGACCGAGCTTACATCTTGGCCGATGGCGTGGTCATCGAGGAAGGCTCGCCCGAGGCCATCATGCGCAGCGAACGTGCCCGTAGTTCGTACTTGGGCGAAAACTTTCAACTCTGACGACCATGGCACTCGAGACCAAACTCTACCAGAAACTGAACCAGCAGTTGGTGATGACCCCCCAACTGCGCCAGGCGATCAAGATTTTGCAGGTGTCGCGCCAGGAACTCGAGGAAATTGTCGCTCAGGAGTTGGAAGAAAACCCCACGTTGGAGGAGGACATCGAAGAGACCTCGCTCGCCTTGGAACGGCAAAAGCTGAGCGAGGAGGGCGAAGGCGCGACCGCGCCGAATGGCGAACTGCAGGAACCGTTGCCCGCTCGGGAAGTCACCGAGGAAGTGGGCACAACCGACCGTCTGAGCGACATCGACTGGAAAGAGTATTTGCAAAATTACAGCAACGACTGGCACTTCGCGGCTGCCGAAGAGCCGGTGGACCGAGACGAAGAAGACGAGGAACGTCGGCCTCTTGAAAACTTGCCCCTGAAACGGATGTCGCTGACCGAACATCTGGTTTGGCAACTCCGGATGAACGGGCTTCCACCCGAAGAGGAACCAATTGCGGCGGCATTGCTCGGGAACCTCGACAAAGACGGCTATCTGACCGTGGAACTGGAAGACATCGCCTTCCAACTTCGCCAGGATTACGACCTGGTCGAACGGACCCTCAAGCGGATTCAAGAACTCGACCCGCCAGGCGTAGGGGCGCGCGACTTGCGCGAGTGCCTCATGATCCAACTCCGAGCCGAAGGTCAGGAGGACTCTCTGGCCTACCGCATTGTGCGAGACCACCTGCCATTACTGGAAGGCCGGCGATACGACCGTATTGCGAAGGAGTTGGGCGCAACGACAGAAGAGGTTGCCGAAGCCGCACGATGCATTGCTCGGCTCGAGCCAAAGCCAGGGCGCGACTTCGACGAAGGGGAAGTCCGCTACGTCACCCCGGACGTGTTTGTGCACAAGATCGGAGACGAATTTGTCGTCACCGTGAACGACGACGGTTTGCCGCGGCTTCGGGTCAGTAATTATTACCGGCATGTCCTTTCGGCTTCCGGCAATGGCGACGCCAAACGGTACGTTCAGGAAAAATTACGCTCGGCTGCATGGCTGATCAAAAGCATCCAACAGCGCCAGCGTACCGTGTACTTGGTGACGCAAAGCATCGTGAAGTTCCAGCGCGAGTTTTTCGAGCACGGAATCTCGCACCTCAAGCCATTGGTCTTGAAGGATGTGGCCATGGACGTGGGAATGCACGAGTCCACTGTGAGCCGGGCTACGGCCAACAAATACGTGCACACGCCTCAAGGCACGTTCGAGCTCAAGTTCTTTTTTACTTCGAGTTTGCAAACGACCGATGGAGACGAGGTGTCTGCGGAAAGCGTAAAGGAGCGGATTCGTGCAATCATCGCTGGAGAAGACCCGCGCAACCCGTTAAGCGACCAACAAATCGCCAAGATGCTGGCCGCGGAAAATGTCGACATCGCTCGGAGAACGGTGGCAAAGTATCGAGAAATGATGGGAATTTTGCCTTCTTCCAAGCGGCGACAGGCCTCGTGAAGAAGGTGGGGGGCTAGGGAGGACTGGCAATGAACATCACGGTCACGTTTCGCCATCTCAACCCATCCGATGGGTTGCGCAACTACGCAACGCAAAAGGTCGAGCGGCTCAAAAAGTTCGCGCGGCACGTGCTCGAGGCGCACGTCATTCTCGCCGTGGAAAAGCAGCGCCATCGTGCTGAGATCCTGGTTGCAGGCCGCGACTTGCAAGTGACGGCTGCCGAGGAGACGACGGACCTGTACTCGGCCCTGGATCTGGCGCTCGACAAGGTGGAACGGCAGTTGAAGAAGTGGGACGAGAAGCGCAAAGAGCATAAAAATTCGCGTCCCATCGCAACCCTCCCTGCGGCATCGGACGAAGATTCGCCACCTTCGGGGCCTAGGATCACCATCCAACGGGTGCCCGTGAAACCCATGTCGGTCGAAGAGGCCTTGCTGCAGATCCAGCAGGGCAAGCAGGACTTCTTCTTGTTCCACAACGAGGAAACCGATTCGGTTGCGATCCTCTACCGGCGCCGGGATGGTGACTTCAATTTGCTGCAGCCCGAGCCCGCGTGAGCTGCAGGACCAGCGGGCGAGCGATGCGACTTACGGACATTTTAAGCCCAGACCTTGTTGTGTCTGAATTGCAGGGGCAAACGAAAGACGACGTGCTGCGCGAACTGGCTTCTGCCATCGCTGCAGTTCACCCCGAAATTCAGGCAGACGAGTTGGTTGCCGTGCTTTGGGATCGGGAGCGCGGGGGAACGACGGCCATCGGCGATGGCATTGCCATTCCCCATGGCCGCCTTCGGGGGCTACAGCAAATCGTGGCCGCTTTCGGTCGCCACCGCAAAGGCGTGGACTTTCAATCGATCGATGGCAAACCGACACACCTAATCGTCGCGCTTGCTTTGCCGGAGGAATCGGTTGGGCTCCATCTGAAAGCATTGGCCCGCGTGTCGCGCTTGTTAAAAGAAGCGCGCGTGCGCGAGCGGCTCTTGGCTGCTGCGGATGCAAAGGAGATGTACGAAATCATCCGGCAAGAAGACGAGAAACTATGATGGGCCAAGCGACGCTGCATGGTCACCTGAGGTCGCCCGTTGTAGCAACTTGCCCCAGCACAAATGGACGAAACGACGCTCACGAAAACCATGGCGATCAAAAACCGCCTCGGGCTGCACGCACGGGCAGCAGCCCAGCTCGTGAGGACCGTCTCGCAGTTTCGCGCTGAGATCACCGTGATCAAGGATGGCCAGGAGGTGGACGGCCGGAGCATACTCGGCTTGCTCATGCTGGCTGCGGCGCAAGGGAGCATCATCGAAGTGCGTGCGGCAGGCCCAGATGCTGCAGCGGCTTTGGCCGCGATCGAAGACCTGGTAGCGCGCGGGTTCGACGAAGAGGAGTGAGCGCTTGACCGATCGTGATCGTCTGTACTAAGGGCTTTTGGAGAGTCGAATCAAGAGATTCGGTCGTTGGCGGCACGGAGCAGAAACCAGGGAGAGGAAGGCAAGATGGCTTCGAAAAACTTTTTGTTCACTTCGGAATCGGTGTCGGAAGGTCACCCGGATAAAATGTGCGACCAAATTTCCGACGCGATCCTCGATGCTTTGTTGGCCAAGGATCCGTACAGCCGGGTTGCTTGCGAGAGCCTGGCAAAAACCGGAATGGTCGTGGTTGCTGGCGAGATCACCACGAACGCGCAGGTCCCCTACGCGGAAATCATCCGCGATACCATCCGGGAAATTGGTTACACGTCCTCCGAGATGGGATTCGACGCGAATACGTGCGCCATTTTGACCGCGATCGATCGCCAATCCCCGGACATCGATATGGGCGTGAGCGAGCGCGAGGGGAAAGAGCAGGGCGCTGGCGATCAAGGTTTGATGTTCGGTTTCGCCTGCGACGAAACGCCCGAACTGATGCCGCGGCCGATCATGCTTGCGCACCAGCTCGTTCAGCACCTCGCTGCCTTGCGCAAAACCGGTCAGTACCCGTTCCTGTACCCCGATGCCAAATCGCAAGTCACGGTGGAATACCGGGATGGCCGCCCGGTGCGCGTGGATGCCGTCGTCGTTTCTACCCAGCACAGTGCCGACGTTGCGTACGAGACGTTGCGGGAGTTCGTCGTCGAGGAAGTGATCAAGAAAGTGCTGCCAAAACACCTCGTCGACTCTAAGACCAAGTACCACGTGAACCCAACCGGACGGTTTGTCATCGGCGGCCCGATGGGGGACTGCGGACTCACCGGTCGGAAGATCATTGTCGATACGTACGGCGGATACGGCCGTCACGGCGGTGGTGCTTTTTCGGGGAAAGATCCAACGAAGGTCGATCGCAGTGCGGCCTACATGGCTCGTTACATTGCCAAAAATATCGTTGCCGCTGGCCTCGCGCGGAAGTGCGAAGTGCAGCTCGCGTACGCCATCGGCATTGCCGACCCGATTTCGGTGCTGGTGGATACCTTCGGTACCGGTGAGGTGTCCGACGAGAAGCTCGCCCAGCTTGTGCGAGAGCACTTCGAGCTCAAGCCGCGGGCAATTATCGAAGCGCTGGACTTGCGTCGCCCAATCTACAAACGCACTGCCGCGTACGGCCACTTTGGCCGGCAACCGGAAGGTGGCTTTTTCACCTGGGAACGAGACGATCGCGCGGATGCTTTGCGCCGTGCGGTCGGCGCTCCTGCACGAACACCTGCCGAGCGCCTGGCTGCGCAGCCCGCGGCGTGATTCGCGCGTTGCGCGCCCGCAAGTCGTAGGATCTCGAGAGCGCCGTTTTGGCGCTCTCGCCATTTTTCCCTTGCGCTCCGGAAGCGTGCTCCGGGGCCGATACCACGGATAGGAGTTCGAAATGAGAAGCAAATCGTACGACGTGAAGGACCTCAAGTTGGCCGCACTGGGTAAGCGGCGCATCGACTGGGCCGATCAGCAAATGCCGGTTTTGCGCCGGATTCGCGATCGCTTTGCCAAGGAAAAGCCCCTCCGCGGGATCACACTATCGGCATGTTTGCACGTGACCACAGAAACCGCGAACCTCATGCGCACACTCAAGGCGGGCGGCGCTTCCGTGGCGTTGTGTGCATCCAATCCGCTCTCGACGCAGGACGATGTGGCTGCGGCACTGGTGAAGTACGAGGAAATTCCTGTGTTTGCCATCCGCGGCGAGGACAACAAGACGTATTACAACCACCTGCGTGCGGTTCTGGAGCGCAAGCCGAATATCACGATGGACGACGGCGCGGATTTGGTCACGCTGCTCCACACCGAATTTGCCGGGCAAGCAGCGCAGGTTCGGGCGAGCATGGAGGAGACGACCACAGGAGTCATCCGCTTGCGAGCAATGGAGCGCGACGGCGCCCTAAAAATCCCCGTCATTGCCGTGAACGACGCCGACACGAAACACCTGTTCGACAACCGGTACGGAACTGGGCAGTCGACGATCGACGGCATTTTGCGAGCGACCAATATTCTGCTGGCGGGTCGCACGGTCGTGATTGCCGGGTACGGCTGGTGCGGCAAAGGTGTGGCGGCGCGAGCTCGGGGAATGGGTGCCCACGTGATCATTACCGAAGTGGATGCCATTCGTGCGTTGGAGGCGGCAATGGACGGTTTCCGCGTAATGCCGATGAAGGAAGCCACGAAGATCGGCGACATCTTCATCACCCTCACGGGAGACAAGCACGTCCTACGAGAGGAGCACTTCCTTTCGCTCAAGGATGGAGCCATCCTGGCAAATTCAGGACATTTCGACATCGAGATCGACTTGAAGTCTTTGCGCAAACTCGCCCAACGCGTGCAGAAGGACGTGCGCCCGAATGTCGACGGCTATCTGCTGCGAAACGGCCGGTGGGTCTATGTGATTGGCGAGGGGCGCTTGGTGAATCTCGCTGCGGCTGAAGGGCATCCCGCTGCGGTGATGGATATGAGTTTCGCCACGCAAGCCCTGTGCGCGGAGTGGGCGGCCCGCACAAGCCGCAACGGCGGCCTCGAAGTTCGGGTGCACGAGGTGCCGAAACACATCGAGGAAGTCGTTGCGTCCCTCAAGCTCGACAGCATGGGAATCAAAATCGATCGCCTCACGCAGGAGCAGCGAGAGTATCTATCTTCCTGGGCCGAAGGCACCTGAGAATCATGCTCGGTACACGCACCAGTGGCGGGCGATGGCGCCGCCGAAAGGCGGTGCCATCGGGGAGTGGCGACTGTTGGCGTGCTTCCGCAGCGGAACGACGCCGCGGCCGCAGTAGGCCGAGAAGGACGACACAGGCGGCGTGATTCTGCTTTCTCTCGGTGCGTGAGCGTGTCATAGTGTGCGCGTGCCCCCGCGGCAGCCAGCGAGCGCGGATCGTGCCAGGCTGCCTGCGGGGAAATGCACTCACGTTGGAAGAGTTTGCAAATGTCGACCTCTACGCGCACGTTTTCCACACTTTCTGGGCTGCAAAGGGCAGCGTCCTTGTGCGATCCGGAGAGCCTCGAGGTGGCCTGGCAGCGGCCAGCCAGCCCCCTTCTGTTGGCGCGGGGACGCGTGAGCGGAGCGCCCGTGGCATTGGTTGTGACCGATGGACACGTCCGGGGCGGCACGATTGGAACCGAAGAAGCCGCTGCGCTTGCGCAATTTCTGCGCACTCCCCCGCGTGCTGGCAATCTTACGGGGGAGCGGCAGGAACTCCTCGTGCTCGCGCTCGACACCGGCGGCGTGCGTGTGGAGGAAGGGCCAAGGGCGTTGGCAGCAACTTCAGCCGTAGGCGTGTTGCTCGCAGAACGATCCCTGACCGGCCCGCCGATTCTGGGGATCGTGTCCGGACCGCGAGGCTGCTTTGGCGCGTTATCGGTGATGGCGGCGCTGCCGGACCGTTTGTTGATGACGATCGGGAGTCATTGGGGACTCACGGGTCCCAAGCTTTTCGCCGCAGTGAGGCCTGGGGCAAGCGAGGCCGCCGGATTCGCTGCAACTTCTGCGGCCGAACGGCTGCAGTGTGGGGACGTGGATGAGCTAGTCGAGGACCGTCCGGAGGTCGTGCGAGAAGCGGTGTGCCGCTCGATCGTACAGCTTCAAGGATGCCAACGTGGCCCGGCCGCCCAGAAAATCCGCGAATCTTTGACCTGGCTCGAACAACGGCAGGAATTGTGGCGCCGCGCCGGCGGGCAGCCCGGAACTCCAAAGCGTCGCCGCCGTGACTTGCTGTTGTACTCTTTCCGTCACCAATGGCAACCGACCGAGCCCGTTGCTCGGGAGGGATTGGTGCAAGCGGCCTGGGGCAGGCTTGCGGGCCGCCCTGCGCTCGGGATCATCCTGGGACCCGCAGCGGAAGAGGGACAAGGGATCGGAATCGTCGAGGCGACCGCGATCGTGCGGAAGCTCGTACGCGCACTCGAACTCACGCCCGCCGAGCAAGCATTTGTGCTGAACTTCGTGTTTTGCCAGGGACACGTCGTCGACCTCGATCAGGAAAGGCTGGGCCTGCCGAAAGTTTTGGCCCAGTGTTTGCGGGCCTACGTTGCGGTCCGACTAGCGGGACACGCAATTTTCAGCGTCTTGGGAGGCGGAACCTACGGCGCCGCCTACGCTGCGCTGGCTGCACCAAGCCATAGGATCTTAGCGATCCGTGGCACAAAGGTCGCTCCGATGGCGCCGGCTGTCCTGCGCGCGTTCGAGAGCTTGCGAGGAAAAAAAGGGTTCGAACTTGGCGAACAAGGGCTGGCAGAGTGGATTCCTGATGTTCGCATCGTCGAAAGCATCGTGCGCCTGCCGAGAGCGTTGAGAGAAGAGGTCGAAGCGTCGACTTTCTCGAGACCTACCGGAACGCAGGCAGCGTGAGGTTCTCTGGGTGCCAGGGGCCCCATGGGGAATTCGAGAACGGAAACGGAAAGGGGCTCCTCCACCCTTGAAACTGCGCTACAACCATCCGGGAGCCGAACTGGAGGCGCGAAGTTCCGGAAACTTGAGGGTCCGTTCGAGCACGACCTAGAGCGTCTTGGCCGGCTGCTTACGGCCGAAGCGTGGGTCCGACCTTGAGCGCGCAGGGGCTTGGCGAACCCCTTTCTGGGCTCGCCATCCTCCAAAGTGCGAAACACGGCGACTCGCTCACGCGAGCCTTGCGCAGTGTGCTGACCTGTTTCGCAGTTCTCCCTCGCGTTTCAGCATGAACCAAACGCCGTCCGGTTCGCCACCGAGCGCAAGCTGCTGGCGGTCGGCAGCGCGTGAAACGCGACTTGAGAGAGACGCAAAAAACTCATTGTGCAGGTACTCGCCGCTGCTGTAAGGTGGGCGTCACCGGAGAGGAGACAAATTTGATGGTCGCTCGCAAAGGCTGGGGTTCCTTGTTGCTGGTCGGCATGATGTCCCTTTCCTGCTGGCGCACCGGCTGGGCACAGAGTGTTGCGGGGGCAGAAAGCCCGATTGTCAACGGGGTGGTGAGCAGCGAGTTCCCTTCTGTGGGCGCACTGCTGTTCAGTGCCAGTGGTCTTTCGTGGGACGCGCAAGGGATCTGCACCGGGACCCTGGTTGGCTGTCAGACGTTCGTAACTGCTGCGCACTGCGTTTGCCGAACGCTCGGGCCCGATTGCCAACCGGGAGCTGGGGGTGCCCCGAACCCGGCGATGTATTTTGTGTTTCTCCCGCACGTGGGGATCGTGGGAGTGCAAAGTATCGCGGTCCGACCGGACTTCGACTTTCCCGATGGTGACGTCGCTGTTCTGCATCTCTCTGTGCCAGTCGAGAACGTTCGCCCTTCGCGGCTGAACGAGGTTCAGAGCCCGCCGACGGACACGCCGGCGACGATCGTCGGTTATGGGCTTACGTCCGGTAGCAAGAGAGACTATGGCGTGAAGCGCTCAGGCAACGTGGTCACGACCGATTGCACAGGCAACATCTCGCCGACGAACTCCGTTTGCTGGGCTTTCCGGTCCCCCCTCGGTTTGCCAGGAAGCAACTCGAACACATGCTTTGGTGATTCCGGTGGGCCGCTGTTCATCGATTTTGGAAGTGGCCCTGTGCTGGCTGGGATTACCTCCGGTGGGAACAGCGAGAACTGCTCCCCACCCGACAACAGTTTCGATGCGAATGTGTTTACGTACCGGAATTGGATTGCTCTGCAGGCCGGTGGCGACTTGACCAACACGGCGTGTGGAAGCGGCCCACAGGTGGGCGACGCTGGAGCGGCCGTGCTCGCTTACAGCGGCGCACTGAGTGGGGGCCAATCGGTTGCGTACGAGTTCACGGTTCCCCCGGGCACGAGGCACGTGCGTGTGACTGCAAACGCCACCCGGGACTTCGACTTGTACGTGCGCCAGGCCCCTGGGGTGACGACCTCGGTCTTCGACTGCAAGGACGACGCGGTTCGTTCCATGTCCGCCTGCACGTTCTCTTCGCCCAGTAGCGGTCCCTGGTCTGCACTGGTTCACGCGTACGGAGGCGCGGGTACGTATCAGTTCACGGTAACGATGGTGGGAACAGACTGCAGCTCTTCGCCAGACGGCGCCCCGTGTGACGATGGCAACGACTGCACGGCAAACGATACCTGTCAGTCGGGCACTTGTGTCGGCACGAGCCAGCCTGACGGAACTCCTTGCTCCGACGGCAACCGCTGTACGAATCCGGACCAGTGTGTGTCGGGCGTCTGCGTGGGTGGCAGCGCTCCGCGAACCACGTGCAAGCAAGTGGGGGTTGCCCGCGCCGGCGCCTTGCGCCTTGCACGGCCGTCGAGCCGGCCGCCGACACTCGTATGGCGTTGGCGCCAAGGGCAGGCCACCGATTTGACCGACTTTGGCGATCCTCGGGGTTCTTCGGACTACGATGTCTGTGTTTACGAAACCCAAGGAGGGCAGCCGATGCTTTCGTGGCAAAAGAACGTTGCCGCCGGTGGTTTGTGCGATCGTGGCCGCGGCTGTTGGCTTCAGACCCGGCGGGGGTTTCGTTACACGAACCGGAATGGCGCACCCGGTGGGATCCAAGAACTGGACTTGGTTGGCGGTCCGGACGGGAAGTCCTCCGTGAGCCTCAGAGCCGGAACGAACAATCTCGTGCCACCGCCACTACCTCTCTCACTGCCAGTCATCGTGCAGTTGGCAAACGATCGGGCTTGTTGGGAAGCGACCTTTTCTTCACCCAGCGTAAACATGGCAACCGAATTCCGGTCGCGTTCTGACCCGTGAAGACCGCAGAAGGCCGCGCTTTGCTCGTTTGGGCGAACGGAGGAAAACGGACCGACGGTGCGCATGCATGTGGCTGATGCGTCGGGAAGGGAACAAGTGGGGCGCACAGCTGAATGTGCTTGGGTTCGACGAGGGAACGGAGCAGGTGTGCCGAACGGCGCATGGCCCTGTGCCGTCAGGTTTTGATCGTGCCGGCGGCGCTCACGTCGTAGCCCTCGAGTTTGGACACCAATTCACGAAAGCGCTCGGAACGAACTGCTTCGAGAAGATACTGGCCGCGCGCGCTGCGGAAAAAGTCTCGTCGGAACACGAGGTCGTACTCCTCCCGTTCGAGCGGCACGAAACCGAGGCCCAAAGCGCTCGCTGCCGACCGCAAACCGATTGCGCAGTCGGCTAGTCCACTGGCAACGCATGCGGCCACGGCCATGTGCGAATATTCTTCCCGTTCGTAGCCGCGGATTTGCCGTGGTTCGATGCCAGACTTCTGCAAGAGATGGTCCAGCAGCACACGCGTGCCCGCCCCCGGTTGTCGGTTGACGAAACGTACATCCGGCCGGACCAAATCCTGGATCGTCTGGATGCTTTTGGGGTTTCCAGGCGCCACAATGAGCCCTTGCTCGCGCACGGCCAGATGAACCACCACAACGTGCCGCTTACCCACAAGCCGCTCGATATCAGGGAGGTTGTACCTGCCTGTGGCCGGATCGAGCAGATGACAACCGGCAACATGAGTTTCTCCACGGGCGAGCGCCACAAGCCCCGCCAAGCTTCCCACATTGGCGCACGCCAATCGGAGTTCGGGGTGTTCCTGCCGAAGTACGTCCTCGAGCCACCCGAGCGTGAGATCGTGGCTGCCAGTGACCAAAATCGTACCCTCGACATCGGCCCACGAGCGCAACAGCTCTACGGAAACCTTTGCGCCAGCTTCGACGCCTTCGCTGTCGGCGGGAATGCGAAGAAAGCCGTCGGCCCGCACAAGCGTACTGATCGCTCCGGCGCCGCGGGGAAGTGGTGCGGCGAGAACGCGTTTGCCAACCACGCCAAGGGTCACACGCACGAACTCTTCGAGCCCCAGTTTGGAGGGAATTTTCCGTGCGGCAACTGCCGTGATGCGCGGCAGTGGTTCGGGGGCCAAGCCAAGGAAACGGAACACCAGCGGTCTCAGCAGCTGTTGCGCGACAATGGCTGCAGAGACCGGATAACCGGGCAACCCTAAAACCGGCTTGTTGGCGATGCGGGCACAGATTGCCGGCTTTCCGGGCATGATGTCGATGCCATGGACGAGCACCTCTCCCGCTTCTCGCAGAATCTGCACTGTGAAATCGTGCTCGCCTGCCGAAGAGCCCGCGATCAGGACGACGGCGTCGTGACCGGACAAGGCGCTGTCCAACGCCGCCCGCAGAGCCTGGGGTTCGTCGGGTACAGCAGCAAAACGAGAAGGGACCGCTCCCCACTCTTGGAGAAATGCCGCAGTCATGCGGGAGTTGAACTCGACGATATTGCCGGGCTGCAGCAGGGTTCCAGGTTCGACCAGCTCGCTGCCGGTTGGCACAACGGCAACGCGTGGTTTGCGCGCGACGGGAACCCGGAGATGCCCTGCAGCCAGCAAGGCTCCAACATCGTAGGGCCGAATCCGGTGGCCACGCGGCAGCAGGGGTTCGCTGGCGACAACATCCTCGCCGACCAAGCGCACGTGCTGCCAAGGCGTTGCGGGTTGCCGAATTTCCACTTCGCCTTGCCCAACTGGTACGACGTGTTCGATCATGATGACCGCATTGGCCCAGCTAGGCAGCGGTTGACCCGTATCGATAAAGGCAAAGCGGTGGTTTGGCGATTCGAGGCGTAGCCGAACCGGCGTGGCTTCGCTGGCGGCGTACGTGTCTTCGGCCCGCACCGCGATGCCGTCCATCGCTGCACCGTGGTAGTGAGGCACGGAGATCCCCGCGAACACGGGGGCAGCAAGCACGCGACCGAGGCTGTCCTCCACCGCGATTTCCTCGACCTCGACTTCTACCGGCGTGTTCCGAACGAACAGGTCGATGGCCTGTTGCAAGGTGCGTTTCTCTAGATATCGAACCCTCGGCATCGGCCCACCCATTCGCAAAGAGCGCGGCAGATTCCAAGTTAACCTGGGGGCTGCCCCCGGTCTCGTCGCAGCCAGCGAGCAGGCGGGTCACGGCGGCGACGATTTCATCGATCGTGATCCTTCCGTTTCCATCGCGGTCACCGACGGGGCAGCGCTCGAGGGGCAGGACCTCCAGCGCAATCGCCACCAGGCGCACGACTTCGTCCACGGTGACCTCACCCGAGCCATCGCAGTCGCCTGCGCACGACAACGGAGTGGGGCTCGGCGAAACGGGCGTAGCCGACGGCAGCGGCGTGTGCGTTGGCGTAAGCGATGGGGAGAAGGGAGGCGTCACGGAAGCAGTGGCAGAAGGAGTAGCCGTCGACGTTGCGGGCGGCGTGACGGTAGCCGGAGGCTGAACGCCAACGTTCGCTGGCCAAGCATGAAACAACCGGAATCCCGCCGGATGGGTCGCGCCGCCTGATCTCGTTTACCGACCGATTGACCTGACCTCCTCGCGGAGAGACCAGATGGCCTGCCTGCTCTACGGCAGCGGGCTCCTAGTGCTCGACTGCTGTGGGCTCCGCGTCCAGGATCTCGATTTCGCCAGCAACCAGATCGTCGTCCGCGGCGGCAAGGGCGACAAGGACCGGGTCACCGTGCTCCCGGGCATCGTCAAGGCCCACCTCTCCCGGCACCCCGACGACGTCCGAGCCCAGCATCAGCGGGATCTCGCCGCGGGGCCGGCTGGGTCGAGCTACCGACCGCCCTGCTGAGTAAGTACCCGGGCGCGGGCCGGGAATGGGGCTGGCAGTGGGTGTTCCCCGCCACCCGCATCTACCGCGACCGGCTGACGCGCCAGCGCCGCCGCCATCACCTGCACGAATCGGTCTTGCAGCGGGCGGTGAAGACGGCCGTGCGCCAGGCTGGCATCGGCAGGCGCGCGAGCCCCCACACGCTGCGGCACTCGTTCGCGACGCACCGGATCGAGGACGGCCACGACATCCGGAGCGTCCAGGAACTGCTCGGGCACCGGGACGTGAGCAGCACCATGATCTACACCCACGTTTTGAATCGCCGGCCGGGCGCGGTGAGAAGCCCGGCGGACCGCATCCTCGGCCCATGACCCCTCCGGCGGCTCTGGCGGGTATACGCGTCGCGATATGCTGCACGCGCCCGCAGCCTATCTCGACCCGCGACCCTGACTCCCGACGGACGCAAGGCGCTATCACAACCTCAAGAACCCACCGGAGACCGCCGCCCGCCGTCGCGATACGCCGCAAAAGTTCGCAGGGATTGCAATATTAGGCTGACCGGCCTATCCAGGGGCCGAATTGTAGTTAGACGCCCCTGATCCACGCCGATGCACGACCCTCTCGTGAGGTAGGCCTTGGCCAAGCGAAAGAACAACGCGCAAGCAGCCGAGACCACTGGCGCTACCGTCGGCTACGAAGCCCAGCTCTGGCAGATGGCCGATGCCCTCCGCGGCAGCATGGACGCTGCGGAATACAAGCACGTCGTCCTCGGGCTCATCTTCCTTAAGTACATCTCGGATGCCTTCGAGGAGCAGCACGCGAAGCTCGTCGCCGAGCAGGCGCAGGGCGCCGACCCCGAAGACCCCGACGAATACCGCGCCGAGAACATCTTCTGGGTGCCGCCCGAGGCGCGCTGGGCGCACCTGAAGGCCCAGGCGAAGCAACCAACGATCGGCCAGCTCGTGGACGACGCCATGGCCGCCATCGAACGCGACAACCCCGCCCTGCAAGGTGTTCTGCCCAAAGACTACGCCCGCCCCGCGCTGGACAAATCCCGCCTCGGCCAGCTCATCGATCTCATCAGCAACATCAGGGTCGGCGACGAAGCGAGCCGCGCCAAGGACGTGCTCGGGCGCGTCTACGAGTACTTCCTCTCGCAATTTGCGAGCGCGGAGGGCAAGAAGGGCGGCGAGTTCTACACGCCCCGCTGTGTGGTGAAGCTCCTCGTGGAGATGCTCCGCCCCTACAGAGGGCGGGTCTACGATCCCTGCTGCGGCTCGGCGGGGATGTTTGTGCAGTCGGTGGAGTTCATCCGCGCCCACGCCAGCGGGAACGGCAATGGCGGCCGCGCCCGCGCCGACATCTCCATCTACGGCCAGGAGTCCAACTACACCACCTGGCGGCTTGCGAAGATGAACCTCGCTATCCGCGGCATCGAGGGCCAGATCGCCCATGGCGACACGTTCCACAACGACCGCTTCCCCGACCTCAAGGCCGACTTCATCCTCGCCAATCCGCCCTTCAACATGAAGAAATGGGGCGGCGAGCGCCTGCGCGACGACAAACGCTGGAAATACGGCGTGCCGCCCGCCGGCAACGCCAACTTCGCCTGGGTCCAGCACATCATCCACCACCTCGCGCCCGCGGGCGTCGCCGGCTTCGTGCTCGCCAACGGCTCCATGTCCTCCAACCAGTCCGGCGAAGGCGAAATCCGCAAGAACATCATCGAAGCCGACCTCGTGGACTGCATGGTCGCCCTGCCCGGCCAGCTTTTCTACAGCACCCAAATCCCGGCCTGTCTCTGGTTCCTGGCGCGCGACCGTAGGGGCGGGTCACCGACCCGCCCGATGCGCGACCGCCGCGGCCAAATCCTGTTCATCGACGCCCGCAAGCTGGGCCGCATGGTGGACCGCACCCACCGCGAGCTGACCGACGAGGACATCGCCAAAATTGCTAACACCTACCACGCCTGGCGCGGGGAGAAAGACGCCGGGGAGTACGCCGACGTGCCCGGCTTCTGCAAGAGCGCCACGCTGGAGGAAGTCCGCAAACACGGCTACGTCCTCACGCCGGGCCGCTACGTCGGCGCCGCCAAACAGGAAGAAGACGACGAACCGTTCGACCAGAAGATGCAACGGCTGGTGGCGCAACTGCGCGAGCAACAGGCCGAAGCCGCCAAACTCGACGCCGCCATCACCGCCAACCTCAGGGAGCTCGGCTTCTGGGAATCTGAACCATGACGCCCGAGAGGCTCCAGGAGCTGATCGCCGCCGGCGAATCGCTCGACGTCGACTTCAAGGGCGAAGAACGGGCGCCGCTTTCCGATGACGATTTGGTGGAAGCGGTGGTCTGCTTGGCCAACCGTTCGGCTGATACCCCCGCCTGGTTGCTGATCGGCCTGGACGATGACGGCCGCGTTACCGGCTCCCGACCCCGCCATGAATCCGGGCGAACCGACCCCGTCCGCCTGACGCCCCTCATGGCCAACCGAATCCGACCGTCGCTCACCCCGCGCATCGAGGTCGTTCCTTGCCAAGGCAAGGAAGTCATCGTCGTTGAAGTCCCGGCCCAGTTCGCTCCCGTGGGCACGACTTCGGGCCGTTAACTCCGCCGGGCGGGCGCTCGGCGGCGACGGCCGCCCTTGCTGCCTGCCGATGTTCTTCCACGAGATGCACGCCCGCTAGGCCGACCGCGGCGCGTAAGACTACTCGGCCCTGGTCATCCCCGATGCCTCTTGGGAGGACTTGGAGCCGCTGGAGTTCGAGCGTTTCCGCCGCAGCATCCGCGAGCACCGTGCTGGCGACCAGTCTCTCCTGCATTGCCCAACCTCGAACCGGCCAAAGCCCTGGGTGCCGTAGAATCCAACGGGCAGGTCCGCAGCATCCGCGTTCTGGGCCTGCTCCTGTTCGGCAAGGAAGATTCGCTGCGGCGTTTCCTGCCCACGCACGAGGCCGCCTTCC